>ERZ857922.286-NODE-286-length-79867-cov-4.628302_pt1 | contig 79867 bp, 56 predicted proteins | sample MGYA00519579_ERZ857922 | MGnify/ENA primary metagenome ERZ857922 (study PRJEB31778, sample SAMEA3449375) | human gut metagenome | biome: human gut; feature: human-associated habitat; material: faeces | place: United Kingdom | collected 2010/2012 ... | reverse complement strand
CCTGTTTTATCAGTAATGTTGATCGTCTTGACACCTTTACCGCCACGGTTAGTCATTCGGTAATCTTCCACATTCGAACGTTTTCCGTAACCCTGTTCAGATACAACCAGTACAGTATCGGTTTCCTTATTCTTGATACATACCATACCTACCACTTCGTCGGAAGGATCATTATCCAATGTCATACCTCTAACGCCGGAAGCAGTACGTCCCATGACGCGAACCGCACTTTCGTGGAAACGAATAGCCCGTCCGTTACGGTTAGCAATCAGTACTTCGTTGTCTCCGTTGGTCATACATACTTCGATCAGGCCGTCGTCTTCACGCAATGTGATCGCATTTACGCCATTCTGACGCGGACGTGAGTATGCTTCAAGCAATGTTTTCTTGATAACACCCTTCTTGGTACAGAACAACAGATAATGTGAATTGATAAATTCAGTGTCGGTAGTCAGCTTCTTCACGCGGATAAAGGCGTTTACTTTATCATCCGCTTCAATGTTCAATAAGTTCTGGATGGCTCTACCCTTTGCATTCTTAGCTCCTTCCGGAATTTCATATACTTTCAGCCAGTAGCACTTGCCTTTTGCTGTAAAGATCAACAAAGTGGCATGCATAGAAGCCGGATAGATATATTCCACGAAGTCTTCGTCGCGTGTTACCGAGCCTTTCGCTCCTACTCCGCCGCGTCCTTGTGCACGGAATTCACTCAGCGGCGTACGTTTGATGTATCCCATGTGGGAAATAGTGATGATCATCTCATCATCGGCATAGAAATCTTCAGGATTCAGTTCTTCGGAAGCATATACGATATCTGTTTTACGTTCGTCGCCGAACTTATCTTTTACTTCTTGTAATTCTCCTTTGATAACGTCCATACGAACATCTTCATTTTCAAGAATCTCTTTCAAACGGGCGATCAACTTTTCAATTTCTTCGTATTCTGCACGCAGTTTGTCCTGTTCCAGTCCGGTTAACTGACGAAGTCTCATTTCAACGATTGCACGTGCCTGAACATCCGATAAAGAGAAACGTTCCATTAAACGTTCGATGGCTTCGTTCGGGCTCTTGGATGATTTGATGATAGCAATTACTTCGTCGATATTATCAGAAGCAATGATCAAACCTTCCAGGATATGCGCTCTTTCTTCGGCCTTCTTCAGTTCGAAACGGGTACGACGGATAACAACTTCATGGCGATGTTCAATAAAAGCCTTGATCATATCCTTCAGGTTTAACTGTCTCGGACGACCGTTAACCAAAGCGATATTGTTTACACTGAAAGAAGATTGCAGGGCAGTCAGCTTATATAATTTATTCAGTACAACGCCTGAATTGGCATCACGTTTCACGTCAACGACGATACGCATACCGTTACGGTCTGACTCATCGTTTACATTAGAAATACCCTCAATACGCTTGTCATTAACCAGGTCGGCTATATACTTGATCAGTTCTGCCTTATTAACAAGGTAAGGGATTTCAGTGATAATAATCTTTTCGTGATTATTTTCTACTTCAATTTCTGCTTTGCCACGAAGAATGATACGTCCTCTACCGGTTTCGAATGCTTCTTTTACACCGGCATATCCGTAAATTGTAGCACCAGTCGGGAAGTCGGGCGCTTTGATGTATTGCATCAATCCTTCTACATCAATATCTCCGCGAGCGTCGATATAGGCAATACATCCGTCGAGTACTTCACTCAAATTGTGTGTCGGCATATTGGTTGCCATACCAACTGCGATACCAGAACCACCATTTACCAGCAGGTTAGGAATACGGGTCGGCAATACAGTCGGTTCTTTCAGTGTGTCATCGAAGTTCAACTGAAAATCTACCGTATCCTTCTCGATATCCCGGAGCATTTCCTCGGCAAGTTTACTTAATCTTGCCTCGGTGTAACGCATAGCGGCAGGACTGTCACCGTCCACTGAACCGAAGTTTCCCTGTCCATCGACCAACGTATAACGCATCGACCATGTTTGTGCCATACGAACCATTGCGAAATAGACGGACGAGTCGCCATGTGGATGATATTTACCTAAAACTTCACCAACAATTCTCGCAGATTTTTTATAAGGTTTGTCGGATGTATTACCCAATTCATTCATTCCAAACAAAATACGACGATGAACCGGTTTGAAACCATCCCTAACATCCGGAAGGGCGCGTGAAACAATAACAGACATTGAATAGTCAATGTATGCCGATTTCATTTCCTCCTCGATGTTAATCTTAATAATTCTGTCTTGATCAACCATTTAGTTTTATATTAATTACACTCAATATCTCACCTTTTAAAAAGTGCACTAAGGTAACGCTTTTCCCATTATCACGAAAGTTTTTACGCTGAAATTTTATTATTCAGAAATATTGGGGGTTTCTTAAGGAATAATGGCATGAAATTTGTTAGGTATATATAGAGAGTTTATTAATTTTGCATTCACAGTACATTATTATAATAGATAAGGATTCATATAATATGAAAAATAATTATTCGAAAAGGCTGATCGACGTTATAGAGTATAGCCGCGAAGAAGCCGCCAGGCTTCAGAACAGTTATATCGGGCCGGAACACTTAATGCTTGGTATCATCCGCGACGGTGATGGCAAAGCCATGCAGTTGCTGCATGATTTGCATGCCGACGTATTCGATATAAAGAAGAGGATTGAGCAGGAGATCAAAAATACATTTGAAACTGAAGAGTCCGAATTACACGATATAGCCATCAGTAAAACAACTGAACGTGTATTGCGCATGAGTATGCTGGAGTCACGTTTGTTTAAAACAGACGAGACGGGTACGGAACATCTGCTTCTTGCTATTCTGAAAGAAGAGTTCAATGTTGCCGCCAAAGTATTGGGTGAAGCCGGTATAAACTACCGTAACGTATATAACAATCTGGCAAACGGAACAAACATGAACCGTATGGAAGAACTGGAAGAGATAGACGAAATCAGTGACGGTTATACGGATGACGAGGACGATGAAGAAGAAGATTTCTCTTCACGTAAGGAATCTCCCCGCTCCTCTTCAGGTACCGGTGCCGCACAGCCCAAGTCACCGAACGATACTCCGGTATTGGACAACTTCGGTACGGATATGACACGTGCCGCTGCCGAAAACCGCCTGGACCCGATTGTTGGTCGTGAGAAAGAGATTGAACGCCTGGCACAGATTTTAAGCCGGCGTAAAAAGAATAATCCGGTACTGATCGGTGAACCGGGGGTGGGTAAGTCTGCTATTGTAGAAGGACTTGCCTTGCGCATTATCCAGCGTAAAGTATCACGTGTGTTGTTCGACAAGCGGGTGATCAGTCTGGATATGGCCTCTATCGTGGCCGGAACAAAATACCGCGGACAGTTTGAAGAACGTATCAAAGCAATTTTGAACGAGCTTTCAAAGAATCCGAACATCATCCTGTTTATCGATGAAATCCATACCATTGTCGGAGCAGGATCGGCTTCCGGTTCTATGGACGCTGCCAATATGCTGAAACCGGCGCTGGCACGTGGTGAAATACAATGTATCGGTGCTACGACACTGGATGAATATCGTAAAAACATCGAGAAAGACGGTGCTTTGGAACGTCGTTTCCAGAAAGTGATTGTCGACCCGACAACAGCAGAAGAGACATTGCAGATCCTGAAAAATATCAAGCCCCGTTATGAAGAACATCACAATGTGATCTATACGGACGAGGCGCTGGATGCTTGTGTAAAGCTGACAGAACGATATATCAGCGACCGTAACTTCCCGGATAAGGCAATCGATGCTCTGGACGAGGCCGGTTCTCGCGTACATATATCTAATATTACAGTACCGAAGAGTATCGAGGAACTGGAAGCAAAAATAGAAGATACGAAAACCGAAAAACTGGCTGCCGTAAAGTCACAGAACTTCGAACTGGCTGCAAGTTTCCGTGATAAAGAACGTCAGTATCTGTTGCAGCTGGAATCAGCGAAAGCTAAGTGGGAACAGGAATTGCAGGAACATCGTGAAACAGTAGACGAAGACAAAGTAGCTGAAGTGGTAGCCATGATGTCAGGCGTACCTGTTCAGCGTATTGCCAAAGCAGAAAACCTGAGACTGCTGGAAATGGCAGACAACTTGAAGAAGCAGGTAGTCGGCCAGGACGATGCCGTCCAGAAGATCGTAAAAGCAATCCAGCGCAACCGTGTAGGATTGAAAGACCCGAACAAACCGATCGGAACCTTCATGTTCCTCGGTCCGACGGGTGTAGGTAAAACTCACTTGGCTAAAAAGTTGGCTGAATATCTGTTTGATTCGGCTGATTCATTGATTCGTATCGATATGAGTGAATATCTCGAAAAGTTCGCGGTTTCCCGCCTGATCGGTGCACCTCCGGGATATGTAGGTTACGAGGAAGGTGGCCAGCTGACGGAAAAGGTTCGTCGTAAACCCTACTCCGTTGTATTGCTCGACGAGATCGAAAAAGCGCATCCGGATGTATTCAACTTGCTGTTGCAGGTATTGGACGAAGGTCGCCTGACTGACAGTCTTGGCAGACGGATCGACTTCAAGAATACGATCCTGATCATGACTTCCAATATCGGAACACGTCAGCTGAAAGACTTCGGCCGTGGCGTCGGATTCAGTTCGCAGGCAGCCGGTGAAATGGATAAGGACTTCTCTCGCGGCGTGATTCAGAAAGCACTGAATAAAGCATTCGCTCCTGAATTTCTGAACCGTGTCGACGATATCATCATGTTCGACCAGCTTGATAAAGATGCGATCCACAAGATCATTGATATTGAGTTACAAGGACTTTACAAACGTGTTTGTGGTCTGGGCTACGAACTGGTACTTACCGACGAGGCAAAAGATTTTATTGCAACGAAAGGCTACGATGTACAGTTTGGCGCCCGTCCGCTGAAGCGTGCCATCCAGAAATATCTGGAAGATGAAATGGCCGAGTTGATAATCCGTGCATCCGTTGGCGAAGGCGACAAGATCGTTGTAGACTTCAATAAAGATGAACAGAAAATAGTAACATCCGTACAAAAGAAAGGACAGGAATAAGTCGTTTCTTCCGGTAATAAAGTCAAAATGTCAGATAGAACCTATCTGGCATTTTTTTTGTTTATATCGTAACGTCAAACGAATTATTATAACATTAAAAATATAAACAAAATGGCTAAACAAGGAAACATAGGTGTTACAAGTGAGAACATCTTCCCTATCATCAAGAAGTTTTTGTATAGTGATCACGAAATCTTCCTTCGTGAATTAGTATCGAATGCTGTGGATGCTACACAGAAATTGAAAACCCTGGCATCTGTCGGTGAATTCAAAAGAGAGCTGGGCGACCTGACCGTTCAGGTTAGTTTCGACGACAAGATCATCAAGATTTCTGACCGTGGTATCGGTATGACAGCCGAAGAAATTGACAAATACATTAACCAGATCGCATTTTCCGGTGCTGAAGAGTTCGTAGAAAAATATAAGAACGATGCAGCTGCTATCATCGGACATTTCGGTCTTGGTTTCTATTCTTCTTTTATGGTTTCAAAGAAAGTGGAAATTGTAACCAAATCTTATAAAGAAGGTGCTGTTCCTATGAAATGGAGTTGCGACGGAACTCCCGAATATACGTTGGAAGAAACACAGAAAGACGACCGTGGTACAGATATTATCCTGTATATCGATGACGAAAATAAGGACTTTCTAAATAAAGACAAGATCAGCGGCCTGCTGACAAAATACTGCCGTTTCCTCCCCGTTCCTATAGCATTCGGTAAAAAGCAGGAATGGAAAGACGGTAAATATGTCGATACCGACGAAGATAACATCATCAACGATATCACTCCGGCATGGGTTCGCAAACCGGCTGATATGACTGATGAAGACTATAAGAAATTCTATCGCGACCTGTATCCAATGTCGGAAGAACCATTGTTCTGGATTCACTTGAATGTGGATTATCCGTTCAACCTGACCGGTATCCTCTACTTCCCGCGCATCAAGAGCAACCTCGACCTGCATCGTAACAAGATTCAGTTATACAGCAACCAGGTATTTGTAACCGATTCCGTAGAAGGTATCGTTCCTGAATTCCTGACATTGTTGCACGGCGTGCTCGATTCTCCGGATATTCCATTGAACGTTTCCCGTTCTTATTTGCAGAGCGACCAGAATGTGAAAAAAATCTCCAATCATATCACAAAGAAAGTGGCCGACCGCCTGGAAGAAATGTTTAAAAACGACCGTCCTCAGTTCGAAGAAAAATGGGATAGCCTGAAACTGTTTATCCAGTACGGTATGCTGAGCGACGAAAAGTTCTATGATCGTGGTGCCAAGTTCGCCCTTCTGAAAGACGTAGACGGTAAATATTATACATTTGAAGAATATAAAGCATTGGTGGAAGCCAACCAGACAGATAAGGAAGGCAACCTGATCTATCTGTACACTACGAATGTAAACGACCAGTACAGCTATATCCAGGCCGCTAAAGATAAAGCATACAGTGTATTGATTATGGACGGCCAGCTGGATGTCCATGCTATCAGCCAGATGGAACAGAAATTCGACAAAACCCGTTTTGTTCGTGTGGACAGCGATACGATCGACAATCTGATCCGTAAGGATAACGTTGGTCAGGTTACACTGAATGAAGACCAGAAGAATGCTTTGCAGGAAATGTTCAAAAGCCAACTGCCGAAGATCGAAAAGACCGATTTCATCGTTACATTCGAAGCATTGGGTGAAAACTCTAATCCGGTTATGCTGACCCAGAGCGAATACATGCGTCGTATGCGTGAAATGTCTGCTATGCAGCCGGGAATGTCATTCTACGGAGAAATGCCTGACAACTACAATCTCGTGTTGAATACCGATCACGAATTGGTTAAGAAGGTACTTTCTGAGGAAGAACAGAACTGCGAAGAAAAACTGAAACCGATCCTAGCGGACCTGAAAGGTTGGAAAGCACGTCAGGAAGACCTTCGTGAAGCGCAGAACAAGAAAAAGGAAGAAGAGATTACTTCTGCTGAAAAAGAAGATATGACAAACACGAACCATAAGATCGACGAACTGACTTCGCAACGTAATGCAATCCTGGCAGAATATGCAGGTAGCAATAAGCTGGTCAGCCAGTTAATCGACCTGGCACTGCTTGCCAACGGTATGCTGAAGGGTGAAGCATTGAGCAAATTCATTAAACGCAGTGTTCAGCTGATCGGATAAATAAGTGAGTTACTCACTATGTATAAAATATCATATAAACCGTTCACCCTTCGCCTGCTTGGCATTAATATGTTATTATACAGATTGCTATAGAGGTAAATGATAGGTGAATGATTGATCGAAAAGGTGAAGGGTTGCTTTAAACCCTTCACCTTTTTTTCTATATTACTGTGCTGTAATAGCCTGGCTATTATGTATTAACTCAAAAGTCTTTTACTTTTATCTCTGACACAATAAACTATTGACTTACCGACCTACGTCGTTAAGCTTGTCGACGTAGGTCGGTAAGCATTGCGACGTATATCGGCAAGCTTAATGACCTACGTCAATAAGCAAACAACTACCTTTTCACGCCTTATCTTCCAATAACTCTGAACTTACTTCCTCGGTATGTATTCATTTATATTTCAAAAGGTGAATGGTTTAAAGTAACCGTTCACCTTTTTCTTTATTCATTCATCTACTATTTACCTTTATAGTAATCTATATGACAGTTTGTTACTATTGTAAAGGTGAAGGGTGAACGGTCTTTTACAGAAAAACTATGTAATTGGAACATGTAGAGACTAGTCATCATTCTGCTTCCACCGTATACCCTTTCAGGTTGGCAAATGTCAGGATGGAGCTGGTGATTGCTTTACCCAGATCGTCTCCGCTGTCATCTCCTTCCTTTTTAAGTTGCTCTTCGATATAAGCCTGGCGTTTGATTGCCAGTTCGGCTATTTCTTTTTGGATAGCTGTTCTCTCCTTTTCCTTTTGGGTGATGATGCTCTTTATTTCTTCTGTAGACTTGTTTTGCAGTTCTTGGGGCAGTTCATCCTTTTTGATGCTCGACAAGACGTTTTGGTCTTCTTTCATCTTATCTACCAGGTCCCATGACGTATTTTTGTAAGCAGATCCGGATTTACTTACGGCACGTTCGGCATAATTGGCCGACGATATTGTGCCGGCATTTTTGTCCTGGGCAATCTGATTCATTTTACGTTCTCTCCCGGTAGAGCCATAACTGATATAAGTATCGTTCAACTTATTGTTGCATAGGATGATCTGCGGGTCAAAAGGTGTTTTGATGGCACGGACAGTCGCATCGGCATTTATATTGAAGAATTTGCCGTTTCCTCTCAAAGCGGCATCCTTCCAATAGTCACGGACACCGATTTCTTCATCACCGCAATGGATTGTATTAACAAATATATTTTTCTTCAAGGCATCGGCAATAGCCGTTTTGTAAGAGACAGAACCCTGCGTAAACTCTTCATTGCCGGCAATATAGACCAGTTTCATATCCGCTTCGTTTTGCCCCCACTCCAACTCTTTTACTGCCCGCTGGATGACTGTACCGCAATACTCTTCGCTTCCGCTGGTTGTCAGGGCGAATAATTCTTTCGAGATCAGGTCGAGATCGACTGTCAACGGGGTTATTTGCCGGATATAATCACCTTTATACAGCATATAACTGCCATATTCGTATAAGGCAATCTCTATTTCCGGTGTCTCTCCCTTATATTTCAGCGTCGTGAGTGTATTGACTATATTCCACAGACGGGATTTAGCCTGTTCGATCAGTCCCTGCATGCTGCCGGAAGTATCCAGCAGGATAGCAACCTGTATTTTCGTCTTTTTGGCAGTTACGGCATTTGTGACCGGTGTACTGGCAGGCTCTGCATTCGCCGTTACGTTTCTGGCTTCCAGTATGCAGCCTATTGATGTTGTTAATGCTGTGAATAAGACACATAGTAGAATAATTCTTTTCATATTCGGAATTTTTTTAATAGGTTTATGGCTCAAAAATAGAATGTTAATAATTAAGATTCCGGGAAGAATGTGTGAACCGGCGTTTTGAGTTGGTGAAATATAGGATATAAATGTTTTACTTATATTTACTTTACAATCTCAATAAAACATGATATGAACAGACTGATTATATATTTGACAATATGGCTGCTAACAGGTCCTTGCATAACAATGACAGCACAGGATTCCGTTCCTCCTGTCTATCAAAACAGTGCCAGAAAAGCAGTGATGAAACTCTCCACGTCACTGGAAAGCGGAAAGTCGGATTATTCGGTTGCGACGGATTATGAAGCACTGGCAAAAACACTCATGATACAGGGGGAATACGAGAAAGCAATGAATTATCTTATCAGTGCCCGCCAGTTGTTTTACAAAATCAAAAACAATGAAAAGATAGCACGGGTCGACCGTGAAATGGCAAGGATACAGGAGATACAAGGGAAGATACAAGAGGCTATTTTAAGTTATGGCAATGCCGCCCACCTGTCACAGGACACTAATTTTATTGAACTGAATACGAATGATGTGAACCGGTTAAAGAATATCTCAAACCCAGTTGCACAATCTCCTTATATACAGCGAAATATTGAATTACTGAACACCTCCTACAAACCGGAACAACAGGAGGATCGGGTCGCCGCCTTCCATCAGATGGCAAATGTCAACCTGGTCATGGATAATAAGGAAGCCGCCATAGGTAACCTGAACAGCATATTGTCTGAAGTGAAGGACAAACCGGTAGAAACCATCAAGGTACAAAGAGAAATTGCCAAAGTATATGCCGCCGATAGCCAACAGGTAAAAGCTCTCGCCTCCCTTCAGCAATCCTATGATATGGCGTTGAAGGAGGGCCATACGATAGAGGCTAAGAAAAGCCTGGAACAGCTGGTCGAGCAATACAGGAAAGGGAACCAGCAATGGAAAGCCTTGGACTTATATGCAGACTTTATGGAAAAACTGGAACCGCTGGTTAAATCGGACAGCACACTGATAGACCAGAAATTCTTTCAGGCACATGAAGCCCGTATCGCCCAGTTGGAGAAAGAACGTATCCTGAAAGACGAACTGATCAGAAAGAAAAACACCTTCAACTATGTACTGATCGGCTCGATTGTCCTGATCCTTATTTTTCTCGTGTTTATCGTCAAAGCCTGGTATTCCATCAGACGGAAGAATAAAAAGATAGCCCTCCAGTCGTTGCGCCGTGAGATGAATCCTCATTTCATCTTCAACAGCCTGAATAGTGTGAATCAGTTTATTGCCCAGAATAATGAGTTGGAGGCGAATAAGTATCTTTCCTCCTATTCCCGCCTGATGCGAAATATAATGGAAAACTCCAATAAAGACTTTACGCCGCTCTCGACGGAGCTCGAACAATTGAAAGAATACCTCGATCTGGAACACATGCGTTTCAGCGATAAGTTTGTTTACGAGACAGATGTGGATGAATCGCTTGACACCGACCATATATCTGTGCCTAACATGCTGATACAACCCCAGTTGGAAAATGCGATCTGGCATGGCTTACGGTATAAAGAGTCCGGTGGCCTGCTGAAACTGTCCGTAAAGCCGGAAGGCAATAGTCTTTGTGTTAAAATCGAAGACAATGGGATCGGAATGAAAAAAAGCAACGAGCTTAAAACCCGGCACCAGAAAGAGCATCATTCACGCGGCCTGACTAATACCCGTGAGCGTATCAACCTATTGAACAGCTTGTACGGTATGCATATCACGATCGAAATTACTGAGAAGGAAGGAGATGATGAAGATACAGGCGTGATCGTTCTGCTCAGATTCCCCCTTATTGTCTGATTGCGCATGAAATTTTGTTATAGGATATATTTATTATTTTTTGCTAATGATAATTATATCCTGTAAGTTTGTTGCTTAAATCATTTATTCGTTAAAACAACATCAACATGAATGACACTATTAGAAAAATGAAACAAAGGAAAGTGCTCATACTCGCTTTGGCCTTCCCCTTGTTTTCACCCTTATCCATGCAAGCCATACAAAGAGCCGACAATGTATGTATGGAAATACAGCAGGATAAGAAAATTGTCGGTGTGAAACAGATCAATCCTACGACTGTTGAACTCCTGTTCTCCGATAATCAGAGAATGGCCTTTGACTTTTATGGAGAGAACATCTTCAGAGTATTTCAGGACGTCAACGGAGGGATCATCCGTGACCCGGAGGCCAAACCGGAAGCACAGATCCTGGTCGATAACCCGAGAAAACCGGTATCTCCGTTAACGCTGAAAGAAGATAATAAGACTATTTCTATCAGCACCAAAGAGATCAGACTGGAACTGGATAAAAGCACTTCCCTGTTGAAGGTGACCAATCTGGCAACAGACAAAGTTGTCCTGGAGGAGGTAAAACCTGTTCTTTATGATAAGGGAAAAACAATCCTTACCTTAAAGGAAAATCCCGGCGAATACTTCTATGGCGGTGGTGTACAGAACGGGCGCTTCTCGCATAAAGGAAAAGCGATCGCTATCGAAAACCAGAACAGCTGGACCGATGGCGGCGTTGCCTCGCCTGCCCCCTATTATTGGTCTACCAATGGCTACGGCTTTATGTGGTACACCTTCAAACAAGGTAAATATGATTTCGGTGCAGCCGAAAAAGGGACAGTAATATTGTCACATGATACCGATTACCTGGATGCGTTCTATATGGTCAATGACGGTGCCGTATCCCTGTTGAACGATTTCTATCAGCTGACAGGTAATCCGGTTTTATTACCGAAGTTCGGTTTCTATCAGGGACACCTGAATGCTTATAACCGCGACTACTGGGTGGAAGACGAGAAAGGTATCCTTTTTGAAGACGGCAAACGTTACAAGGAAAGCCAGAAAGACAATGGCGGTGTAAAAGAATCCCTGAACGGCGAAAAGAACAATTACCAGTTCTCCGCCCGTGCCGTGATCGACCGCTACAAGAACCACGATATGCCGTTCGGCTGGTTATTGCCAAACGACGGTTACGGTGCCGGATACGGACAGACCGAAACATTGGACGGAAATATCCAGAACCTGAAAAGTCTGGCTGATTATGCTCATAAAAATGGTGTCGAAATCGGACTTTGGACACAGTCGGATTTGCATCCGAAACCCGAAATCAGTGCCTTGTTACAGCGTGATATCGTAAAAGAAGTACGCGATGCCGGTGTTCGTGTTTTGAAGACCGACGTGGCTTGGGTAGGTGCCGGTTATTCATTCGGACTGAACGGTGTGGCTGACGTAGGTCATATCATGCCTTATTATGGTAACGATGCGCGTCCTTTCATTATCTCCCTTGACGGTTGGGCCGGTACGCAACGTTATGCCGGTATCTGGTCGGGCGACCAGACAGGCGGCCAGTGGGAATATATCCGTTTCCATATCCCGACTTATATCGGTTCGGGATTATCCGGACAACCGAATATCACTTCCGACATGGATGGTATCTTCGGCGGAAAGAACCTGGCAATGAACACACGCGATTTTCAGTGGAAGACCTGGACGCCGATGCAGTTGAATATGGACGGTTGGGGTGCCAATGAGAAATATCCGCATGCCCTTGGCGAACCGGCAACATCTATCAACCGCTGGTATCTGAAAATGAAATCGGAGTTGATGCCTTATGCCTACAGCATTGCAAAGGAAGCAGTAGACGGTAAGCCGATGATCCGTGCCATGTTCCTGGAATACCCGAATCAGTATACTTATGGTAAAGCAACCGAATATCAGTTCATGTACGGACCGTATTTCCTGGTTGCCCCTATCTATCAGGAAACACAGGCAGATGAAAAAGGTAACGATATACGCGACGGCATTTATCTACCGGAAGGAACCTGGGTAGACTATTTTACCGGAGAAAAATATGAAGGCAACTGTGTTGTCAACAATTTTGCTTCTCCGTTATGGAAGTTGCCGGTATTTGTAAAGAGCGGCGCCATCATTCCGATGACTAACCCTAATAATAATGTTACCGAGATCAATAAGAACCTGCGCGTTTATGAAATTTATCCGGACGGTAACAGTTCGTTTACTGAATATGACGACGATGGCACGACACAAGCCTATTTGAAAGGTGAAGGTGTAACGACCCGGATCGAATCGGAAGTAGGCAGTAAGAATAATGTAACGATTACAATCCGGCCGGCAGTAGGCAGCTTTGACGGTTTCGTCAAAGATAAAGTAACCGAACTCCGTATCAATGTTTCCGAAATGCCGAAAAAAGTGGCTGCCAAAGTTGGTAAAAACAAGGTAAAGCTGACGGAAGCCCGTTCGATGGACGAATTCCTGAAAGGTGAAAACGTTTATTTCTATGATGCAACGCCCAACCTGAACAAGTTTGCAACGAAAGGAAGCGAGTTTGAAAAGGTAACGATCACTAAGAACCCGCAGTTATTGGTAAAGCTCGCTTCTGCGGATATCACAGCGAACGAAACAAGCATCAGCTTTGAAGGTTACAAATTCGATATGGGTAACAGCCATCGTATTTCGACCGGTACATTGGCCGCTCCTGTTGCACAGGTCACAGATGAAAACCTGGAAGCCTATTCATTGAAACCGACCTGGAATAAAGTGGCAGGTGCCGACTTCTACGAAATTGAATTCAACAATATGCTGTACACGACTATCAGAAATACAGAATTGTTGTTCGACGGGCTGGAAGCCGAAACTGATTATGCCTTCAAGATCCGTTCTGTAAACAAAGACGGTTATTCCGATTGGTCTTCCTTCAATGTGAAGACGAAATCGAACCCGCTCGAATTTGCCATCAAGGGAATCCGGGGTGAAGTAACTGCCGAAGAGCAGGGTGGTTTCGAAATCTTCCGTTTGTTCGACTTTGCTGAACTGGGAGACATGTTCCATACGAAATACCGCAAGAATGCTATACCGTTCGATATGATCATTGACCTGCGCACGGTTAACCAGCTGGATAAATTCCATTATCTGTCACGTCAGGACGGCGGTAACGGAACAATGCTGAGAGGTTTCGTCTCTTACAGTATGGATAAAGAAAACTGGATACCGGTCGATTCCTTCAAGTTCGAACGCAACGGTGATGTGAAGATATTCGAATTTAAGGATAAACCGAAAGCACGCTACATCAAACTGAATGTAACGGAAGGTGTCGGCAATTACGGTTCAGGCCGCGAATTGTACGTCTTCAAGGTACCGGGAACAGAAAGCTACCTGCCGGGCGATATCAACAACGACAAGAAGATCGACAGCAATGACCTGACTTCTTACATGAACTACACAGGTCTGCGTAAAGGTGACAGCGACTTCGATTATGTAAGTGCCGGCGACATCAATCAGAACGGCCTGATCGATGCTTACGATATATCCGTCGTTGCCACTCAACTGGATGGCGGCATCGAAGAACAGGATACTGCAAAAGTAGCCGGAACGATCGGGATCAGCGCTCCTAAACAGTCTTACAACAAAGACGAGATCGTGGAAGTCAAGGTAACAGGTACAGACCTCAAAGCGGTTAACGCATTGAGTTTCGCTTTGCCGTACGACCAGCAGGATTACGAATTTGTCGGCATAGAACCGTTAAACCTGAAAGTCATGGAGAACCTTACTTACGACCGTCTGCATACAAATGGTCAGAAGGCCTTGTATCCTACTTTCGTTAATCTCGGTGACAAGGAAGTCTTGGCAGGTACAATCGACCTGTTCATCCTGAAGCTGAAAGCAAAACGCAAAGTCAAATTCAACCTGAAGGCCATCGATGGCATACTGGTTGATAAAGACCTGAATATGTCTAAGTTCTAAGAACTTGCCATAGATAAAATTCAGAATCCCCTGTTTCGGTATAATTGTCCGGAACAGGGGATTTTTTTTATGGCTTAAAATAGTATCTTTGTCTGAACGATATATAAAACGGAAGACTCTGAATATGGAAATGCTACAGAAAATAAGAAGCGTCATCGTTGAAGATGAATCGGCTGCCCGTGAGGCATTGAAGAATTATCTGGCAAAATACTGTCCGGTCATCGAAGTGGTCGGAGAAGCCCACGACTGTAAATCGGCCGTCCCTTTACTCCATGAACTGGAACCGCAATTGGTGTTTCTGGATGTGGAAATGCCCTACGGCAATGCATTCGACGTATTGGAAGGATGTAAAGACCTGTATTTCGAAACCATATTTGTCACCGCCTTTTCTGAATATTCACTCCGGGCGTTGAACCAGAGTGCAGCTTACTATCTGCTGAAACCGGTCAGCATCGAAGAACTGATCCTTGCCGTAAATAAGGTACAGCAACACATCGTCAACCGGGAGATATTCAATCGCAATCAGATTCTGATTGAAAATATGCGCGAGCCGAAACCGGAAAAGCGCCAGGTGATCCTCCCTACTCTCGAAGGATTTGAAGTGATAAAGATGGAAGATATCATCCGGTTGCAGGGAAACGGAAATTTCACCGACATCTATTTGAAAGATAAAAGCAAGAAGATGGTCTGCCGTTTTCTGAAATATTTCAGCGAGATATTGCCGTTCCCGTTTGTCCGTGTACACAAATCACATATAATCAATCTTCATTGTGTCAGGTCATACCACAAAAACTCCGGCGGTTACATCGTCCTGGAAGATAATACGGAGATAGAAATATCCTCCAGCTATAAAGATGATTTTCTCCGGTTACTGAAATCGCAGTGAAAAAAGTTACAGTTTAACTGTTGCGGTACTCCTGTGGTGTCATGCCGGTATGCCTTTTGAAATATCTGTTGAAGAACGACATATTGTTGAATCCCAGCGAAAAGGCAATCTCCTTGATCGGAAGTTCCGTTGATTTCAGCTGTGCTTTAATGTCCATCATAACAATGGCGGTTATTATTTCGAGCGCCGTCTTTCCTGTTTCCTTTTTTATGGTCGAACAAAAATGGGAAACGGTAACACCCAGATGTTCCGCATAAAAAGCAACGCTCCGTTGTTTCGTATAATTCGACATGACCAGTTTGATAAACTCACGGCACATCACTTTACTGCGTGAATGCAATGCGCTTTTCCACTTGCCGTGATTCTTATACAATTCGGCCGTACCTTGCATAAAAATAGTGAAAACGGATTTAATGATCTCCTTATTCTCCAGCGTACAAGGCAATGAATAAGCATGGATCAACGGTTTGAAGATATCCTGATATAACTGTGAAAGATCTTCCGATAAACAGATGACCGGATTCTCAGCCAGTATAGGAAGTAACCGTACGGTTGTTAAGACCAGGTTATTATTCTCCATGAAATCCTGCGAAAAGCAGGCGTAGAAGAAATGAGCATCCGGAGAAACGTCATTGAGCTGGACGAAACTGTCCGGCGTTAATGTGATAAAATCATCTTTTTTGATTGTGTATTCAGACAGGTTGATTGTAGCATGGACAGAACCTTCTACACAAAATGCAAAAAGCACTGCTTTCATTTTACATGAAAAGCGCACGTAGCGATTCAGCATGTCTCCGGTGATATTGTCGCCTGCAATAAAATCCGTGGGAATGTCAAATATTTGTATGTTTGCCTCCATATTGTCCTGATAAATGATTTTCAAAGATAGCATATTTGAGTTTTCTACACCAATAATCGCAAAAACAGGACATAGAAACCCAATAATAGGTATTGATCGTTCCGTTCAAATCTATGTACTTTGCAAAAGTTTAAACAAAGAAAGAAAAAATGAACCGAAAGAGTTCTCTTTTGTTTTATTCTAGAAAGAGGACATGTATTATCTAATAAAATTATAATTATGGAACTAGAGAAGATCGGAGAAAATGCCGGCAAAGTCTGGCATGTGCTGAATGAAGGAAGAGAGTTGACAATACCAGAACTGAGCAGACGGATTGACCTGAGCCACGAAGATACCACCTTAGCAATCGGATGGCTGGCCAGAGAAAACAAAATTTACATACAACGTAAAAACGGGCAGATATTGGTAAGCAACGGAATACAACAAGGACTATACTTTGGATAATATATCATCAAAAGCGTCAGTAAGGTTCATATGCCTGCTGACGCTTTTTTATTATCCGGCTATTTTATCTCCTGATGTTGCCGGTTATTAATATAGGTCAGTGCCGCACCGATCGCCGTCCGGTATTCTGCATATTCCGGTATCAGGAAATGCCCTCCGTACATTTCTTCCAGCCGGGGAAAAATACTTTCACATTGCGGCAATTTCGTCAGATTCCCGATCAGGACGTAATCATGTATGTCGCTGTTCAGTGCAGCAAGGATCACTGATTGCCCGATGCATTGAAGTACCATGTAAATAATACCCAACGCTACGTCTTCCTGCGATGAATTGGCTCCCGCCTTTCCGAAAGTAGAGGCTGTCGCATCCAGAGGCAGTCCGGGCAAAGGTATATTACAGATATCCTGGATTTGCAGGTTTATAGTCGTTATATCTCCTTTCAGGGCCAGCTTGACAATCTGGTGAAAATCCTGCGTTTTAAGTAGCAGGCGGGATAACCCCAGTATGGTACCCCCACCGATCCCTATACCGCCGATATGTTCGATCAGTGGACCGTCCACTTTTACAAACGAAGTCCCCGTTCCCATACTGACAACGATCAACTTATCCAGCTGCGTCAGATACTGCGCCCCGAGTCCGTTAGTCAGAAATTCATCTGTTTTGGCTGTAGGCAAACCATAAAGCGGCTGATTGATGTATGCACTGCCCACACCGGTGAGCATCACTTTCTCTATGTCGGAAAGGGGAATATCATTCTCATATAAATACTTACCGAAAGCACCAAACAGCGATGTTACCGGGTCGGTTGCCTTGACAAACATGGGATTCCGGATCTCCTTATCGTCGATCCCCACTATTTTGGTAGTGCTCCCTCCTACGTCTATACCAATTACTATGCCCATAATTTTTTTGTTAATATCGGATTCAAAGATACGTGTTCTTACTGAAAATTAGTACCTTCACAGATAATAACTTTAAATGGAGGACCGGATATGTTCGCAGATTTTAATTTTCAACAGATGATAAGTGCTTTCATCGTACTGTTTGCCGTAATCGACATCATTGGTTCCATCCCCATTATCATCAATCTGAAGGAAAAAGGAAAAGACGTGAATGCTTTAAAAGCAACGGTTATATCTTTTATCCTGATGATCGGCTTCTTTTATGCTGGCGATTTTCTCTTGAAACTATTCCATGTGGATATCGAATCGTTTGCTGTGGCGGGTGCATTCGTTATTTTCCTGCTGTCGTTGGAAATGATACTGGATATCGAGATCTTCAAGAATAACGGACCGATCAAGGAAGCCACGCTGGTGCCTCTGGTCTTCCCCTTGCTGGCCGGTGCCGGTTCGTTTACAACCCTGCTTTCATTGAGGGCCGAGTATGCCAGTATCAATATTGTAGTCGCTTTGATACTGAATATGCTATGGGTATATTTTGTGGTGCGTATGACTAAGCAGGTGGAACATCTGCTGGGAAAAGGCGGTATCTATATCATCCGTAAGTTTTTCGGCATTATCCTGTTGGCTATATCCGTCAGGTTGTTTACAGCCAATATCACTCTGTTGATTGAAGCGCTGCACGAGTAAAAAGTTACTATAATAAGGATATTTTCAGATCCTTTTTCATTCAATTCAGCTTGATAGTCAAACTATCTTGTTTTCTTTTTGTTTCTATATACCGGATATTTTATTGAATTTACTTGCATTTTTGCCGAACTAAATCAACAATTATGATGGATATAGAATTTAAGCAGATTTATCCTCCGTTACGCGATTGCGTAAATCGCCTGATCGAGCGGAAGATACAAGCAGGCAGGGACAGGACCGCTGCCAATTACCGAAGTGCATGGAATAAGTTTGTGGCCTACAAAGGTCGTAAAGTAAGGGAACTGACTATTGCAGATCTGACGGCAGGGTTGGTACAGGAATTTGTCATGTGGCTGTTGCAGGATAAGAAATCAAGAAATGATGAACTTAGTCCCGGCAGCCAGGACTTTTACCTGCGCAATCTGAAAGCGATCTATAATAATATAAAAAAAGATCTGCATTATCATGATCCTGCCGGAAATCCTTTTGCGGGACTGCATATCACAGTCCCTTCCACCCGTAAACGGGCTCTTCCCGAGCGTGACATCAAGAGGCTGGCCCGTCTCGATCTGTCTGACAGACCGGAGCAACTGGAGGCTCTTCATCTTTCCCTTTTTCTTTTCTATGCCCGCGGCATGTGTTTCGTAGATGCCTATAAACTGGAACAGGACAATGTGCATTACGGATATATCCAATATAACCGTAGCAAGACACAGGCTGTCCTACAGGTAAAGATCACTTCGGAAATGCACCATATCATGCAGTTGTACAAACGGAAAGATTCTCGCTGGGTATTCCCGTTCCTGCACGAAAAGCTGGTTGGGAAAGGTGTATTGACGGCTCAATCGTCTTTACATCGTGTGAACGAGTATCTGAAAGAGATCGGTGACAGACTGAACCTTCCTTATCCCCTGACCACTTATGTGATGCGCCATAGTTGGGCGTCGCTGATGCTGGAGTCGGGTTCGGAGATAGGGGTTATCAGCCAGTCGCTCGGTCATATGTCTCTGCAAACGACACAAATATATCTGGGGCAGTTATCCAAATCAAAGATGGATAAGGCCTCCGAAGATATGCTGGATCATCTGGTTCGTGGTAGCCGGAAAAAACAACTTCAGGAACCTTCCGAACCCGTACCCGCGCCCTCTGCCCCAGTATCAACCCCTCCTGTTGTAGTCCGGCAACCCCAGCCTTCTTCTGGTAGCAGATGGAAGAATGTACTGACGTCGCTGGCAACGCGGTTGCTGATGTTTGCAACAAGTTCATAATATAAAAGTGTCAAAGGAGGTATGCCATAACCTTGTTTTGTCATGGCGGACTTGATCCGGGATGACAGGGCAGTGAACTTTGGTATACCTCCTCTACTTTTGCAGCCTCTCTAATGTAGACTTCAATCTTTACGTTTTCCTTTACTATTCAGATATTCGAGCAAGCCTTTGCCCGGTTTGAATTTTACACTGTTACGCGATGGAATGGTTACCGGTATGCCTGTTTTGGGATTCCGTCCCGGCCGTTCGCTTTGCGACCATAATGTGAAGGTTCCGAACCCCTGACTGACCATCATCCCTTCATCAATAAGGGCATCCGCAAGTATATTTTCGTAAGTACCGATAAACGTTAGAGCTTCTCTCTGTGAGATAGATAAACGGGTAGCAATTCTTTTAGCAAATTCAATCTTATTCATAACTTAAAAATCAACAATGATATTTTTTATTACATCTACTTCATTAAAAATAGCCACATTCCCATCGGTGATCTCTACACGCACGTCGGCACTGTTGGGACCGGCAATCCTGAATGTAATATCATAAGAATAATCGCGGGCTATGTTATAGTCGTTCGTGAAGTTTCCTCCCAGGTAAAAAGTATATTTCACTTTTACACCGTCGGTATGTGATGGATCATATTTGTAAATACCGGCCAGTTCAATATAAGTACATCCGGCTAACTTGTCGGACTCACTTCCCGGACCATTTTCTTTCTGATTCTTTCCCTGCTGGGGTGGCAGTAGGATAAGTTTTTTCATTTGTCCCTGCTGCCCTATAGGTTGCCATATTTTGAGGAAGGTTATATATTTTAACGGTTGCATCGCCACTTGTTTCATCCAACGCAAAAAGGCCGGGAGAGACAGATGTGATATTCACTTTTATTTTAACAAAAGCCCTGAACATCTGCGCCCTCACTTTTATCACACCTTCGTTCGTCGGGGTATAATAAAATGGTTCGGATGTTAGTAGTTTGGGAGATGTTGTCACAAATGGCTTTCCCGAAGTTCCTATAGGCACAGTCTTTGCTTTTAGGTCGCTTTCAGTTATCTTTGCCAACTCTTCTGCTGTCAGCGAATACATAGCATCATCACTTCCTTCATTTGTCAACATAGCCCTGCTTCCGTTCGCAATCACATAAAAGAGGCTATTGTCTGCTGTAAATTTGCTTATATCCGTATCTCCTCCCGTTTTTAGATTGACAATCAGGCCATCCTGATTCTCGTCTGTGGATTTAGAGATGCCGGACTGAGGAACATAAAGCGCTTTTAGACAACTACCGGTACTTTTATTATCATCGTCGTTTACCTTAAACTGAACGATCCATACATTCTGTACTTCTACACCGTCTAAAACAGGCTTCGTGTCACCTGTTCCTTTTGTTTCCACATGGATAGACTCCGGCATGCTTAACTGAATATATAACTGCCTTGTTTTTTCCTGCAAGCCATCTTTTTCGCAGCCGCAGAAACATATGCAAAAGAATAACAGGGATAATATCCCTTTTCTTTCTATCTTTTTCATTTCTTTTCCTCCTTTTTATTATTTGCCGACTTCGTCTGTCGAAAATTTTACAGTCGTATATTCCAGAATAGCCAGTGAAAGGTCTGTCGGTTCCTGGTCTCCGAAGAATGTCAACGTGAATTCGAACTCGTATGTCATTCCCGGAAGGAATGATTTATATACCTTTGGCCTGTAGGGGAATATTTTATGTGTCAGTTTACCATTTTTCATATAACCTATATTCAGATTGAGTTCGAACTTCAACGGATCGGTTCCTATCAATGGCAGTATCACTAAAGGTGTTGTATTTTCACGACCGGCTTGTACATTATCATTGTTGCCATTAGAGAAGTCTGTCTCACCCAATCCGGCAGTACCTGTTTGTGGAACAGTTTCACCATTGTACCAGACCGTTTCCCCCATCTGATAGGATAAATTACAGGAGAGCTTAGTAATATTTACTGATGAAACAGCTAATGTTGATACGGAAACCGGTTGGGTACGATTCGCTTGTACCTTTATGACCACATTCGAGCAAAGCCGTGTAAACGGTTCAGGCAAGGTAACCGACATCATGTTTTCGCCAGCCGATGTCGGTTGGACAGAGATGCCTTTGAGGTTTGAATACATAAAATCTTTGCCGTTGGATACTTCGATCAGATTCTTTGCCCCATTAGCTGTTGGATAAAAATCCTGACTATTATAGGATACCAGGTAAATATCATATTCTCCGCGGTAAAGAGTCAAGCCTATATCATCGGCAGCCACAGCAGTACCGGCCTCATTGACTACATAGTCACCCGATCCTATCGGTGAACCATACATATAGGATACGGTTTGTGCCTTTGCGATCCCGTGTCGGGCACGGGAACAGGATAGCTCATTTATTTCTACATCTGAATCAAATAATCTTCTTCTGCGGTTGGAATAAATAAAATATTACCTACATTTGTCCCGTTACCTACTATTGGGTAATAAACAACTAAAACTATTGACTTATGGAAAAGTATGTGAACATCATGCTCGACAAGGCTTTTAAAACCGTATTCGGTGAAAAGCAAGTAGCAATCGACTTTATCAATGCCACGCTTGAGGGCGAACGCCAGGTAAAACTTTTGGCGAGGTCAAACTGAAACAGATTTATCTGTCGTTCGATCTGTTCAATCTAAGAGAAGAGGAATGCAAAACGCCTCTTGAAAATATGGTTTATATACTGAAGAATATGAATTTATTTGATATGTCTCCGTTTAAGGAGAAAAACGATGCCTTCAAACGTCTGCTCGACGTGGCAAACCTGAATGCAATGACTTCTCACGAACGGGCAGTTTACGATGAGAACCTGAAGATTTATCGCGACTGGCGCAATACACTGGAATATGCGGTGGAAGAGGCTGAAATGAAAGGTTTGAAAAAAGGAAAAGCAGAAGAACAACGCCAGATTGCTGCAAATTTTAAAAAGCAGGGAGTTAATGTCGAAACGATCGCTCAATGTACTGGTCTGTCTGTCGAAGAAATAGACGAATTGTAGTTTATTTATGCGATATTGAATCAACAAAATGCTCCGAATCCTCGGAACATTTTGTTGATCGTTAAAGATGCTTCATTACTATTATAATGAAACCGGATAGTAAAAAGTTGTATGAGGATAAAAAAGATTTTTTTCAGTTATTAATCCCTGCAAATTATCTATTTTTGCACCCCGGTAATAGTATTGGAAAAATGAAGGCAAAAGGAACCGTTTTCGGGATTGTTTCAGCAGTGAGCTATGGTATCAATCCGTTGTGCGCATTACTTCTTTATGAAGTAGGGGTGAATGTCGATTCAGTGTTATTCTATCGCTATGTGCTTGCGGCGGTGATCCTGGGGCTGATGATGATGGCGAAAGGAATCTCTTTCCGGGTGAATAAGACGGAACTGGCTTCGCTGGCCGTTCTGGGTGTTTTGTTTGCCATCTCTTCTCTTTCCCTGTTTTCCAGTTTTCATTATATGGATGCAGGTATTGCCTCTACAATCCTGTTTGTCTATCCGGTGATGGTGGCGGTGATCATGGCGGTGTTTTTCAAGGAGAAGGTTTCTTTATTGGTTGTTTTTTCCATTTTCCTGGCTTTTACCGGTATCGCGTTGCTCTGTCAGGGAGACGGAGGGCATGCGTTGAGTATGATCGGCATCCTGCTGGTTATGCTTTCCTCGCTGACCTATGCCGTTTATATAGTGACGGTTAACCGGTCCGTACAGAAAACGATGTCGCCGATAAAGCTGACCTTCTATGTCCTGCTGTTTTGTGCATTGACGATTATTGTACATTCAGACTTCGGCTCGGGACTGCAAATGCTGACGACTCCCTATATGTGGGGAATCGCGATCGCTCTGGCTATCATTCCGACGGTAATCTCCCTGGTGACGATGGCTCTGTCCGTTCATTATATAGGTTCTACCCCGACAGCTATATTAGGCGCTCTGGAGCCGGTGACGGCTGTAACGATCGGGGTTACCGTATTCGGGGAGCACTTGACTCCCCGGTTGATTGTCGGTATGTTTCTGGTGATTGTTGCGGTCACCCTGATTGTTGTCGGTAAATCGGTTCAGCAGTTGGTGCTTCGCCGGGTTTTTCACCGTTATTGAACGATATTTCCTTCCATGAAAACATTTTCGCAATCCTGTGTCTTTATCAGATTCGATATTTCGGCAGGAGTTGGCGACAGGAACAGGTTGTCCGTGATTTTTAATCCGTCGACTGATTTGGCGAAGATAGCGTTTGTGCCTGTCAATTGGAAACGGTTGTTCGTTATGGCGATGTTGCGGTGAACATAGCCTTCGTTGCGGTCGTTTTCCGGAGAAATGAGGATGACCGGTCCGCCGCATTCCATGAAATTGTTGTTGCGGATGGTTACATCGCGTACCATACCTGATTCGAACCAACTGCGGGCATCGTCGGCTATCAGGATACCACTCATTTGCATACGGAAGAAGGTATTGTTCTCTATCAATACCTTGCGGCGGGTGGAAACAAGAATTCCGCGTGTCGGTATGCGGGCAAAATAGTTATTGCGAATGAGGACTTCCGGTGTATAGGTTACGTTTTCAACGACCAGTTCTTTTTTATCCCGGATCGCTTGAGGGATATTCCTGTCGAGGGTTATGAGTATTTCCCGTTCGTTTTTCATTTCCGCCTTTTTTACCTTTGCCGGTGCAAGGCTCATCAGCGAATGGGCATCGATAAATTCGATCTGGTTGCCGGGAAGGAACGATTGGAAACCATATGTCTGCGGGTGCATGTATTTTACTGATACCTGGTTGGGGGTCGGGTAGCCGGTGACAGCCAGATGGGTTCCGTGTATATTGATTGGATCGTCGTGCGCTCCGAGGAAGCGGGAGTTTTCGATCGTGATCTTACCTTTGCAGCCTGACATCTGTACGAAATCGGCAAAGCCGGAACAGGTACGTCCGCTTCCGGCCTCCGGTTCGAATGTCAGATTCCGGTAAGTGATATTTTCTGTCATTTGCCCGACAATGCCGAAGTTACCCAGGAATGCCAGATGTACCCCTTCCAGTGTGACGTTTTTACTGTATTGGATAAGTCCGCAAGCCTGGTCACGGATACCGTCACGCATCTGGAATACCGTACCTTGTTTGGCCTGTGGCGGGGTGTCATATACGAAACGGAGCAGGTTGGTGTCCAGCTCTATTGCCTTGCGAAGGCCGGAAAGCGGCGACCAGCTACGCCAGGTTATATCTTTTTCTTTGTCATAGCTTTGAGCGATACCTCCGGATAGTTCCCAGTTGTCACCGACAAAAGCAAAATGCCCGTCTTTAACGGTGTAGCGTGATTGCGGGTGGATGCGTACGGTCATAAAGTTTTCGCCCACTTCCGTAACGGTCAGTTCCGGGACGGTGGGGTCGGAAGCTGTAACGGTAAAGTCTCGTAGAGTTATATTTTCGCACTGGTCGATTACGAAGCTGGTCATTTCGCCATGGGTGACGAAACGGGCTCCCTGGCCGTCTATTGTCACGTTTTTCAGGTCTTTCAACCACAAACCGATATGTTTTTTCTGATCGGGGTTTTCTTTTTCGGAGGCCGTATTGGAGATATGGTAAAGGATCTGTGACGAACTTTCGCGGTGGAGGTTATAATCTGCATTTTGCAGTTTGATGACAACCGCTTTCCCGTTATAACTCCGGGCCTGTTCGATTGCTGCCTGGATTTTCTTTGTCATATCTCCGTTTTCCGGGGCAATCCGGATTACATGTTGTGCGTTTGCTATGAATCCCCAAAAGAGACATAGTGCAATAAGGATCGTTTTTTTCATGGTGTAATTAAGAATTTAGAATAATAAATTGACGCAAAAGTAAGAAATAATGCGTCAATATTGTCGGATTACTGCTGGTTTTACGAATAGAACATTATTTGAAATAGTATTTTACCAGACAGAGATTATCGTCTTCCTGTAAATTTTTTACTTTACTGAACTCTTCCGGCGAAAGAATATTATGCAATGTCCCGATCTCCTCCGGTGATGCGATGCAGATCATATATTCATCGGTGAAAAGACTTGTTTTCTTGACCTTTGCGCCTCCTTCCAGCGTGTCGAAAACAAAGGATTTTCCATCTTTTTTGCGGTAGAAAACATTGCGCCATTTATCTATGTTCCAGGTGTTCAGGACTGTGTAATAATAGTCTTTGTTTTGAAACTGCCGGAAGAAAAAGTAGGGAACTTCGTGTGAATCTACCAGCTTCGATCACTCGTCCGATCGTTTTGAGCAGGCATTGTTCGTTTGTTTCCAAAGGGATCACTTCTATCTTTTTGAACAGGGTGGAGGCTGCCAGGTCTTTGGGAGAGAGTTCTACCTGCAAAATTTTCTGTTCCGTTTTGCTGTTTTGTTTGTTACAAGAGAGTAGTAACATACAGAGAAGTGATATGAAAAAGTATTTATTCATGGCAGTACTTGATTTTATTCATTGGGCTAATGTAAGTAATATTTTTTATTTTTGTATTCAAACACGGAGTTATTATGGAAGAGAAGAAAACAGGTCTTTGGAAGGCTCTTACAAATAAGATAAATACCTTTCTTCACAATAAAGAGTTGAAGGAGAAATTGTATGTGATCATTTTTGAATCGGATACGCCGAAAGGGAAGTTATTCGATGTCTTTCTGATCGGTTTTATCATTATGAGTGTTCTGGTGGTCATCCTGGAGAGTGTGGTCACTTTTTCCGACCATTTCAGGTTGGCGCTTCAGATACTGGAGTATGTGTTCACTGCTTTTTTTACTTTCGAGTATCTGGTGCGTATTTATTGTTCGCCGAAGCCGAAGAAATATATTTTCAGCTTTTTCGGTATTGTCGATTTGCTGGCAACCTTGCCGTTGTATCTGGGATTCCTTTTTACCAGTGCACGTTATTTACTTATTATCCGGACATTCCGCCTGATCCGTGTCTTTCGTGTGTTCAAGCTGTTTAACTTTCTGGAGGAGGGGAATTTACTGTTGGTGTCCCTGCGGTTGAGTAGCCGGAAGATTTTTGTTTTCTTCTTTTTCGTACTGATCCTGGTGACTTCGATCGGTACGATCATGTTTATGGTGGAAGGTACGCAACCCGATACTCAATTCAATAATATTCCCAACTGTATTTACTGGGCGATTGTAACCATGACGACCGTGGGGTATGGAGATATAACCCCTGTGACTCCTGTCGGCCGTTTTATCTCGGCTTGTGTGATGCTGATCGGTTATACGATCATTGCTGTGCCTACGGGTATCGTTTCTGCCACGATGATCAAGGAACACCGGCGGCGGAGCGAATTGAGATGCCCCCATTGTTTCCGCACGGGACACGAGGAAGAAGCTAAATACTGTAAATACTGTGGTGGAAAGTTAGATGAGTTTTCATGATTTTTTCTATATTTGCGCTTTAAGAAGGGGGAAGGAATATGAAAAAAGTATCTATGAAAACACTACTGGCTACTATTGGGGTCGCATTATTTATTACACTGTTTTTTGTTGGTGGAGCGTATTGTCTATATACTCAGGTGGCAGATTCGGCTTTGTTTATCGTCGCTTTAGGGAGTGCTTGGGCGGTTTCGTTATGGTTGTTATTGTCTACTGTTTTCAGTAAAAGACGGAAAGGATCTGTTTCTTTTCATTTTCATGACAGGAGTCTGTTAGTCTTTTGAGCTGTTGTTAATATCTTTCCAGGTATCTTTTACAACATACCATATAACACATACGATCATAACCAGCATGATCGCACTGCCGCCTACACTGATGATTGTTTTTATGTATTGATCCATTTTTTCCGGTGTTAGATTTATAAATGTTGTTATTTGATTGGCTAAAGATAGGAATAAGAATATCAATAATTTGAGTTTTGTCGAAAGAATGATGCTGTGTCCGGTAAATTTACGTTTTATATCGTAAGATATTATCTGTTCTTAAATAATATCTATATTTGCGATATGATGGAGGTCGATCGGGAATCTGAATATCTGGAAAAATTGGGGCAGGGGGATCATAAGTCCTTCGATGCCCTGTTTATGTTGTACCATCCGCGGGTAAAGAACTTTCTCAAAGGTTTCATTAAGGATGAGGAAGAGGCGTGCGATATGGCGCAGGATATTTTCTTCAAGGTCTGGACAAACCGGGAAAGCATTTCTAAGGTCAGTTCCCTGAAAGCCTATTTATTTCGTATGGCTCGTAATATGGGTCTACGATTATTATGAACACAGCCTTGTAAAAGAGTCTTACGAACAGAAATTACAATCTTCATCCTCTGCTTATACCGACCTGATAGAAGAGGATATCTATGCAAAAGAGTTATCGATACTGATCGATATTGCTATCGAACAAATGCCGGAGCAACGCCGGCGTATTTTTAAGATGAGCCGGAAAGAAGGGTTATCGAATGAAGAAATTTCACAGAAGTTGCAAATAAATAAACGGACTGTTGAAAACCATGTAAGTCAGGCGTTGGCGGACCTTCGTGAAGTCGTGCGCGGAACTTTTTTATTACTTTTTTGAAAAAAATCTCTTTTGGACTGTGTGTGCCTGCTCCTTGTCCCGTCTTCAATATAAACAGGGGATAAAATGGCGAATAAAACGATACATACATTAATCACTAAATTCTTTGGAAATGATCTTCCGGATGCAATCCAGATGTCTTTCCGGAAGTGGTTTGTCGGCGGAACCCATCAGCAGGAAAAGGAAGAGGCTATGCGGGAACTTTGGGAACAGGTTCCGGCAGAAGCAGACGGTCGGACTGTACAGGAACTGGACAGGTTACACCATCGTATGGAAGCAGTTGCCCGTCCGGTAGCCAGGCGATCTATGTATCAGCAGGTTCTTCGAGTTGCCGCCATATTACTGTTACCTCTGATCGGTGCCGCCAGTGCCTGGTTTGTGATGCAGGGCGAGCCGAAGGTTATAGAGCCGGAATGGACGGAATGTTTTGTGCCGAACGGCGAGAGAAAGCAAATTACTTTATCGGACGGTTCTGTGGTATGGCTGAATTCAGGATCGTTACTGGTATATGCCGCAAAGTTTGAAGGTAGCAAACGTGCTATTTACCTGAATGGGGAAGCGAGCTTCAATGTGGCTAAAGATCCGGAAAAACCTTTCATTGTTAAGACAAGCCATATGGATGTGGAGGCGCTGGGGACGGTATTTAATGTAGAGGCTTATTCGGATTCGGAGTTGACCATTGCGACACTGGAGGAAGGGAAAGTTCGTGTAAGTACTGACCTAACAGCAGATAAACCGATCATTCTTCATCCGGACGAACAGGTTGTATATAACAGTTTGTTGCGAACCGTTTCCAAAGAGGTTGTCGATGCCGGCAAAATCATGCAGTGGAAACACGGATACCTCACCTTTCAGGGGGCTTCGTTCGATTATATCGTGAAGACGATAGAAAGGCGTTTCGATGTGACGATCAATTATGAGACCGGCAAATTTGCAGGACGTAGTTTCACAATGAAATTCCGGCCGGATGAAGGCTTGAACCAGGTACTGGATATTCTGAAAGAAATGGTGAACGGATTAAATTACAGGATTAAAGATAATGTGATATACATAAACTAAAAAACGGAGGATACATTATGAAAAAAAGAACCCGGGAAGACGACGCCAATCAGAACTCCCCGGATTTGAAATCGTGGTGAACACCAATTAATAAATCGCCTGAAACAGGTGGTAAATAATATAGTATTCAACTTTAAAATCTAATTTTACAAAGGTATGGAAATAAACCTGAAAACACAATGGAATAAACTGAATAGTTTGTTCCGGGTAGCAATAATACTTTTTCTTTTCCTTTTTTCGCAATTTACGGTTATATGGTCTCAGACCATAACGTTTTCCGAAAATAGTCTGACAATCAAAAAAGCGTTTGCCGAGATCGAGAAACAGACAGACATGTCGGTTGACTATGATGAATCGGTTTTGAATATTCATAAGAAGATAGAGCTTGGAACAGGTAATAAAAATCTGGATGAAACATTAAATCAGATTTTACAGGGAACAAATTGCTCTTATGTAATTAAAAATAATCATATTGTTATTTCTGCCGAGAATAAAAAGCAGGAAAAGGAGAATCTGGTGGTAACCGGGACAATCACAGATGAACATGGCGAACCGATTATCGGTGCGAATGTGATGGAAAGAGGAACAACAAATGGTTGTATCTCCGATATCGACGGCAATTATTCATTAAGCGTAAAAGGAAATTCGGTCCTTTTATTTTCCTATATCGGATATATATCCAAAGAAATAGCCGTGAATAACCAAAAGATGATAAATGTGAGATTGATGGAAGACACACAAAAACTGGAGGAAGTGGTTGTCGTAGGTTATGGTGTTCAGAAAAAGGTAAATCTTACCGGTGCTGTTTCTGTTGTGAAAGGAGAAGAGATGACTAAACGTCCTGTGACCAATGCAACTTCCATGTTACAGGGGCAAGTTCCGGGTTTGCGTGTCGTAAACGGTTCCGGACAGTCGGGTAATAATAAAGTGAGTTTGCGGGTTCGCGGACAAGGCACGTATTCCGATGCCGGCTCCGATCCGCTGGTGCTGATCAACGGTGTTCCGGGAGATCTGTCAAATCTCGATCCGAATGCGATAGAAAGCATATCGGTATTGAAAGATGCCGCTTCTGCTGCTGTATATGGTGCGCGTGCGGCTAATGGTGTAGTATTGGTGACAACGAAAACGGGTATAAATAAAAAGACATCGATCAGTTATTCCGGAAACTTTGCTATTTATTCTCCGACACGTATGCTGAATGTCGTTACCAATTCCGTGGATTATATGAATTTATGGAATGAGGCTAAAGCGAATTCCGGTATTTCTTCGGGTTTGTATCCCCAGGACATTATTGACCAGTATAAAAATGCTAAACCGGGTGATCCGGAATATCCTAATTATGATTGGTTGGGCGAACATATCCACAGTACGTTCTCACATAATCACAATGTAGCTGTTTCCGGCGGATCGGATAAGATGTCATACAATGTCTCTATGTATTATGCCGATGAAAACGGAACAATGGACGGACACGGATATAAGAAGTATAATTTTACGGCAGATCTGCAAAGCCAGATAACCAAATGGATGAAATTCGGTTCGTATGTGGGGTTTATGAGAGGGGACAGGAAACGTCCTTATGAGGGAGGCACAGACGGCAGCTTTACTTCTATTTTTGCACAGGCACCCACCTATGCACCTCAACGTTCCGACGGTTCATGGGTGTACAAGGCTTATCCGTGGGAAAGTAATAACAAGAATGTGATTGCTTTGGTCGGTAATGATGCATTACGTAAAAATACGAGTTATGATGTGAATGCACAGGCCTGGTTGACAATAGATATTGTTAAAGGGTTGTCCTGGCATACAAAGGGAGCGGTTCGCATGATCGCAGAAAGAGAGAAAGAATGGCGTCCGTTGGTAAAACTTTATAATTATCACTCCGGTGAATATATGAATGAACTGGATGTGGGTGCAAAAGGCCTGAATTCGAATGATTATCATACATTCTATACTTATCTGTATTCTTATCTGAAGTATGATGTGTCAACAAAGGACCAGAATCATAATTTCGGTCTGCAATTGGGTTATTCTCAGGAAACAAATGATTATGATTGGCTGAAGGGGTATAGAAAAGATTTTCCGTTCCCGTTGACAGAGATTGATGCCGGTTCGAAAGAATTACAGGAAGCAGAAGGAAATCTTGAGCAATGGTCGTTAATGGGTATTTTCGGACGTTTCAATTATAACTATAAGGAACGTTATTTGTTTGAGGCCAACTTCCGTTATGATGGCTCTTCCCGCATTAATCCCGACGACAGATGGGGTATATTCCCTTCTTTCTCTGCCGGTTGGAGAATGACAGAAGAACAGTTTATGCAGGATTTGCATTGGTCATGGTTGAATAGTATGAAGATCAGGGCTTCCTGGGGACAGTTAGGTAATCAGAATATTGGTATATACCCTTATCAGGCAGTCATGGAAAATGAGGGGAACTATACATTTGATAATTCTTCTTTGTCGACCGGTTATGCACAAACCAAGTATGCAAACCGTAATATAACATGGGAGACTACTACCGTTACTGATATAGGTTTGGAGGCAACTGTATTCAATGGTCTTAATGTTACGCTTGACTGGTATAAAAAGAAAACAAAAAATATTCTCCGGGATGCCCAGGTTACAGGGGCTTTAGGATTGGATGCACCTGTTATAAATAACGGTGAGATGGAGAATAAAGGCTTTGAAATTAATACGCAGTATGTAAATAATATTAAAGGCGGTCTTTTCAAGGGATTAAATTATAATGTAGGTTTCTATTTTGACCGTAACAGGAACAAGGTGACAAAGTTTGGTGCTGATGAAATATCCGGACATTATTTGCGTCAGGAAGGTTTGCCTTACAATTCTTATTATATGCTGGATTGTATCGGTATTTTTAGGGATGAGGATGATGTGAAAAATTCACCCAAACAGTTTAATGATAATACATTGCCGGGCGACCTGAAATATCGTGATGCCAATAATGACGGTGTGATAGATAATGATGACCGTGTAGTGATTGACGGACGATTCCCTAAATTTGAGTATGCATTTAATTTGTCTGCCAGTTGGAAGGGATTTGACGTTTCTCTTCTGCTGCAAGGTGTTGAAGGAAAGAAACATTATGTTACGGATTGGGGATTACAGCCATTCCGTCAGGGTAGTGCTCCGACAATTGATTATGTAAAATATCGCTGGACAGAGGATAATCCGGATAACGCAAAGTATCCGAGAATGTATTTTGATGATTTCGGCGGTAGCAAGAATACAAGAAAGAATTCTTACTTTTTGAAAGATGCTTCTTATTTGCGTCTCAAGAATCTGACAATAGGCTATACTATTCCTGTAGAGTTGACAAGGAAAATGTTGGTTGAAAGGATACGTATATTCTTCTCCGGTGATAATCTGGCGACAATTACCAATTATCCGGAATTGGATCCGGAAAGAGAAGAAGACGGTCGTTTTGTCGCTTATCCGCAAAATAAGATTTGTTCATTTGGTATTAACGTCCAATTTTAATTCGATATGGTTATGAAGAAAGCTAAATATTATTTGCTGCTGGCATTGGTTGTTATCATGAGCGGATGTGATGATTTTCTGGAAAAGAATCCGCCGTCCAAACCTTCGGAGAATACATTCTGGAAACAAAAAAGCGATTTGGATATGGCTCTGACCGCCTGTTACGGGACAATGACGAAATTTAGCCATGGTTATTTCTCATTCGGTACTCCTCAATGGGATAGCTTTGTTGATAATTGTCATAGTGTGGGTGAAGGAATCACTTTTGATGTATTCCAAGGGAATATAGACCCGTCGACTGTAGGTATAATTCAAGATGTATATAAAGGTTCGTATGTCGGGATTACCCGTATGAATTTATTTCTTTATCAATTGGACCGATACGAAAATACCGACTTATCGGATACAGAGAGAGATTTTTATAAAGGACAGGTACTTTTCCTCAGAGCATTTTATTATTCATTCTTGTATAGATGTTACGGAGATGTTCCTTTGATCCTTGAACCCCTCAATCTTGAAACACAATACCAGCCGAAAGTTGAAGCTGCAAAAATCTTAGAACAGATCTATTCGGATCTGGATGATGCCATTGGGCTGTTGCCGGACAATACCTATTTGGAATTACCCGGAAGAGTGACAAAAGGTGCGGCTCTTGCTTTAAAGGTCAGAATTATGTTATATGACGCATATAATGACAATGGGAAAGCTGATATTGGAAAAATGGGAAATATACTGACTGTGGCTGAGCAAATAAAAGGCTATTCGTTAAGTAATGATTTTGAAAGTATTTTTCAGGGTGCAGGGCAGGAAACGAATACGGAGATCATTTTCTCGACGAAATATTTGGCTCCCAATAATTGGCATACGAGTGATCTATGGTTTGGCGCATGGTTACGTTGTGCTCCTTTGACGAACCTGGTGAGTGAATTTGAGTTTAAGGACGGTACCTCTTTTTCTACGGAAAATCCGTTATATAATCCGGAAAACCCGATTGAAAACCGAGATCCCCGTTTGGATATGTCCGCTTTTTATCAGCAATTGGTTATGGGAGATGTCGAACAGCCTGTTACGGGCGTTTTGCCGACCGGTTACGGACTGAAGAAATTTGTAACCCGTGACAAGACGCAGTATCCGATCGGGTATAATACGCGTAGTGATCAGGACTGGGTACATTTCAGATATGCCGAAATATTGCTGGCTATAGCGGAAGCAGAGAATGAAGTAAATGGCCCGACTCAGAAAGCGTATGATGTGATTAACAGTATCCGTGCCCGTAAAGGTGTTGATATGCCGCCGTTACCGACCGGTTTGAATCAGACACAGATGCGCGAAAAGATACGTCATGAAAGGCGGATAGAATTAGCATTTGAAGGGCATCGCTATTTTGATCTGAAACGATGGCGTATTATTGGAGAAATTATGAATAACTTTGACGAGCCGATATTGCCATTGTATAAATCTGTATTTGAAGATCGTTTTTATTTGTGGCCGATACCGCAGAGTGAAATCGACAAGAACAATGGCGTTTTGGTTCAGAACCCGAATTACAAATAAAACAGAGATATGAATAAGTTAATCAAAAATCGCGGGCTGCTTCTTTCTTTAGGCAGCCTGGCAGTCTTTAGCAGTTGTGCCCAACAACAGCCACAGGAAGCAAAGAAGCCGAATATCGTGTTCATCTTTGCGGATGATATGGGATATGGAGATGTTTCTGCATTGAATGAAAACTCCAAGATAAAAACGACTAATATCGACCGGATTGCCAATGAAGGAGTTATTTTTACAGATGCACATTCCAGTTCATCCGTCAGCACACCTTCGCGTTATAGTGTGTTGACCGGACGGTATAACTGGCGTTCCGATCTCAAATCCGGTGTATTGATGGGATACAATAAGGCTTTGATCGCTCCGGACCGCAGAACGATCGCTTCTGTGCTGAAGGATCAGGGGTATCAGACTGCCTGTATCGGTAAATGGCACCTCGGATGGGATTGGAATAATATAGAAGCAGGGCCGGATAGTGTGGATTTTAGCAAGCCTATCTCCAACGGGCCTACGACAAGAGGTTTCGATTATTTCTACGGGATCATTGCTTCCCTGGATATGGCTCCTTATGTTTATGTGGAAAATGATATGCCGACTGCTTTGCCTGACCGGGTAACGGTGAATGATGGTATGAAGTATTGGCGTAAGGGACCGACGGCTTCCGATTTTGATCATGAACAGACATTACCTAATTTTATCAACAGAGCGGTGGATTATATCCATGATAAATCAAAGGAAGACAAGCCTTTCTATCTGTATCTCCCGTTACCGGCTCCTCATACTCCGATCTTGCCGATCAAGGAGTACCAGGGTAAATCCGGTCTGAATCCTTACGGCGATTTTGTACTGATGGTGGATGATATGGTAGGTAAGGTAATGAAAGCATTGAAGGATGCCGGTGTTGATGATAATACAATATTGGTATTCAGTACCGACAACGGTTGCAGTCCGCAGGCCAAGTCTGATGAGCTACAGGAAAAGGGGCATTATCCGAGTTATATTTATCGCGGGCATAAAGCCGACTTATTTGACGGCGGTCACCGTATCCCTTGTGTTGTAAGATGGCCGGCACAGATTAAACCTCATACGATAAGCCAGACGGTCTGTCTGACTGATTTCTTTGCGACGTTTGCAGCAGTTGCCGATTATCAGTTGAAAGATTCTGAAGGTGAGGACAGCTACAATATCCTGCCTTTGTTGTTGAATGAGAAAGAAAGTAATGTTATCCGTGAGGCTACGGTTCATCATTCGATCAATGGTGATTTCACGATCCGTAAGGGAGAATGGAAACTCTTGTTGTCTCCCGGCTCCGGCGGTTGGAGTTTTCCGAGACCGGGTACGGATGATGATGTAATTAAAACATTGCCGTTGGTTCAGTTGTATAATATGAAGGATGATCCGGCAGAAACAAAAAATGTATATGCAGAACATCCTGAGATTGTGAAAGAGTTGAAGGAGCTGATGATAAAATACGTCAGGGAAGGCCGTAGTACTCCGGGAGTCCCCCAGAAAAATGATGGTCCCGAAGTCTGGAAGCAACTAAGCTGGATAGAAGAATAAATATTTTGAATCGTTGGATAATCCCGGAAAACAGTTACTTTTGTTTTCCGGGATTTTATTTATCTGAGAGAGATGTTAACAGAAAAGAGGAATATACCGTATGATTTTGAAGAAATATATGTATCATATTTCTCCAGAATGAAATGTTTTGCATGTGAATACGTTCTGTCTGAAGAAGATGCGGAAAACATTGTACAGGATGTTTTTACAGAGCTTTGGGAGAAAAAGGAACTTCTTACATATAACATAAATCTGGTCGCTTTCCTTTTTACATCGATAAAAAATAGATGTATTGATCATTTACGGCACAATATCGTTGTGAGAGAAGCTGTAAATCAGATGCAGGAGGAGTATCAGATTACTTTAAAGGTGAAACTGGCTTCTTTGGAATTATTCGACCAATCACTTTTGTCGGAGCAGGATATTGAAAAGATAATTTCGGAAGTGATTAATTCTTTACCGGAAAAATGCCGGGAAATTTTTATCAAAAGTAAAATAGAGGGGAAAAAACAGAAAGATATTGCTGCAGAATTGAATATATCCCTTAAAACTGTTGAAAACCAAATGAATATTGCCTATAAAAAACTGAAGTCAGAACTGAAAGACTACCTGCCTCTTCTTTTATTTCTTCTAGGTAACTAAAATATTTAATATTCTCTTTGGGTGTTTTTGTACCTTCATCCGTTTATTAATCACTAAACGGAAAATATGGACGAACGAATAGAAAAATACTTTTATGAGGAGCTTTCCCCGGAGGAACGTTTATCCCTGCTGCATGATGTTGAAGCAAATGAGGAACTGAAGAGGCAATTTGTGGAATATCAGAATATGTACGCTTTGTTGAATCTGGGGCATCAGATGGAAAACAGGGAGGTCGGCAAAGATAAATTTGATCAGTTTATTTCCGCGAAACAACGTGGAGTTAGCTTAAAACTGTGGGTACGGCGATTAAGTTATGCGGCAGTTGTTGCAGTATTAGTCGTATCATCAAGTATATTGACATATTTATATATGCAGAATAGTTTGCAACAGAATTTATCATCCAATACAATGAATACTTTATATACACCAGCCGGGCAACGTGCACAACTTGTTTTACAGGATGGAACGGAGGTTTGGTTGAATGCAAAGTCGAGGTTGGTTTATCCGGCCCAGTTTGTTGGGAAAGAAAGACGAGTGACTGTTGAAGGAGAGGCTTTCTTTAATGTGGCGAAAAATCCTTCAAAACCGTTTATTGTCTCAACACAGGATATCGATATGAAAGTACTGGGTACGCAGTTTAACGTTTACTGCTATCCGGATGCCGGATATATACAGACTAGTTTGTTGGAAGGTACTGTCAAAGTATTTTTTCCTGATAAGGAGAAAGAAGGGATTATTTTGAAGCCGGATCAACAAGTTACTGTTTCAGAGGGAAAAATGATTGTATCACAGATAAGCCTCGAAGAGCGTTTTTTGTGGCGTGAGGGTATTTATGCCTTTGAAAACGAACCTCTGATCGATATTCTGAAGAAAATGGAGTTATATTACGACGTTAGGATTATAGTAAAAGATACTTCCTTGTTTAATGATACTTATACAGGTAAGTTCAGGCAGCGTGATAGTCTGGATGATGTATTTCGGGTATTGCAGCAAATACGGAAATTTAAAGTAGAAAAAGATAAAGACCGGAATATAATAACCTTAAGTAAATAGAATGTTAAACTAAAAACGAAATGCTTATGAGGAAATAACACAAGTAAAAACAAAAGCGGCAGAAGCTACCAACAACTGCCGCCGATGTAAAGTAAACACAAGACGTAAAATTTTTTAGTATTCACTTTAAACATTGAACAAATGTATGAAAAGAAAAACTTTGTTACAGTATTTTGCTGTGCATAATAACAGCGTTAAAGATTTTTTTAGGATTATGAGAATATCGCTATTACTTTTATTTGTCTGTGTATGTCAGTTGATGGCAACAGATATGGATGCGCAAAACACAATTGTTAAAATCAAACAAAATAATATTTCTATCAAGCAGTTGATAAAAGAGATTGAGTTACAGACTGACTATTTAGTTGTTTTCCGAAATCAGGATGTAGATGTGGATAAGCTGATCTCTTTTAAAAAGACCTCAGCTAAAGTGACGGAACTTTTGGAAGAAGTGTGCAGGAATGCCAATATTAATTATGTATTTGAAAATAATTATATCACCTTATCCAAAGGCATTCAGGAGATAAAACAGAATAAGAAAAAGGTAACAGGAGTTGTAATTGACGCTAAAGGAGAACCGATAATCGGAGCTAATGTTGTAGAGATAGGAACATCTAATGGTATTATTACAGATGTAGATGGAAACTATTCATTGGAAGTAGGTGATGGTGCGACTCTTCAGTTCTCATTTATTGGCTATTTGAGTCAGAGTGTTAATGTGAAGGGAAAAACAGTTCTTAATATTACGATGCAGGAGGATACACAGGCTTTAGATGAGGTTGTAGTAGTCGGTTATGGTACGATGCGTAAAAGAGATCTTACAGGTGCCGTAGCCCAAGTACGTCCTGATAAGTTGCTTAAAGAAGGTATTACTACGGTACAAGATATTTTACAGACAGGAGTACCGGGTTTGAATGTCGGAGTTAGTTCTTCTGCCAAAGGTGGCGGATCATTGCAGGTCAGAGGCCAGCGTTCATTATCGGGTAATAATGATCCTTTGATCGTAGTGGATAATGTTATATTTTTTGGTGAATTATCAGAAATCAATCCTCAGGATATTGATCAGTTAGATGTACTGAAGGATGCATCTTCTGCTGCAGTGTTTGGTGCCAAGTCGGCCAATGGTGTTATTATTATAACGACTAAAAAAGGAAAATCAGAAAAACCGACTGTACGTTTTGATGCTAACTGGGGAGTTGTCACTATGGGAAGACAACGCAAAGTGTACGATGCCAATGAATATCTGGACTTTCGTTCAGATTGGTTTGACAGCCAGACTGGTTTTGTTAATCCGGGTAAATATAGACAACCGACTGCTACAAATCTGAAGAAATATGGTTTAACGATTGATGAGTGGAGAGCAATGTCTGTAGAACAGGGGACAGATGATGAAATCTGGCTGAGTCGTTTAGGCTTGTTCGATAAAGAAAAAGAAAACTATTTTGCCGGTAAAACGTATGATTGGTACGATGAAGCATATCGAACAGGAATCAAGCAGGACTATAATGCGAGTATTTCCGGTCGTGGCGAAAAGGTGAATTATTATTTCTCATTGGGATATTTGGATTCAAAAGGACAAATTGTTGGGGATGATTATAAGAGTATTCGTTCGAATCTAAAGGTAGATGCCACCGTTGCCAATTTCTTGACTTTAGGAGCAAATGTGAATTTTCAGGATCGCACAGATGGAAATTTAGCTGTAAAGCCGGAAGATGTATTAAAAAAGAACTCTCCATATTCTACGCCTTATGAAGAAGACGGTAGTTTGGCATGGCATCCTATGGGTGAAAATCCTTTAAATATGGGGTATAACTATCGTTTTGATAGACAGTATAAAGATTTGGAACGTGGTTATACTACACTGAATACTATTTTGACGGCAAAGATTAAATTACCTTTTAATATTAGCTATACGCTTAATTTTACTCCGCGTTTCCAATGGTATCATAATCGTTATCACGAGTCTTCACAGCATCCGGAATGGAAAACGAAACATAATGGTGCTGTAGACAGAGAACAAACACAGCGATTTGAGTGGTTGGTTAATAATACGATTAACTGGGATTATACTTTTGCTAAAAAGCATAAAGTGAATGTAACATTGGCTCAGGAAGCCGAGGAACATAGAAAATGGACAGATAAAATTAATGCACGTGATTTTATTCCGACAGATGCATTGGGGCTACATTATGTAGGAGGTGCCGACAAATTAAAAAGTTCTTTTTTAACAGAAGATACTCACAGTACGGGGGATGCCTTGTTAGCTCGTCTATTCTATTCATATGATGATAAATATATGACAACGTTATCGGTTCGTCGTGATGGATATTCTGCGTTTGGAACATCGAATCCGAGAGCAACTTTCATGTCGGCTGCTTTGGCTTGGGCATTTACGGAAGAGGACTTTTTTACCTGGGAACCGATGAGCCGTGGTAAGTTAAGAGCTTCTTGGGGATCCAACGGTAATCGTGGTGTCGGAATATATGATGCCCTCTCTAACTTGACGACCGGATCAGGGCCTTATGGTTATATAGGTTCAAATGGATCTTTGCAGGAAATTTCAATGTTGTATGTCAGTCGTATGGCGAATCCGAACCTGCGTTGGGAAAGAACTACTTCCTGGAACTTTGGACTTGATTTTGGCTTCCTGAATGATCGTATCATAGGTAGTATTGAATATTACCATATGCCAACTACAGATTTGGTTATGAGTCAGAGCTTGTCTGATATTACCGGTTTTTCAAGCATTACCACAAATTTGGGTGAAGTTCAGAATAAAGGTTTTGAATTGACACTAAATACATTGAATATTCAGAATAGGAATTTTGAATGGAATTCCAGCCTGAATGTTTCCCTGAACAGGAATAAGATCGTGCATTTATATTATACTTATGAAGATGTATTGGATGAAAATGGTAATGTAATTGGAAGAAAAGAAGTGGATGATGAAAAGAATAAATGGTTTATCGGTCATGATATTAATGAAATATGGAACTATCAATATGAAGGAATCTGGCAGTTAGGTGAAGAAGAGGAGGCTGCTAAATATAAACAGGTTCCGGGAGACCCTAAATTCAAAGATATATATGATGTCGAAAACAGAAGATATTCCAATGATGATAAAGTATTTTTAGGATCTACTTCCCCCCGTTTCCGTTGGTCGTTTAGAAATGACTTTACATTTTGGAAGAATTTTAATGTCTCTGTAAATATTTATTCTAAGTGGGGACAGAAAGGTTCTGAAGAGTTTATTAATAGTGGATATGAAGCAGAGCGACAAAATGTGTATAAGCTAAAATATTGGACTCCGGAGAATCCTACGAATGATTATGCCCGCTTAGGTGGTTCGAATGTGGCTAGTGGTGGTCAACGTATTATAGATAAGTCATTTATACGTTTGGAAAGTATTGCACTGGAGTACAATGTACCTAAAAAGTTTTTATCGAAATACCATTTAGGAGGACTGCGTGTATCGGGAAGTGTTCGTAATGTGGCTTGCTGGACTAAGGAATGGCAGTATAATGATCCGGAATACGGAAGTCTGGTTCCTGTTTCATTTAATTTCGGTTTAAGTTTAACGTTATAAAAACAATAAAACATGAAAAATAAAAAGCATATTAAATATATTATGATGGCTGCAGTTTTGTCATCAGCATTGATGATTTCTGGATGTTCTGAGGATTTTTTGAAACCGGACCCTCTCTCTTTTTATGAGCCATCCAAGACTTTTAGAACAAAGGAAGGACTAGAGTCTGCTTTAGCTACTTGTGACAAGCATTTACGCAATATGTATTTTCATTGGCAAGATGCGGACGGAGCTCCTTTTGTTTCTGAAAATCTTTTTTCAGAGATGGCGGTGAATGGAACAACAGACCAGCCTTCAATACCTGGAGTAGGGATTGATCTTGTTACACTGATGCAACCTACTGCTACTGATAATGCTTCAACGATAAGGTATACTTACTTTTGGAGTCAAGCTTATGCTGGTATTAAATATGCAAATTCCATCATTACGAATATTGACTATGTAGAGGGACTGGATCCTAAGTTACATGATGAAATGTTGGGAAGAGCTTATTTTCACCGTGCCTACAGATATTTTAATACAGTCTTTCAATATAAGGATATACCGTTGTTTACGAGAGAAGTACAGGGTACAAAATTCGATTATAAATCGACAAAGCGTTCCGTTATTCTGGATATGATCACAAAAGATTTGGAATATGCTGTTCAAAATGTGCCGGAAGTTGCTGATTATGGAGGTATGATTGATAAAGGAACTTGTCGCCATTTATTGATTAAATGTTATTTGGCAACAGGACAGTTTGATAAAGCAATTGAAGAGGCTAATATTTTAATCAATAACTCAGGATATGCGTTAATGACTGAAAATTTCGGAACCTTTATCAATCCGATGCCGGATGTTCATCCTGTTACACGCAATGTAATCTGGGATTTACACAGACCTGAAAATAAAATGGCATCGGCGAATAAAGAAGCAATCTTTTGTATGATTAGTCGTAATGAATCAGCGGAAAGTAGTATTCGTCTTAAAACAATGCGTAATGCAGTTCCTTTTTGGCCTGCTGCTGGAGCTATTGGAATCATGACTCCGAATGGTAAACAAGGCATGGATATTACTACAACTTATTTCAATTATAAAAAAACTTATGGGCGTGGAGTTGCTCGCATGCGTCCAACGAATTATAACCAATATACGTTGTGGGTAAATGATTCGACAGATTTGCGTCATAGCGTGAAACATGGAAATTGGATGGTAATGGAAAATTTCAAATATAATCATCCTAAATTATTCTCGGAGGGAAATGAGTATGCAGGGAAAAATATTCGTTTGTATGGGGATAATGGAGAATTGTTATGTTCCGATACGATACGAAACTGGTTTAACTGGCCTCATTATAAAACTTGGGTAGAAGATCCTAATTATGAGAATAGCAATAACTATGAAGGAGGAGAAGGAGATTGGTATATGTTTCGTTTGGCCGAAACGTATCTTTTGAGAGCTGAAGCGTATATGTGGAAAGGGGATGTAGCTAAAGCTGCAGAAGATGTCAATACGATTCGTAAAAGATCCCAATGTTCAATACTGTTTACTCCGGGAGAAATGAATATGGGAGTTATAATGGACGAAAGAGCAAGAGAATTATATCTGGAAGAATGGCGTCATGTTGAATTAAGTCGTGTTTCTTATATTTTCGCATTGACAGGACAGACTGATGAATTCGGAAAGACTTATACGGAAGAAAAATTGTCTGATGATAGTTATTGGTGGCAAAGGATTTGTAAATACAATAATTTCTATAATTCGGGTATAAAAACTCGTTCCGGAGTAAAGTATACTATTGCTCCGTATCATATATTCTTCCCGATCCCTCAAGGTACCATTGATGCGAACAGAGAAGGTCGCATCAATCAAAACAAGGGATATGCTGGATATGAGTATAATGTAACTCCGTTTGACAATCTGGAAGAAGCGAAGGCTGCAGAATTGGATTATACCAATTAATAGTATGTCATTTGTTACCATTTGGCCTGGAGTGTTCCTATTTGTATAAGGAACATGTTACAGGTCGAATGGTAGTCTTTTGGAATAGAAGTTTTACGTTTGATAATTAAAAACTCTACATAACATGATAAAACATACTTTTAAATTATTGTTGGTTGTCGTAGCTTTAGTATATGTTCCTTTTGTTAAAGCGCAAGAGGATGACCGGATTGTCTGGATAGGTGCGATGACACGCATTGCCGATCCTGTATTGATTAATCTGAGTCAGAACACATTGAAAAAGAATATGCCTTATGAGTCTTTATCGAAGACAAGAAGTAAGTTTTCGCATCTGGAAGCTGTCGGACGTTTGATTTGCGGAATAGCTCCATGGCTAGAACTCGGACCGGATAATACCCCGGAAGGTCAATTGCGGGCGAAATATATTGATTTGGCAGTAAGAGGATTAAGGAATGCTGTTGATCCTAGTGCTCCGGATTATTTGGTTTTCGGAGAACCTTCCCAACCGTTGGTTGACGCTGCCTTTTTAGCTCAAGGATTGCTTCGTGCTCCTAAACAATTGTGGGAGAAGTTGGATGATCAGACTCAAAAACGGATGATCACAGAACTTAAACGTAGCCGGGGTATTAAACCTGGAGAAAACAACTGGTTGCTATTTGCTTCTATGGTGGAAGCTGCATTGCTGGAATTTACCGGCGAATGTGATATGGGGCGTTTGACATACGGAGTTTTTAAATTCCGTGACCAGTGGTATAAAGGCGATGCCATTTATGGAGATGGAAAGTTTTTTCATATGGACTATTATAACAGTTTTGTCATTCATCCAATGTTGACCGATGTTTTGAAAATGATGAAAAAACATCATTTGGAAGGTGCAGATTTTTTGGAAATACAATTGAAACGTCATACTCGGTATGCAGAACAACTGGAACGTTTTATCTCTCCGGAAGGGACCTTCCCTGCAGTGGGCCGTTCTATTTGTTATCGGTTCGGTGCTTTTCATGCATTAAGCCAAGCTGCATTATTACATATGTTACCAGGAAGAGTTAAGCCGGCACAAGTCCGTTGTGCATTGACGACAGTGATACGTAACCAATTTAAGTCTCCGGCCAATTTTGATTCGGATGGTTGGCTACGTGTTGGATTTACCGGTGAACAACTCGATATGTCCGAATCGTATATCAATACTGGTAGCGTGTATTTGTGTGCTGTCGGTCTGCTGGCGCTGGGATTGCCGACAACGGATGAATTTTGGTCGGAGCCGTTTGCCGAATGGACTAATCTGAAAGCTTGGAGCGGCAAAGAAGTAAAGGCGGACCATGCTCTTTAAATAGAAAAAGCTAGTTGGAATTATAAAAAATAAGTATTTATGAAAAACTTGGTAGGTATTATATTACTCATTTTAATTTTTTGTCAGGGGAATTTGTGTGCTCAACAGTATGATGAGGCCCCTTCTTATGCAGAAGATTATGCATTTGTTACACAGGATGGCGCCTGGTGTTGGTTCTCTGATCCAAGGGCTGTCTATGTGGAAAATAAAATAATAGGAGGATTTGTTGATAAACAAGGAAGTATATGGGCTTTCTCTTATGATCCGGTTAATCAGCAGAAAAAACAATATAAATTGAAGGATCAGCTGGACTATGACGATCATGCTAATCCTTCTGTAATGATTCTCCCGGACAAACGTATTATGATTTTCTTTTCGGCACATGGGGGAACGACAAATTCTCCAATCTATTATGCAACGACTGAAAAGCCGGTGGATATTAGTTCATGGAGTAAATTAGATTCGATTGTTCCTAAAATGCCGGGAAATCTTGGGGTTTGTTATACGAATGCTGCAATGCTTTCTGGAGAGAATAATAGAACTTATCTCTTTTTTAGGGGACGTAATTTTAAACCGACTTTTATTGCAAGTGATGATTTAAAGAATTGGAGTGCTCCGGTAACAATTGTTGTCAACGATAGTATTTACGGTGAGAGTGGACGTCCATACATGAAAATGACAACGAACCATAAAGATAAAATCTTTTTTGCTTTTACTGATGCACATCCGCGGGATAGGGCAACCAATTCTATCTATTTCATGATGTATAAAGATGGAAAATTATGTAAGGCAAACGGAGATGTTGTGTCAGAGAGTATGGAGCATGCAGTTATGCCCAGTCAGGTTGATAAAGTATATGATGCTACAAAAACATTCGATAAAGCCTGGATCTGGGATATTGCATTCGATAAGGATGAAAATCCAGTACTTGTGTATGCTCGTTTCAGTGATCGGGATAACAGTCATTCTTATTGGTATGCCCGTTGGACTGGTAGTGAGTGGGAAAATCATCTTATTACTAAAGCCGGGCAATGGTTTCAGCGATCAAATTATGTAAAAGAAAAACCTGAATATGAATGTAATTATTCCGGTGGTGTTTATTTGGATCATGAAAATCCTTCAATCGTTTATACTTCCCGACCAATAAACAATGTTTTTGAGATTGAGCGATGGATTTTTGTCGGAGGTAAAGAAAAGTGGAAAACGGAAACGGTCACCAGTGAGTCTTCACGTGATAATGTACGACCATTTGTCGTTAGAAATCATAAGGGAGGCCAACCGGATGTTTTATGGATGTATAACTATGAGTATCCGGGTTTCAGAGCATACAATTCGGCGATCCGTATCAATCAAAAAGCAAAAGGCTTCAGCTCGGAGTTGAATAAAGAGGCAATATCACAAGTAGCAAATGCTGTCTTTGATTGGCAAATGAAAGATTATAAAGTAAATAGAAATAGTTGTAATCAGGGATGGGTAAGCGGTGTTCTGTACAATGGTTTATTTGATTGGGCTGACTGCTCTAATAATAAAGGCTATATCGATTTTCTGAATAAGATATTTTCAGGTTTCTCCTGGCAAGTGGGTAACAGAATGTATCATGGTGATGATCTTTGTGTTGGACAGGCCTATTTGGATATGTATGCTAAGTTTAAAAAAGAGAATATGTTGGTCCCGACAAAAGCCCGGGTTGATTGGGTGATGGCTAATCCTCCGGCAGAAAATATCGATGTAACGAAGGGGCATAGTGATCGTTGGTGGTGGTGTGATGCTTTATATATGGCTCCCCCTGTATATGCTCGTTTATACACTCTGACAGGGAACAAAAAATATATGAAGTTTGCACATAAGGAATTTTTGGCAACATATGATCATTTATATGACAAAGAGGAGCATTTGTTTTATCGGGATGCAAGATATCTAGATACGAAAGATGAAAATGGGACAAAGGTTTTCTGGAGCCGTGGTAATGGTTGGGTAATAGCGGGTTTAGTGGAGGTATTGAAGAATCTGCCGGAAGAGGATAAAAAGTACCGTCCGTTTTATCTGCAATTATATCGGGAGATGTGTGAAAAACTGATCGAACTTCAGGGGGAAGATGGTTATTGGCGTTCTAGTTTGTTGAACAAAGAGACTTTTCCTATGCCGGAAACAAGTGGAACAGGTCTATTTACTTATGCTTTGGCTTATGGCGTTAACCAGGGGGATTTACCTAAGGATAAATATATGCCGGCTGTAGAAAAGGGTTGGAATGCATTGGTAAAAGCTGTAAATACAGAAGGAAAAATTGGCTGGGTTCAAATGGTGGCAGATAAACCGGGAAAGGTTGAAAAGAAATCGGTTAGAGGCTATTCGGTCGGAAGTCTATTGATGACAGCAGCAGAGTTATATGAATTCTTGGAAAAAAAATAGATATTATGAGTTTTGGGGACTATTTAAAATATTCAATTTGTTTTCTAGCATTATTTTCTTGTCAATATTCGGGAAAGAAGGAAAAGCTTTCCCTGTTGACTAACATGTACAATGTCATTTGGGATCAACCATCTTTGAATGCATCGGAATCTATGCCATTTGGAGGAGGAGATATCTGTTGTAATGTGTGGGTCGAGTCTGGTGATATTTTACTTTATATGCAGAAAAGTGGCTGTTTTAGCGAAAACGGAGAATATTTGAAATTAGGGCGTGTCCGATTACGTCTTTCTCCTAACCCATTTATTCGATATACTAAATTTGAACAATGTTTAAAACTGAAAGATGGTTCCATTCTGATATCGGCCAATAAGGATAACGGAGAGTCTGTTTGTATCAAAGTCTGGGTAGATATATTTACCCAGTCTATCCATTTTGACATGCATTCGAATAAAAAAATAGCATTAGAAGCTTTTTACGAGAATTGGAGAACGGAAGATAAGGAACTGACTGATAAAAATAGAGGACGTTTCGGTTGTTTTGGACTGGAAGGTTATCCGGGGAAAGTTATCAAGAAAAAAGATCAGATTGTTTTTTCTGAAAATGGGATTTTGTTTTATCATAGGAATACAGGGAATACCTTATCACCGGATGTAATGATCGAGCAACAGAAGCTTTCCCGTTATAAAGATGAAATATGCAATACTATTAGTAATCTGACATTCGGAGGCTTTATATTTGGAGATAATTTGGTCGCTGGAAGTATAACAGAAGGAAAGTATTGCAACACCGATTTTAAATCCTGGTCTCTGAAAAGTAAAAAGGCCAGTAATGACTATCATTTCCAGATTGCAACTTATAAGGAGCAAACTGCAGATGTTAATCAATGGATCTCCTGTTTAAAAGAAAAGGCTGCTGTGGCAAATAATGAAAAAGGAAATCCGGAGAGAAACACAGAATGGTGGAGAGAATTTTGGAATCAAAGTTGGATAATTACAGATCCTACTAGAAGGGATTCTGCCTGTTTGTGGGAGGTCGGTCGTAACTATCAGTTATTTCGCTATCAGTTAGGTTGTAATTTATATGGAGAATATCCTTCTAAATTTAATGGAGGGAATCTTACTTTTGACCCTGCATATGTCGATTCCAGATTAGAGCATGATCCGGATTGGCGACAATGGGGTGGAGATGTTTTTACGGCGCAAAATCAACGTCTTCTTTTTTGGCCTCTGTTAAAAAGTGGAGATTTTGACGGGATGATAGCCCAGTTTAATTTGTATAAACGTGGATTGAAGGGTGCACAATTGAGGGTTCAGGAATATTTTGGACACAATGGCGCCATGTTCTGCGAATATGCAAATGATGCAGGACTTGATTTTGGAGCTGGATGGGGCTGGAATGATAGTAATATTAGGCAACGGGGAAAAGAACTGCCATTCGGTTCGCCGGAGATAAAAGCTGTCAACACTTATTTTGAGCCGGTGGAACATGGAGTTATGGCTAATGGTTCTATTGCCTATCATTGGGAATCACAGGTCGAACATGCCTATATGATTTTGGAATATCATCGTTTTACCGGCAGGAATATTGACGAATATATGCCTTTTATCAAAAATGCCTTGATCTTTTTCGATGAACATTATCAGAAAAGAGAATTGATGAGGACCGGGAAAGCTTTGGATAATAACGGTAAGCTAGTATTTTTCCCGTCTACTTCCTGTGAATCATATCGTGGAGCGAAGAATCCTGCGGATTTGGTTTCGGGTATTCATTCTTGTTTGGAGGAGTTGCTGAGGTTGAAGAGTGATTCTATTTCAGAAAAGGATAGGATTTACTTCTCTTCTTATTTGCAGCGATTGCCCGGTCTGTATTATGATGTGATGAAAGGGGATACAATAGTGAAACCGGCAGAATCGTTTATTAAATATCAAAATGTGGAGTGTCCGCAATTTTATCCACTTTTTCCGTTTAACCGATATGATATTAATAGTAATAAAATTCAGTTGTTTAAGAATACTTGGAAGCATGGGAGTTTCCCTAAAAATATGGTAATCAGTTGGCACCAGGATGGTATTTTTTATGCACGAATGGGGATGGTAGATGAGGCGTACAGTTATAACATGCAGAAGTTGAAAAGTGCAGAACGACGTTTTCCTACGTTTTGGGGACCAGGGCATGATTGGGTTCCGGATCATAATTGGGGAGGATCAGGTATGATTGGTTTGCAGGAGATGTTGTTGCAGACAGTAGGTGATAAAATACATATATTACCTTGTTGGCCCAAAGAGAAAGATGTGTATTTTAAGTTACATGCACCACAGAACACAACTGTTGAGGTCGAATATAGTGGTGGTAGAATTCAAAAATTGGAAGTTCTTCCAGCCAGCCGTATGAAAGACGTAGAGGTGTTTCTGGAGTAAATTCTAAACAATCGATGACTGATATTAAATCCGGGTAATTCATAGGAACATTCGAAGCGTCACCGCTGGTATATCGTGCACCGGTAGTGGTACTTCGAGTGTACCTAAAAATAAAGCAAGATTGAAAAATGTATGATTTTTATTTTTTTGTTTCTGAATTATGTAAATATATGTGTGGATGGGATGGATTTGTGTGAAAACCAATAAAAACACATTGGTTCAGTAGGGTATGCAAACCTTTGCGTAAATTTTTCTTCTTACAATTGGGACGAATTGGGAAATAATGACATACTTTTGAAATGGAAAAAACTTAATGACTTATTAAAGCCTTATGGCAGAAGTGTTTGGATATTCGTCAAGGTAGTAATCGATATTTAATAAAACAATAATTAAATTTATGAACTATTTGAAATTAGTGCATTTGTTTTTAGCTGTAACCATGATGGGGACGGTAATGACATCTTGTGTAAAAAAAGAAGCACCGGTAAGATTCGCCATTGCATCGGATTTTCATGCACCGGATGTTCCGGGCGGGAAGGAACGTGTTGAAACATTTATTAAAGCGGCCAGTGATGAGAATGTCGATTTTATCATTGAACTAGGGGATTTTTGTCGACTTGACAGTGCGAGCCAAGTGTACAGAGATGTATGGAACAGTTTTAAAGGAGAAAAACATCATGCCATAGGGAATCATGACCTTGACCGTTACAGTGTAGATGAATATGTAGTGGGAATGGGTATGCCGAATCGTTATTATTCATTTGACAAGGGTAATTTTCATTTTGTGGTACTTGATGGCAATAATTATTCCGATGGTGAAGAAATTCATCATTATGACCATGCGAATTATGGGAAGTATCCGTTGAGCAACCATTCGTATATGGACAAGGAGCAAATGGAATGGCTGGAAAAGGATTTGGCATCAACGGACTTGAAGACCGTTTTGCTGTCTCATCAAAGTTTGGATAGTGAACTTAAAAACGGTGTAGAAGTGCGGAACATTCTGGAAAAGGAAAACAAACGTGCGGGATTTAAGAAAGTGCTACTTGCTTTCAGCGGGCATAACCATAGTAATTACACGAAAAATATCAATGGGATCACCTATATGCAGATCAATAGTGCTTCCTATGTGTGGATCGGCAAGGAGACTATGACAGAGAAGCGATTTCCAAAAGAAATCAATGATAAATATGGCCTGATGGCATATTCTATGATGTATGATAAACCTCTGTATGCTATTGTGACATTGACAGAAGAGGGGGCTGATGTAAAAGGAGTAAAGGCTGATTTTATGCCTCCTGCACCGAAAGAAGTCGGGTTGGGTGATTCTATAGGCGTTTATCCTTTGGTGTCGACCATTGAAGATGTCTATGTGGAATTTACCGACAAGTAAAGAAATATCCGTAAACCTTTGCGTAATTTTTTCTTCCGGTTAATTTATTGAATTAGAGAATTAAAGCGTATTTTTGGTTTCTCAACATATTTATCATATAAAACACATGAAAAAAATCTATTCATTTTTGTTAGGGACTATGCTTCTTTCTGCCTGTTCTCAAACGCAGGAGTCGAGTATGCCTTTGCAAAATACGATTAAAATTGAGGAGGGCGACAGTAAGGAAGCTATTATTGAGAAGGCGGCCCATGTCGTTCCGACTCCGAACCAGTTGGCTGCACTGCAAAATGAATTTATTGCTTTTATTCATTTCGGGCCGAATACGTTTACCCGGATGGAATGGGGGAACGGTATGGAAGATCCGAAAGTGTTCGATCTGAAGGAACTCGATACCGACCAGTGGTGTGAAGCGATGAAAGCTGCCGGCATGAAAATGGTTATTATCACCGTGAAGCATCATGACGGCTTCGTTCTTTGGCAAAGCCGTTATACAAAACATGGCATTATGTCGTCGAATTTCCGGGACGGTAAAGGCGATGTCTTAAAAGACTTGTCCGCTTCCTGTCAGAAATACGGATTGAAGCTGGGTGTTTATCTTTCACCGGCCGATTTATTCCAGATAGAAAGTCCTGACGGATTATATGGAAATCTCAGTGAATATACAAAACGAACCATCCCGCGCGAAGTGCCGGGCAGACCGTTTGCCAATCAAACGAAATTTGAGTTTGTGGTGGACGATTACAATGAATATTTCCTGAACCAGTTGTTCGAAATACTGACCGAATATGGTCCGATACATGAAGTCTGGTTTGACGGTGCGCATCCGAAGCGGAAAGGTGGCCAGACTTACAACTATCCGGCATGGAAAGAACTGATTCATAAACTGGCTCCGGATGCTGTGATATTCGGTCGTGAAGATGTTCGCTGGTGTGGTAATGAGGCCGGTGGAACCCGTCCTACGGAATGGAACGTAATCACTTACCAGGCAGATCCGGATACAATGACACAGTTTGCTGATATGACAGACCCCGTGCTGGGCGATCGTGAGAAACTATATCAGGCGAAATACCTACATTACCAGCAGGCGGAAACCAATACGTCCATCCGCGAAGGTTGGTTCTACCGCGATGACACACATCAGAAAGTGAGAAGTGCCGATGATGTGTTCGATATTTATGAACGGGCTGTTGGAGGTAACTCTACTTTCCTGTTGAACATACCGCCTAACCGTGACGGTAAATTCTCTCCGGCAGATGTTGAGTCGTTGAAAGAGGCCGGTAAACGTATTCGCGAGACATACGGCACGGATTTGTTGGCTGGTGCTAAAGGTCCGAAAGAAGTATTGGATGGAAAGAATGATACTTATTTGTTGATGAAAGAGAAGGAGTTTACTGTTACGATGTCTTCTCCTGTTACCCTCAACCGTATCATGCTTCAGGAAGCCATTGCCACTCATAGCGAACGTGTGGAGAAACATGCGGTAGACGCATGGATCGACGGGGCATGGAAAGAGATTGCCGTATCGACCAATATCGGTTATAAGCGTATCCTTCGTTTCCCGGAGGTGACGACCGACAAGCTTCGTTTCCGTTTGTTGGAATCCCGTATGACTCCGGCTATCAACCATATCTCAGCCCATTATTACAAGTCTCGTCCGCCCCGGTTGAGCTTTAGGCGGGATATGGATGGACTGGTTAAAATCGAACCTAAAATGCACGAGTTCGGGTGGAAACCTCATGGAGAAAATGCCGCTGGAAATTTGAATGCCGGATATAAGATTTATTATACGACAGATGGTACTGAACCAGGCGAAACTTCTACCGAATATAAAGAACCGGTTGTATTGGACCGTTGTGAATTGAAAGCGGTTGCTGTTTTACATGGTGAAAAAGGTGCTGTGGCCAGTGAACGACTGGGATTGATTAAGAAAGACTGGAAGTTGTCAGAGGTGAAAGGTAATCCGTTGTATCTGACTATTGACTTAGGAAAGAGTCAGGAACTAAGCGGATTGGCTTATGCGCCACAGGCCGGTAAGAACTTCAAAGGAGGTGTGACCAAAGTTGTTGTCAAAGTCAGTGATGACGGACAGCAATGGAAAACAGTGGAAAGTGTGGAGTTTGGGAATTTAGTGAACGATCCGACTAAACGTTTCCATTATTTCAAGAATACTGTTGCTGCCCGTTATGTGCGTATAGAACCTACTGTAATGGCACAGGAAGGCAAGCTTACTTTGGGTAATATAGACTTGCTCTGATTGAAAATAGTTTAAAAGCTTTTGATGTCTCCGGAAAACAACTACTTTTGTTGTCCGGAGACATTGTTTTATCAATTATAATTCTAATATCATCATTATGCGCATTTTATCTTATTTTTTGTTTGCATTCGCTTTTGTTGCGTGTGCGGAAACACCAAGGGAGAAGCCATTGTCTTTATGGTATGATCGCCCGGCGGAGAACTGGAATGAAGCCTTGCCCATAGGGAACGGTCATGCAGGTGCTATGGTGTTCGGAGGTGTAGACTCGGAACAGTTACAGTTGAATGAAAATACTTTATACAGTGGAGAGCCTTCGGTCATCTTCAAAGATATAAAGGTCACCCCGGAGATGTTCGACAAAGTGGTGGGGTTGATGAAAAAAGAAAAATATAAAGAAGCAACCGACCTGGTATGTGAAAACTGGCTGGGACGTTTGCATCAGTATTACCAACCTTTTGCCGATCTTCATATTAAGAACAATAAATCCGGTGAAGTCAGCGAATACAAGCGCGACCTGAATATATCGGATGCCATAGCCGGTACGCGTTATGTGCAGAACGGCATAGCATATGAACGTGAGGTCTTTGCGTCGAATCCGGAGAATGTAATTGTTGTCCGCCTGAAAAGTAATAAGCCGGACGGGATTGATATTTCCCTCAATTTCACATCGGAGCATCCGACTGCTGTACAAAAAAGCAAGAACGACCGTCTGGCCGTACAAGGCAAGGCTCCCGGATATGTGGAACGTCGCACGTTCGAACAGATGGAAACCTGGGGCGACCAGCATAAACATCCGGAGCTGTACGATGAGAAAGGCAACCGGAAGTTTGATAAACGTGTATTATACGGTGAAGAGATAGACAACAAAGGAATGTTGTTTGAGGCACAGATCAAGCCTGTTTTACCTTCAGGCGGTACTTGCGAAATCACAGATTCAGGTATACATGTTAGCGGAACGGATGAAGTTTATTTCGTCATGAGTCTGGCTACCAGCTATAACGGTTACGATAAAAGTCCGAGCCTGGAAGGTATAGACCCGGCTCAGAAAGCTGCCGGTATATTGGATAAGGCTGTTGCCTATGATTACAAAGAGTTGAAAAAGAGACATCTGGATGATTACCGGAATTTGTTCGACCGGGTAAAACTGAAGCTGGTATCAGACCAGGAACAACTGGCTTTACCTACCGACGAACGTATTATCCGTTTTGATGAAAAGGCTGACCCGGCTCTGTCCGCCTTACTGTTCCAGTATGGTCGTTATCTGATGATTAGCGGTTCGCGTCCCGGCGGCCAGCCGTTGAACTTACAGGGAATCTGGAATAAGGAAGTCGTTCCGCCTTGGAACTGCGGATATACTATGAATATCAATCTGGAAATGAATTATTGGATGGCAGAGACTGCTAATCTGTCGGAATGTCAGGAACCCTTATTTACTCTGATTAAGGAACTGTCGGAAACCGGAGCAGAGACTGCCCGCGACATGTACGGTCGTCGGGGTTGGGTGGCTCATCATAACACTTCCCTCTGGCGCGAATCCCTGCCGAACGACAATGTCCCTTCCGCCTCTTTCTGGCCGATGGTACAGGGATGGTTATGCAGCCATTTGTGGGAGCATTACCTGTATTCCGGTGATAAGGAATTTTTGAAAAATACGGCTTACCCGTTGACGAAAGGTGCTGCCGAGTTCTTTGCCGACTGGTTGATCGACGATGGAAAAGGCCGTCTGGTTACTCCCGTCGGTGTCTCTCCGGAGAACTGGTTTATTACTCCCGGCGGCGAAAGAACCGCTTTGAGTATGGGCCCGACGATGGATATGGCGATTATTCGTGAAACATTCGAGCGGACCATCCAAATGTCTGAAATGTTTAACCTGGATACCGATTTCCGCAAAGAATTGGAAGATAAACTGGCTAAACTGCTTCCTTATCAGATAGGTAGCCGCGGCCAGTTGCAGGAATGGATGTACGACTTTAAAGAGCAGGACCCGCAACACCGCCATTTATCTCATCTGTACGGTTTCTATCCGGGCGACCAAATCACACCGGATAAAACGCCTGAGTTGTTTAAGGCTGTAGAACAGACATTGAACTTGCGTGGCGACGCAGCTACCGGTTGGTCAATGGGCTGGAAGATTAACTGTTGGGCCCGTCTGCTGGATGGCAATCATGCCTATGAAATTATCAGGAACTTATTCAATCCGGTTCAGTTCGGGCCGAAGAAAAGAAACGGCGGAGGTTTATACAGCAATCTGCTGGATGCTTGTCCTCCTTTCCAGATCGACGGTAACTTCGGATATGCTGCCGGTGTAGCCGAGATGTTGATGCAGAGCCATGCCGGATTTATCCAGTTATTGCCGGCCTTGCCTGATGTATGGGGCGAGGGGGCCGTATCCGGCCTGAAGGCACGTGGCAATTTCGAAATAGCGATGCAATGGAAACAAGGCAGTCTCTCAGAGGCGACCCTCCTTTCCAATAAAGGAAACGAATGCCGTTTGCGGACAGCTGTCCCGGTAACAATCAGGCAAGGAAGCAAGGAGATCGCATCGTCTTCTCCGGTAACTTCCAACGGGAAGGAATATTTCGAAACAGTATTTGCGACTACTGCGGGAACAAGCTACCGGGTAATTCCGGTTACGCCTTGATGTAATTCTTAAGCTCCGGTAAGTAACTCTATTTATCTGCTTATGTAATCTGTAGCCGACGCTGTCGGCAATATTGTTGACACTGTCGAAAGCTTTGCCGACACTGTCGTTTATTTAGCCGACAGCGTCGGCAACAGATTACATAGGCAATCAAGTAATAAAACATCCTGTTTAATAAAGATTTATCTTTGGATGGCAATAAATATAAAGCACATAACATAAAACAGATCTTTTATGAATAAGAAATTAACCTTATTAAGTACGGCCATGCTTTCAGCAACCAGCCTGTTTGCCGCCGACAAGAATCCCAACATCATCCTGATACTGGCGGATGACATGCGTGGAACAGCAATGGATTTTCTGGGTGTCGAGGACATACACACTCCCAATCTGGATAAACTGGCTGCCGAAAGTACCGTCTTTACGAACGCTCATATCATGGGTGGAACCTCCGGCGCCGTCAGTATGCCGAGCCGTGCCATGCTGATGACCGGTAAATATCTCTACACCTTGGAAAAGCAGGGGGCAACTGTTCCGGAAGACCATAAACTGATCGGTGAAACATTGCAGCAGTCCGGTTATAATTCCTTCCATACCGGCAAATGGCATAACGGCTATCAGGCAATGAACCGTTGCTTCAATGATGGCAAAGGCATCTACTTCGGTGGCATGTGGGACCACTGGAACGTACCGCTCTACGACTACAATGCTGATTGCGATTATAGCAATAAACGCCCTGTCGTAAAAGATTGGGCAAAAAGCAATGTCATTACGTATGAAAAAGGCGAATATATGCTCTCCGGCAAACACTCGGTAGATATCTTTACCGAAGATGCCGTCGAATATATCGAAAAACAAAAGGAAGCCGGCAAACCCTTCTTCCTCTCCGTTGCCTATATGTCGCCGCACGACCCGCGTACCATGCCGGACGAATACATGCGCCAGTACGACTTCGACAAAATCCAGTTGCCACCGAACTATATGGATAAGCATCCGTTCGACAACGGTGAATTGGTGATCCGTGACGAGGTACTCGCCGCCATTCCCCGTGTGCCGGACGAAATCAAGAAACATATCATGGAATACTACGCCATGGTCACCCATGTGGACCGCCGCGTGGGCGATATCGTGAAAGCCTTGAAAGAAACGGGCGAATATGAAAATACAATTATCGTCTTTGCCGGCGATAACGGATTGGCAGTCGGACAACACGGTCTGATGGGTAAGCAGAATGTGTACGAACATAGTGTCCGTGTACCTCTGATGATTAAACAGGCAGGCAAAGACGTCAAAGGACAGATGAGCGATAAGTTGTGTTACCTGATTGACGTTTTCCCGACTTTGTGCGAGATGGTCGGTGCGAATATCCCTTCTTCGGTAGACGGCGTGAGCCTTGTCCCCGCCATCAAAGAAGACAAACCCGTGCGCGATTATCTCTATTACAGCTATATGGATAACCAGCGTGCCGTATCCGATGGCGAATGGAAACTGTGCGAATATAATGTAAAAGGCGTGCGTACCACCCAACTGTTCAATCTGAAGGCCGACCCTTGGGAGATGAATAACCTGGCAGGAGAAAAGAAACATGCCAAACTGATTAAGAAACTGCGCAACCAAATGACTTTGGAGCAGGAGAAAACGAAAGACAATTCGTCTTTCTGGAACGGATTTGTATTCTAAAATTACTATCTTTGCGGCTGTTTGAATAAAATAAAGAATTTAGAAATGGAAACAGTAGTAAGTGGCATCAGGCCAACAGGTAATTTGCATCTGGGGAATTACTTCGGAGCAGTAAAGAGTTTTCTGCAAATGCAGAATGAGTATAATTGCTTTTTCTTTATTGCAGACTGGCACTCCCTGACTACACATCCGCGTCCGGAAAATATCCGTAACAGCGCGAAGACAATCCTGGCTGAATATCTGGCCTGCGGCATCGATCCCGAAAAGGCGACTATCTATATACAGAGCGACGTGCGTGAAGTGGCAGAGTTGTATCTCTACCTCAATATGAATGCCGGTATCGGCGAATTGATGCGTACGACTTCTTTCAAGGATAAGGCGCGTCAGATGCTTCATATCGACCGTGTAAATACGGCGGAAGGCGACGTGGAAAAAGAAATCTTCAACGAAGGAAACCGTCATAGTGTAAGTGCAGGCTTGCTGACTTACCCGACTTTGATGGCCGGCGATATCATCATTCACAAAGCCGTGAAAGTGCCGGTAGGGAAAGACCAGGAACAGAATATGGAGATGGCCCGTCGTTTTGCCCGCCGCTTCAATTCAACGTTTGAAGTCGATTTCTTCCCCGAACCGGCATCATTCCACCTGACAGAGAAGGCAGTAAAAGTGCCTGGCCTGGACGGTTCCGGTAAGATGGGTAAGAGCGAAGGCAATGCCATCTATCTGATCGATGATGAAAAAGCAATCAAGAAAAAGGTCATGAAGGCAGTCACCGATGCCGGTCCTACGGAACCGAACAGTGTGAAGCCCGAACCGATTGCCAACTTGTTTGCCATGATGGATATCGTTTCAACGAAAGATACATACGATTTCTTCAACGAAAAGTACAACAACTGCGAAATTCGTTACGGCGATTTGAAGAAGCAGCTGGCAGAAGATATCAACAACTTCTGTGCACCGATCCGCGAAAAGATTATCGACATCCGTTCCAACGAGGAATACATGGAGAAAGTAGCCCGCATGGGAGCCGAAAAAGCCCGCGAAAGCGCCGCTAAAACATTAGCGGAAGTCCGTGAAATTATCGGGTTCCGGCCGTATTGATTTCAGGATAGTTTAGAAGAAAAAGAGAGGCACGCAGAGATCTATTCTGTGTGCCTTTATAATATGGTGAAACCTCCTAATAGGTCTTCAACTTGCTCTTTTAGTTTCGGCAGATTTTTGTTAACTACTCCCCAGATAATGACGTTGTCGACTTTATCATAGCCATGAATTACAAAGTTACGCAGGTCAACAATCTTTCTGGCGTCATCTATCTGAATGTCGGGTTCCATATCTAATATGTGCTTTGCTGCTTCACCGATAATTTCCAGTTCCCGTTCTACTGCTCTACGCAATAGTTTGTTTTGTTCATAAGCGAAGAAATCTCTTTTCTCACCCAGATACTCCTCGATCGATGAGATCGATTGTTGTATATCATATAGATATTTCTGAATACTACGCGCCATAAAGAAGCTGTTTTGTCTGTTCTACATCGGCAATAAAGAATGGGTTTGAGAGTGAACGATGAGTGACAAGATCGATTTTCCTTCGAAACAACTCTGTTAGTTTATTATGTAAAAGAAAATAATTATCGGTATATTCTTCAATAGAAATATCCGGCTCGAACTCTATCAATAGGTCGATATCGCTTTTTTCGGTAAATCGGGGTGTATTTACCGAACCAAAAGCATAAAGGCTTTTTACTTTATACCGCCGACAAAGCTCCTTTAGAGCTTCCAGTTTATTGTGTAAAATGTGGTTCATACTACCTCCTGTCTTTTTTGTTACACAACAAAGATAACAATCTTGCAATAAATCGTGCTGGATTTGATAATAGATTAACTATCCTTTAGCCCATAATTTCTTAAATATGTGATAAAGATGTTGAAATTATATCTGACTATCAAGAAATCTGCTTTACTTTGTGGCGAATAGTTACAGATAGCAAACGTATGGCAATCATTTCCAGCGGAGAGTTTGAACAGTATTTCAGGGATTTGTATAAACCTCTGTGCTTGTTTGCGCTTCGTTTCACTGAACGGTTAGATGATGCGGAGGATATTGTACAGCAAGCCTTTGCCGATGTATGGGATAAGAATATCAATAATGTGTTGATTGAGAATCTTAAATCCTATATGTATCAGGCGGTACGCAACCGTTCCCTGTCGCTGGTGACTCAGCCGGTCGAATTGCAGACTACCGACCAGTATCCGGATATGGAAGACGTGTCGGAAGAAGAGCAGATGTATAATGCCGAACGCGATGCACGACTGTGGAATGCCATCGACGGTTTACCTCCCGAACGCAAAAAAATCTTTTTACTTTCCAAACGCGACGGCCTGAAGTATCAGGAGATCGCAGAAGAACTGAATATCTCAATCAAGACGGTTGAGAATCAGATGGGTAAGGCTTTGAAAGCGTTGCGGGAAACAGCTGTGCGTATCTATAACATTCTCTTGGGGCTGGCGTGACCTGAGAAAAAAGTTTTATCCGGAGTAGGGGTTTTTTCCATTAACTCTGTCTTAGAGACAAAAGGTATTACAAATTTTTGTTTCACTAAGAATGAGAGAAATGATGATGAAGAAGATTACATCTTGCGTGATGTTGATGATGATGTTGATGTGTGTGACGGAGGTTAGTGCACAATGGTCTGTAACTCCTGAGGCCGGAATGAATGTGACGAAGTACAAGGATTCGCCTGCTGCTGTCGGTTTTAAAGCCGGTGCGGCTGTGAGTTATACTTTTGGTTCAGGATTGTTTTCACTTCAATCCGGCCTGTATTATGTACAACGCGGAGCGGGGAAAAGTTCATACGGAGGAGCTGTAGGTAAAGCAATGGATAAAGATGGAAATTGGAATGACTGTTATTTAAGCTTCGCCTCAAGGAATTCGGATATTATATGGCAAATGGACGGCTACTACGGTTTTTATGGACAAGGAGGAAGTTTAAGCCTTCCAACCGATATGCGAATAGAGCGAATTTATGTGAATGAAGGAAGTACTCGTCGAGATTATTTGCAATTACCGGTACTTGCCCGCTTTAATTGGAAAATTGGAGAGGATATAAAAATGCATGTCGCAGTCGGTCCTTATCTTGCTTATGGCATTGGAGGAAAGTACAAGTCAAAGTTTTTGGAAGTATCCGAAAAAGGTACATGGCATGTAGATGAGTCTGTTAATCCGTTCAAAAACAGCAGTCTTCAACGTTTTGACTGGGGGCTTGCGCTGAATGCCGGAGTTGATGTGAAACGCTTTTCCTTTAATGTCGCTTACGATATGGGATTGGGCAAGCAGTACGAATATGAAAATGTAGCTTTAAACTATCATACTGTAAGCTTTACAGTAGGATATAGGTTTTAGAAAATAATATATATGAACAACGAGCAGGAACATAAACTGGAACAACGCATTCGTTTCGTAGCGAAACACTACGAGGAAGGACGTTTGGATACTGATAAGGCTTGGCAAAAGTTTGCCGGCAAGCATCAGGTGCGCCGTACGGTCTCTTTCCGTCGCTACTGGATGGCGGCTGCGTCGGTGTTGTTGCTGCTCATTGGTTTTGGTACCTATTTTATAACCGATCGTAATTCGCCCGAATGGGTTGCTGTTACGACCGAACCGGGACAAATCATGGAAGTTTACCTGCCCGACAGCACATTGATTTCGATGGCTGGTAATTCTTCCATCCGATATGATAAAAAAGCTTACGGAAAGGAACGGCGTGTAGTGGAGATGAAAGGAAAAGCCTTTTTCCAAGTGATGCGGAATGAAGCACGCCCCTTCTCTGTATATACTGAACGGACGGAAGTCACCGTGCTCGGCACCAGTTTTCAGATAGATGAACAGCCGGACGGGACGGATGTGGATGTGATGACCGGTAAAGTCAGCTTTGGCGTTACCGGCAGTGAAACGGACAAAGTGATATTAACCGCCGGAATGTCGGCCTCCTATTCTATGGAAAGTAAAGGAATCACGATACTGGAAGAAGAAGACCTTAATACCCTGTCGTGGAAAACCCGGCAGTTGCGCTTCAATGACACCCCGTTGGAGAAGGTGGTCAGCGATCTGAGTGAATATTATCAGGTGCATATAATCAATAAAGCAGAAACCCCGAATCTGAAACTGACGGCCACTTTCAATGATCTTCCGCTGGAAGATGTTTTATTGGTTATCAACCAGACACTCGATACTCGTCTGGCTCCTGACACCAATAAATAAGTAATCTATGGAACGTATATGGATATTGCTGACAGGGCTTCTTATGCTTTTCTCCCAGGTAAAAGCCAGGGAAGAAGCCTTTGTTGTCGATCTTCCGGTGGAACCGACGCCTACGGTTACGATGGACAAACGACAGGTCCCTTTGTTGGAAATCTTACAGGAACTGGAAAAGCAAACCGGAATCTTTTTCTCCTATGAATCGTCTCTGCTGGATGAGTTTCCGAAAATCTCATTCAAGGCACAGGACGAATCGCTTTCCTATTGCCTGAGAAGATTATTTTCCACCTTGCCTCTAACTTACCGGCAGACAGGACAGATTGTGATACTGAAACGGAAACCGCGGCTGTATACGATCAGTGGTTTTGTCCGCGATTCGGTGTCGTATGAGAGTCTGATCAATGCCAATGTCTTTGAACGTAAATCCCGAACCGGTACGACTACCAATAATTATGGCTTTTACAGTATCACGCTTCCACCCGGAAAAGTTACTTTGCGGGCCTCTTATGTCGGATACGAAGCGAAAGAAGTGACATTTGAATTGTCTTGCGATACATTGATAGATATACCTTTGCTTTCGTCGAGGGCATTGGGCGAAGTGGTCGTGGAGGGGCTGAATCCCCGATCGGAGGTATTAAGCACACGAACCGGGGTAGTGGAGGTGCCTGCCCAGCGCATCAAGTCGATGCCTGCCCTGCTGGGGGAGACGGATGTGGTGAAAACCCTGCAACGACTGCCCGGTGTTGCAGTGGGGACCGAAGGGATGACCGGACTTCATGTCCGGGGAGGTGATGCGGATGGGAACCTCTTTTTGCTGGATGGCAATCCGGTTTATCACACCAACCATCTGCTCGGTTTCTTTTCCGCCTTTAACCCGGATGCCGTCAAAAATGCAACATTTTATAAAGGAAGCTTTCCTGCCGAATACGGAGGAAGGCTTTCGTCCGTAGTAGACGTAAGGACCAATGATGGCGACCGATATGAATATCATGGTAATCTCTCGATTGGTCTGCTGGCTTTGCGGGGCAACCTGGAAGGTCCTATCGTAAAAGGGAAATCCTCTTTCAATGTGTCTGTCAGGCGAACCTGGATGGAGCTGATTACCTGGCCTTTGCTGAAAGCTCTCAACAGCGGGGAAGAGAAGAAGATCAGGGGTGGTTATCATTTCTTCGATATGAATGCGAAAGTAAACCACTCCTTTAGTGACCGGACACGTGGTTATATGAGTTTTTATATGGGAAGCGACAGTTATCTGAACGGAGAGGAGAAAGACGAAGAAGATCGTGTAGGTAAAGATTTCCGTTGGCGCTGGGGGAACCTGATCGGTTCGGCCGGGATCAGCCATGTGTTCAGTAATAAATTGTTTGCTACGTTTACGGCAGGCTATACGCGTTATCGTTCGCATATCCAGCAGGATAAGGAAGGGTATACTTTATCGCCCAATCGGAAGGACCGGCAGTTATTCAGCCAGGAAAACCATTACCGTTCGGCGATGGAAGATGTCAGTCTGCGTGCGTCTTTCGATTATCGTCTGCATGAGAAACATCGTCTGAAGTTCGGGGGAGACTATCTTTTCCATAATTTCCGTCCGGAGCAGAATACGATGAAGAGTTTATATAAAGATTCTGTCAAATCGCAGAAGACCAATACGGTCTATGCAAACTCGCTGATCCACGGGCACGAAGTGTCTCTGTTTGCGGAAGAAGAGATGCATGTGATGGAACGCCTGACCGCTAATGTCGGTTTGCGTGCAACGACCTTTCATGTGCAGGGAGAGACTTATTTCTCTTTGCAACCTCGTTTATCCGCCCGTTATTTGCTGGCGCGTAATTTATCGGCAAAACTGTCGTATTCGAAAATGAACCAGTATATCCATTTGCTTTCCAATTCTTATATCAGCCAGCCTACGGATATTTGGGTACCCGTTACCCGTAATATCAGGCCGATGAATGCCCACCAGTTTACAGCTGGTCTTTATTATACATTACACAGGCAGTATAATTTTTCCGTGGAAGGATATTTCAAGCGGATGAATAATCTGATAGAATATAAAGACCGCATTCCGGTCGGTACGGATTATTCTAACTGGGAAGAGCGGGTTGGTATGGGATATGGTCGTGCGTATGGCATGGAGTTGATGGCCCAGAAAAAGTCCGGACGCCTTTCCGGTTGGATCGGTTATACGTTGTCCTGGTCTGACCGCCGGTTTCCGGACGGTAGTGTGAACAAAGGGCGCCGTTTCCCATCCAAATATGATAATCGCCATAAGGTTGATCTGGTGGCAACTTATAAAATTTCCCGTAAAGTAGAGTTGACTGCCGCCTGGATGTTTGCCTCTGGTAATCATATTACTATCATGGATCAGATCTATCATGGAGGAACCGGGCAGACCGACCATGGCTATATGCAGGGAGAAGACGTTATACTAAAGGAGGGCGAAGGTGTCGCTTATGCTGCCAGTTCGCGTAATAACTATCAGCTATCGCCCTATCACCGTCTTGACTTGGGGATGAATTTCTATCGTTATAAAAAGAAAGGACGTCTGGGTGTCTGGAATCTGAGCCTTTGCAATGCGTATCTCCATCCGAATCCGTTTTCTGTGAGAACTCATTATTATATAGACGGTGAGACAGGAAAGAAAAATATATATCTGGAACAATCCATCCTGTTTCTGTTCCTGCCTTCTGTGTCTTATACTTATAAATTCTGATTGTTATGAAAAAGATATTATTACTCCTGCTGTCTCTGTTGTTATTATTCATATGTCTTTCGTGTACACGCGATGTGATATTAAAACTTGACCCTGCACCTCCGGTGTTGGTTCTGAACGCATCCGTAACGCCGGAACGGGAAGTGGCGGCTTTTTTGTCAAAAAGCTGGTTTTTGCTGGATAGTGTTCCGGAATATGATTTGCCGGATGAAGGAGTGGGGATTGATGTTTACGTGAATGATACTTTCCGGGGAACCATGCAGCGATCCGACGATCCGGCCGATAGCACGGCATATAAAGGGCAGTTCAGACTACCGGGTTGCCACGTACAGGCAGGTGATAAAGTGCGGCTTGAAGCTCAGGCTCCGGGATTTGATCCGGTAAAGGGTGAAACCATTATTCCTTCTAAAACAGATATATTATCACTCGATACAGCTAGTGTGATTACCTCTGATTATAGTTCGGCGCGTACCCGGGTATATCTGACGTTAAAAGATGATCCTTCTGTCCGGAATTATTATCGTTTGGTGGTGGAACGTCTGGTCGAATATCGTAAAGGGGATAAGGTGATGTGGGTAAGTTCATTTAACGATAATTGGGGAGACTCTGTAATTTCCGGTGACAGTGTAGAGGTCGTAATTGTATCTTATGACTTCAGGCTGGTTTATGATGATCCTGCATTTCAGCAAGGCATTCCATCTCCCGCTTTGGAGGAGTATGACGGGACTTATTGCCGGGGTGTTTTATCCGATGAGATGTTTGATGGGAAAGAGTATACGTTGACCAGTTCCTTTTTTACAGAAAGTTCTTTTAAGAATGATTCGATAGAAGCTATTGTACATTATGATATCCATCTGATGTCTATTTCGGAAGCTTATTATAACTATCTGAAAAAGATTCGCGGTTTCTCTATCTCTTTGGGGGATGCTTTTCTGGATGGTTTGCTGGAACCGACTGCCGTTTATTCAAACGTAACCGACGGTTTCGGAGTAGTGACAGGTTATCAGATTTCCACACGCCGCCTTACAATGCCTTTCGGTGATCGGACGCACGTGTGGTACTAGGTTGTATCCATCTGATTGAGATTTTTAGATCTTCGAACTATGTAATTTTTTATAGATCTCGATACGGGCTTCTCTCTCTGCCTGTGTCAGACTGGCCGGCAATTCAATAGTTGTTCGCGGACCTACTGAAACGAGTATTACCTCGCCAATGCTTTTTTTATACTCTTTCAGTGAATTTTCAATTAACTGATTGGCCTGATTCCTGTCTGACCGCATGTTGATTTCCCTTTTCATACTTTTGTCTATTTAATATTAAGTGATATCGTCTTCCGGATTTTTATTCTCCGGTTCGTTCTCCAAAGATATATTGATTGCATTCATTCCCTTCAAACCACGTTCCAGGTCGAATGTAACAATATCACCTTCTTCAACCTTTGAAAGTAAATTGTTTACGTGGAAAAAGTATCTTTCACCTCTTACCAGTTCTTTGATAAAACCGAATCCTTTGGATGTATTGAAGAAATCGACTTTACCTTTTAAAACGACCGGTTCCTCTTTTTCCTTTTTAGGTACCGAGATCAGTATTTCTTCCTGGTTGATTTCTTCTTTTTTGATATTTTCCGCGGGCGGGGTTGAAGTAATTACTCCATTCTCATCGACATAAGCAATCATATCCTCGAAACTGCTTGCCTTGCCGGATAACTTCTTTTCTTCTTTTTTCTTTTGCTTTTCTGCTCGTTTAGCGAGTCTTTTTTTTTCATTTTCACGTTTGTCAACTGTCATTGATCTTGCCATATAACTTTTTTTATAAGATAAATACTAAGTGGAGTGAGGAGTATAATTAAAGGAGAGACCTGCTTAAAATGATAAGGAGAACTGTGCAATAATGATTTATATCTCTAACTCTTCTACAAAGATAAGCAAAAAAGGGGAATATTCCTAGGTTTAATTTTTTTTGTCTTACCTGATAGGGGTATTTCCGGAAAATCTGTCTTAAAAACAGATATCAACAAATAACAAGATGAAGAAAGTATACCCTGCAAAACAATTTGCCCGTGTTACCTTGGTAGTAATGATGATGATTTTTAGTTTGTCCGGCCTTCAGGCACAGACAAATAGAGTGGATGAAACACGGATGGTTACGTTGAACATGCAAAAGGCCTCTGTCCGGGAAATCCTGGACGAAATCCAGAAGCAAACCGGAGTAACCTTTTCTTACGAATCATCTTTGTTGAGTGGACTTCAGAAAACAACGTTCCGTGCGGATGATGAAGCACTGACGGATTGCCTGACGCGTTTGTTCGCGAATCTTCCGGTAGTGTACAAGATGACAGGAAACGTAGTGGTTCTGAAGCGTAAACCCAAGCAGGTAACGGTCAGTGGTTTTGTGCGTGATAAAAGATCCGCCGAATCTCTGATCGGGACCTCGGTTTATGAAGCCCATAGTCGTGTGGGAACAGCTTCCAATAATTTCGGTTTTTTCAGTTTGACATTGCCACCAGGGGATATTACAATTCGTTCTTCTTATATTGGTTATACCAGTCATCAGCATATTCTTAACGGACTTGAGCGCGATACAGTGCTTACTATCGAACTGGAGCCTTCGGCTTCGTTGGAGGAAGTTGTCATAACCGGACAAAGTAATGACAAGCAATCTGTGCTAAGTACCCAGATGGGAGCGTTGGAAATTAATCAGCAAACGATCCGCTCTACTCCCGTAATGTTTGGGGAGGCTGATATTATCAAGACTTTGCAGTTGACGCCAGGCGTGTCGGCCGGTACGGAAGGAACGGCAGGAATGTATGTCCGTGGCGGTAATGTGGATGAAAACTTATTCCTGATCGATGGTAACCCGGTGTATCAGATCAATCATATCGGCGGTATCTTCTCGGCATTTAATCCGGAAGCGATCAGCGGTATGGATTTCTTCAAATCCGGTTTCCCCTCGCGTTATGGCGGACGACTTTCGTCTGTAGTGGATGTGCATACAAAAGAGGGTAATATGAAGGAATATCACGGTAGTGCTTCAATTGGCTTGATTTCCGGTAATCTAAATTTCGAAGGGCCTATCATAAAAGACCGTACTTCTTTTAATATAGGTTTGCGGCGTACCTGGCTGGATGTACTTTCAGCTCCGGCTGTAGCTATCGCCAATAAGATAACGAAGAAGGATGGAACACGTCTGCGGGCCCGTTACGCTTTTCATGATCTGAACCTGAAGGTGAATCATATATTTAACGACCGTAGCCGTATGTATCTGAGTCTTTACAATGGTAATGATGTGTTGAAAGGAGGAAGTACAGATTTCCCGGATCAAGATAGTGACAATAATTATAATTATGATTCCGATGTATCCCTCCGTTGGGGGAATATCATGGCTACTGCCGGTTGGACTTATGTGTTTAATAACCGTTTGTTTGGTAAAGTGTCAGGTGTTTTTACCCGTTATCATTCCAGATTGAGGAATACAGAACACGATGTGGTAGGAAACGAAGGAGATGAGGATTATTCTGATTCGTTCAGGGAGAATGAAACAAATACGGGTATTACAGATTTTGGGTTGCGCACTTCATTCGATTATCTGCCGGCATCTGCTCATCATATTCGTTTTGGAGGTGATTATCTGGTACACCGTTTTCATCCGGAATACAATCGTTCGGTAGCTTATGAAAAGAATGAAGAAACATCGGTCGAGATAGGACAGGAATTTGCAAATGATTTGTTGTGGGGGCATGAAGCCGGAGTCTATGCCGAAGATGACTGGACATTATCGTCTGCCGTAAGATTGAATGCCGGATTGCGTTTCAGTCTTTTCAATGTGCAGGGAAAGACTTATACCGGACTGGAACCGCGGGTATCTCTTCGTTGGTTGCTGGATGATAATCTGAGTTTTAAAGCTTCTTATTCCCGAATGAATCAATATGTTCATCTGATTAGTAATAGTTTTATCAGTTTACCGACCGATGCCTGGATGCCGGTTACACGAAAATTGAAACCGCTGATAAGTGACCAGGTCTCTGCCGGTTTCTACTACAATCTTAATAAAGAGTATAATTTCTCTGTTGAAGGATATTATAAAACATTGGATAATCTGTTGGAATATCGTGACGGACATACCTTTACTCCTTCCTTTGTCAATTGGGAAGACAAACTGACGGCTGGTGAGGGACGTTCTTATGGAGCAGAATTTATGGTGCGTAAAGAAACCGGTCGTACGACGGGTTGGGTGGGTTATGGTCTGTCCTGGTCCGACCGTCAGTTTGACGAACTGAATCAGGGAGCACGTTATCCGGCTCGTTTTGACAACCGGCATAAATTGAATATAGTGGTGATGCATAAGATCTCTCCTAAAGTCGAACTTTCTGCAGCCTGGTCGTATGCTTCCGGAAACCATGTGACGTTATCTTTGGAAAACTATTATGAAAATGGAACAGGTTCTCCAACGAATAATGATAACCATTATGTGGTTAATTCTGGTGAGTCAATAGATTATTACGAAGGACGAAATAATTATCAGTTGCCAGCCTATCATCGACTCGATTTAGGAATCAAGATATATCGTCCTAAAAAGAAAGGGCGGATGGGTATCTGGACAGTTAGCATATATAATGTCTATTCCCGCATGAATCCTTTTATGATTTATAAAAGTGATAAGACGGTTCCTGATCCAGGCAGTTCTTACGGTAAGAATGTGCCGGTCTTTAAAACTATTGGAATAATGCCTATAATTCCTTCTATTTCTTATACCTATAAATTTTAATGATTATGAGAGTGCATATGAAACATATATTTCTTTTAGCTCTTCTTTTATTAGTTACTTCCTGTATGAAAGAGATTGATCTGGAACATTTACGTCCGGATCCTAAGCTTGTATTGAACTGTGTCATTATACAGGACAAACCGATAATTGTTTCCTTGTCACGTACTTGGTTTTACACGGAGGGCGGAGTTAACCATCTTATGGAAGGCGCGGATGTCAAGTTATACGTAAATGACCGTTTTGTAGAACAGTTATCATTTAATCTAAATGCGTATAATTATAATACATTTGGAGGCTATGTGGCTACTTATGTTCCGGTTGTCGGAGATAAAATACGTATTGAAGCGGAAATGGAGGGGTATAAATCGGTTATGGCAGAAGATGTAATACCGGGTCCTCCTACATTACTTAATTTTGCTGTGGAAAATTATTTTAATCAGAGTTATTATTATCGTTATTTCCAGGAACGTTTGAAAGTTACATTCCGGGATGATCCATCTGCTGGAAACTGCTATCTTATTCGTTTTGCCAGAGGCTATCCGGAATATGATTATGTGGGGGACGACTGGGAGAAAACGCAGGTTTATAAGGGGGCTTATAAATGGTATTCGCAGTCTGTTAATTTTGCTTCTGAACCGATATTTGAAAATAAAATTACTATTCTGGATAAGGTAATGGGAAATGACTGGTTGTCTGGTGGGCAAGGACGGCCTTTTTCGGATGAGTTGTTTAACGGGAAGGAATATACTATGAAGTTGGAAGGTGGTTATTCTTATTCATCTGAAAGTGCTGAGCCTATTATGCCGGATTCAATGAGGGTTTATTTATACTCTATATCTGAATCTTATTATAAATATATGTTAGCGTTGGCTTCTTTGAATGACGGATCATTGAATAACGACCTTGCGGATATTGGTCTTGCCGAACCGGTTCGTGTATTCAATAATATCGAAGGAGGAGTAGGCATATTGGGAACAGCTTGTGTGGATAGTCTCACTGTTGCTATTCCCAATAAAGTTTTGCCGGATAATGATTAGAGATCAGCGTTCCTTAATTTCAACTTTTGACACATCATTTTGTATTGTTTATTCTTGTCAATCAGCTCGTTGATCTTTGCCACGGAAGTGGCAGAACGCAGACCGTCTTCCGGGGTATTCATACAATAATCAACCAGTATTTCTACAGTAGAAACTGCTACATGCATCCGGGTGTCGCTGGATGCATAATATATAAATATCTTTCCATCTTCATCGGCAATCCATCCGTTGGAAAATAGCACATTCGACACATCCCCGATCCGTTCTCCCCCCCACGGAGCGAGGAAGTAGCCTCCAGGCTGTGCGATGACTTTGGTCGGATCTTCCAGCGATGTCATGTACAGATAAAGTACATAGCGCAATCCGGCAGCACATCCCCTGACTCCGTGGGCCAGATGTAACCAGCCCGCCGGAGTCTTGATAGGATGTGGTCCCTCCCCATTCTTGACCTCTTTGATTGTATGATAGTGGCGTTTGTCTATAATTTGTTCAGAGAGAATAGACGCGTTTGTTATATCATCGATCAGGCTCCAACCTATGCCGCCACCGCTACCGGCATCGATAAAACCATCCTGCGGACGGGTATATAATGCATATTTCCCATCCACGAATTCCGGATGCAGCACAACATTGCGTTGCTGGCTTTTCGATTTCAGATCGGGTAACCTTTCCCAGTCGATCAAATTTTTGGTACGGACAATCCCGGCTTTGGCCACAGCCGAAGACAGATCACCCGGGGCAGCTGTCCGGTCATGCCGTTCACTGCAAAAGATACCGTATATCCACCCGTCTTCATGTGCCGTCAGGCGCATATCATACACGTTGGTTTCTTCCGGGTCGATATCCGGCAGATTGACCGGACGTTCCCAAAACCGAAAGTTATCTACCCCGTTCGGACTCTCGGCAATGGCGAAGAACGATTTGCGGTCGAATCCCTCTACGCGTACCATCAGCAGGTATTTACCGTTCCATTTGATGGCACCTGAATTCATACAGGCATTTACCCCGATGCGTTCCAGGCAATACGGGTTGGTTTCCGGATTCAGGTCGTAACGCCATTCGAGCGGCACATGTGATGCTGTAACGACAGGGTTTTTATAACGTGTAGCGATGCTGCGGGGAGCATCCAGAGGGACATTCTCTGCAGATAGAAGCATTTCATGTTGTATCTGCAACTTTTCGATCGTATCTGAGAAATTGATTTCCATTATCGTATTGTTCTTTATTTATCTATGTAATTTACCGGTATGCGGCAATGTGTTCTGTTCTATTCGATCTCCGGACGGTCGCCTTCGCCACCATCGCCGGGAGTCGTATCTTCCGTTTCGGGCGAAAGTTCGATCCATTCCAGTTCGTCGCTGTCCACCAGGGCACGACTGTAATTGCCGCCTGCCATTTTCGTACGTTCGGGAATAAATTCAACGCGGACGGCTTTTACCTGTTTGGCGAAGTTGAAATCCTTGATATCTTTTACGCCTACCGTGTTAAGGGTGTAGCGGAAATAGCCCAATCCTTTGATATGAACGCTCTTGCCTTGTGCCATACGAGTGTGCATCACACCGGCGATATCGCCAAGTACGGCCTGAACGTCCGAGTTGCTGACTGTGGAGATTTTCGCCAAGTCTTTGGCAATCGTTTCCGTTTCTACTGGCTTCCCTTGCACGATGGCGCGAGGGTAATGCACTTTTTGTTTTGAGTTGTACGCTTTCTTGTAGAATGGCATAGCTTTTTGTTTTTTAATTAATAAATATGTTAATTTCTCGATACGCCGTATTGACGCGCTCAATACGTCATATTGACGTCCTCAATACGGCGTATTGAGAATGGCAGTTCGGCACACCGTTTTAAAGACCTTCGGGATAGAGGGAGATGCGGTTGGCACGGTGGAAAGCACTGGCGCATGTATTCGTATTTACTTCTAATTCGAATACGACTTCTCCTGTCCGAGGATCTATTTCAATAATTCGTCCTCCTGTTGTTCCATCACTTAATCGATTGTCTTGCCCCGGGCAGAATAATCTGTTATCTGTTTCCGGCAAATATTGCACACCGGATATGGCTGATGAATAACACTCTCGTCCACGCTCTTTGCCATATTGCCATACTTGCCGGACTGTTTTTTTCTTTTCGTCGATTTCATATTCTACCACACGACTGTATGATTCCGGATTATTTGTTAAACGAGGTATAAAATCGCGGCAGTATCCGTTATCAAACACTAATATATGTCCGTTCGGCAATATATTAGGGCAATGTACTCCCCAAACCCATTCAAAATCCGGATGAGGCTTTAAACCATTCAAGACCGCTTCATCTGTGATAGCTTCACCGTTACGATCCAGCGGTTGCAATAGATAGGGTTTATAAGCCTCTCCCCAGTCCTTATGAGGGGAGATAATCCATTTCAATGTTTCATTCTTGTCATATCCAAAGACTCCTTGCCAACGGGCTGTTGCTACAAGATAATTATCTCGCTCGGCAACTCCGTTATTATGTAACCAATTTGTTTTACTTTGTCCATATATTTGAGAACCCGGAATGGAAGCATCTACTGCATTGATACGTTCCGTATCCATTAATTTTGACAGATCCCATTCTTTGGTCACGTTGCCACTTTCAGGATCGAATTCAATAATGAAATCTAAAATGCGTGGTGTTTTTCCATCAGCATGTAATGCCCCTGGTTTGGTTACAGTAATCAGATATCTACCGTTTGCAGCAGGGAGTACTTCATGATGATAGCTATATCCCATCTCTGTGAAACTCCACCGACGGATAAGATTTCCTAGCAGGTCTACTTCTACCAGTTGGTTATTATTAAAGTCTCCAGTGATGAAATTACCGTTTGGTAATCGATGTAATCCACATTGGGCACCGATATGTAACAACTCTTTTGATTCACGCCAATCAAGTAACCAACGGATTTCTCCATCCATGTCTACCATATAGGGACGCGATGTATCGTCTTCGTCATGTCCTGGACTGTTTACCAGATTCAGACCCGGTTCCATTCTATCAGGCAATGCCTTTGCCACATGAAAAAGGGGTAGATTGTCCATTGTCAATGCTTTAACCGGAATATCTACGGTGGTACGTCCGCGTTCCTTTTTGTTGCGATCCGTATAAATAAGTTCTACTTTGTTGGTATAATTTTCATATAATCCCAATACGGTTATAAATTGAACATTTTGGGAAGTAAAAGCGTTCTGATGCTCTATATCGGGTGTTTTATATCCTTCTTTTGTGTGGACAATCGTTTTTATCGCTCCTCCGCCCGGAAGGTTCAGGCGAACCTCTGCTGCCAGTGGGTTGTATTTGGAAGGATTGATGTTTACAAAACCGATAAATTGATTGATGGATGTGCCGATGGTCGGAATGTTCAATGTAGAATTGTCCGGGAACATGATGGTTGTATTCCAGTTCTCTTTATCGATAGCTATGTCCTTGATATCTTTTTGGTTTAAAGTTATTGTTTGTGTTTCAAAGGATAAGGTGTAATTTTCTTTGTTCTCCGTGATTTCTTTCAAAAAGGAGTTGTTTTCTATTAATTGTTTGATAGTGGTACACTCTTCGGGGGAGATCCATACAGTTTCCTCCTGATCTTCATTACAGGCAGTAAAAATGAGTAAAATAAGAAAGAATATGTATGTAATATTTGTTTTCATGATCATCGATTCAACTGTAAATGTTTATAGTATTATTATTTTGCCGGATAGAAACAGCCGGGACGGGATTGCCCCGGCTGTACATGTAAGACTAATACCTCATAGTAACTATCTCCAATCTTCTTTCTGCTCCAAAGCATGGTTAGCATCCACTTCGCTTTGCGGGATCGGCAGATACATGTGTTTAGCTTCGAAAGCAGTGATATTCTGTGTCGGATCTTTTGTTTCCATCAGATATGCTTTTAATTCATTGGCATTATACCAACGGATCAGGTCGTACCAACGGAGGTTTTCACCGCAAAATTCCAATAGTTTCTGGTGGCGGAGTTCGTCCCAGGCGGCATTGACATCCCCGATCTGCTTTTCTGCCAATCCGGCACGTACACGGATACGGTTGATGTCTGCCATTGCTCCGGAAATATCACCGGTTTGCAGACACGCTTCTGCATGTAGGAACAAGACTTCAGCAAAACGCATGACACGAAGGTTGTTTTTACGGGCATCATTACCTGCATACATGGAAGCTCCGGCTTCAACCCACCAAGATGTCCATTTTTTGAATAAGAAACGTCCGGGTTTTCCGTCAATTGTCGGGAACGCAGGCATAGGTTTTAATTTTTTCTTTAAACAACCTTCCCACATTTCTTCAAAATTAGCATCTCCATAAAATATTTCGTTTTTCTTTACGTCATTGTAATCTTCATAATTGAAGTAACAGGTTGTGTATAAACGTTTGTCCCAACGACTGTCTGAACCTGCAGGACGTTCTTCTACGATATATTCATTTATTAGGTGAGCGGAAGGTTGCATTTTATACCATCCCCCTTTTCTGAATTCCGGTCCGAAAAAATTGGCCATATTATTACCCATGGAAGCATTTGTTCCGTTTTGATTTCCCCACAAGTCATCACTTGTACCAGAAACGAATTCATAATTAATTTCAAAAATGGATTCTTTATTGAATTCAGTATCATCTCGGAAATTATTTTCGTATTCTACCAAATCATAACCGTAGGGACCATTAATGACATCGGCTAATTGTTTTTTCGCTTCATCATATCTTTTTTGCCAGAGATATGTTTTTCCTAACATTGCCAAAGCTGCACCTTTGGTAACCCGTCCGTTTTCTTCTGCCGGGCGTGTGTCGGGCAGTGCAGCAGCAGCGGCTTTGAAATCTTCTTCACATTGTTTTAAGATATCTTCCTGGGAAGAATATGGAATATGCTCCGGTGCTTCTTTTTCCGGCAAAGTGCGTAAAACGGCTTCGCGATAGTTTTGCTGGAGCAGGAAGTAATTGAAACCGCGCATAAAGTGTGCTTCTGCCATCCACTCTTTCAATTTATTCGGATCTGCTGGAGAGTCGGGTGCATAAAATAGAAAACTGTTGGCGTACTGTATACTTTTATAAAGGTTTTCCCACAGGCTACTGGCATAACCGCTTTCCGGAGTGTTGGTAAACGACAAAACTTCCCATGCGAAAGCTTCTTCTCCGCGAGTCGGGTATAAATCGTCTGCACGCATGGAATGATTCCATATGCCACAGAATACACCGTAATAACCATACATATGGTCACGTATCGGATTATAAACGGCAACTAATGCGCGTTCTACATTAGCAGCATCATTCCACCATGTACCTTCTGTTTCTTTATTAGGGTTATTTCCTTGATCCAGGAAACTATCGCTACATGATGCGAACAGAAGCGGAGAAAAAGCCAAGGCAGCGATATATTTCTTTAAATTTGTTTTCATATTTCTATCTCTTTAAAATCAATTAGAATGTTACTTGTAAACCGAAACTGATTGTACGGGCAGAAGGATAACGACCGTCGTCGCAACCACGACTCATGACATTGTCTGTACCCGATCCGGTTGCACCGTCACCAGTATTGACTCCCAAATCAGGTGTATAACCAGAATAACCTGTTATTGTAAATAAGTTTTCCATGGCTGTATAAATACGTACATTCTCCAACATTGCTTTTGTAACCCAAGTTTTTGGTAATGTGTATCCCAATTCTAATGTTTTTAAGCGGAAGAAGTCGCCGTTTTCCAGCCAGCGGTCAGTATAAGCCCAAGTTGTACCGTTGTTGTCTGTAGCAGCGATAGCCGGATCATCACTGGCTCCATAGAAACGGGGAATATTTGTATTGGTATTATCTGAACGCCATGAATCCTTAAACATGGTCAGATAGTTTCCGACTCCTTCTTTCTTTACATTATAATAAGGCAGTGCATTATAAATTTTATTACCAAACTGACCATCAAAGAACATGTTCAGGTCGATACCTTTCCATGCGAAACCGAGATTCAATCCTAAAGTGACTTTAGGTAACGCACTACCGGCATATTGTTTATCTTCCACGTCGATTTTGCCATCGCCGTTTACATCTTCGAAAATTAAATCACCGGGTCGTGCTTTTTCCTGTACGCCGTGATAAACGCCTTCACCATCTGTATAACCGTTTGCTTTGTTTACCGCATCGATTTCTCCTTGATTCTGGAAAATACCTTTTGACTTGATTACCCAAAAACCTCCGATAGGATATCCGGTTTTGGCGTATGTAACAGCACCCCCAGCGTGTGGGTCATAACCTGTCCACTCATCAGCAGTTGAATTTACTTTAGTTAATTCATTACTTAAAAAAGAAGCATTCACACCTATATGATAGTAAACTTCTCCAACCGTGTTACGGTGATTGAGCGCGATTTCAAAACCTTTGTTTTCCACGTTGCCAGCGTTAGTAACTGGAGTTCCTGCCAATCCGAAGCTACCCGGCTGAGGAATAGCTAATAACATGTCTTCTGTTTTTTGGATAAAGTAGTCCGCACTAACAGTCAACTTGTTATTCCACAAACCTAAGTCAAGACCGATATCTAATGTTTTATTTTTTTCCCAGGTTGTAACACCCGGTGTTGCCCATTCGTATCCAGTGATGGCTCCGTTGTTTTGCCATTGGTTTCCAAATACACCGTTCAAACCTTGGTAAGGAGCAGATTGCATTGCGTAGCGTCCAATACCATTTAGGTTACCCAATACACCATAGCTACCACGCAGTTTCACTTCATTGAATGTTTCTTTCAAATCTTCAAAGAAATCTTCATTCATGATATTCCAACCTATAGAACCGGAAGGGAAATTACCCCATTTGTGTCCGTCATTAAATTTGGAAGAACCATCGCGGCGAATAGACAAACTGGCCATATAGCGATCGTCATACGAATACATAGCACGGGCGAACATGGAAACCATTGATTCGCGCCAAGTGGATCCACTGGTTGTAGATGTGGAAGAGTCACCGGTATCAATCACGTACAAGCCTTCCGGCAAGTTGTCACGTCCGGCACCGAAACCTCTCCATTCGTTTTGTTGTGCAGAGTAACCTACAACTGCATTGATGGTATGTTTGCCGAATACCTTGTCATAGTTGATGGTATTTTCAATCAGCCATTCGTTTTGCCAACCGGTACTTTCGTCCAATTGCGTTTTCAGGTTCTGTCCTGCAGAACTGAAATAATAAGGTGCGATATAGGTGTAATTACGATTGGTGTATTTATTCAGACCTACATTAAATTTGTATTTCAAACCTTCAAGATACAGGTCCACTTCTGCCCAGCCATTTAACATCAAGTCAATACTATGTTTTTGGCGGTCATGTGCTTCAGCCCAACCAACAGGGTTACCTCCGGCTTTCGCCCAACTTGGAGTAGTTCCCCAATGCCCGACAGAATTATTCTCATCATACACACTCTGTTGAGGGACGACATTTAATAATTCGCTGAAAGAAATATCATCGAAATCTTTTTTGGCAAATTTCATCAAAAATGTGTTCCCTACGCGGACATGATTGTTGAAGAAAGAGAATGTGTTCTTTGTACGCAAGTTCCAAGCTTCGTATCCGGTTGTTTTAACAATACCGTCTTGTTTCAGGTAGCTACCGGATACGTTGAATGTGGCAGTTTTACTACCTCCTGTTACATTTAAGTTCACTTTGCTGACATTGGCTTGTTCGAATAGTTCGTCCTGCCAGTCGGTGCCTTTACCTTGCCAACCGGTCAGTTCTGAAACGCTTTGATTGATGTTGTAGATCTTGGCGAAGTCGCGATATTGGTCACCGTCCATTACATCATATTTTTTAGCAACCATTTGGATACCGGTGTAGGCATCCACAGTAACCTTAGTCGGCATATCTTTACGTCCGCCTTTAGTAGTGATTAACACAACACCATTTGCAGCACGCGATCCATAAATGGCGGCAGCAGAAGCATCTTTCAATACTTCAATAGATTGAATGTCTGACGGGTCTACCATATTTATATCACCGTACACGCCGTCAATAACATACAACGGAGTAGTTGATTGCAGGGAGCTTACACCACGGATATTGATGGTCATACCTGAACCCGGTTGTCCGGTATTGGCTGATACGGTAACACCTGGTACACGTCCTTGTAGGGCAGAGGCTGTAGTTCGTGCAACATTAGCCTGCAATTCTTTTCCGGAAACGGAAGAAACGGCTCCTGTTAAATGACTTTTCTTTACTGTACCGTAACCGATTACTACAACTTCATCCAATAATTCACCGTCGGCCATTGTGATATCAATTACGTTTTTGTTGCCTACTGTGACAGAAGATTGTTGCATACCTACGTAAGAAAATTCCAGGACCTGTCCTGGGGTGACATTGATGGTGTAATTCCCATCAATGTCAGTTGTTGTACCTATTGTGGTTCCTTTTACAACAACTGTTGCTCCGATGACTGGGTTGTTCTCCGCGTCTTTTACCGTACCTTTTACGGTAACTGCTTGTTGCGCCCAACTGGATACCGCAAAGGCTCCTAGTAATAGAGAAAAAGCTAGTTTTCTGTTCATAAATGAAATATTTAAATGATAAAATAATTCTGTTAGGTTAATAAAGAGTTTACTATCCTTGATTTTTAAGGATAGTAAACTGATTGTTTATGTGATTTAGGTTGTTATTTTTTGATGATCTTGGCAGTCTCTACGCCATTTGTTTTTTCGACTTGAATGTAATAGATTCCGTTTTTGCAATTGGAAAGATCGAAGTTGGTTTCAGTGCAGTTGTTACCGTACGATTGTGATTTAACCAGATCTCCCATTGTTCCAATAACTCTGATTGATTTAATGGTTACATTATCTGTTGACTTAACAGTAACATTAGACGCATCATAGTATGAAACAGCAATAGAAGACTCTTTTTCTGCTATATTAGACTTCTGTCCATTCGTAACGCAATAAGAACCTGTGAAGATTGGTAAGACTGGAGTATTGTTTACATATTTAAAATAGAAATTTAAATATGTATAACCGTCAGAGGTCTTTTTTGTATGGTAAGGCCAATTAGCTGGTATTTTGATAATAACCATGTGGTAATCATGAGCTCGTAACGTTAATGAAGTTAATTTCTCCCCTCCTCCATTATATACTATAGGAGTGTATGGTGAATCTCCATTAGTGAAAGCGACTAATATTTTTGTTGGATCTAGCGTAATAACGTTACTTGTTGTATTCCAAATTTCTCCTGATACATATATATCACCTGTTGTTGTTACAAAACTATTTCTTGATTCTAATGTGTGTGAGGTTAAAAGATTACCTCCTCCATTACCTAGATCACTAATACGATATAAATCTAATCTTATATCTCCTTGTGATAAACCTGGTTGGGGTTTAGGGTCAGGGGCAGGAGATACAGGTTTAACAGCATGAATACTTTTACTAACATAAGTGCCATTACTCAATCGAGCTGATAATGTATAATAACCTTCAGCAGTTTTCCTTCCTAATTCAATCGTTGTATTAGTGAAATTGATTCGATAGAAATCTGAAGGGTAATCCCATGTAGCCGTTAATCCGGCAGGTAGGGCACTGCCATCTGTAGTAGCAATGCTATATACAGCATGAGTTGTTAATTCATCTGGTCCGTCAATCTTATAACTGACAGCCTTTGCACTTGTTCCCGCTAATAAAGCGATAACCAGTAAAATTGTTTGTGTAAAAATCTTTTTCATATGTAAATAAATTGCGCTCCCTATCTCAAGAGAGCCGTTTAAACCATTA
>ERZ857922.283-NODE-283-length-80247-cov-11.021523_pt1 | contig 80247 bp, 69 predicted proteins | sample MGYA00519579_ERZ857922 | MGnify/ENA primary metagenome ERZ857922 (study PRJEB31778, sample SAMEA3449375) | human gut metagenome | biome: human gut; feature: human-associated habitat; material: faeces | place: United Kingdom | collected 2010/2012 ... | reverse complement strand
CAAGAAGACAGCTTTTACAGGAACAGCTTGATGCCCTTAAAGAACAGCATGCACAGATTGAAGCAACTATGAAACGTCTGAAATATAAAATTTCAAGATATGAAAATGCCGTAAAAACTGGTGTATTAAGCTGGGTTGACACTCCCCACAGCTAAAGCAGGGGGATGTTTGAATTAAAAAGAGTATTCTTGATTCTTTCTAGAACGTCGCAATCCGTCATCACCGAATTCTTCATAATAATGAACCCAATTTAATACTTGCCGTCTGTTTTTGACGCAATATTTCTCAGCTAAAAATGTATAACCACCTTCACCTCGAAAATAAGCTTCTACAACTTTTTTCTTAAATTCAAAACTATATTTTGGCATAAATAAACCGACCTCCCAATCGTTAGATTTTAGTCTAACTTTTGGGGGTCGGTTCAAATTGGTTGGTGTCTATTTTTCTGCAATCGGCACATTGGTTTTATTGAAAAATCTTTTGTAAAATGTAATTACACTAAAACAAAGGAGGATTTTCAATTAAATCTATTTACGAAAATCTTGCCGGAACTTATACAGCAAACGGCGATTACAGTCTGCCAACACTTGTACTACCAAAGGAATAACCGTTTGAAATTGGTGTGTGGGGACAGCGATACCTAAGACATCTGAAAGAAAAAAATCGCATTATTTATTACAACTATTTGACCAAAGGTACGCTCAACAAACACCTTGCAGAGGTAGATATACGAGCCGAAAAATGTTTCAACAGATTGTAAAATCACTTGCCGAGAAAGAAAATGTTACAGAGAGTCTGAAAACCAAAGATATGATGTTATGGGTTCAGAAGATGAATAACATCCGACATCGAGCAACTGAAATCGTTAACACGGAAGTGATATTTGTACGAAAAAATATCATATTTATCTTACATCGGAAGAAAGAAAACTAATAATCAAGAGCCTTATTTCAGAGAAAAACACACTTATCTCGGCGGGCAAATATACGGACTGTGTTGATGATGTTCTGTTTAAAATTCTGCAAGCCAAGAAGAAAAAAGTCAAAGTAATTTATACATAACATAACGAAAAGGCACAGCCTTCGGAGCAAAAGAATCCGTTGGTTGTGCCTTGTTTTGTGTGAACTATTAAATACTGTCTAATCTTAGCGAGCAGACCATTTGGATAGACAAATCCAAACGGTAGTCATTAGGGATACACTAAAACCCATTATTTTACAAATAAGATGTAAAGATTTGAATAAAAAACATTCCCGCATATTGATTCAGTTTGCTGCATAATCAATATACCTCTGTATCTTATCTCTCAATAAGTTCCTACTGTATTTTTCCATATATTCATAATCCGGCTCACCACTATCTGTTATTGGCACTAAAATTTTTTGCCTATTCATTCTTGTTCCATTAAATTTATATCCATAGGTGTATTTTGCCTTTTGCATTAAAATCAATCTGCTAAAAAACAACAAGGCAAACTTATTATCCTCACATTCTTTTAGATGAAGCCTTTTTACATCGTCAGAAAAAATACAATGATAAGGGTGGTAGAAGTTTTCTACAACACTTCCATTATAGTTCACGCCCAAAACATTTGAGTCATATGTTTCATTTCTATTACCGACCCAGTTAGTTATTCCGTTATTAGAATCAGTTGCACCAATAAACGGACATTCGCCCTCAGTCATATTTGCAACTGTTAATCTTTTTCCAGAATATATTTCAAACAACCCATTATCTCCACCAATGAAAAATGCTTTCCATTGCTTATCAGCAAGAGGTATTAGGTTATACCCCCCCCCGATAATTTTAAGCTGTTCTTTGCAATAATCAAGATATTCTTTTCTCTTTTGTGCTTCACGCTCTTTAATGAACATTTCCATAAATGTATAATCAGGTTGTCCGTCATCTGATATTGGCAGTAAAAGTTGCATACGCTTTAATCTCCCTAATGTTGCACCATTTCCTCCCCAAGACAATTTGGAAACCTGCATTTTAAGAAGTGGGATTATAAACTTTGCAACATATTTGTCCAAATGGTCATTGTAAAGAACTTGTATATTCTGACCTGTATAAAACGGATATGGTTGATAAAATACCGTTTGTGTATCTAACCCAATCGTAATAACATTTCCGTTGTCAATTTTGAATTTGTCCTTTTGCTCTTTTCCAACAAACAGAGAAACACCATTATTAAAATCTGAACGAGTAATATAGGGTATCGAAAGTTCATTGCTATCAAGAAGTTTGTTTTTATCAATTCCCGACAGTGAAGCCCTTAACTTGAATACTCCATTTTCTTTCTCATCGGAAATGTAAAACGCTTTCCATTCTCTATCCGTCAATTTCATTTTGAACATCAGATTTCACCTCCTCGAAAAGATATTTTTTACCTTTCATAATCATTGAAAATTCAAAAGATAAATAATCTCCGATTGTTTTGTCAAAATCTTCTTCCGTTGGTATTTCATCGTTGAAATAATAAAAACTGTGTAGCCATTCATCTTCTGCTTCAACAGTAGTTTGTACGCAAAAACTTGTTTCACATTCTATTCTGTCGAACCACACATCAAGCAAATGCTGTTTCTTATCCTTTGCCGACTCAGTTTCTAACAAACCGATATGTGGAGCAACCTTATATCCGTCATCTTCAAAATTGATAAATTTACACATTTTATCAGCAGGGTGTGGTTCTCCTGCTGTAAAGATTGCAATGCAAGGCATTGTTCCCACTCCGTAGAAAGTGTCCTTATTCAAAGTGATAACACCCTCCAAAGTGTGCTTTTTAAGGATATTAGCCTTTATAGACGCTTCTTCTTTGGATTTTCCTGTCATTGTAGATTGCGGAACAATAACTGCACATCTTCCACCAACAGCTAACGAATTAAGCAAATGCTCCGTAAATGCTATTTCATACAAGTCGGGATTTTGTTTTGAACCTTGTGAGTATGGTGGGTTCATCATTCCGACTGTTGCTTGCTTCAACTGTAACTTATTAGGTTCTTGTTTCAAGAAATCATCATTTATAAGATTGCTTTTTCCATCGCCACGCAAAATCATATTGGTAGTGGCAATCGTAAACATATTCGGGCGTAATTCAATACCATGCAACTGATTTTGCCTTATGCTCTTTTTTTGAATATCGTTGTCTGCTTTTTGGAGCATATTGTGCATTGCTGCTATCAAAAATCCTGCTGTACCACAACAAGGGTCAAAAACAACATCTTCAGGCTTTAAGTCTAGCAATTCACAGAACAACTGTGTTATATGCTTCGGTGTAAGAATAATTCCAAGTGTCTGTCCATCGCCACCCGAATAACTCATAAACTCCCCATAAAATCGACCAATATAATCTTCTGCCGATTTGGAATATCGGATAGAGCGATAGATTTTTCCATACAAGAACTCAGCAAAATGTTTAAGCGGTGTCTTGTTTAACTTCTCATCGATTTCATTCAGTTTTACAGTGTCTTTTATAAAAGCAAACTGCCCCAAGATTTTATCTTTCTTAACAGCAGGGGAAACATTGGCTCTTTTAAGATTAGCGTCAATAGCGTCATATATTTTTTGACCATCTGTTTTGATGGTGTCGCCCGTTAAATCGTTAATAGAAAAATTCTTAAATTCTGCTTCTCGGAGTGCAAGCATAATACCTGATACAATCAATGGTTTTTCTGTATCAAGGAGATTACCATAATTACGCAAATCTTCGTGTAATACAGCAGCGTCTTTCAGAATTTCAGCAGTTTCTTTTTCTGTATCGGTATCTTCTTTCAAAACTTCTCTTGTATAGTATTCGTCAATATTATCCTCGTTAAAGGAAATAAAAGATTGCACTTCGGGAAGTTCTCTATAAAACTCTGTTTCGTCTACATATAACGGAGAAATTTTGTGCTTTCTTTCATCTCCAGACACGCCGAAAGCAAGAATTTTCTTATAAGTAGTATTCTTTGCAAGGTGTTTTGCATAAAACAATGCTCCATTTACTGCGTAATCTCGCACAGCATTAACTTCAACACTAATACAATTCTTGTCGTCTAATTTAAGATGTTTACTCAAAGAAGCCTTATCTTCGATAACTAAAAGATAATCTTTGACAACACCAACATACTCGGGAAAACCAACATTTCCTGTGCCTTTTTTAGAAGCAGTTTTCAATGCTTCATCTATTTCTTTTATATTACTTCCTTGTGCGTCTAATGATATTTCTGCTTGCTTTAATAGGTCATATACCCACAAATCTGTTTTAACTTCCTTTTTAGCCATTATTATACACCTCGTTGTTTTTTTCATTTTTTAATAATACAGAATTTTTTTGCTTATATAATTGGGGATTGTTTAAGTACGCTATGGCTGCTTCATTAAAAAAATCAGTAAAACTGCTATTATCATCAATTAGTGCTTTCTTTAATTCTTTTTGTGTTTCTTCAGGCATTCGGAATTGTACTTGTTTTGTTCTTTCATTCACTAAAAAACACCTCCAAATGATATCAAGATATCTTACTATTATGATATCATATAATTTGTAAAAATCAATCCTTGAGCAATTTCCGTTTTAGCTACAAGGGTATCTATTTCTTCTTTCCTATTTTCACAAATTAAGAAATATACTTATCTTGCACTCTTTTTAACAGAAGGTCTTAGGATGTAATCCTAACGAGGTATTTGTTTTATTGAGGAAACAAATACACTGCTCGCTAATACGGTACGGATTGTGGCAGTTTTACCATTTGTGGACACAAACGGTCTGCTCGCTAAGATAAAACATAATAGCGTAAGAATTTAGGTTTTCGATATGTTTTTTCAGGAATCTTTTTTATTTTACGCAAAAAATTGAAAAGTTAAAGAAACACGCTCACAATTCCGTAAAAGTGGATATTACCTTTACAGCAATCGGTTTTTTCAAAAGCCAGACGAATCGGAATTTCAAAAACTTATACAGACAGTTAAGGATAATCCCGCTGAATACAAGCAAATATTAGCATAAACGCAAACGGAGTAACCCCCTGAAAAGTGTTACTCCATCTACATTTCAAAAAACTTCCTTATGCGTAGTCAGCAAACAAGAACCCCTCTTTTTATTTATGACAGTTAAAATACTATTTTCCAACCAATATAACATTTTTATACCAAATGTATTGACAGTATATAATATATTATGATATATAATACTACGACAGATGTACTACGACTAACGTAGTATGTCAGTCGTAGTATTTTTTGGGGAGGTTTTATGGCTGGTATAAGTAGTGACATCATCAGAGGTTACAACGACACTATGATACTCTATCTTCTATTAGACAAACCATCATATGGATATGAAATATCTAAGCAGATTAAAGCTCTATCCAATGAAAAGTATATTATGAAAGAAACAACTCTCTACTCTGCATTTACACGAATGGAAAAGAATGGATATATAACCTCATTCCCTGGTGTAGGTGACAATGGTGGAAAGAAAAGAACTTACTACAGCATAACTGATGCCGGAAGAGAGTATTACAAAGCCCGCTGTGAAGAATGGGCACTTACCAAAGAAGTCGTTGAACAATTTATTAAGAAGGAGAATTAACTTATGGAAACAATCAAAAGTTATCTTGAAACTATGTTCGCCAATATGCCGAACACTCCTGAAGTTCTTCGTGCCAAGCAGGAACTATGGGGAATGATGGAAGACAAATACAATGAGCTGATATCAGAAGGTTTAAGTGAGAATGAAGCTGTTGGAACTGTTATATCTGAATTCGGCAATCTTGATGCACTTTCCGAAACACTCGGACTTAACAGACAACAGTACAATACACCTTCTGATAACAGAAGCTGTCTTTCGATAGAAGAAATCAAGAAATACATAAGAGCTTACAATGTGAAAAGTATTCTCATTGCAATCGGCGTATTTTTATGTATTATAAGCCCTATATTTCCTATTATTGGGGATATGATTGGATTTACCTTTATTGAAAACATTATGGTCGCTGTTATGCTGGCAGTAATTGCAATTGCAGTCGGATTTTTCGTATTATCAGGTATTATGCTTAAGCAGTTTGATGATATCAAATACAAACAATGCCGCGTTGACTACCAGTCTGCCTCGTATATTCAGAATGAATGTGACCATATGCGTACAATTCATTCGCTGTGTCTAAGCATTGGTGTTGCATTATGTGTCATGAGTGTTATACCTCCAATAATAATTGATGCACTTAACTTTAAAATTCTTGATGACATTGGTGGTGCCGGAGTATTATGTTTTGTCGGCATTGGTGTGTTCTTAATTGTATATCAGGCAAATGCTTCAAAAGCTTATAAAGTGCTTCTATCACTTAACAACCCTGACACAATAGCCGGCAATTATGCCAAAACAGCTAATAAGTCTGTTGAATATATTAATCCTACAGCCACCGCTATTATGTCCGTGTACTGGTCAACAGTCAGCTGTATTTACCTTTCTATCAGCTTTTTAACATTCTACTGGCACATAACCTGGGTTATATGGCCTATTGCCGGGGTAATCTATGCTTTATTAAAAAATGTTTTAAGAAAATAATATGAGGGTCTAAGATAGGAGAACACTATGAATAAAAGAATTTATCTTATTATCATATATATAATAACCGCTTTATGTATAATAGCTGGTATATTAGGAAATATATTTAATGCCGCACCATTCAACCGATTAACCGCTTCCTCTTCTGGAAACAATTGCGATTTCTACGAAGAATTAAAAGCATTTTCTAATATTACAATCGATGGCACTGTAGCTCATATCAATATTGTAAAAGACGATACTTACAGCTTCAAATATGAGGGCGGAGAGCGTTTTAAAGCTACTGCTGTTGTTAACGGCAGTACTCTTAATGTGACACAATCTACAGAACATTTCCTTGGTAATATTAAAAATGCAGATTGTACAATAACAATAGGAATACCCGAAAATGCGTCTATAAGCGACCTGCATTTATCTTCTAATGTAGGAAATGTTAAAATCGACTCTATAGATATTGGTTATTTAACAGCTTCATTAAATATGGGTAACTTTAAAGCTTCTAACAGCAATATTGAAAAGATTAACGCAGAGATTAATATGGGTAACTGCAAATTTGATAACTGCACATATAAGTCAGCAATTATTAATGTAGATATGGGTAATTTAACCATCCGTATGCCTGAGAATAAAGATTGTGGTTACGACCTTAGTGTAGATATGGGTAACATCACATTATATAATAATAAATGCTCCAACACATACACTAATAATCTTAGTTCCTCTACTCTGCTAAAAGCCACTGTAAATATGGGAAATATATCAATTAATAATTAGTAATAAAAGCTGCCGTATGAAACATTTTATACAATATATAGAAGCTATTGAACTCTATATACTGTAAAAATATGTCTTCTACGACAGCTTTTTATTAACTTCAATAATTATTGCCTAACAAATTGCCAGACGAATTTACTACAAAATGTCAATTAGAAATTAAGGTCAATCTCAATTCCTTTAATATCTTCATTAACCATATTATTATTCTTCATAAGCTGCTCAACCTGCTGCTGTGCTTCTGATAAATGGTCTACAGCCTGACTATTAATTGAATTATCAAGCTCAAGCTTGTCTGCCTGTTGTTCATTTTCAAGAAGCTCTTTCTCTTCCTGACGTTTCTTCTTGGCTTCATCAATCTGCTCTTGCTTCTTTTCCTTCTCTTCTTCTGCTTTCTTAGCTTCTTCCTGCTGTTCCTTCATATTATCATCTATATTCTGCTTACCTTCATTAACAAGCATACCAAATATATCTTTATCAGCAGCTTCAATAATACTGTCTGCCGCATCTCCTGCTTTTAACATATCCTGAGATTTAAGCTGCTCTAACTTGGCATTATTGATAGACATAGTCTTATTCATTGCTTTAAGATCATTCTGGTCTATCTGAGACCTTATGGCATCTTTAGAACTGTTAATCATAAGGGCTTTCTTCTGATATTCTGTTAATGGCTCATTCTGCAATTCTTTTAATCTGTCAATTTCTTCTTTGCTAAACTTGTCATTAGATACACCATTTCTGTTATCCTGATATTTCTTTAATAATTCAAGATCCTTCTGCTCCTGTGACTCTGAATGTACGCCATATAATTCCTGCAAATCCTTCTGACTTTTATCTATATCTTTCAGCTTTGACTTTAAATCAGCATTAATATTAGCAATATCTGCTTTCTCTGACTCCATATCCTTAATACCCTGTGCTGCTTTATTATCCTTATCCCATGCATCTGAAATAAGCTTCATGGCCTGCTTTCTGGCAATCTTTCTTTTCTGGCTGATATTAAATTCCCTATCCGTCATATCGTTAAGATTACCTGCTGATATAGACTTAATATTCTTCTTAGCACCAGTCTTACTGTTCTTAATGCTAATATCTGAATTATTGACATTAATATTAATACTCAAAGCCATACATAACCCCTTTCTCTAATGAAAGAAATATATTTATCTTTCCATTGTACTTTTGCAATAATATTTTACACAGAATAATCGAACTGCTGACCTACCTTCTTTTCATCATCAGTCTTTACATCATCGTTCATATACTTCTGTGTATATTCCTGTATCTTCTGTAACAATTCTTCCATAGAAGAAGCTGTTATAGTTACTGTATCCTCATCTTCCTCTATTCCACTGTTATCATCTATCCTGCTGTCTTTCTTGTTCTCAAGACGTTCCTGTTCTTCCTTCTTCTTAGCTTTCTTTGCTTCTGCCTTTTTAGCTTCTTTTTTCTGTTCAGCTTTCTTGGCTATCCTTTCTTTCTGTGCTGCCCCTGACTTCTTAAGTACAGCAAAAAATGAAGCTGTTCCACCATCATTTACCTGCATACCGTAACCCTTAACATTAGCTCCAGTTGCGGCAATGCTCTGTCCTAGCTGTGAAAGACCACTTGCGGCATTGGCAATTATTCCTTCATACTGCTTGCGGTAATTCTCATCTTCAGCCATTCGCTCAATTTTATCCTCATCAATAAGAACAACCATATTATTAGCATTGGCATAGTTTGAAGCCTGTGCCTTTGCATATTCTTTCTGGTCCTCACTTACCAGAATAAAATTCATATTAGAATATTTCTTCTTGAGCTGGTCATAATACTTAGATGCCTTCTCACTTAATCTTGGATTGCCAATTGTCTGTCCATTTACAGCAACTTTTCCGTCTGCCTTTGTGTTATTAACTGTCGAAGTATCCTTAATAGATGCTGTGTCGCTTGTCTTCGCAGTATTGCTACCTGCATCACTCTTAGTTTTTACCTTTGAAGTGCCTGTACTGCTGTAAACATAATTCTCTGCTATTGAAGGATAACTTCCATTGTAAATTGTATTACTCATATCCACTCCTCCTTGAATGAAAAATCAATCTGTCAAAATCCGTTCTGACATTATTTACATACAATATATCGGCAAAATACTACAAAGTATAACAATACTTATAAATATTTATATTATAAAATATTCCATCTTAATTTAAGCTTAATATAATCGCAATTCCTTATAAAAAACGCACCTATCCAGACATTACTGTCTGAATAAATGCGGATTTCACATACTAATATTCTGTTAATTGATTACTTAACACTTATTTTGAATTATTTGATAGCTTTTCCATCAGAAAATGCGTTACCAACCTTTTCACCAAGTACATAATATTCATTATTAAATGGGTCAAATGTAATTGGTGCAACCTTAGCAACATCTACTTTACCATCTGTAAGTGTAGCTTCATCAACGCTTACATTAACTATCTGTCCTACAAGTCTGCATATATTCTCATCATAGCTTTTGACCTTACATTCAACACATACTGCAAGTTCATTGATAACTGGTGCATTGACATTCTCACTCTTAGTTGTTGTAAAACCGGCCTTTGAAAGCTTGTCAGGAACTGTATTAGCTGACACAATACCTACATAATCGCACTCTGCGACATGCTTGGCATCTGCCATACTTACTGTAAAAGCACCTGTCTTTAATAAATTCTTAACTGTCTTATGTCCTGCACTAAGGCAAAGAGATAACTCATCACCTTCGCTTATTCCACCCCATGCTGCGTTCATAGCATCTGCATTACCATTCTCATCATATGTTGCAATAATAAATACAGGCTGTGGATAAGTTAATGGCTTTGCTCAAAAATTCTTTCTTGACATAATATATATTCTCCTTTCGGTTTAATAAATTTATAATATATCTGATAACTGCAAAATAATATTTTACAGATAATCATCTTTGTGTTCTTTTTGAAATAACCGGGCATTCAATATCTGTATCCTCAGGATGAATCTTATCTTTTTCCATAATAAGTTCGCCAATTTCATCTGCCCTTATAATTCCTCTTGATGGGTTCATAACACTATCAATTTTTCCATTAACCTGCACATCTACATTAGAATATTCAAACGCAAGTGTAGTATTAATCAATGTACAATTCTTCATAACAAGATTATCTATATAACACATACCTTGAAGGCTTTCTATTGTACAGTTAATAAGTGTAAGATTTTTAGAATTCCAGCCAAGGTACTCTCCTGATATAAATGAGTCATATACTGTGACATTATTCGTGTTCCAGAACGCATCTTTTGACAGAAGCTTGGCATTATGGATTTCTACATTTTCAGCACCATCAAATGGATAATTACCAGCAAGCTGGAAATCCAATATCTTCATATTATGGCTGTTCATTGCAAAATAATCACCTTTGGCACTGACCTTCTGCATTGTAACATCATCGCAGTTCCACAGTGTCTCAGCCGCATTAGGCATAACCACATTCGACAATGTAATATTCTTACATCTTCTAAAATTCTTAGGAGCTTCAATTAAGGTATCTTTAATCAGCAGATTATCTGTATACCATACTCCAGCCCTTGCCATCTCTGCCCACGAACAGTTATTAGCAACTACATCTTTGCAGTACCATAATGGATATTTCCATTGGAAGCTGCTGTTATTAAGTTCAATATTGTCCGATTCTTTCAATGGTGATTCGCCCTCGCCAAATATTGTATTACTAATTTTAATATCTTCACTATTAAACAATGGGCGTTCTCCAGTGAAATAACCATTATTTATCTCTTTCATAATTTACTCCAATTCCTATCTTTTTAACTTAAGTTGAATATATATTATATTTTAACACATATATTTACCAACCAGTCTGATATGTTTATTAAATTATAATAAAATTATAAGAATATACCTGTGTAAATCCATTGAACAACTTGGAATCCCGTCCTGACTTACTATTCCTCATCATCAGCTATCAGCTCCATTCCAAGCCCATTAACCCAGTTCTTAATTTCTTCATCACCAGCATTATCAGAAAGCTTACCACCAGTAAGCCATACCGTATTATCCATAAGCTCGTCCGCACTTGATACACCATTAATAATATCCTGTGCCACATCATATATTACAACGATTGTCTTACCATCAAGATTAGCATTGCCGGCAAATTCCTTTATATCATCCGATACTCTGTAATCATCAGATGTCGGATTAACAAATAAAGTATTGTACTGGCTGATATTAATATTGCTAACATCATCTGGCATATCAATAAGGTCAGCATCAACAATTTCAGCAAGCTCGCTCATAACTGTACTTTCCTTGTCCATATTAATTACAGCAATTTTTTTATCTGAACCTTCACCTGCATACTGAAATGTACAATTACTATCTGTGCAATAAGTCTTATATGCCACCTGACTTCCGCCAGCTTTCTGACTGTCATACACAACATTCTGTCCATTATATAATGCTGTCTTTGTACCAGCCAGCAAATTCTGTGGCTCATCTCTAAAAAGACTAACTGCCGCAATTACACTCACACAGGTTGTTATAATAAGTAACTTTTTTCCACCCAGTTTTTTTGACATTTCTTACTCTCCTTTTAACCTCAATAAATATTAATAATAATTCTGCTTTAACAGAACCTCTGCACCACGCCCAGCTTTCATACAGCTTAAGAATATGTATAGTAATATTATAGCGTTCTCCTGCCTCATTAATTGTCATATTCTTGCCATAACCTCTTAATTTAATTTCAATTATTACTATATCTGCTGCATTACATTTTGTATCCAATTGAATATTAATCCTTGAAGCTCACTCCAAGTCAATACAACATCTGTTACAATTCCATAATTTATTGTTCCTAATTATTTAAAATGTGTTATTATAAAACATATGTGACTATCAATTATAACTGTCCATATTATAAATATATAATTACACAGGAGATTACAATATGCCAGTATTTGATTTTAAGAATGCTTCAAAAGAATCATCTTTTGAATGTACCTATACAACATTTTCATCTGACAATAAGACAGCTTCACCAGAACACCCTATATTCGTTCTTGATAACAGTGAACATAACTGGGCTGCAGAAACTATCGGAATGTTTGCCAATCCATACAAAAAGACTGCATTTGAATTCCAGACAGATGACGGCAATATCTTAAGCAATATTATTAAGGTAGATGCAAGATTTACAAGCCTTATCAAATGGCTTGGTGAGAACCGCATTAAGGTTAAGCTTTCAGGTAAGAATGTAGAAGATGGTTATGCTGTATACAGAATAAGAGAGATTGCTTTTAACAACAGCCAGAAATTATCATCTGAAGACGGATTTTTACAGTATATGATAGAACGTCTTTTAGACAGTAGTATCGTGGCTCAGGATATTCCTGATGACGAATTAGACGAGTCAGGCGACAGTATGAAGCTTACAAGTATTACAAGCATTTCTGATTTCCTTAACTGTGCCGGAATAACTCTTCCTGATAACATAAGATTATGGGCTAGAAGAAATCTTGCAGTTGCTCGTTCAAGCGAGGTAACTCCTGAGGAGAAACGTCACGCACAGAGAGCTCTTTCAATAATGCTTAACATACAGTGGAAAAGCAACTATTTTGAATCAATCGATCCTGTTGAGGCAAGACGTATTCTTGATGAAGAACTCTTTGGTATGGAATCTGTTAAGCAGAGAATTATTGAAACTGTAATTCAGATTAACCGTACACATACACTTCCTTCATATGGAATTCTTCTTGTAGGTCCTGCTGGTACTGGTAAATCGCAGATTGCTTACCTTGTTGCAAAAATCCTTAAAATGCCTTGGACAACTCTTGATATGAGTTCTATCAATGATGCCGAACAGCTTACAGGAAGTTCAAGAATATACTCTAATGCCAAGCCTGGTATTATTATGGAAGCATTTAACAACGCTGGTGAATCTAATCTTGTATTCATAATCAACGAGCTTGATAAGGCAACTTCAAGCAACGGCAATGCGAACCCTGCCGATGTATTACTTACACTGCTTGATAACCTTGGATTTACAGATAATTATATGGAATGTCTTATTCCTACATCTGGTGTATATCCAATTGCAACTGCTAACTACAAGGAACAGATTAGTGCTCCATTGCTTTCAAGATTTGCAGTTATTGATATTCCAGATTACTCCAGAGAAGAAAAGAAGACTATATTTAAGCAGTTCTCTCTTCCTAAGGTATTAAAGAAGATTGGTCTTCACGAGAATGAATGTACTATACTTGATGAAGGACTTGATGTTGTACTTGATATATTCAAAGACACAACAGGTATCCGTGACCTTGAACAGGCTGCTGAACACCTTGCCGCACACGCACTCTATTTAATAGAAGTTGACCACGTTAAAGAGGTTGTATACAACGCAGATATGGTTAAGGAATTATTCTCTACACACCACTAATAAACTGCTGTTATGAAATGCGTGACATAGATATTAACTATGCCACGCATTTTATTATATCAACTATAAATTATAACCAGTAAATCCACTAGTTTATCACTTGTATTTTTTTACTTTTATTTTTTATCACTTATAACTTTTATTATTTTTTATCATTTATACTTTGATACATTAGTTGAATCTACCTTTTCAAATGGTACCCATACATATAATCCGTCATCTGATATTCCTTCAATGCCACTCGTACTGCTTCCTGTTCCGAGTGCTATAGCTGCTTCTATAAGCCTCTTTCCCTGTCCGTCAGCAGACTGGTATACTGTAAATGACATTGTTCCTGCTTCTATTGCCTTACAGCCATCGCTTGTCGCATCAATACCAAGAATTAATATATTACTCTTTCCTGCTTTACGACACGCATCTACTATACCAAGTGCCATAGTATCATTGTTACATATAACAACATCACATTTCTGGTTAGTCTTTAAGAATATATTAAACATTTCCTCTGCTTTTGACTGCTCCCAGTTAGCGTGGTCTTCAAATACATAATTAATCTTCTTTCCAGAAGCGTTAAGTATCTCTTTAACAGCTTTAGTTCTTCCCTTAGTTGCTGAATGGCTTGATGGTCCTTTAATTATAGCAACATTAATCTCTGATGATGATTTTAACTTATCAAGCACATATTCTGCCTGAAACTGTCCTGCTGTGTACTCATCTGAGCCAACATACATATACTTGCCAGCTTTAAGTCTTGATTCATCTGGTGATACATTAAAGAATACAATAGGAATATCTCCTGCGAGAGCTTCAAGCTCTAATGAAGTATCCTTATCTACCATATTACAAAGAATTACATCATAATTCTCTGAAACGGCTTTCTTAATATGCTCAACCTGCTTTTCAATTGAATTATTGGCATCTAATATATCAAGCTGTGCATTATTCTCCTGTGCTGTTTCCTTTGCTTTATTAACTAACTGTGTTCTAAATGTATCAGCCTGTGCCAGTGTCATTAACATTTTTACACTGCTCTTACTGCCTGTTGAAGATGTATTAGTACCAGTGCCACAGCCGGCAACACCTAATACAAGCATTACCAGACATATTAATAAACATAACCTTTTCTTCATTCTATAACCTCTTTTCCAGATATTTTATCTTCTCTATATATGAAACTGCTGTACCTGATTAGAAAGTTGTTCTGCCGAAGCTGCTAATTCTTCTGCTGAGGTTTCCACCTGTCCACTATTTTTAGAAATATTATTAGCCTGTCCTAACATTGACTCAGATGTTGCCATAATCTCATCTGAGCTTGCAGCCTGTTCCTCACATATAGCAGCAACATTAGTAGCAACCTCATCAACACGTCCAATCTTCTCAACAACATTTGCCATAAGTTCATTGGTTGCCTTAATATTATTGAATATTGTATTAAATGTATCTACTGCTGTATGAATTAATACTGCACTGTCACCAATCTCTCCAACACTGTCCCCCGCCTGACTTACAGCATCTTCAACAAGCTTGTTAATCTCTGTGATAAGCTGTGTAATGTGTCCTACAGACTCTGTACTGTTCTTTGCAAGTGAACCTATCTCAGAAGCAACAACTGCAAAGCCTCTTCCTGCTTCTCCTGCTCTTGCTGCTTCAATAGATGCATTAAGTGATAAGAGGTTAGTTTCATCAGCTATATCACCTATAAGCTTAATAATATCGACTATTTCCTTAGAAGCCGAGCCAACTTTATTAACAGCTTCCTCAAGACTTCTTATTGATAACTCAATATTGTTAAGTGCTTCGCTGACGTGTTCCATATCCATTCGTCCTTTTTCGGACACTTCAACTGTCTCACGCATTTTAATATCAACTGAGTCGCCATCGTTCTTAGTTTCTGCGGCAACACCTGCAAGCTGTGTAACATTTTCTGCTATCTCATTAACTGACACTGATAACTGGTCAACTGTGTCGTTAAGTTCACGCATCGACTTAGACTGTATATCTGCCGCAGTATTCATCTCGCCTGATACATTCTTGCTTGAGACTGCCTGCTCCTTTAATCGTACTGATACATCTCCAATCTGGGCTATCATCTGGCGCATAGCCTGAATAAACTTCTGTATGCTCTGTCCCATAACCGCAATCTCATCATTGCCCTTAACATTAACTGATACAGTAAAATCACCAGAAGCCATCTGTGTGATAGCTTTAGTCATATTCTTTACTGGCTTAACTACCACATTAGTCATTCTTTCAACAAGAACACAAAGAACCATTATACATATAATTCCTACAATTATCATAATAGTTCTTAAACGTATAAGCTTTGCAAGTACGATACTCTTAGGAATATATGATACTAATACCCAGTCAGTGCCATCGACCTCCTGAAATACCGTCATATTGCCATCAATAGTTGCGAAATCATAATCATTTGAATTAAATTGGTCTGCTACCTTCTGATAATATTCACTCTGTCCGGAAGCACCAAGCTTCTGTGATATTAATGAAGATTCTCTGTCAGCAAGTATAACTCCTGTATTCTTATCAACAAGAAATGCCTCTGCATTATCCATATCAATGAAAGAATTAACAATTATAGTAATTCGGTCAAGTGTCATATCTGCTGATATTACCCTTATATTATCAGTTCCATCATTAAGAATACCTGACGCACTAATTACATTAACCCCCTCAGCATTCTTATATGCCGAACCAACAGCCATATTAACCCTTGTAAGACCTTCCTTATACCATATGCTCTGTACAGGATTGCTCTCTTTCTTAGTTGACTTATCTGCCTTTATAAGATTACCATTAGAGTCAGATACATATAAACCATCTGGATAATTATCATTATAGTTATAATATCCATCAAGAATAGCCTTTAGCTGTGTATCATCTGGGTGAAGATTTTCTATTGTGGTCTTTGCCATCTGGAAAGAAGCAAGGTTCTCACTTAACCAGGCCTCTATCTTAGATGACTGGTTACTTACCGATGACTCCAGCAGATTCTGTGAATAATCTTCAATTATCCCCGCTGATGCCTGATAAGCAATAAGCACAAGTACTGCTACGATAGCAATAACGACTGGCATTATGCTTCCCAAAAGCCTGGCTTTAATTGATATTTTCCTTTGTTTCTTCATAATTAAAAACCCCTTTCTTATGTATTCAATTGTATATAATTTTCACGCAAATACACAATATTTATTATATCACTTTACAATTATTTAACAATCTTTTTATTATAATTCACTATTGCCATTGCACATATGAACATTGGAAATGTTATGACTTCCAAAATGTTACCTGCACCCTGCACAGCATACACTAAAGCCGCCATTCCAAAGCCTGCAATTATATCCGGCACACCATGCTTTGCTGAATTGACCAATGTATGAATGAAAATAACTAATAAAATAATTACGCCGACACACCCCATCGTAACAAGCATTTGCAGCCATATGCTGTGTGCGTTATCAACTACATTTCCATATAAAATATCCCAGTGGCTGTCTGAATAATAGCTCAGATTCTTTCTAACCGTTCCCTCGCCCAATCCGAATATTTTATATATAAATGGATAATTCTTATAGCCATTGATAAGATTACTCCATATATAACCTCGTCCTGAACCCCAGCTATCTGTTATATAAAATGCTCCAATTTTATTAATATTATCACTAATCACACGGACTATGGCATATACTCCAAATCCACCTGCCATTACACAATATATTATCTGGACTATGCGGATTTTAATATTGTCAAGCAGCTTCTGCAATCTGTTATCACTAAGCACTATCAATACATATAACAGCAATAACACTATAATTATGATATTAAATATATTATTAGTTGATATAAGCCCTGACATTATATTACTAAGCTTCCTTACTTTATCCGGAATAATAAGCTTAATACACCCTGCAACACGTCCTGCAAGCAGAACTGCCGTAAGAGTCGCTATGTATTTTTTAATTAAAACCGCCGATTTAATTGAATATGGAAACAGAATAACCAGCGGAATTACAACAGCCACAAGTGCCATATCACTGTCGCATATTATAATTCCAATAATTCCAGATATTACTGCAATATAATAGAATATCTCCTTAGCTGCTGTTTCTGCCTTGTAATATGCAGCAATTGCAATAGACAATGTAAGTCCTGTATACATTCCATATACATTAATATTTCCAAGCGTTGACATATACACTGTCTGCTCTTTTATAGTAAGATTACTGAACAAATGCAATATATCAATATTCATATAATTAAACACAGCAACCAGATGTACCATAATCGAAGACGTCAGAATTAATATTACATCTATCTCTTTAAACTCATAACACTCCGAAACTGTCCAATAAAGCAATGCCACTGCAATAAAAAATATCATACCTATATATCTTGAACCTGCACCATATAAGGCTATATTCTTATACGGAGATACAAGATAAGATATTATCGAACTGGCTATCAATAATACCGAATATATAATATGCTTCCTATTCTTTATATTGTAAATTATCTTTATATTGAAGTTTTTCTTTATATCTAAGGACTTCTTTGCCCCCGGATAATCACCAGATATAATTATTCTGAATACAACCTCATTAATAAGCATTGCAATCCAGCCAACAAGTGCAATAATAACAAAGAATACATATCTTGTCTTCGTAACATTATTAAGCTTATCTGTCATAACAAATGGGAATAACACCATCATAAGTATCACGGTAATCTTTCCTATATAATAACGCACATTCTCATATATATTCTGCTTATTCATCTTACTTCTTCCTTTATCCTGTCATCTTATTATATTTGATTATATTATTCATATCTTAATTATTTTATTTATATCTCGCACCACTATATTAAATACATATTAATATTATATTAAAATACTAAAAAATAAATATACTTAATATTAACATACATTCAGATATTAGTCATAAATATTATCCATAATTATTTTTAATATTTTCTTTTCAAGGATAAATTGTTATGGTATCATAGAAAAAATTTAATAAAAAGGAGACTCAAATGAACGAAAAGACTCAAAATCAGGAAGCTGTTCGTGATGCCCGCCAGCTCGGTATTCCTAAAATGCTTATACTTGGTATACAGCATATGTTCGCAATGTTTGGGGCAACTATACTTGTTCCAATACTTGTAGCAGGATACTTCCAGAGTGCGTGCAATGAACCTTTAACAAGAGGTCTTACAGTTTCTGTAACTTTATTCTGTGCTGGTATTGGTACACTTATATTCCATATATGTTCCAAATTTAAAGTACCCGCATTTTTAGGCTCATCATTTGCATTCTTAGGAGGTTTCTACACAGTTGCCAACTTAAATACAGGAATATATGCAGATATGAGTGCCAACGATAAAGCCGCTTATGCATGCGGTGGAATAGTTATCGCAGGTTTATTCTATCTTATTGTTGCCCTCATCTTTAAGATTGTTGGTGTCAACAGAGTTATGAGATTTCTTCCACCTGTTGTTACAGGTCCTATCATTATATGTATAGGTTTATCACTTGCTTCATCAGCTATTAACAATGCTTCTACTAACTGGCTTTTAGCCTTTGTTGCATTAGCTGTAATCGTTATATTTAATATATGGGGCAAAGGAATGTTTAAGATTATACCTATTCTTATGGGTGTAGTTATTTCCTATGTATTCGCATTAATACTTAATGCCTTTGGTGTTACTAACCCTGATGGTTCTGCAATACTTAACTTTGCTTCAGTATCATCTGCAAGCTGGGTTGGAATACCTAAGTTCCAGATATGTAAATTCGATATAACTGCTATACTTGTTATGGCTCCTATCGCAATTGCTACTATGATGGAACACGTTGGTGATATGTCAGCTATATCTGCAACTGTTGATGAGAACTTCATCGCAGAGCCAGGTCTTCACCGCACACTTATGGGTGATGGTCTTGCCACAGCATTTGCAGGTTTTCTTGGCGGTCCTGCTAACACAACTTATGGAGAAAATACTGGTGTACTTGAACTTTCAAAGGTTTATGACCCAGCAGTTATAAGAATTGCTGCTGTATTAGCTGTTATACTTTCATTCATCCCTAAGTTCTCAGCTATTATATCAACAATGCCAACTGCTATCATCGGCGGTGTATCATTTATGCTATATGGTATGATATCTGCTATCGGTGTAAGAAATGTTGTTGAAAACAGAGTTGACCTTACTAAGTCACGTAATCTTATAATCGCAGGTGTTATATTCGTATGTGGACTTGGATTTTCTGATGGTCTTACATTCACTATCGGAGAAACACATATCACACTTACAGCACTCGCTATCGCCGCTATTGCTGGTATTATCCTTAATGCAATTCTTCCTGGCAATGACTACAACTTTGGTGTTAATCCAGAAGGTGACCAGAGCCGTGGAGTATATGTAAGCAATACAGACAATAAATAAATATCTATATAATAATTGGCACAGGAAAGCAATGAACCATAAATATACATTTGCTTTTTCTGTGCCATTAATACTACAAGAATTAAAAACAGCCCGCCATAATGTATCTTAATCAGGTTAAGATACATTATGACAAGCTGTTTTATATTGAATATTATTATTTAGTACCAAATATTCTATCGCCAGCATCTCCAAGACCTGGGCAGATATAAGCCTGCTCATTAAGCTGTCTGTCCAGATGTCCTACATATATCTGTACATCCGGATGTGCCTTGTGAAGCTTCTCTAAACCTTCTGGAGCAGCTATGATACACATAAATTTAATCTTCTTACCACCATGCTTTTTAATCTGGTCGATTGCATCAACAGCAGAACCACCTGTTGCAAGCATTGGATCTGTAACTACAATAAGCCTTTCCTCAATTGGATCTGGAAGCTTGCAGTAATATTCGTGTGGCTCGTGTGTTTCCTCATCTCTGTACATACCAATATGACCAACCTTAGCTGTTGGAACAAGTGCAAGTATACCAGATACCATACCAAGACCAGCTCTTAATATTGGTACAATAGCAAGCTTTCTTCCTGCTATCATTGGTGTCATACAAGTTTCAATTGGTGTCTCAACTTCAATATCTTCAAGTTCAAGGTCACCCATAGCCTCAAACCCTTCAAGCATTGCTATCTCTTCTACAAGCTTTCTGAATTCATTAGTTCCTGTCTTCTTATCGCGAAGTAATGAAATCTTGTGCTGAATAAGAGGGTGTTCAAACACTGTAATATTCTCTTCGTTTCTTAAATCCATATCATTCTCCTTGCCTGTGCGCCGTACGCATTTTGTTTCATTATTTTATATAATACCATATATGCAGTATCAGGGTCAAAAGATATTTTCCACCTGCCATATTTTTCTTTATTTTTACAGCATATTGTGCTAAACTGTCTTATGTTTGTATTTAAACTATATTATAAATCTATGAGGAAAAAAGTTATGGCTAAAAATACATTTTCTGTAAAGAATGATATGCAGTACCTTTTCAAACCTAAGGTATCACTCTCAAAAATCGAACGTAAAAAGAAACGCCGTGCATGGGCTTTCGCTATTGGCTCTGTGCTGGTTCTTATACAGCTTGTCCTGACAGTGTTATTTTTACTAAAAATGTTTAAACTTGATATTCTTCCGTTTAAATATTTATTTATGATTAATATCATACTTATATTATTAGTACTGTATGATTTTACATCACAATTCACGAAATCACACATACTAGGAAAGCTTATATCGGTTATGCTGTCCTGCCTTATATTATTCACATATCTGTTTGCCGCCAAATTTGACTCCGTACTGGACAAACTTGGTGCTGCCAATGTTGAGATAGACATTGTTGATGTGTGCGTGCTTTCAAATGACAAGGCACAGAACTTAAATGATGCAGCTAATTACAAATTTGCCATTAATTCAACTGCAAGCAATGCCAATATCAATACCTCCATTGAAAGCATTAGTTCAGAAACCGGCAAGACAATCAAGCCAACTGAATATACTAACTGGTCTAATCTTGTTAATGCACTTTATGATAATAAAAATATTCAGGCTATCGTTATCAATCACTCTATGATGAGTATTATATCTCAGGAATTTCCTGATTTTGAGGATAGCATAAAGATAATTAAGACTTACGAATACAAAGAAAAGGTTGAACTTGATGCCTCTAATGTAAATGTAAAACGTGATCCTTTCATTATATATGTTTCAGGTATATCAAGTGATGATGGCGAAGATACCAAGCTTGCAAGCAAGGCATTAAGTGATGTTAATATTCTTGCAGTTATCAATCCAGAAACCAAGCAGGTATTACTTGTTACTACACCTCGTGATTCCTATATTAAAATCAGTAATTCATCAGGTGTAACCGGTTATGACAAGCTTGCACATGCAGGTTCTTATGGTGTCGATAAATCTATCGAAGCCCTTGAAAATCTGTACGGAATTAATATTGACTATTATGTAAAGATTAATTTTGCTGGTTCACAGGCAGTTATTGATGCCCTCGGTGGTATTACAATTGAATCAGAGATAGAATTTACCAATGGATGGGAAGCTGCTCCTGTTTCTTACCATTTTGTTCAGGGTGCTAATGAATGTGATGGAGAAAAGGCTATTGCTTTCGCAAGAGAACGTAAAGCCTTTGCAGCTGGTGATTTCCAGCGTGGACGTAATCAGACAGCCGTTATTAAAGGTATTATTCAAAAGGCCACATCACCTGCAATACTTACACGCTACTCAGCAGTTATGGATACAGTTAGTGATATGTTCTTAACAAATATACCTTCAAGTGCAATATCTGACCTTGTAAAGTTACAGTTAAGCAACAGCACACCTTGGAATATACAGACATACAGTATATCTGGTAAGACTGATGAATATCGTCATCTTGAGGTATCTAATGTATATGGTGCTTCTATCGTACTTCCATACGAAGAAGATATAAGCACAGCAACCAAGCTTATGAATAAGGTTATCGCTGGTGAAACCTTCGATGTTGACACATACCTTAATTCAGATAACTAATAAGCTTTATTAAATAATATTTAAAATAAACACATATAAATCCCCATTGAAAGCAAACATTTCAATGGGGATTTATATGTTAAATATTAATTTGTCATAGATAATTATATGTCACTACTATAAATATAAAATTATGTCCAGTTATATGTAGTTACATAATAATATCTATATCGCACTACCTGTATCTACTATCTGGTAGGCTTCAATCTTGAACTGGTCTTCTGCACCTATTCCAACAAATCTACAGCCATACATATACTCGTCATTCTCACAAGAATCTCTGTGTAGAATTTCAACTACAACGTAAAGCTTTTCGCCATTAGCAAGAGTTATAACCGTGTCATAAAAAGAATTAACTTTAAAATCATAGCCAGACTTAAATGCTATCCCACCTTTAGATATGTCTACAACGTGAACATCAGCTTTATTTTGAATACGATCTGCGGCATTTACCCCTAGCTGATTAAGTGATACCGTTACATCTATATCTGTTCTCCTTGCTTTTCTCATCTCAGCACCCATATTACATCCATCTCCCATTCAATATAATATAAAATTGTATAATACTTGTATATATTATCACATTATTCGACATATTTCTATTATTTATAATATTTTATTACATTTTTATTAATTTTGTATAAATTAATATTTTATTGTTGTGCTAATTTTACAAGGCGTTTATTCTCGTACATATGCTTATCCGCCCTGTCAAACAATGTTCTAAGCGTACATTCTGTATAATCATCAGAAAATGCCCAGCCATACGCATAACTTATCTTAATATTCTTTCCGTGGTCGTTAAAATCGTCAACCTCTTCCTTTAACTTTTCAAGCAAGCCAATAACATCTTCCTTAGGCATATCCCTGATAACTGCAACAAACTCATCTCCGCCATATCTTCCAACAAATTCCTTTGACGGTATGACATTTCTTAATATATTGGCAAAATTAACAATCAACTGGTCACCAACAGAATGTCCTAATGTGTCATTTGCAATCTTCAGATTATTAAGGTCAAACATTATACAAGCAACATTCCTGTCAAGAAATCTTAAATCGTGGAATACCTCTTCACATCTGCTCTTATTAGGAAGTCCTGTATGAGCATCCAGATATGCTTTTTGTTCAAGCACTTTATTCTTTCTTACAATTATAATTGCCTGTATCATCTGAATAATTATAAGTAAAAGCAGCCCTGCCATATCAATAACTGTAATTGTCTCTATAAAATGGATATTGTCGGCTATGCCCTCTGAATATCTTTCTGCCGCAGTTACTGTCTGGTCTGCAAGCGAAAAATAAATCTCACTCATATCAACAATATCTGAATTATCAACTCCGTTTTCCCTTACATTATTAATCTCATTCTTAAGCTTACCCCAGTAATCAATCTGTATATCAAGCTTCTTCTGGTAGTCTGTATCGCGTAAGCTTACAAGATTATACTCACCATCTTCATACTTCAAATCTGCAAGGACATCATCAAGATATTCTATTAGCTCATCATCGGAATTACCGATAACCTCAAGCTTAACTGCCCTCTGTGTTGCACCTCTCACAAGTCCTGCATAATTAATTACTCTTGCAGTTCCCTGAAGATTTTTAATCTCTACCATCATATTAGCAACCAATACAATAAGTATAATAATCAATGCACTCTGTATCATCATATTTACTGTTCTTATCTTACTGTTTTTCTTAAGATCTTTATTAACCATTATACTACCTTATTAATCTTTATTAGCTCTCAATTAAATATTATAAGTTCCAAACATAAACTGCATTATACAATATACCTTTATACAAGGCAATAGAAGTTTATGAAAAAAGTATGAATAATTAGGGACTAAAGTACTATATCTGCACCTTAGTCCCTGTAGTATTTACTATATATTTATATTTCAAATATAGAATAATATTACATTGCTATAATATAATCAATAATATCAGCATTAAACTGCATAACTATAAGCCCCAGTCTGCCCTGCTGTCTTCCTGCTTAGAAGACACCCCCTCTGCAAGTACCTTTAATTCAAAATGTGCATTTTCTGGAATATCACCTGTATATGTTACCTTATTAATCAAACGTGATGTCATATCCCCCGGTGCAACCGGCACACTATAATAATAATATCTCTCATTATCGTCAGATGAAGAATTATCCATATAGAACCAGCTTCCGGTTAAATCTTCATTATCCTTCATAGCTTTATCAACATCAGCTTTACTCTTTAACTCATTGGCATACGAATAACTGACCTTGCCCCTCATATCAACAGCGGCTATATTTCCTGCAATTCCTGCCTTAATATTTTCCTTACTGTCATCATATACAATCATAGGTACTAACCTTACTCTCACATAAGTATCAGTTGTTGGATACTCATCCGAATCAATATTCTTTACAGCTATTTCCTTGGTTCTCGTAGTATTGTCGTCTCTAATTCTATCATAAACATCATTAATATTATCCGTAAGCTGTTCACCCATATCTTCATATATTATTATATTATCATCATTGAAGTGCTCAACTACACCTATATTAACCGCCGCACCTGCGAACTGGTTAGCCACTGTCACTGTCCTTGTATTAAGCAGGGCATAAGTAGTCCCGGCAGCACCCATAAGTAATACAGTTATTCCAGCCGCCAGTGCAGTCTTTTTTAACTTTCCCATATACTTCTGACTTCCTTCCAGTTATTTTTTCTAATTATTACCTCATATGGACTTTATAAATTTTTAACCTGTAAACCATTCATAATATTACTGTATAACTATCAAGAAGCTTAATAGCTATAAGGCTCTCTCTATCTTAAAATGTATCCAAGATACGGCACATTTAATACCACTTTCCCCACAACCTTATCATAAGCTACACTTCCGCCATCTTCTGTCTCATTCGCATCACCTTTGGTGTGAAAGCTCTCTGTGTCATTATCTTTATCAATAACCCTGTGGGTGACGACTGTATTATCATTAATATAAAATGTAATAACATCACCCACCTCAATATCATCAATTGATGATTTCTCCACATATACAACACTTCCAACGTGATATTCAGGCTCCATACTTCCCGACAGCACCTTATAAGTCTTAAGTCCCATAAGCCTTGGAATATATAGAACTGCCGCTATAACCAACACAATCACCAACAAAATATCAGTGACAATTTTAATAAACCTTTTCATATTCCCCTCTCGTGCATTATCTTATAAACTTATTAACTGCTGATGCTGCATCTCTTAACCAGTTATAATTCTTCTTAATAACATTGCTAAAATCTGCCTGTGCCTTATCTCCATCAGCAGTATTTCCATAATGCAGTTTATCAAGCCCGAAGAATTCCGGTTTTGTGCCATCTATTCTCTTTCCTATAAATATATCCTCACATTCCTTATAGGAGTCATTGCCAGAATAGTTATCACTCTTTTTAATTAAGGTATATTCTGGTGTCCAGCTTTCTTCCTCTATAACACTATAAAAGCCTTTCTTTAAACCAGTCACTGTACTTGTCGCTGACAATACATCACCATTGGCATCAAATGAAGCTGTGGCATAGAATACCGCCTCTAATGCACCCTTGTTCTCTGTATTATCTTCATTCACAACACCATACTGCTCTATTCTGAATATAAATGTCTGGTTAGCTCTTATAACTTTGTTATCAATATACTGCTCATCAATATATTTAGTTATATCAAGCTGCCCCTTAACAACCTTTATTCTATAGCACGCACAATCACTGCCATAATGATCACCTGGCTCGTCATTGTTGTATATTATGCTGCTTGCTATATGTCCATCTGTATTAATAGTACACTCATCGCTATTACTTACAGGTGTTACATTATAAAATCCTTTCACATAATATACGCTGTCACTTCCTGTGCTGGCATTACTATTAATTCTGTTAATAACATCTGCCTTAGTTATAACACTTCCTAATGTTCCATTATTATCCTCATACCACTCCGTATAATAATCCTGCTCTGTTAATGCATTTCCGTCTTCACGGATATTGCCGTTAAGTTTGAACATTTCGGACATTTCATAATCTGCTGAGCTAATATTTTCTCCGTAAAATATTACATTTTCCCTGCACTTAAGAGTTCCGTTGACTTTTACATTAACCGTCGGTGTATCGAATTCCTTAATACCTCCATTGATAATTACACCAGAAGCCGAAGCATTAGTCGTGACATTATTACCACCTATATAATTGTCCTTTGCCTTTACAAATATGCTTTTCTCCCAGGTATACAGCTTACTATCAGAATACTGTATTGACTGGTTATCCCATTCTACATACAGAAGATTCCTTTCCTTATCATACTTTATATTACCGCCATTCACACTGTATGGCTGGTCAGCCGCTTTATCAGCCGTAACTATCTCGTTATTATCAGCTATAATGTCAAATCGCGAATCAATGTAATCTCTTATTATTACATTATTAATCACATCACCTTCTGCATAGCTTCCATTATTATTGCTGATACCTGTCATAAGATTAATCTTATATGTGCGGTTATCCCAATCCTCTACCCTTACCTGCTTATCAACGATAAAATCCTCTATGCTTACATTTCTTGTATTGACAATACTGCTGTTAAATACATTTTCAACCGCATAACTCTTCTTGCCGTCTATATACTGTACTTTAGTTCTTGTAACAGCAATTACATTTCCACTGTTGTCTGTGAGTGTGGCTATAGCTGTTGAACTGTCATTCTCATCAAGTACAACCTCGACATTGTATTCCTCACCTGAACCTGTGTAGCCGTCTGGTGCTGTTATTTCTTTTAAAATGTATTTTCCAACTGGAAGATTATCAAAGCTTACTATACCATTCTTATCAGATACACTTGTTTTAGTTAAAGCATTTTCCTTATTATCTTTACTTGTAATTCCAAACACTGCATTAGCAAGCCCATTACCCCTATCATCAATCTTTTTAAAATTAAGATTGCCACTATCCGCAATATCAATTCTTGCTGAATTAGGAACAATAAACTTCATATTACAGTTAGAGGCATTACCACCTCTCTCCATATAAAGAACTGTTATTGTGTGGTTAGTTGACATATTTACTTTATCCCTGCTTGCAACAGTCTGTAATTCCCTCGCTATAGGCCCTGTCTGCCAGAGGTCTACATCACCGCCACATTCAGGATGTATTCCACCAAGATCAAGAACAAGCTCACCATCGACAAATACCCACAAATCATCATCACCTGTGAACTTATATAAAAGGTCGCCTGTATAACCATTAAGCGAGAATGAAATATCATATCTCATTCCAAAATAATAGTTAGTACCCTTCTGTCCATCAGCCGCATTATAACCGCAGTCTAACACATTGGAGTCCGCATTATTTAATGGGAAGAAATTATCTCCCGCCAATGTCACATCGCCTGATGGCGAAGTTACGCTTTTTAATGTGTAAGTGCTGCTGTCATTACCATTATCCTGTTTATCAAATGTCAATTTATAATTGTTATATATTGTCTTTCCTGTCTTCTTAGCATCAGAAAATAATCCCGGCTCATCAACATTGAACAATACATTTTTATAATTTTCCTTATCAAGCCCCTCAATAATTCCCTGAGAAGCATTCATATAATCTTTCTTTATTCCACTGAATGAGCCTGTTGTCTTAATACCACCATTGTAATATATACAGGTGTTGACATTAAGTCCATTAACGTAACAATTGTGCTGGTTAGCCCTGAAGTTCTGGTCTATGGTTCCAACAGTAAGCTTTGGCTTTCCATTGTCAGCGTAATTAGATGAAGTATTAATACTTCTCTTTGGATATTCCTTATAACCCCAGCCATACACATTTCCTTTATATGGTGCAACTACATAATCATAAAATGTGCAATATCCCTCAAGCACGTTATCTGATGCCGCCAATTTACTAACACCTGGTGTATCCGCATTTCCCGTAGTATCTGTACTACCTGCCTTATCCATATTTCCTGTAGTGTCTGTACCTTCTGATGTATCTGCACTTCCTGCCTTATCATTAGAATACACCTGTATTGCATTAACATTTTTTATATTACTGCTGCCTGCTCCAAATGCTGTATACATCATTGCTGTTATAGCTGTCACACACAATAACACACACATCACAATAGAAACAATAACCTTCCTGTGCTTCCAGTTAATTCCCATGTCAGCTCCTTTCACCTTTCCATTACTACTGTATTCTTTCTATTGCGTACTCTATACTCTCATCAAGCTTTTTTACTCTAAGATTTCCTTTAATCCTTCTGACAACAACTAACGCATTGTTATAATCACACTGTGTAAGCATAATCACATACTGCCATTTATTGTACTGTGAAATCAGATCTCCTTCCCTTAATGAAGCCAGCAATGTATTCTTTATATGTGCGCTGTTCCTGCCATTTACAGTGACAAGCACAATTGTAAAAAAACAATTACTTCTCTGTCTTCTTCTAAGTTCCAATTCAAAGCTTTTCTTAAAACTATTATAATCGCAGAATAAAGCCCCCTTTATAGCTGTCCTGCCTGCATAAAGCTCACTTTTTACAGTCCTTATATCCGATCTGGCTGAATGCGTCATTATAAGAAGCTGGTTATATAGTTCCATTAACTTTCTTCCAGGGCTTACATTAAGCTGTTCTTTTAACAACTCCTTCACCTTCTCATAATGCCCAGCCGCTTCTGCTATTTTATTCTTAGCAATCAGTGACTTAATATAATAGAATTGTATATCTTCATCTAATCCATCTATCATTATGGCTCTATGTCCGATTTGTTCAATCCTGTCATAATCACCCTCACCATATAAATCCTGCAATACATTTTTAACAACCTCTAGATACCTTGAATGATAATACACGCTGAATGTGACAACCCAGTATTCATATGAATATTTATTAAAGAATTTCTTTTTATAAATGTCTATTGCATAAGCACTGTATGATATACGCTCTTTAATATCCGGCTCACATTCTGCCCTGTTGCACAGCTTCTCGAACTGCTCAGTATCTATAACTGTATTAACATTATCATTCCAGCAGTAGCTTCCCATTAATGTCTTTATAGGGTTGATTCCAAGCTGGCTTTTTAATACGCTTCTTGCCCTGTATACAAGATTTTTAAGTGTATTGGCAGGATCGTCACATTCACCCTCTGTCCAAAGGACATCAGATAACTCCCCGACACTCACAACATTTTCCTTATGACATATAAGATATGCCAGAAGTCTTGTCACCTTATCAGAATTGATACTCTTTTGTGAAAGCTCTTTATCTTTATAAGTGATTTTAAAATCATCTAAAAACGTAACTTTCAACTCCTGCGTATCAGTTTCTGATTTATACATTATTACTGCCTGTTCCTCTGCCTCATTACAACAACACCAGCTATTCCTGCTATACCTGCAAGTGCCACAATTATATATAATAATATATTATTACTATCGCCTGTCTTTACCGCTGTAATCACATTATTGCTTACTGTATCCTGCAAATCTGGCTGTTCTGCATTAACCGTAATCTCCAACTGTCCCTGCTTATTCATATAGGAATTGTCCATAGAACGACCATCTATATACAATACAAGCTTTATATCACAGCTCTCACCCTTACTTAATTGTGCAATCCTGACATCTTCATCAAAAAACGACTTGTCAGACTGTGTCTTACTGCTGTTACCTATAAGTTCATTATAAAAAGGCTCTGTATCTGTGTTTTTATAAAGCTTAATTCCATATACTGCCGTCTGATCTCCAATTCCTTTATCTGCAAGGTTATCAAGAACCTTTCCATTAATATAGAATTCCATATTCTCTGCTGAACTGTTGGATATCTTAATAACTGAACTTCTCTCCTCTCCTGGGAGCATATCCCTGTACTCAAGATTCTTATCAATCACTATGAATTTCTTAGCTGTTTCATCAAGTGTTATAACCGTATCATCTGCCAAGACTTTAACATATGGCACTGCAATAACAACTACGGCAGATACTACCGCCACTAATTTCTTTAAAAGCATATCTCCTCCTACCTGTCAGATACAGCTTTAAGGCTGCCATCATCACCTAATTCAGCTTCAACTCCCCATTCTGTCAGCATAGCATCACCGGCCGCAACTGTCTGGACTGCTTCTGCATCCCAATTAATATTAATAGTCTTTCCACTATATTTATTAGTGTTCTCAGATTTCGAATCAAAGAGTATTATTGAATCCATAAGCTCTGGTGTTCTCTCACCTGGATTTAATACCTTATTATAATATACATATACATTTTCACTATCTGTACGATTATCGGGTACTATCCAATCATCTTTATTAATCAAATTGATATTAACCCAGTTATCCTTGCTAATCTTTACACGGACATATTGTGCCTTCTCTCCACTATTAAGCACAGATACTCTCTGTTCAATAGTGTCATCTATTGTGTTAATTCCGTTAGTCTGCATATTGCCCTTATCATCAATTCCCGCACCACTTACACACAAGCTTAAGTCTAACGAAGATGTCGTAACTGTCTTATCAACGTATGCTGACACACGATTTTTCGCCATTGTCTTACCCGTGTATAAACCAGCAATAACAAGTATTGCCGTACCAACTAATATGAATCTTTTCATATACTTCCTCTCATTTCATTTAATTAAGGGGCAAATTATTAATCTGCCCCTGACATCATTACATTTATTATTATATTGGGCTGGTGTAATATATATGACAACTTTTGCTGCATATTAATAACGCTTGAATTACTTTAAGCTTTTTTCAATAGCCACATTGCCCCAGCCTGTAATATTACCAGCTTCATCAGTTACAGGTGTAAAATTATCAGACTGGATAAATTCTGCCTTAACGTTAATATTAAATGTTATTCCTGCAATCTCATTGCCCCATTCTGTTGGAATAGTAACTTTAGAGAATACTTTTGATGAATTGATTGCTCCTGTTTTATTAGAAAGTATCTCATTATAGTAATAATAACCATCCTCTGACTTAGTCCAGCCAGCACTAATATCAAGATTATTCTCAATGGCTAATGCCTGCTCCTTAGTAAGTCCCTCATAATTAATGCTCACTCTTACATAAGCATCTTCTGACTCTTTATCAAGTGTCACTGTCGGATCTTTATCAAGCACATCCCCCGGCTTTACATTCGTATAATCTTTACCTGTCGTATTATCATCTCGCATATGCTCATCTGTTTCTGTCAAAGTTCCTGTAACGTGTCCTATAGTTATTACATTTGCTCTTGTATCCTTATCTGTAAAATATGCAAGTGTTCCGTAAGTCACCCCTGTAATACAAAGTATCAAAGCTGCTACACCGGCAGTTAATTTCTTCTTATTAACCATATAACCTCTTTCCTGAATAAATAAATATTATACTGTTATTGTTCAATTCCAATGATATAATACAATTTCAATAATATAACGCAAAAAGCACTGTCCGATTTATTCAATATAATACATTTTATTAGAACTGTGCATCAGCAGATGTCTTGCTGTTTACAAGCTTGATAAGTTCTGGCTGTGCCTCGTTGTAATCAGCAAATGTTGATGCCTGAACTGCAAAACCTGTAACCTTGATATTGAATGTAGGAAGTGTACCTGCACTTACAATGTTACCATCTGCATCCTTGTATATAACAGTTGGGTCGTACTGTTCCTTAGTTGTATCAATTATTGATAACTTATTGCCGTCTGCATCACACTTATAGATAGTTGTTGTCTTAGCTGCACTTGACCATTCTTCTGTTATTCCAGTATTAACTGTAACATTGTTAAATAATGCTTCTGTTGACTCTCCTGCTTCAACGGCTGTCATATATATCCACACTTCACTTCCGTCTGAATTGACTGTCGCCATTTTCCAGTTATCATTGTCGTAATCTGTAATTGAGGCATATTTTTTAAATTCTTCTGCACTCATAAGATTGCCCTTATCATCTAAATAATCAATCTTAACTGCCATATAGACAGGCTGATCTGATTCGTTATTCATAACAGGATTTTTCTTTATTACATCTCCTGGAAGATAATTCTTTCCTGAATCACTGGTCCATTCTGTTTCTGTAAGTGTTGTTGTAATATTACGGCTTGAAGTAAATGTATTGGTCTTAGTTTCTGTTACTGCATTAAGATATGCTAATGTACCTCCTACTGCAAGACCTGCTGAAAGTACCATAGCTGCTGCTGTTAATGTAATCTTCTTACAAGTTGTCATAATAATTAATCCTCCCTAACAATACTCATTTCCAATAACGAATTCTTCGCTTCCTCTACTGATACGCCCTCTGCCTGAACTGCATATGCCGTAACCTTGATATTGAACTCAGGTAATCTCTTAGTTGTGTTATCTGCAGTAATTTCATTGCTTAAATGCACTTTAGTAAATAAAGGCTTTGAAATATTTTCTTTAATATCTGTGTTGGCATTATCTTTATCAAGCGGCTTATTATACATATACATAAGCCGGCTTGCATATTCATCATTTTCTAAATCTGAATTGGCATTTCCAATAAATGTCCAATCTTTAGACCAGTCAATTCCTGCATTAGCAAGCTCTGAACCTCCATAAAGATATCTGTCAGCAAATTCCCTGAATGTGAGTTCGTTATTCTTCTCATCAAAGAACTGAACCTTTAATGCCACATATGCACTGATACTTTCATCATTAAGGCTTACGGTTGGGTCTTTATCAATTGTCTGCCCCGGCACATATACCTTAGCTGCTTCTTTTCCATATCTCTCCCATTGCGGTTCTGTCAGGTCAATACTTATGGATTTATCCGACGCAAATACATTGGTCTTAGTTTCTGTTACCGTCTTTAACAAAGCGTATGCAGCCATACCACTGACTGACACAACTGCAATAACAGAACACACTAACAACAGTATCTTTTGCTTACCTTTCATACAGTGCTTCCTTTCTTTATTTACTTTACTGCGGTATTATTACCCATTCTGGTCACACGAAAGTCACACAGGAAAATATTTACAAAAAAATCAGTGATAAGATTTCTCTTACCACTGATTTTTCTTACCACTGATTTCTTATACTAATTTATTCAAGTGAACTGTCACCTGTAACGTAATCAATCTTTACACCAGGCTGGACATTATAGCAGAATACATTATATGAAATTCCCTCTCCATTATCCTCAACAGACTCAGCCTCCATAAGTACTCCATCTGCAAGCAGGTTATCTCCTGTAAATATCGGTGTAACCCTGTACAGAACGTGATTATTAGTTTCTTTAATATAGTCTGCTACCATATTTTCAAATAAAAGCATACCATCAACATTAAGATATCTCGTTCCTGTTATAAGATTATTCTTGTTGGCATTCTCTGCTGTAAGCTGGTAACCTATAAGATGACATCTGTTATAAAGATATTTTCCGTCTACTATATCATATTTTACTGTATGCCAGCCTGTAGGTTTTACAGAACCTATTGAGCCACGTTTCTCTGTTGGCATTAAGTCTTTTCCTATGCTTGCATAAGCTACTGTACATCTTCCAAGCTCGTCTAACTCACCATAATACTCAAAAGAGTCCGCTGTCATATCATTTTCTGTAAAAAATGGTTCATTATTATTAACTATAACATATGGACTGTCACTGTATTCTGGTAATGTAGCACGCCAGTCCGCACTATCCGTTCCCGCCGCTAATGTATCATTCTTATCTGCGGAATTATTCTTATTGGAGGAATTACTGCCACCTGCCTTATCAGTCTGTACAGTTGTACTCTCATTCTGTGACGGGTTAATGCTTTCTGCAATATCAGCACCTGAACAGCCTGCTAAGCTTAATACTAATGATAAGACAAGAATTAATGCAGACAGTACCTTACATAGACGCTTATTTGACGTATTAATTTTTTCTTTACTTGACAATATTCTATTTAACATAACTTCACAATAATTACACCTTACTCCTTATATATATTTCTTCTGTTATTTTATCGTGGGAATTACCCTCAAATTCCGATACATTTTCCAATTGGTAATTATCAAGCATTGCTACCGGAAATGTAACGTCTGACGGATATTTTCTATTCCACTTATACACATAAATCTTACTTATGTTATCCTGTAACTCATTTATATCAACATTTTCCACAAAACAGTAATCTTGTGCCTGTGCCTCTGTATATGAATTATCTACGATAATATTATCTTTAGAAGTATCAAATAACTGACTGCTGTACTCAGACACCCATATTCTATTAGTTCCTGCAATATCAAGAATCCTCTCAATAAGCCTGATATCCTTGCTCTGTCTGCGTTTATTAAACATCATTCCGTTATTATCATCAATTGTTACAATTGCTATCATAATTCTTTATTTCTTTCCTGATATTTTCTTTAAATATTCATTCTTTAACTCATTCTGTTCCTTGAGCCTTTTAATCTCATTGTTAAGCATCTCTACATACTCATAAGCAAGCTTAACGCCACCTCTTACAGCTATATCCTCGTGCTTACTGCAATCTTCAAGCCACTGCAAGAATGACTTTTCTCTCAGGTTATTATATGTATTATCATCCTGTATAAACATACTGTGCCTCATTTCTATATTATTATTTCAAATACTATTTTCTGCATTATCCCTACAATTATTATAAGCGGTACTATTTAAGAAGCCACTCTATTTCTTCTTTATATGGTGGCTTTGTCTTCTTGTCTGAACCTTCCTCGGCAAGCCAAGGTGTCTCTAATATCTTTGGCACATCAATAAATCTTTCATCGTGTACAAGTCTGTGAAGTGTTTCATACCCGATACTTCCTTTATCAATATTGGCATGTCTGTCCTTGTGTGCTCCCAATGGATTCATACTGTCATTAATATGAAATACCGCTATCTGGTCAAGACCGATTACCTTATCAAATTCTTCAAATACTTCATCATAATGATTGACAATATCATATCCTGCATCATTAACGTGACAAGTATCAAAGCATACTCTTAATCTGTCTTTCTTATCAACACCATCATATATTGCTTTTAGTTCTTCAAATGTACGCCCAACTTCGCTGCCTTTTCCTGCCATAGTTTCAAGGGCAATATAAACATCGTCATCATTCTGGTTAAGCACTGTATTAAGACCTTTTATAACCTGTGCAATTCCTGCTTCCACCCCTGCATTAACGTGACTTCCCGGATGAAGCACCATAATGCGGCTTCTCATTGCCGCTGTACGGATTATCTCTTTTTCAAGGAATTCAACTGCGAGCTCATATGTCTCTGGCTTAACAGTATTCGCAAGGTTAATTATATAAGGAGCGTGTACCACGATTTCCTCAATTCCGTGCTGTCTTGCATATTCCCAGCCAGCTTCTATGTTAAGCTCTGATATATCTTTACGTCTGGTGTTCTGTGGTGCACCTGTGTATAACATAAATACATTAGCTCCATATGAAGCGGCTTCCTTAGCTGATGCTAAGAACATTTCTTTTCCTGCCATTCCAACGTGACAGCCTAATTTTATTTTACTCATTCTGTGAGACTCCTGTTTCTAATATTTCTTAATTTCTTATTTTTTAAGCATATAATATTATAAATTATATACTCCACCGTGCAAGTGTAAGAAATCTATGCTTTCTTACACTGTCGGGCGTTCGCCCTATAGGATAAAAAAATAAAAAAGTACTTTGTGCAAGCACAGTTCTTTTTTTATTCTTTTATCCTGCACGGCTCATTGCTTACGCACATTATAGCATAAATTATGACGGATAATATGTCAAAACCAAATTATCCAGTTGGGATATTTTATAATATTTCATTAAAAAAGAGATATTGATACGCTAATCAATATCTCTTATTATGCATATAAAATATTATTTTAATTAATTTCTCTTATCAGGCTTAAAAATCCTGTTCTTAATAATTAAAGCATTGCACCATAATCTGTTACTATAATCTGGCCTGTTATTGCTTTGGCTTCATCGCTTGCAAAGAATATAATAACATTAGCAACATCCTCTGCTGTACAAGATGGTGCTTTAATATCACTATGGTTCATCATAGCACCTATCATATCCGGGTCAAGTGCCGCTGGGTCTGTTCCCATAGTCATAGGTGTAATTATATTGCCTGGACATATGGCATTACAACGAATTCCGTCTTTCTGAAATCTTAATGCTGTATGCTTGGTAAGTCCTATAACTGCCGCCTTAGAAGCTACATATGCAGCTCCTCCACAGCCCTTCTCACCTGCTACAGAAGCTACATTTACAATTGATGCACCGCTCTTCATTCTCTTAGAAGCAGCTTTCATACAACGCATAGTTCCTTTTTCATTAGTTTCAATAATTCTATCCATATCTTCATCAAGAAATCTGTCGATTGGCTTAAGTCCCTGCTCAAGAATACCTGCATTATTAACAAGTATATCTATCTTTCCATACTTATCCATTACCTTCTGCATAAGTGCCTCTGGGTCTTCAGGCTTTGATATATCTGTTGATACAGCATATACTTCACCACCTGCCGCTGTAATCTCATCAGCAACTTCCTTTAATGCCGCCTCTCTTCTTGCTGTGATAACAACTGTAGCTCCCTCTTTTGCAAATAACTTCGCTGTAGCTGCTCCAACACCAGAGTTACCACCTGTAATAACTGCAACTTTACCGTCTAAACGTCCCATAATAATCCTCCATTCTGTTCACGAATATTCTACTATATATACAATTTGCACATATCATTTTGCATATATATGCTCGTTATGTATAATATTGTACAATTATATTATCTATTTGTAAACATTATCTGACAACTTTTTACAGATATATATAAGCCTCATTCGCTCCCCGAAGCTTATATATTGCTTTCAACCATCTTACAACCGCTCTTTTGGAATATTTAAAATGTGTTCTATGACTGAGTGAAATATACTTAGCATTACAGCTTTCTATCTTCCTTAACTGCTCAAGCAGAAGTCCTGCGTTGTATCTTCTGAATTGCGGACCTGTTGCCGGATAAAGTGCATCACCAACATAACATATGTCTTTAACCTCCAACGCAAGACACCCCTTTGCGTGGCTTGAAGCTATTGGAAATATATGAAGCATTATATCATCATCTATATACAAATCATCTGTAACAATCTCACCCGTTCCTGTATATCTTAATGTATTCTTTCCCTGATACATATTCTTAAAATGTATATCAGACACATTTTTTATATGGTCCGGGTGAAAATGAGACAGAACTATATTAATATTTTTTTCAGCCTGATTATAAGAATTAATCATTGCCGGTATATCAGAATGACTTCCTGTATCATAAAGCCATATATTATGTCCGGTTTCTACAATTACAACTGTACACGACAACGGATTTATTGTCGGCGTAATATAACTTATATTCTCATCTTCCCTGACTAATGATACTTTTTCAACAACTTGTGAATTCATATTACAGAATTATTCCTTTAAGATTATCTTGAATTCCTTTTGCAATCTCAGGCTTATTCATTGAATATATATGAATATTCTTAACACCATTAGCCAGCAGGTCTATAATCTGGTCTGAGGCATATATAACCCCCGCCTGTTTCATAGCATTTTCTGTATCACCATATTTATCAATAATATTCTTAAATCTTTCCGGCACATTGCAGCCTGATAATTTAACAGCATTCTTAACCTGTGCTCTCTTGGTAATAGGCATAATTCCCGGTATTATTGGAATATGTATGCCAGCTTCCCTTACCCTGTACATAAAGTTAAAGAAAATGTTATTATCAAAGAACATCTGTGTTGTAAGAAATTCACAGCCTGCCTTAACCTTTTCCTTAAGACCATTAATATCATCAAACTTATTCTTGGAATCTGGGTGTACTTCTGGATAACACGCACCACCAACACAGAAATCACCAGTCTTTTTAATCAGTTCTACAAGCTGTGAAGCGTGTTGAAATTCTGTAAATACTTCTCCGTCATAATCTTTAGGAATATCTCCGCGGAGTGCAAGAATATTTTCAATTCCAGCCTGCTTCATCTCTGTTAAAGCTGTATTAATGCTTTCTTTAGTTGCACATACACAAGTAAGATGTGCCATTGCTGGGACTTGATACTGCTTCTGGATTTCACTTGCAAGTTTAATTGTATTGCCCTTAGTGCTTCCTCCCGCTCCATATGTAACGCTCATAAAGCTTGGTTTCAATGAGGCTATATGTAAAGCTGCCTCCTTAACCATCTCAAAATCCGTGTCTTTCTTTGGTGGGAATACCTCCATTGATAATGTTTCCTGTTCCCTGTCTATAATATCTCTTATCTTCAATATCTTTTACCTGCCTCGTCTGTATCTTTACTTACTATCTGATTAATATAATTACTTTAATCAATACAATTATTTTAACTATATTAATCAATTAAATTATTTTAACCATTACAATTATTTTGATTAATATAATTATGATAACTCTATTATTTATATAATTCAATAAAATGCGCTAAAAGATTAATAATTACTATGGAAGCTTTAATTATAATGTGCTATTATATAGCCTGTTTTTCATAATACTAATTATTTATAAGGAGGTTCTATGTTTCAGTCATTCGAAGCTAAACACCCTAAGTTCTATCAGGTGTTCAGGCTTTTTATTATTACATTTGCATCAATATTATATGCGTGGAATTTGCGCTGTTTTGCTAAGACCGCAGGACTTTTCCCTGGAGGATTTTCAGGACTTTCCCTGCTTTTACAGGAAATAATCATTAAGTTCTTACATATAACTATACCTTTCAGTATATTTAATATTGCACTTAATCTTTTTCCTACTTATATTGCATTCAAATACATCGGAAAGAAATTTACCATTTACTCAATTATAGTTATATTTTTATCAAGTATATTTGTGGATATTCTTCCACCTTATGTATTCACTAATGACGTGCTTTTGATAAGCGTGTTTGGTGGAATTATCAATGGATTTGCAATAAGCTTATGCCTTAACGCTGGTGCAACAACCGGTGGTACAGATTTTATAAGCATATTCTTATCACACGAAAAAGGAATAGATGCCTGGAACTATATTCTGCTTGGAAATGCTGTAATGCTTGCTATTGCCGGTGCTATGTTTGGCTGGTCAATCGCTCTTTACTCAATCATATACCAGTTCTGTAGTACTCAGGTTATCCAGTGGTTATATAAGCGTTACAAGAAGGAAACTCTTTTTATTATCTCAGACAAGTCTGATGAAATATACCAGATTATTAAAGAAACTACTCATCACGATGCTACTCTATTCAAGGGAGTTGGCTGTTATGAAGGCAGGGAAAAGACACTTCTTTACTCTGTAATTCATTCAGAGGCAACAAGACAGCTTATACCGCTTATACGAAGTGCTGATCCTCACGCCTTTATAAATATAGTTAAAACCGAAGAACTAGATGGACGTTTTCACGATATCCCTCACGATTGATTATCTCCACTCAACATCTCCAGCTTCAGCTACAGCCTTTCTTAAGCCAGCAAGACGATTAATCGCTTCATTAAGTGTATCGTCCTGCTTGGCAAAATGAAATCTTATAAGATTATTTACATCTTCCCTAAAGAAGCTTGAACCCGGTACTGCCGCAACCCCTACATACTGTGCCAGCCATTCACAGAACTTCACATCATCTTTTACTCCAAATTCACTCACATCAACAAGCACATAATAAGCACCCTGTGGGTCTGTATATTTTAAACCAAGCTTTTCTAAACCGCCGACAAATACCTCTTTCATATGTGCATAATGTGCCGCAAGTTCATCATAATACTTGTCATCGAATTTCAATCCAACTGTTGCGGCTTCCATAAGTGGTGCGGCCGCACCTACTGTAAGAAAATCGTGTACCTTCTTAACCCTGTCGATTATTTCAGGATTAGCAATTACATATCCAAGTCTCCAGCCTGTAATAGAATATGTCTTTGACAATGAATTACATACGATAGTTCTTTCTCTCATTCCGTCAAGTGCCTGCATATATATATGTTTGTTAGGTGCGTACACAATATGCTCATACACTTCATCTGTCACAACATAGGCATCATATTTCTTTACGACATCTGCTATTGCAGTTAATTCCTCGAATGTAAATACCTTTCCACAAGGATTTGACGGATTGCACAGGATAAGTGCTTTCGCTCCCTGTTTAAAAGCATTTTCTAACTGCTCAATGCTAAATGTAAAATCTGGTGGAACAAGTGGAACATATATCGGTTCTGCTCCTGAAAGAATAGTATCTGCACCATAATTCTCGTAAAATGGTGAGAAGATTACTACCTTATCCTTAGGATTGGTAATGCTTAACATTGTCGCCATCATAGCCTCTGTACTTCCACATGTAACTACAATCTCTGATTCAGGGTCAACCTTAATTCCTGAAAAATGTTCATATTTGGCAGCTATTGCATCTCTGAAATTCTTAGCTCCCCAAGTCAAAGCATACTGATGAGGTCCTTCACTTGCAACCTCTGACAGTCTGTCTGTTATCTGCTTAGGTGGGTTAAAATCTGGAAAGCCCTGTGATAAATTCACTGCACCATATTTATTGGCTATTCTTGTCATTCTTCTTATAACAGAATCTGTAAAATCTTTCGTTCTCTCGCTTAATTCTTTCATAATCTGCTCTTTCTTCCAATTACCGGATATTTAATCTTTCCACAGTAACAAACATATATTGTACTGCCTTATCAGTATAACATACTTTTATCATATGTTAATAGTATATTACCTAGATTGTGTGCATTATTGTGCAGTTATACACTATTTTTTATATCAATAATGTATAATTACTTCTGTGCTTCTGCATATAATCTGACATATTGTTTAGAATTTCATACTATACACTTTAAGGTCAACTTTCCCATTAACTACTTCAATCCCATCTGCCTTAAGCAGCTGCCCCTGTTGTCCTGCACCGCCAAATGCAAATGCACCCGACAGTTCTCCCTTGGAATTAACAACCCTGTAACAGGGTATATTATCTGGGTCAGGATTTCTATGAAGTGCATTACCTACTGCTCTTGCCATTCCTTTATTACCAGCAAGCTCCGCTATCTGTCCATAGGTCGCAACACAGCCCTTAGGTATTTTCTTTACCGCTTCATATATCCTTTTTGTTGGATTATCAGTAACAAGCTCGTAGCTTTCCTTAATCATTGTCTTAATAGCATCATCTGGCACTGAACCATCGAGAATTATTGTGTTCCAGTTCTCCTTATTCTGGTGCCATCCGGGAATCACCGATTTGAAAGCACTTCTCCAGTAATCTCTCCATTCTTTATCTGCCTTCACATTCAGATTAACGTATCCGTCTTTCTCATATATCCATAAAAAAGCCTTCTTGCTGCATTTAACCCTCACTAACTGCCAGTTAGTATCGCGAAAAGGTGTTTCTACATATGTATCAGGAAATGCCAAGCCATAGTCCAGTGCTTCTTTTCTGCTCTGCATAACTTTCCTCCCTCTTTATTTAATCAATGTATCTGTTTTTAATTTAAAAAAACTGTTTACAGTTCATATTATTAATAGTATTCTGCGTTGTCAGATTAAATATTTAACCTTATAACCACAGTATAACTTTTAACATACTCACTGTAAACAGTAATACATTATTTGATATATTGAACTATTAATTATTAACTGCCTTACCTTCTGCAAAGCTGTTATTGGCAATCATACCATTTTCTATATCCAAATCTGCCTCTTTGCTGTCAAGCTTATCTGTCATTATAAATAACACAAGTCCTGCCGTAAACAATAACACTATCATAGACACACCGATATTAATGCTTCCAAATATCTGAGAAGCCGCACCTACAACCAATGTTCCCAAAAAAGAAGCTCCTTTTCCGCATATATCCATAAGTCCGAAATATTCTCCTGACCTTTCAGCCGGTATTATCTTTGCAAAATAAGAACGTGACAACGCCTGTATGCCGCCCTGAAACATACCAACAAATATAGCTAATACCCAGAACTGCCACTGGCTTTTCATAAATACTGCAAATACTGTAATTCCTATGTACGCTATTATGCAGGCAGTTATAAGACGTCCTGTGCTGTATTTTGAGGTAAGCCTTCCAAATATAATAGCAAATGGAAATGCTACAAGCTGTGTAACAAGCAGAGCCAGAAGCAGACCCGTTGAATTAAGTCCAAGTGCTGAACCATAAGCTGTTGCCATATCTATTATTGTATACACGCCATCAATATAGAAGAAAAATGCTACAAGGAACAAGAATATTTTCTTCTGCTTTACAACTCCACAGAGTGTATCCTTAATTCTTACAAAGCTTTCCTTTACTGCGTGTGGCTTTCTTTCAACATAATTAATCTGCTTATAATTCTTAATAAGCGGAACTGTCATTAAGAACCACCATAAAGCTACTATTACAAATGATATGAGCATTGCCGCACTCAGAGAAATTCCTATTTTATTGTATCCTAATACAAAGATAAGGCTTATAATAAATGGAATACAGCTTCCTGCATATCCGTAAGCGTATCCATTTGACGATACAATATCCATTCTCTCGTCTGTCGTGACATCTGATAACATAGAGTCATAAAATACAAGACTTGCAGAAAAACATACCTTCGCAATTACGAATACAACAAGAAATGATATCCACGAACCTGTAATGCCCATTGCCACACACGCAAGACAGCCAGCTATTACACAGCCTGAGAATATAGGCTTTTTAAAGCCTTTCGTATCTGCGAGTGTTCCAAGCACTGGTCCTAACACTGCTACAATCAGTGTCACAATAGAAGCCGCATATCCCCAGTATGCAAGATAATCTACTGATGATATTCCTGCATTTTCTGCAAGATAATTAAAATATATAGGTAATATCGTAGATACCATAAGAATAAATGCCGAATTACCAACATCATATAATATCCAGCCTTTTTCATTAGCTGTAAGCTTAAATCTGTTATTGCTTTTACCCCTCATACTGCACCTCTTTCTTTATAAAGCTTTCCACATTCTGAATGTTATCCGATATACACTGTTTCTGATTATTATCACAACCTTCTATAAGAACCGAACCAAAGCTATAATTAAATGCTTTATCCAGCTCACAAGCATTATTTAAAAATCCGTCGAATTTAATAATTGACTGATATGCCGTGTTCTTCGCGTGTCTGTATAACGATAACAATTTCACCGTGCTGTCATTGCACGCCTTATTCTTATGGTAATTCACAATCAAGCCGTGCATTTCCTTATAATTGCCAGATACCTTAAGTAAAAGATATATAAACCAGCGTTTTATGTGCGATGGTGCAACAAGCAGATTGTTGTAGGAAATCATTCCTTCAAGTGCCTTTTTCACGTCCTGCATAGTTGTACCTGGATAAAATTCACTTATTACCTTTGCATTCTCCTCTGACGGAATAATATGCCTTACCAGCGACTGTGTTATTGGATTCTTCTTATCCATAATCATAAGTTCCCTGTCAAACTCAACTTCTATCTCGGCGTGCGATATTCCGCTTTCGTTTATCTTATCCTCAATATAACCATGACAGCTTACATCAAGTGCAAAATGGTTAAGCACCCCATAAGTGTAAGCCAGATATGGCTCTCTGTTATTCTTTCCTGATATTACTTTTCTTGCTCTCTCAAAGAATTCCTTTCCTGAATGTCTGTGCAGTTCATACCCGATACTATTAATTGCATTGGACTTTAGTGGCTTATAATAAAATAAAATGTCCGGACCGTGTAACCCTATAAGATATAATTGTGGGTACTTTTCAACTATCTTTTTCTCATTACCGTCCAGCATTGTACGCACCTGCTGTCCCATTCTATAATGTGCATATGTTGATGGCATATCTTCCTCCCGTTATTACAAAAAAATCCAGTGATATAAATAAACCTTTAATATTGGTTCTTTATATCACTGGATTATATTACTATACTGTAAATTCCACTTCATAATCTTTTTAAATTTGTGTAAATTACTGTGTAATATTTTTAAATTTCTGACTCTCTCATTATACTATATTAAATTATTAACGAAATGTAGTATGCTATTGATTTAAAGCGGCAGTTATCTCATCATACTATGTTAAATTGTTAGTAAATCTTATAAATGCCTCTCTTCCCTTTTCATCTGTCTTGTATACACCTGCACACTCAAGCACCTGAACGAATACTTTGCCAATCTCTGATTTTATTATCTCATCAACGTTGCCCCTGGTTATATCATAATTATCTTTCCAGCTTTCAACCCATTCTGCGTGCTTTTCAATCTCGCTTATTAAGCGGATAGCTTCATTATTTAATAGTGCATTTTTTAAAATACCCATTTCCTTATCAAGACGTGCCGGAAGTATTGCCATTCCCATAACTTCAATAAGTCCGATATTCTCCTTCTTGATATGGTGAAGGTTAGCTGACGGATGGTACACACCCCAAGGACACTCCTTAGTCGTAATATTATTCCTTAATACAAGATCCATCTCGTAATTATCAGCTTTTCTTCTACATATCGGAGTTATCGTATTATGCTGTTCACCATCTGTATTGCAGTATATGAAAGCTTCTTCATCAGTGTAGCCTCTCCATTTGTATAATATATAATCGCAGGCATTAACAAGACTTTCTTTATTATTACTGCTGAGTCTTATTACCGACATAGGCCAGTTAAGAATTCCCGCCTTGACATCACCGAACTGCCCCATATCAAATGTATACACATACTCTGCCCTTGCCATAGGAAACTCATATGCACCACCCTGAAAATGGTCGTGGCTTAATATTGAACCACCTACAATCGGCAGGTCAGCATTAGAACCTAATGTGTAATGAGGAAATTTCTCTGTGAACTCGATAAGTTTCTTAAACGTACTCTTATCAATCTTCATAGGTATATGCTTGTCATTAAACACTATGCAATGTTCGTTATAATATACATATGGCGAATACTGCATATAATATTTCTCGCCGCTTAATTCAAGCGGTATAACCCTCAAATTCTGTCTTGCAGGATGTGACAGCGTACCGGCATAACCTTCATTTTCCTTACACAAAAGGCACTTTGGATAACCACTTGCCGTCATCTGTCCCTGCCTGATTATATCCTTCGGGTCTTTCTCCGGCTTTGACAGATTAATCGTTATATCTATAGTGCCATATTCTGAATTGTACTTCCATTTCTGGTCCTTCTCAATTCTGTCACAGCGTATATAATTACAGGCTTTATTAAGCTCATAGAAATAATCTGTAGCAAACTTAGGACTATTATTATAAAGCTCCTTAAAATGCTTTCTCACAACAGAAGGCATTGGAGTAAGTACACCCATTATCTTAGTGTCAAATAAATCCTTGTTAAGCTGGGTATCTTCAATAAGTCCGTCATTTATGGCTGTTTCAAGGCAGTCTGAGAGAATTTCGGCTATTCTTCTTGTGATATGCTTCTTGCTCTCAACATCACCCTTAATTGCCTCACTGTCTGTATCAAGTCCGATTTTTTCAAAGACTTCCAGCAGTCTGTTAGTTACATATATCTTGTCATCTTCTTCTATCAGTTCATTCATTAAAGCATAATTAACAAGCTCTAATATAAGACCGTCTATATCTTTCATATTATTCTGACACCTCCGCAATGTCTGATTTGTAATATCATACTTGCACCATCACCGAATATCTTATCCATATTTCTTCTGTATTCATCTACTGCATTATCTTTAACAATTGCAAGTATTGTTCCTGCAAATCCACCTCCATGAACCCTGCATACTCCATTACTGTATACACTATTATCACCTAAGAATATTTCACTCATCATAAGTCCAAGTGAAACGCCCTGATTGGCAGTATCTTTGGTTGAATATATATTTTGAAGATATTTGTAAGATGAATCACCTGACTTTGATACCAGCCTTAAGAATTCATCAATATTTCCAGATATAAGAGCATTTACTTCATTTTCTACTCTCTCATTTTCCTCTATAAAATGAACTGCTCTTAGTATGCTCCTGTCACCGAACTTCTCCTGTAGCTCTTTAAAATTATCAAGTATATCCTTTAATGTAATGCCACGAAGAACCTCCTGTCCGAAGTAACTTGCAACTGCATTCATCTCACGGCGGATATCTGCATAATCATCTGTCAAATCCTTATGTGAACCTTTAGTGTCAGTTATGCACAGGCTGTATCCGAATTTTTTAATATCCACATCAAGCTTATTAACAACTGGATTTTCCTTATTATTAAAATCAATATAGACCATATTGCCAACCGAACATGCCATCTGATCCATAAGTCCACAAGGCTTGCCAAAATACTCATTCTCTGCCATCTGTCCGATAACTGCAATATCTTCTGCTGATATTTTTCCAGCATTATATATATGTGACTGTATTGTTCCTATAAGTGTTTCAAATGCCGCAGATGATGAAAGTCCTGCTCCCATAGGCACATCACTTGTTATAAACGCATCAAATGCTCCTGTCTTGAAACCTTTTTTCTTAAAGCCGGCAATCACACCTTTAACAAGTGCCTTAGTGGTTGAATATTCATCCTTATTAATATCCGTATCTGATAATGACACTTCTAGCATTGGATAATCGTCCGACACAATTCTTATAATTCTGGCATTAACACCACTATGCCCAGATAAACTGCCTTCCTCTGACACACTCTCCTTGGAATTCACTGGTCTTACCACTGCGATAATATCCAGATTAATAGAAGCCGCAAGAACTTTTCCATTCTGGTGGTCTGTGTGGTTACCGCCAATCTCACTTCTTCCCGGTGCACTGAATATAAGCACATCTCCTTCACCATATAACTGTGTGAAGCGGTTCAGAGCATTAATATATCTTTTCCTCTGGTATTCAAGCTGGCTTTCATCAATATATAGATCCTTTAATATATTATCAATACCGCCCGAACTAATTATGTCACTGCTTATCATCTTCTACCTCTTCCATAAAGTATAATCTCGCTGCAAAATCTTGAAAAAATCGGACATTCTCATTGTAGCCTGTTGCACTGAATGCCTGCTTTAACCTGACACCCGAATACATAAGTGTATCTCCATAAGCTATGTAATCTTCTGTTTCACCATCCATTTTCTTAAGCTTCGATAGTATATCCTGTAACATAGAACCCTGCTTAATATGTATTGGCGATACCATATTAACAAGCTCACCGAATTCTTTAATATCATATTGAAGCTTTCTGTTGTAAAAATGGTATTTCTTAGCTTCATCAAGACCTTTAGCCCTGTAACAGGCATACTGTGTGTTAGGTATAACGTGTTTTTGCATAATTAATCCGACAGCTTTCTTCTTATCCGTTGATACTACTGTCCATTCTGCCCTGTTGCCTTTACCATTATTTAATACACTGGCATTACCTGCATTTTCTTCTTCAAAGCTTTCTGTCCTGTAAAATGTACCAGTAAAGAATACATTTCTTAACTTCTTGTACAGTTCAATCTGACATTTCACAGCATTTAATTCCTCTTTATTCATATCACACATATTACATTCATAGCCAAGAAGCCCAAATGCCGCAACTGCAAATCTGCTCTCTAACGGCATATTTCTTAATGTCTGATGATTAGGGCTTGCCGATACGTGGGCTGAAATACACGATAACGGATAACCATAGCTGTAATTATACTGAATCTGTGCCCTGCAAAGCGCATCTGTATTATCACTTGCCCATATCTGCGGAAAATAGCATAACATTCCCAGATCAAATCTGTTGCCGCCTGCCGCACAGCCCTCAAATAATATGTCAGGAAATCTATTAGTAAGCTCTTTCATACATCTGTACAAGCCGCACACATATCTATGCGATACTTCCTTCTGCCTGTCAGGTGGCAGATTTTTAGAATAATAATCACTGAATATTCTGTTCATATCCCATTTTACATAAGATATATCTGCTGATGAGAACACCTCACTCATCTTCTCAATTATATAGTCCTGAACAGCTTCATAGGTCAAATCAAGAATTCTCTGATTCCGTCCCTCTGAATGTTCTACATCTGGTATTTCAATTACCCATTCAGGGTGTGCCTCATATAATCTGCTGTTCACACTCACCATCTCAGGCTCAACCCATATTCCAAATTTAAGCCCGGATTCTTTTATCTTATCAGCGATGCCAGCTATTCCATTTGGAAGCTTTCTGCTATTCGGTGTCCAGTCGCCTAATGAACTTGTGTCGTCATTTCTCTCGCCAAACCAGCCATCATCCATAACGAACAGTTCAACACCTGTATCCTTAGCCGCCTTTGCAAGCTTCACAAGCTTTCTTTCATTAATATTAAAGTATGCCGCTTCCCAGCTATTAATAAGAACTGGTCTTTCCTTGTCACGCCAGCTTCCACGCACAATGTGCTTTCTTACAAACTCGTGCATATTATGACTCATCCTGTTATAGCCTTTGTATGAATAGGTAAGCACTGCCTCTGGAGCTTCAAAGCATTTTCCTGCTTCAATAATATAAGAAAATGTAGCTGGATTAATTCCCGATACAAGCCTTAATTTACCATATGAATTAACCTGTGCCGCTTCATAATGATTGCCGCTGTATATAAGATTAAATCCATAACATTCACCATAATCTTCTGTCGTTGAACTTCTTCCTATCATAAAAAAAGGATTAGCTCTGTTTGATGATGTTCCTGTGACCGACTCATTTACATACTTACCGGCACGAATGGGTATTCTGCTTCTATTCATCTCCCTTGCCCACGCACCATTAAAAAAAGACAATTCATAATCACTCTCGTTTAAATCAAGCTGCATACTCATTAATCTTTCAAGCCTTACGCTCTCATTTCCTGAATTAACAAGCTTGGCACTTCTTGTTATAATGTCACATTTTTCATATACATAATAATGAAGCTCCAATGTGAGATTATAATTCCTGTCCTTAAGATAGATGACGAGCTGTTCAACCTCTCCATTATCATCATAAGACCCCGGAAGCGTATCGTATTCTTCCTTGCCCTGTATAATCTCTGCCCTGTCAAACACCATATCCGTTGTACTGCTTCCATTAGGATATGTGACTTCGATAAAAGGCTCTCTTATATCGCCTTTTCCCAATGATGACATTTCAAGGCACACATCTTCCAGCGAATAAGACGAATAATCTTTATTGTATACATTAGTATTACCCGGAATAAATGTATGCTTCTCTGTCATCACAGCCTCATTGGCGTGTAACTTTCTTCCATAATACAAATGCTCCAACTGCCCGCTTCCAAGCACGGCAAACGCATAAGATGTATTGTCAGTATCAAGCACATACATATTATTATTAATCGTTATCATTAATGGCTCTCCTTAATTCTTTCCGATATCTCTTCCATTTTCTGCTCTGTTAAAATGTACTTTCTGTGGAAGTAAAATACTGCAATAAGCAGACCTATTACCGGAATTACTGTCATTGTCATTCTAAGTCCTACTACCGAACCACCAGCCACAGCATCTGTCACCACATCTGTATTACTGCTTAACCTGCATACTGAAAGGCATATTGACACAACTAATGCGGCTATACCTGAAGCAAGCTTTACAACAAATGTCTGCATTGAAAATATAACGCTCTCATCTCTTCGCTTATTCTTAAATTCGCCATAGTCAACCGTATTCGCCAGAAATATAGTCGTTAAGACTAATAACATTCCATTTGCTGCAAATATGAAAAATGCTGGAATAAATAAAATAAACACACTCGACATTGATGTGAATATAAGAATAAATAAAACTATATAACCAGCAATAGCCATAACAAAGCTTACATAAAATATCTTTATTGTGTTCAAAAACTTTCTAAGAAGCGGAAACAATACCATCATTGATAATATCTGTATTGCACCACCAAATGTATTAAATAGTGTATAGCCGTTGTACCAGTCTGCACCGCCAAAATCATATTTAAAGAAATATATGACAAGGTTAGAAGTTATGTACACAGATGTATTAATAAGAACAATTGTTATAACTACTGTAACAGCCTGATCATTCTGAAAAAGTGCCTTGAACATCTGCTTTACTGATACTGTTTCAACATCAACTGTTGATTTTTCCCTAATATTAAAGCAGGTAATAAGTATTGCAGCAAAGAACAGTATTGATATTATAAGTGCAAACCATTTAAAACCTGCATATTCATTGCCCTTTCCAAGCATATATACACACTGCATTGTAATAATTGTAACAAGTGCTGAACCTACACCTGCACAGGAACGTGCCATTGTTGACATATTCTCTCTTTCCTTGCCGCCCTCTGTAAATGCTGGTATCATTGACCAATAAGGAATATCCATCATTGTGTAAGTAACGCCCCACAAAACGTAAGTTACTGCGGCATAAGCAACAAGTCCGCCGCCATCAAGTGTTGGTGGTGCAGAAAACATCAGAAACAATACAACAGCATTAAGCAATGTTCCAATAAACAGCCATGGTCTGAACTTTCCCCATCTGGTTCTTGTCTTTGCAACAACTACACCCATTATAGGGTCGTTAAATGCATCAAATACTCGTGCCGCAAGAAGTATAATCCCCATTGCTATCGCACTAACCCCAAGTATATCCTGATAATAATACAGAATATAACTTGCACAAAACATATAAACCATATCTTTGCCAACTGCACCTATGCCATAAGATGCCATTTCTTTCTTATTAAGCCCCATACGCTACCTCTTTTCTTTCTATATGTCTGATTTCTTCATATTTTTTAAGTGTCTGATTACTGCACGCCGTATTAAATGTCTGATTTCTTCATATTCACTGCTAATTTGACAGCCTCATATGCACCATTATATATACCCATCTGTTTATTCTTCTTTATGTTCTTACACATATCTATAATGTATGTATCATCTTCCATAAACAGCTTTATCATCTGTAAAGTATGAGGTATATCCCTGCACTCAAGTGTTCCGTCACCTATCTCTGCTGAATGGACTGCACCCCACTGTTCGTGTCCGCCAACTCGCTTTATAAATAACTTTGGCACTGGATAGAATGCTAATTCACTTGGTTTGGTAACAAGCACATCTGCACTTCTCATCAAAAGGTTAGTACAATACACTGCCTCAAATATATTCTTGTTATAAAAGCCGTGGATACCTGTTATATTATCAGATGTGTCTTCACTTGAATTATCTGCTGTAATATTCTTAGAATTATCATCTCTATTGTTATCTGTCACTACATCAGAATTGTTTATCTGGCTGGCTGATAATGCCTTCGTGGCAAATGCCTTCGTATCTTTCCAGTTGTCAAAATGCTCAGTTGCCAGTTCTCTCATCTGTGGGATATCTCTTATAAGTTCGTCCCATACATTTTTATAATCACCAACATTAACGTATAACACTGCCTTATTCTTCTTAATATAAGGAATAAGGTATTTAATTATATGGGCAAATATCTCTTTCTGTGCACCTGCACCACCAATTGTAAGCAGAAATCTCATAGGCTTTCCGTTCTGTTTTCTTGCTATTCTTGCATTGCAGTCAGCCTCAATATTAGTTACAAGCTCGTGGTCGATATAATGTCCTGTGTATACAAGACTATCTGCTGGCATTTCATTTAACACCTTAATGCCGTCCATTCCATTAAGTATCCTGTAACCCTGATAAGCATAATGTGTCTGGACTGTATGAATACTTCCTTCTGACAAATGCAATGCCATTGGCCAGTTATCCGGTATTGCATTAACAACATTTTTCATACCTGCGTGTACTGCCGCCTGTGCCGGCCATACATGAGTTGCAATAACCGGAATATCCTTAGGAACATTCTTATATACAGGTGCCATAAGCTCTGCATTCTTCTGGTCTGAAGCGTTATAGGAAAGCTTCCTGAAGCCCTCGTAATTCATTGGTTCCCACACCAGTCTGTTAAACAGCCTGCTCTTTTGTGATAACCTTGAACCAAGCGAATACAGGTCGTTCTGTGCCCTTATAACTTTAGTACAGGTTGTATTATCGTAAGAATTAAGATCCATCCAGTAAGGAACATATCCAAGTGCATTAGCTGCTGAAGCAATCGCCATTGATATTCTGTAATGTCCAAAACCCATTCTTATATTGCCAACTATAATACCTTTATCAGTATCAAATTCTTCTTTATTACCGTTAGATACGCTTGCAGGCTTATCTGCAACCCTCACATCATACACGCCAAGCATATCACCTATGTATTTGTTCTTCTTTATTGTCACCTTATAGTCGGCATTGCTGTCATCACCATATTTTCTTGCGTATTTTTTTTTGGAATTAATAGCTTTTCTATATGCCTTTCTATCAATTTCATTGTTAAATATAACCTTTGATTTGTCCTGCATTATATATTCCTCCTTTTTATTTTCAATGACTTTCCTTAACTGCCACGCCATCTAATAATATTCCCACAATCTCATCAAGTCCCTGTGTATATGTCATTCCTGCCCTTATAAGAATGTCTCTTTGGAAAAATTGTTCTATTGATGCCTCCATCATCATCTTAAACATCAATACATTAACCGGTCTTATCACTTCTTCCTCAATCCCCTGTTCCAAAAGCTTAATCGTTGTCTCCCATCCATTCTCCAGACGTTCTTCAACGTGTCTGTATATCTCCGGGAATTTGTCCTTTAACATATATAATTGTCTTAAATCAATATCTTTATAACTCTCAGGCATAACTCCAAGAATACGTCTTATCTTCTCAATTGTTGATAATGTATTATCTTCAATTATCTCTGATTCGCTCTCTTTAATCGTGTCAAACAGATAATCTACCATCTCCATAAACAGAGTGTTCTTATCTTTAAAAATTGTATATATTGTCTTCTTACTCATTGCAAGAATAGATGCAATATCGTCCATTGTAAATTTAAGGCCTTTTTGATTAAATGCCTGTATCGTTGCCTGTAAAATCTTCTCTTTATTATTCATAATGCTCCTTTTAATGTTGTGTATCAGTGACGCTTATAAAACAAAAAATCAAGGAAACTAACTTTTGTGTTTTAGTTTCCTTGATTGTATCACATTATTTTATTAGGTACAATTGCTATTTTTATATAATCATTTCAAATATTTTTTAGCAGTGTTGTACAATTTATTGTATATTTTACAATATAGACCGATATATTTTTAACACAATAACGCATATAATTGAAAATATCTGAATATTATCATCTCTATTTCCTATATCTTTTAAATCTTCTTTTGATATAAATGGATTACGCTTATGACGTTTAACAAAATTAACTAACGGAGCAATATGATCTGCCTCACCCGCATTATTCTGCCAATTATCACCGTACGTTTTCTTAGCATCACTTTATTTTTTCTTAACTAATCCAGTTTTTTCTGTAATGTACTGATCAATTCCTCAATAACAATTGGTTTGGTTAAGAATCCATCCATACCGCATTCCAGTGCTTTTTTCTGTCCTCATCAAATGCATTTGCAGTCATGGCAAAAATGTTGATTCCAGCCAGTACCGGATCATTCAGAGCGCGTATCTGCCTGAATCTGGCCAATAGCAGTCATCAAGGTATCTCTGATATCTGACATGAACATTGGTTTTGCACAGAAAGCAGTCTACAATATTTTTTATTACTTCCTCATTAGGTGGAACTCACCATAAATCATACATTTTCATTGTTTCTCTATCTCGATATTCATGCTTCTCATAGTATCCAATCAGCTTGCCACTATCTCTAAGTGCCACCATATATACATCTTTATTCTGCTTCTCATTATGAAATGTATACACAATATTATGGCTTTCGTCCTGTGCAAACCATTCTGTCACCTGTCTTATCTTTTCCTGTGATTCCTTATTATGACATTCCAGCAGGCTTCTGCCAATCAGCTTGTCTCCGCCACGCTTTCCATAATTAACAACCGCAGCAGGATTCATATATATTATTTCATGATTAAGATTGCATATAACGACTGCGGCTCTATCCTGATCTATGATACTTTTAAAATAACTTATATTAATCTCATTATAGTTCAATCTACTTTTTAACTCCAAAATATTATGCTTTATTTGCTCAATGACTATCTTAAATTCCTCATCGCTTTTTCCTGTTGGATCTTCAAGTCCCCAATTATCATCAAATGGTCTGCCTGTAAATGGACACCCTACATTACATCCCATTGATATTGCAATATCCGGATCTGGAATATCACTAACCAGCTTACTGAACTGTCCTTCTGCTTCCATATCTATATTATATAATTCCTTCATAATACGGACAGCATCCTGATTAATCTGTGGTTTTGTTTCTGTCCCCGCCGAATAACTTTGAAACACATCTGATGCCAGATGTCTTCCAAAAGCCTCAGCAATCTGACTTCTACATGAATTGTGAACACAAATAAAAGCTACTTTTACATTACTCATAAAATGGACACCTCTCCTTTATACATTGCTCATTAAAATCTGTGAATCCACATTGCATTTGTTCGTATTGCAATGTTACTCCATAATGAGCATTCACATAATCAATACCATTCTTAAATGCTATCATTGCATCTCTCTTGCAGCATCTTGGTCCGTTTATGGTTCCTAATTCTCCAATTGCTTTCGAGGTAAACTGCATATGATTTCCCCATGTTCCATCCGTTGAAAGCGGACCTGTTCCATCAATTATTGCAAGTGCAGCACCTATAGATGTGATTGCTCCGCATATTCCCCATAAACCGCACATTGCCCCCGGCATCCGAAGTCCCTCTGCCATCAGCCTGTCCAATGCCTGTTCTAAGTCTATCTCTCCTCCTGCGTTTTTGTAGGCTACAAGCAAACTTGCACCATCTAATATATGGTGTTCCGGTCCATGAATACTGACATATTCCTTCTTTGCTATCTGTTTAAAAATGACAACCGGATTTGTTCCCTGTTCTTTCTTTATATCTTTTACAATCAGTTCTGCTTTTTCTCTTACTGTCATAGAAAACTTCCTTTCGTCTTATTTACAATCTTTACAAGTATTAACAGGATTCCCCCTCTAACAACAGCTATCTTTTTTGTCACAGCATGACTCACACGTCAAACTGCCAATAGAATCTTTGAATTCTATTAAAGTTTCACAATTCAAGGAATAATGGTGCCATTTGCCTTCTTTCCGGTCATTAACCAACCCACACTCCACCAGTATTTTCATATGATGAGATAATGTAGGCTGAGTAATACTAAATCTTTCCAAAAGCCTGCATCCGCATTTTTCTCCATTTGACAACATCTGCACTATTTCCAGCCTGTTTGAATCTCCAAGTGCCTTGCATATTAAAGAAACATCCGCTAATCTCATTTCATTCACCTCGTATTGATAATTATCTATGTATAAAATTAGCATATACATAGATGAATGTCAATGTATTTCGTGAAATAAAGCTCTACATTTTCGATACATAATTGTCCTTATGTGACAAAAATAATCGAGGTATCTTTCACTTTATTTATTGTGCATATGAGATTATTAGCTTACAATATTATAAAGAGGCGTTAATACATATAGATATTGAGATTCAGAAGCCGAATCGCTTCAAAGACTTATTACATAAGATTTACAATAAATCAGAAGATATATTATTCTCCATTATTCAGAATATATCAGGTATTCTTCTACTGTTATAGCAGAAGTAACAACGTGTATATTCTTTTCTATACACATTATAAAAAATCTCTTATATTCATCTGCATTTCTGCCACGCTCTGTTGTAGGCATAACAAACTGGTCTAAATCAATTTTCTTTGTGCGTCTGTCTGATATACTTATCAAACCATCAATACTACTTAAAATCTGAACAACATAAGTCAGCTTATCTTCTGGTACTCTTTCCAATAATTGAATAGCTTCTCTTCTAGTTGCTGTCATAGGTCGTAACTCTTAATTAATTGTATGTACAGATATATCTAATTCTTGAGAAATTTCAGTTTTAGAAATTCCTGCTTTTAGCATTTTTCGAGCTGGCATCTCATTTCATAATTAAGACACACATACTTCTTATGTTGCTTCATTACATCATTAGCTGTCATAATCATTTCTTCTTCCAAATAAAAAAAGATACTAAAGGCTATAATTACCTCTAGTATCTTCACACTTAATATTCAATTGTTATTATGTTATAAAATTTTAATGTGCGTGAAACATAGATAATTACTAGCTTTTGTAACTATATGTTAACGCTTACAATTCTTTATATAAATCTTAACATTCATTTTATTTATATGCAAGTAACTTAAATTATATTCATTAATTTAATATAATTTCATCTTTATAGCCAAGCTAATTAATTAAGCAACTTAAATATAAGCAAATAAACTCAAATTCCAACCAATTAACTTAAATTTTTATCAAACAGCTTAAATATTTCAGTTGTTAAAATTCAGATTTAACTTAAATCAAATCAATTTATACCTATTCTTATAATGTATTTAATAAAAAACTTCCATTTCTAAAAAAATCAAAATAATATTTATCTCTTATTCTCCCTCTCCAACTCTATATACAACTATCTTCTCCCTCTCAGCCTCTCCTTCCGATACATCACTACAATCAATCTCTTCAACAAATGTCACATTATATTCCTGTGACAGGCACATAAGATACTCATCTGATGGATAATAACACATAATAAGCATTTCCCTTTCAGCCTCATAATAGCTGTCTATAATATTCGCCAGCACGCTCTTGAATATCTCAATAGAATGATATTTTGTCTGATATGCCATAAAAATGCTTACTCTGCCTTTTCCACAGCCATAATCCAACAACATATTATTTTTGCCTATAAATCCTGTATTAGCCAGTCTTTCCAATACTTCATATGAGGTTGGTTCATATGGATACCTGAATGTATCTGACCTTGTGTCATCACGTCCAGTTGTCTTTATTCTTAAGAGATTTTCCCATTCTTTTTCTTTCATTATTAATATCCTCTTACTTTATATTTTTATTTTGGGTTGTTTTTGATAATCCATTGTTTCTTCATTAGATTTTCGTATAAATAACAACATCATAACACCAAAAAAAGTAAAAAATATGCCTCCTGCTATTGATGTTTTTATTTTAAATTCATCTCTTACTTTTCGAGGGTCTGAACTTAAATAATAGATTTTTTTATGACTACCTATTTTAGATTTAAATAAAAGATATGTTCTATATTGGCATATATATTCTTTATCATTCACTATATAACTATATTTTTTATATCTTATAACTTGTGTGCCAGAATAATTATTTAATCCCGTATCAACATATCTGTCAATTGATAAAAGTATTCCATCTGCCTGCATATAATCGGCAGTTTTAATCAACTCATTTATACCTGTTACTGCACATACACTTACTGCTAATATACATATTACTAATATTAATTTTAAAGTTTTCTTGTCTACAGATACAATCATAAATCCCCCTGTCTGATTTTATAATCAAATACGAAAAAGTAAAGGGGGCTGTCGTGCTAAGTTTAATCTCTATAATATATAAATATTATAATTTACATATTATATCAACAACGTTTTACACGATAACCCCTTACTTATCTTAATACTTTATAATTTATTATCCATATATATTATAACTTGCATTTATCATATTCATTGCATTCAATTTCTTATAACAATATATGAATGGACCCACAATTATAAAAGCTCCTAAAACATTCCAAAGCCAAAAATCCTTAGCACCAAATTGATAATCGTATCCTCTTCTTTTCAATTCAGCACCTATTCTATTAGCAAATGAATGATTCCAAACCAATCCATATATTCCTAAAGTAATTGCCGAAATCTGCAGCATTCCTAAAAATGGTATTGTCCTCTTTCCATCGGCACGACTGGCTACTATATTCATTTCACCCGATATCTGGCTTTCTATTACAATAGAATAAATTCCTAATGTAAGAATACTGAAAATTATGTATTTTACAATATTTCTATTACTTGGAAGCTGTAATTTAGGTGCATACTGGTTATCATACCACTGTCCAGCTTCACTATTATTCTGCTCATACTGTATGCTTGCGTTTAATTTCATACCACATACATTACATATTTCAGTATTATCATCACATACTGTATGACAATTAGGACACTCAATCATATTTTCCTCCATCTTATAACTCTTTTGTTAATTTTCTTTTCTTCAAAGTTATTGCTGTTACTGCCAATCCAGCAAGTACCACTACTCCAATAATACTTCCATAGAATAATGGCTTATTATTAAAATATTGTACCCATTTATTAGTAGTAACATAAAAATCTGATATATTAACAATATTTGATGGTGCATCTGAACCCATTGCTTTTTCACCATTACCAGCTGCATCTACAGCATATACAAGCAGATTATGGGCTGATGTTGAATCTCCATTAATATTAAATGTAAAGTTACCTCCATCTTTGACAATTTGATCAAGTTCATCATCTGACCATACTCTATATTCATTACCATCCAATTCAACAATAACTTTACTAAGTTTTAAATTATCTCTTACTGTTAACTCAACATCCTTATCCTCAACTGCATATGTTGATCTGCTATCAAGATTTTTTACATTAATTATTGGAGCTTCATCGTCAATACCAAATTGAATCTCCACATTCTTGGTATCCTGATCAGTTTTCTGTGTACGGCCAGTTTCATCATCTGATTGAATAGTTAATCTATATACTCCATTGTCTGTAAAATTCTTTGCAAAAATAACGTATGTATAATGATACCATTCACCATTTCCACCTGTTATATTTATCTGATAATCAACATTTTCTTTAAGATTAATTGTCTCATCATTCTTATATAATATAAGTCTAATATTATTTAACCTATCAACGTTAACTTCTGATATAATAATGTCTTCCGCCTGCTTAACATATTTTCCATTAAGAAATTCCGTCTCTGTAGACAGCTCATATGTTGAACCAAATCTATTTACAGAAAATACTATTATCTGTGTAGAAGTATTACCTGCTTTATCAGTTATACTTGCATCCAGTGTATAAATATCATCTATGGTTTTATTGTTATCAAAATTGTTAAATGTAAATACTCGTCCATTATGTTGATCTGAATAAGCTCCATCTAATTCCACGCTCTTGCGGTTAGCGCCTGTAAGCGTAATTGAAACCATTGACTCATCATAGTTAGTATCTGAATATGAAACTACTGGTATTACAGTTCCACTATTAGCTGTATTATTATCAATTCCTGTTATTGATAACTCAGGAAGTGTCTTATCAATATAGAAGTTCTGTTCAGCAAATTCTTCACTTATATTTCCCGCCATATCAGTAGTACTAACACTAAATGTATAATATGCATCACTATTATAATTAATTGTAGCTGTATTTCTATCTCCATCTGAAGACCAGCCACTTATATCTGGCGTTGAAACCGCATTTCCATCATCCATTGCAGTTATATTAACATTAACTCTATCTGCCTGAAAATTATGTTCTGTTATCGTAATAGTTGCTACTCTGTCCGATTTATAATAATTATCATTAGAAGCTTCATTATTATCATAATTAACTTCTATTACCGGCAATGTTTTATCTATTGTGAATTCATTAGCTGCAATAGTTTCTTCTGCATAATTTACTGATTGACTTGCATTGTCTGCCATATCACTATAATTAATATCAAAACTATAATCTCCATCAGCATCATATGTAACATATGTTATCCAAGTAGTATCATCCATATTTCCACTGCCTGAGTTCTGTTCCCATCCTGAAATTGACGGAATTACACCATCTGTATTTACAATGTTTATATTAACATCATCTGCATTAAAATTACGCTCTGTTATCTGAATTCTTGCTGTTCGGCTTTCTTTAAAATATACATTGTTATCTGCTATATTGTTATCATAAGATACATCTATTATTGGAGAAGTTGTGTCTATTTTTATATACTGACCTATCATTTCATTATTAGTAACTCGTTCATTACCAGCATTATCAAATGCTGTTAATTCTAATATTACATTATTAGAATTAAATTTCTGTGAGTCAATAACAATATTACCATTCCAAGAACTTATAAGTTTATCATTATCATATATTGCACCTGCAACATTATCTGAAGCTATATCCAGCAACGTTCCTGTTTCGACCGCATCTGTGTCTCTGGTATATATTCTATAAGTTATTTTATTAATACCTGAATAATATCCATTAACATCTTGATTATTACCTGAATATTTAGGATCAATAACTTTCATTGCAACATTTACATTACTATTATGAAGACCATTCTTATTAGCTCCATCAGGCAATATATCTATCTGTGGTGCTGCACTTTCACCACTTGGTGCTTTGTCATCAACAACTATACCTGTTGAATTGACAATTGATACGTTACCAGACATATCTTCTACTCTGAAATATATTACAAATTTTTCACTAGGTTTTATTAAAACACCATTTTGTGAATCATAATTATTCCATATTCCGTTCACATCATAATCTGCTAATTGATTAATTTTCTGGTATTTAATTGATTTAATACCACTAATATCAGCATCTGTTGTAAATTTTAAAGTAATATCGTTACGATAAAATCTTTCAAATGCTATTCCGTTTATAGCTAGAACTGAAGTACTATCTATCGTAATATCAGAATTGACTGGTGCTGTTTTATCGATTACAAATTCGCTAACAGCTTTAGAATTGCCATAATCAACATAGGTGTTTTTTCTACCTGACATATCTGTATATGAAATATCAAATGTATAATATGCCTCAACTGTAAATGGAATTTCTGCCTCATGAATATCTCCGTTATTTGTCCAGCTTGAAGGATTCTTTAAGTATGAAGCAAAATCTGCAACATTATCAACAGCTTTGTTATTTGTTACTTTTAACTCTACATCATTTGAATTAAAGTTGTGCTCTATAATTGTTATTCTAGCTGTTCTATCAGCATTGAAGTATTTATCATTTCGTACATCATTATTAGAGTAATCTACCTTTACAACTGGGTCTGTTTTATCCACAATAAATTGCTTCGTTACTTTATCCGCAGCATTACCTGAGTAATCAGTATACTCAACACTAACTATATACTTGGCATCTTTACTTTCATATTCATTATTTAACTCTATACTGCCTACCCAGATATCATCTTTATCATTATATGAAAATCCTGTTGTTAAATCCTTATCCTTGTATGTCTTTTCGGTTAATGTTCCATCATTTAACTCTGTTGTAACTTTTATTTTCAAGTCATCAGAATCCTTGTCAAAATTTGCTTCTTTTATTTGAATATTGGCTGTAACAGGATAATCTTTATAATACTCTTCATATTGGTTGCTTTTATTCTTTCCATCTATCGTAATATTTATCTCTGGTTTAATATCATCTACCACTGTTGTTTTAGTATCTTTAAAAACTTCACTCACATTCTCTGCTTTATCATTTGCTGTAAAGCTGACTTTTCCTCTAAACTGGGCTGGAATTTCAAAGACTGCCTGAGCTTTACTTTTATCAGATTTAAAATTCTTGTCACCTTCAGATATTACAATATCTTTTTTACCAGTATTTACAGTACTTGCCCCTTCTTCTACTTCATAAGAATATTTAAATGATTTTATTCCTGATGTCTTATCATCTGCTGCAATTGTAACGGTTACAGGTGCTTTATAATATCCAAATGTAATTAACTGCAAAATTACATCTTTCTTTGACTTTGAATAGCTTATTGTAAGATTTTCTGGTTTTTCCTTATCAATACAAAATTCTGTCTCAGCCTCTTTTTGCTGTAAATTTCCTGCCATATCTTTATAATCTATCTTTAATGAATACATAGCATCTGTATCAAATTCTACATTTCTAAGTGTATAAGTATTGCCCTGTTGCTCCCAATTACCTTCTCTTAATAATTTCTGATAATCTTTGACATTAACAGATTTATCATCTGCATCTTTAGTAACACAGTTTACATTTATATCTGAAGGGTCAAAATTATGCTCTTTAATTACTATGTCCGCCTTTGCTTTTCTATAGTAATACTCTCCATTTATAGCATCTTCTTTATCTAATTCTATGCTAACCTGTGGTGCAGTTTTATCTATCGTAAATTTATTTGTATATGGTTTTGCTTCATTTCCTGAAAAATCTGAGTATTGAATATTTAATGTATAATCGCCTTCTTCTGTAAATTCAATAGATGCTCTCCATATACCATCGCTTCCTTTGTTAAACCACTCTTTAAAATCGTCCTTATTCTGATACTTTTTTGAAGTAGTTACACCTTCATCATTTATACTGGTAACAGTTATATTTAAATGTTCTGATATAATCTCATCTGGTCTTGATGCATCAGTTAATTTTTCAAGGCTCTCTACAAAAAAGTTATCTTCATCTATACTGATTGTTGCTGTCCTATCTGCTTTATAATAAGATGAATTTTTCACATCATTATTATCATAAGATACGCTAACTCCTTTTGTTATTTCATCTACAACTATTGTTTTATCATTATCAATACAGATGTCACTTTTATTATCAGCACAATCCGTTGCAGTAAAGTTGACTTTTCCTCTAAACTGAGCTGGTATTTCAAAAACTGCCTGAGCTTTATTACCATCTGACTTAAAAGCATTATCTCCCTGTGCTATTACAACATCACTCTTTCCGGCATTTACACCACTTACACCATTATCTACTTTATAAGAATATGCAAATAACTTTATTCCTGATGTCAAATCCTCTGCTTCTATCGTAACTTTTACTGGTGCTTTATAAAATCCGAATGTTATTCCCTGTAACAAAATATCATGTACTGATTTTGAATAACTTATAGTAAGATTTTGTGGTTTTGTTTTATCAATCTTGATTTCGTCTGATGATATATTTATAGTTCCTGTTATTCCTAATTCATTCTTTAAATAAATTTTTTTAGTATGTGAACCATCTTCAGTTATTTTCAAGCTGTCTTCCCATATATTATTAGTTAAATTATTAGAATAACTAACTTTATAACCTGCTGCTGGAATAATAGTAACATCACCTCTATACCATATATTATCAGATGACTTTTCTCCTGATATTGTATATGGCTGTGAAGGTGTTTCAAGATATTCTACTTGTATAGTATAAGTTGCCTGTGCAGCTGCGTAACAATTATTACCTGCCTTAACAGCTTCTACAGTCACCGTACCTATACTATTATCTTTAAATTTAAGTTTACCATTATTATCAACTTCTGCTATATTAGCACCCTCTATAACTTTATAAGTTATAACAGTATCCACTGCATATCCTTTTTTGTCCGGTACACTTATATTTTCTACTGGGACTGCTGCATTAGAAAAATTATTACCATATATTACTTTTTGTGTATTGGTATCATTAAATTTAATTGACTGTTCTGCTGGACTTATATCAATTGTTAATTCATCAATAGCAGCTTTATAACCATCAGAAGATGCCTTTTCTGCTCGAATAGTTACTTTTCCTGCTTTTTTTACTTTAATCTTATTACCATCAATTGTTATAGCATCACCACTTACAATTGAATATTTTACTTCTCCATCTCCATTACCACCCGTTGTTGCTAATGTATATTCATTATTATTCTCATTATATTTGATTGATTGTGGCATATTATTATCAAATTTAAAGCCTTTCTGTTCTGCTTTATCTATTGTTAATGTATAATATGCCTTATTGGAATCAAGATAACAATCATCACCATTTCTTACAGCCACTACAGTAATTGTACCAGAACCCTTAATAGTTACTTTTCCTGTATCCACATCTACGGCTGCACAAGGAACCCCTGATTGTGTATTACTAACTTCTTTTACACTATACTTAATATCGCTTGTTGATTGTCCTCCTATAGCTACATTGTTGTATTCATTATTATTTTCACCATATGTAACTTTATCAGTGTTTTTATTAAACTTAACTTCTGTTTGATTTGCTTTTTTATTGTAATACTGCAGGCTATTGAAGCTTCCTCATATATATCATCTGCCCCTTTAACCGCTTCTACTGTAATTATTCCTGTTTTATATCCCTTAGATTTAACAATACCTGTTGCTGTGTCAATACTTGCAATATCATTCTCTGTAACTCTGTTTCCGTTATCAACTATATAATATGCAATTGCAGAACTAGTACTTCCACCTGATGCTTCAACAGTATAAGTCCAATTCTCTGAATATGTAATTTCTGGATTAGTTGTTAAAAATTCTAGTGCTTCCTGTTGAGCCTTCTTAATAGTAAGTGTATAAGTTATTGGAGAAGAGTCTTCATATCTTTCATCTCCTAATTTTGTTGCTTTTACTACTATCGTTCCAATTTTCTTTAATGTTATAACTGGTGATGTATTATCTTCTATAGAAGCATACTCTGAACCTGTTGTAATCTCATATATAATTTGTCCACTACCATTACCACCTGACGCTTCGTTACTAAATGTTCCATCTGTTATAGCTGCATCTTCTGGTGTCTCTATTTCAAACTGAAGCATTTTCTGAGATGCTTTTTTGATTTCAATTGTATATTGTGCTTTGACTTCTTTATATTTATCATCAGCAGCCCTTTTTGCTTCAACAACAACACTTCCTGCTTTTAATAAATGTAATGTTCCATCATTATCTACAGTTGCATAATCATCTCCGCTGGCAATCTCATATGTTATGTCACCTTTTCCATAACCACCAGATACCTTATTAACATATGTTCCATTTTCTGAATATATAATATACCCTGGAGCAGGATCACTAAATTCAAAATTGGAATCATCTGCTTTATTTATAGTTAAAGTATATGTTGCCTGTGATTCCTGATAGTTCTCGTCCTCAGGCAATACAGCTTTAATAGTTGCACTTCCTGCTTTCAGTGTAGTTATAGCACCATCATTATCTACACTTATACACTCATCACCTGACTCAACACTATATGTTACAGTACCAGCACGGTCTGTTTTTGAACTCGCAGCTGTGTTAGTAAAATCCTCACCATATTTTATCTCAGCTGTTGATAAAGTAAAAGCAAATGTGTCATCAATTGCTTTCTTATGTATTTCAACATCAATATTATCAATGTCATTGACTACCTGTATATTAGTACTTGTATGTTTAACATATCCATCTTTCGTAGCTGTAATATCCATAGTTACTGTCGTTCCGTCTGTTGCTGCATTCGCAATTAAATCGGAGGTTATGTCTGCAATTAACGCAATACCATTAATTGTCACAACATTACCCGACTTATTTTCACTTCCAGCTTTTATTAAATATTCAATATTAACGCCATCAATTAATGCACCAGCTTCGTCCTTGACTGTAATAGAATAACCATTAGTCTGTGAATCTGCTTTAGCTCGTATTCTAAATACATTAAATGGAATAATTGAAATAACCATTAATATTACAAGAAACCATGCATTAATACGTTCTATAAGCTTTCTTTTGCCTTTCATAATTTTTCTCCTATTCTATAATTTCTTTACTCTCTGCATATCCAATCTCAAATTCAATACAAAATTCTTTATTTAATACTGTTGTTTCATTAGTTGAATGTGATAATACTGTCGTTTCATTCATTCCTGTATTAAGCACTTCCGTATTTCCTGTATCAGGACTAAGTTCTGATGTATTGAATTTTTCTGTCTGTGGAGAAATTCCTATTCCACCTGTGCTTTTTATTAATTTACCAGATGGTGATATTTTATCTGTAAGCCTTCCTCTTGCAACATTAACAGGACTTGACTTATAATTTTTTTCTCCTGTATTTTCATTTTGTCTTCTAATATCTTCTATTGCTTTACGTGCTGTAATTCCAGTTAAATCTCCAATTATCCTTCTTATATCCAAAAGGAAAAATAAAGCAATTGCTATAAACAGCAAAACAACTGCAATTATATAAAATATTGTCGACATACTTTGTAATCTTTCTATTGACATATATCAGTTACCTCCATTTCCAGTTCCATAATCAATTGCAACTGATAATTTCGTATCGTTCAAAAGATTTAAAATGTTATTTTTTAAAGTCAAATCAGTTTCCATCTTACTTGCAATTGATTCAATATCTGAAAGCATTGCATCTATGTCCTGCTTTTCAACTCCATCTCTTTTAAATTTGGTAGCATATTGTTGTATAGAACTTCTTGCTAATTCAAGCATCTCTAAACGGACGATTTCTGTTTCATTGTCATTTTTACCAACAGATTCCATAAGCAATGAAAGATTATTGAAGAAATCTTGATATATCCCTCTATCCTCACCTGTTTTTTGTAATTCTGTTATTGTCGAATAAAAGTCTCCCACTGCATAATAAACTTCTGCCGTCCCTCTGTTCTCATATCCATCTGGAGCATATTCTTTAACTTTTCCAAACCAGTTTTTGGCATTTATAGCTGAGGTAAGTTTATTAGCATTTTCCTGATAGTAATACCAATATAACTTTCCAGTTTCATAACATATATCCGCATAATCCTTAGGATTCTTTATTAATTCATCCCTATTATTCGATATCAGCTTGTCTAATGTATTAGCTTCGCTATCAGTAAAATTATGATCATTATCACGAAACGCTCTTATTAATCCAAGATAAGCTTCTTTGTTTCCGCCTTGATTTGGTATTGCTATACAATCCTGATACAATTTTATTTTTTCATTATAATTAGATGTATCCTCTGCATTTTGCAATACTCTTTGATATTCTTCGGATGCCTTTTTATGTGCAACAATATTAAAGCTTAGTCCACTTACAGCAAATATTACACTTAAACTCAATGCAGCTATAAATCCACTAAGTTTTATTTTTTGCTTCTTTTTATATTCATCATCAATAACTTTATAATGATCTAATGCATACATAAGCTCCGCTGCTGACTGATATCTGTCATCTGGATTTCTCTGTGTACATTTAAGAATAATTCTTTCCAAGCCACTTGATAATTCAGGATTAATCTGTCTTATTGGCTTCATTTCATATGGTGGTTCACTTGGATTGCAGCCTGTAACCAGATGAAACAATGTAGCTCCGAGACAATATATATCTGTTCTTGCATCAGTCTGTCCCATTCCACCAAACTGTTCCGGTGCCGCATACCCCACTGTACCTAAGCATGTTGTATCCGCAAGGTTCTTTTCCTTAAATTCTCTTGCTGTACCAAAATCAATAAGTGTTACATTTCCATCTGGCTTTAACATTATATTGGCTGGTTTCATATCCCTATATATGATTGCCGGCTGTCTGGAATGTAAATATCCCAGTACATCACAAAGCTGTTTTGCCCATTCAATAACATATTCCTGTGGCTGTGCTCCATACTCTTCTAAAGCCTTATTAAGAGAATTACCTTCTATATAATCCATAATTATAATGAATGAATCTTCATTATCTATAACGTCAATAATACTAGGAAGGTTTTTATGATTAAGCTTTTTAAGAATATCTGTTTCAGCGACAAGTCCCTGCTTAACGGCTTCAAATTCCAAAACACCATCTTTTCGCACTTCTTTTACAGCCCATGTTTTGTTAGCTTTTTCATTAATCGCCATCCAGACAACACTCATACCGCCTTGTCCAACCTTACTAAGGATCTTATATTTGCCATCAACAAGTGAACCTACTTCAAGCATCTTTTTTCTCCTTTATCTAATATGTTCTTATAGATACAACTGTAATATTATCTCGTTCCTGCCTTTGCTTATTTATCTCCACAAGCGTATCCATATTCTTCTTCATAATATCTTTATCAAGCATAACTGACGGATTTAAATAATTATATATTTCATCATTACTTATCTCGTGCCTAAAACCATCACTACATAACATATACACGGCATCCTTTTTGGTATTTCCAATAAATATATCTGGATATATGTAATCAGATGCTCCAATACACTGTAAAAGAACACTTCTTCTGGCATCATATTTTGCCTGTTCTTCTGTCAGATTCCCGAGTTCTACTTCTCTTGAAACAACTGTCTGATCTTTAGTAAGAACTGACACTTTATCCATTATTTCATACGCACGGGTATCACCTACATTTATTATGTAATACTTCTTTTCTGTTATTAAAATGGCTGTAACCGTTGTTCCAACACCTGATGTTAATCCGCATTTTTTTCCATAATTTTTAATTTTTTCATTAAAATCTATTGCTATGCCACACCAATCTTTCTGAATATCTGCATCTTCCAAACCATTTTCACACAATATTGGCAGTTTCATATCAACCCAGTTACAAAATGCTTTAACAACTGAAGCACTTGCAACTTCTCCTTTAGATAATCCACCCATACCATCACATAACACTGCAAATGCCATTTTTTCTGACTGTGTTCTAATAACTCTGGCATTATAACTATCCTGATTAGTATTTTTTGTATTTCCTATATCGGTTGTTGCAGAAATAATAAAATCCACTATTTATTACCTCCCTTTGCATATAATTATGTTAATATAGCCTAAATAATTATTACTATTAACCATAATTAAAACATTCTAAATTCAAAGTCTTCATTTCCAAAACGAATTTTATCGCCATTTTCTATTTCAACTTCTATATTACTCTGTATCATTTTTCCATTGACATATGTATGGTTAGTCGAATTAGTATCCATTACATAATATTTAGAATCTCTTGTTATAATATTTGCATGACTTCTACTTACTGCTGTATTGTCACTTACAAAATAATCAACATAACTTTTTTCTTTTCCAATTCTAAATACAGGCTTATTGATCATAATTTTCTCATTGTTTTTCATCCTTATTAAGTTAGGTGAAATCATCTGTGGGTTTCTCATACTTGGATTTAAAACAGTTGTTCCGCCATTTCTTAACATATCAAGATTGGTAGTTTCTCCAAAATTCATCTGCTGTCCCTGCATAGGTGGCTGTTCCTGATTATGCTGTTGTGTCTGTACAAACGATTGATTATATTCCTGTGCTTTATTCTGTGATGGATTATTATAATCAGCTCTTACATTACCAACCTGTTCTTCTGTGGCTGCATATTCATTTTGAACAGACTGCTGTGGCTGAGTAACATTCTGTTGCTTAACCCTGTTTTGAACCATTGACATATTCTGCTGTCCCGGTATTGCAAAATTCTGCTGCCCATTCATACCTGGCATAGGTGGTCTGACATTTCCTCCTTGCATAGATGGAACTCTCATTCCATTGCCTTCTGGCATTCCTGGAACATTAAAATTACCAGACTGTGGCTGTCCTTTTGGCATTTTGGGATTTTTATCTCTTTTATGCTTATTTCCAGCCTCTGGCATCCCCATATTCCCTGAAGCCATATTATTCTGAGCATTTGCCTTTTTAGCTGCTTTTTGTGCTTTATATATAGCTGCATTTTCTGCACTATAATGCTGTAAAAGATAAAATAAACTCATTTCCTTTTGTGTCCCTGACTGCTGATTTGTCTGGAACTGCTGTGACGAACGATTAATTGGCTGATTAGGCATATTACCATTTGGTATATTCATCTGTCTATTATTAGGCATAGGTCTTACAGGCTGCTGAAACTGCTGAGCCTGCTGACTTTGCGGTTTTGACTGTACTTGAATTGTTCTTTGCTGCTGTTGCACTGGAATTGACTGTGCCTGCTGTACAGGTACCTGCTGTGGCTGAACACTTCGGTTATTAATATTATTCTGAGCCATATTCTGCTGATTATTAATAGATTCATTCTTAACATTTGACAACATCTCAGTTACATTTCCATCATTTCTGATTTCTTCAAGCAACATCTTAAAATCTGTAAGTGAAAATGCTGGAGAAGTATTAAGGAAATTGAAAATCTTTGCAACGTGATCAGAATTTTCTGTAGAATCAAATTGTGTATTCACCATTATATTTTTGAAAAATACACCCAAATCCGTTCTTTCTCTTTCAAGATTACTTATAGGAAGACATATTAACATCGCTTCACACGTAGATACATCTGCGAAAATATAATCTAAATCAAGTACAATTGCGTTAGAATCAATCATATAATCTTCTGCTGATAATAAACCATCAACAATTCCACTAAACACTCCAAGAAGTCTTTTCTTATTAACTGGTCCATTAAAAAATTGTCTTACTGATATTTTTGATGAAACATTATATTTTATATATCTCGTTTCATTCATCTGAGTAAATAATGTCTGTGCCAAACCTTGAATTTTGTTATTCGTAAGCATACCAAGACTTAATGAATCTACAACATCCGATTCTTTTACCTCATATACTAAATATGTACTTGCTCCTTGATTTTCGTATGTAAATTCCATAACTTAGTCCTCCCTGTTTAATCTAATTGTCACTAAAATTACTTCCATAATTTTGAACATGCAGACTGCTCAAATTCTAATCCGCTTAAATTGAACGGATTATAATCATATTCCAAAGTATATTTAACTTTTAAATACAAATCTCCTTTTGAAGAATCGACATATGATCCTGAAAAATCCAAACCATCAATGCCATTTTTAACTTTGTATTTTTTTAAAATTTCATTAGCATCACTTGATTTTCCACTTGTTAAATATGCAACAAATCTTTCCTTTATAACCTCAGAAAATGTATTACTTAATTTTTTATTACCTGCACCGTCATCTTCTGTAGCATCTTTATACCATTGACGATAATCTGTAAAGCCATTATCAGAATTAGTTATTTCTCCATACAATTCATAAATAACTTGACCCATATTACCACTATTTCCCAATTTATTATTTTGAAAAGCATCAGCAGCCATACTATTAGTCGTTGATAAAATAACATGCCCTATTTCATTTCTTGCTTCAAAAATTGTAAAAAAACTATACAAAAAGAGCATTAAAAACATAAAAATTGTAACCGAAACACATGCCTCTAATGAAAGAAGTCCTTTTTCGTCAGCTTTCATAATTAATACCCCCTATACACAATTCTTTCCTTTGAATATATCTTTGAGGCATTAGATAATTTTATAAATTCATTCGTTGAAAAACTTCCTGATGCTCTCAAATATGTAAAACTTTTATCCAAATCAAACACATAAGAATCTATTCTTGTTGCAGCATTGTATGATGCCTCCATTTGTATTACATCTGCTAAACGATTAATTAATGCATTAGAATTTGAAAATAGCATTATAATAATTAACATTTGCGTATAGTTTATGCTATTTAGAGCATCTACTATTTTATTAGCTTCACTTGGACTATATGTTGGATTTAAACCCTGCGCACCAGATATATCAACAGCCTGCGTATATATATCATTTTTTTGCGTATCATTTAACTTTAATGTTGTAAGTTTTCCTATTAAACTAACAATTCCTGTCGGTGTTAAATAAGCAATATCTTTCTTTAGTTCAACAGAACCTCCATTTGCCAAAATGACTGTATCTAACATCGGCTCAGCTATAAGATATAGCATATAAACAACAACTGTACCAATACCAAATGTAGCTGCTCCCGCTTCACTAGCAATTGCTGCAATTTCCTGATTTTTAAATACCGTATAAATATTAAATAACAATCTAATTGCCATAATCATTTGCACTGTTGTTGCTTGATTATCTGTTTCCGAATAACTTCCATTCAAAATATATTCTGTTTCTGCTCCATAAAAAGCATATCCTTGTTTTGCACTGCCTGCATTAGGTAAAGAATACACTTTCCCTAAAAGTCCACTTCCTGTATAAGTCGTTCTATTGGGTATGTTGTAGGCTATATAACCTGATAATAAAAACTTTTCTCCTATAGCTGTAGCCATTACCTCAAATGTTTTTTCTTTTAGTTGAACAACCAAATCTAAAATATCATATGTTGCTTTTCCTAATTTTTTCAAATTTGACCAGACATTGTTCCAATGCCAATTAGATGTATCACCACATTCATTAAGAGTATCTAATGCTGAAAACAATTTTCCTACAACATTATCCATATTACTTATGCTACCTGTAGCATTAAGGCTATTCAAATAAGAATTAATCTCTGTTTTAAAATAGTCAGATAACTTTTTGTCTTCATCCTGATATGGAGATTTTAGAGAATATATGCTACCTTCTATTCTTGACTTTTTAGATGGAAGGCCTCCTATCGTAGTATTATAATAATCCTCATTAATTGTCGCCGTTAATTCTGGATCATAATCTAGGCTTATCTTCAGTAAAGCTTTAGCAAAGCTTATAATTGTTTTCATTAATGTAAATAAACTTGATGAACATATTTCATCAGATAAATTTTTCTGTAATTCTTCAATCTGTTCACTTGTTAACATATCTTTTATATCTGCGATATAATATGATGATGTATCATCCATTTTTTTGTTTTCCGAAACTATATTATATTCATTATTAACTTTATTTCTTAATTCAATAAAACTACTATATAATAAAGAAAATTGGGATTTATAATCTTGCTCTGCAAACATTTTTATAGTTGATACTGCAACTGATGAAGAGGTAATTACATCTTTATCCAATAAATCATTATTATCAATATTAATTTTATCTTCTTTAAGTTTGCTTATTTCATCATTATAATAATTCTCACTTATAGTGTTTCCTGCATTTTTAGCAGTATCTCTCTTCTTTTCATAATCTTTAATGGTATTGTCAATTTGTTCTTTCTGACTTACTGACATTTGCTTAGATATATCTACCGCAAAAGAATTCATTGCTTTTTGAAGTTGTATAATACTATCCTGAGCATCAATAATTGCATTGCCCGCCGATTTAATACTTGATGCGCAACTATCAATTTTTGAAGCATAATCGTCTTTTTTGTTTTCAACATTATTTCTTTCGCTATTTAATTTATCAATATATGAATTTTCCACATTATCATAATCGCCTTGTTTTTCTTTTAATGAGTTTTTCTTTTCCTTTATACTATTTTTTATTTCTAAATACTCTTTAAGTGTGTCCTTGTTATCATCTTCAATTTTTTTGATTTTTTCTTTATTATCAACAGCATTACCATTGGCATCTTTCTCATTTTCCAATTCTTCAATCTGCTTTGAAAGCTCTGGAACCTTATCTTTCGCTATTTTAAATTTTTCTTCTTCTTCTTTTATTGCTGTATTTAACTCATCAATTTGACCCTGAATTTCTATTCTTTTTTGATTAATTTCATCTATTAACGAATTATATTTGTTCACAGCATCTTTAAAATCATTATATGCATTATCATAATTAGTCTTATTCTCATTTAAATTTTCAAGTTTATCACTTAATGCAGTAAATTTTTCATCACAATTATCTACTTTATCAACAATTGAATTTCCAGATGATATTGAATCAAATAAACTGGTTACAGAACTTAAATCTTTAGTTAAAGCGTTTAATATATCTTCTAACGATATTCCATCTGTAACTAACTTAGCCGGTACTGTATATTTACCAGCCTCATAAATTTGTGATAATAACACATCCGTATCTGCCAATGGATACACACCTGTAGCCGAAACTGTAGACGTATCATATGTATTACTTAATACATTTATATTCTTATCCATATATTTACTAAATGTATCTTGTATTAATTGTTGTGCTGAATAACCAGAACCTCCCGATGCTGTATTTTGATCCATTGCTAATAAACCAAAACGTTCTCTTAAAAAATTATCATAAGTTCCAAGTGTTGAATTTGATGCACTACACAAAGCCTCATCAAAAATTGCAACTGAACTATTAATTCTTGCTGAATTTACAAGAGCACCTGCAATGGAAGCAAATGGTACCATTAATATAGCTAAAAACAAGGAAATAACTCCATTTGTTCCATTAATATATTTATTTAAAAATGCCAATTTCTTTTTAAATCTCCATTGATTTTTCATTTATAATTTCTCCTTATGCCAATTACTATTTGTATCTATTGTAAAGTTTTATAAACGAATTGAGCACCTTAACAACACTATTAACAAAACCTGAATTTTTAGTATATTCACCGCTATTTAAAATAGCCGCTCCATTAATTACCGACATATATTCCGCATAATCGACACATTCAGCACTTGCACTTACACAATATTTGCTATTTGCATCCATTCCAAAATAATTAAGTGCATCTCCAAATGGCGTATTATATGTACAATTAATAGTAATCTTTATATGTTTTCTAAATATAGAATCTTCAACTAGCTCCATTTGAACATCAATATCCTTTACCACACCATTAAAATTAGTATTGTCTAACATATATTTTACATAAGCTTTAGCACGTTCTTCATTAATGTCTTTCAATTTACTTTCTGCTGTAAATCCCCTATATAAATCTCTACTTTGTAATTCTTCTGTAGTAACATAGCCCATTACAATATCTGATGTCGGATTATTATATGTTGATGCAATTTTAACCGCAGTATCATTTGCAACTATATTAGTTATATATCTTTGATAATAAATAAAGCCCACTGCAAGTATCCAAATAAGAATGAATAATGTTATAATTATAACTATCATTCCTTCAAGCATTATTTCTCCCTTTTCATTTTTTTCAAAATATTTTTTACCATCCAAATCCATATACAACTCCTATGTATATAATAATTACACTTACTATTAAAACCGAAACTAAATAACATAAAAATATCGGACTTTCATATCCACCAAATCTTTCCTTGCTTACTGCTCTTCTTGGGTTTCTTTCAAAATACAATGTTATTTCCTTGCGTATTGGCGATTCTCCTACTAAATGTGTTTTATATGTCTTATTCTTATATTCATATTGATATACACCTTCTTGTCTACTACTATCCAAATGTCCACCTTCTCCTGCTGCATCTTTCACTTTTATTAATTTAGCTTTTACAACATGCCCCTGTTCTATAGCTTTATTAAGCATTTTCTTATATTTAAATGGTACAATAAACAAATGTCTCATCAAGCATACTATTGGAGTAAATGGAATTCCCAATGTAATTCCACACATAATTCCTACTATAATCTTTAATTTAATTTCTGCACTCATTTATTTTCTCCTTTTGAATTTTAAGTTAATCTGACAATATTCATCTTTTACAAAACTTACAAAACATAACCCTTCAGATGTAAAATAATCAGCATCAACAAATTGATAATCTATAACCGTTCTTCCTTCTTTGTTTATGAAGCCCCATTTACCATTCATTTTTACAGCTGCCAATCCATTAGAAAAGCTTTTTGCATCATCATACTGTGGTTCTATAACAACTTTATTATCACTGTTTATAAAGCCCCATTTGCCATTATCGCCTTTAAATGCAATTTCCTCTCCTAAATATAAATCAACGTCTATTCCCTGAATATCTGTTTTCTTTTTGCCTGACTTATTATACAAACCATATGTTCCATTAACTGATGCTAAAAAATAATCGTCATATAAATATTCACCACTATCAAACAATTTCACATTATCAAATTGTGTATCAGATGTATCATTCCCTTTTTTATCTATCAAATGCCATTTCCCTGATTTCTTAACAAAAGCATTATTATTCATAAACACTGAAGCATCTTCATAATTCGATAATATATATTCATTTTTGTTACAATCATAGAATCTCCAGCCATCTTTATTAATTAAAACAATATCTTCCGATGGTGCTTTACATTCATTTATTTCTTCATTCACATAATTTTGAACAACATCAGCGCCTTTTAGTTCTCTAGTATCTTTGTCTGTCGATAATATTACCTCAGAATTTTTTGAAACGGGACTTGCAAAATCATATGAGCACTCATACTTCCAATCACCTGAAGCACTCATAACACCCCACTTATTTTCATTATACAATGTATATATTCCATCACTATTCCTATATTTCTTTGTGTAAACTTTATTTTTTAATGTATATGAATATTGTACAACATCTCCTAAATATGTCAGTTTTTCACTTTTTACGCCTTTATTTACAGACTTCTTATAATAAGAATAGGCATTTTCATATTGATTAGTGTTAACACATACTTCAATTATCCATTCCCAATAACTTGCATACTTAGGATAAATGCCACATGTTTCATCAAGTGCTTTTAAATATTCACTTCTTGTTACAACTTCATCTTCATACGCCATTGAATACGCATCAAGATATTTATTTCTTACTTCAATAGATTCTTTAATATTTAAAGCTTCCTGATATTCGGCTATTGCTTTTTGATATAGTTTATTTTCTAAATAATAGTCTGCGTTTTCTATATTTTTATTATATTTATTAGTATCATTTATAATTGAATTTATTTTAATTCCCCATCCAGTTACTATTAACACTATCAATAAAATTGAAATAATTACTTTTGTCTGCTTCATATACAACTCCTTAATATATTAAAAGAATAATTGAAACTATATATCCTAAATAAATAAATGGTCCAAATGGAATTCCTTCTTTAATTGTTTTTTTCTTTGTAATTAATAAACTAATTGCAGTAATCGAACAACTTAGCATCGCGAAAAATATCACTCCACTTATCAGATAAACGCCACCTAATATAGATAATGCACATAAAAGCTTAATATCCCCCATACCAATTCCATGTTTTGAAAGAAAATATATAACTATCATACCAAGAGCTACTGAAGCTACTGCAAATAAACTACTGACAATATACGCCTGTGCTCCTTTCTGACTAACAAAATATCCTACAATTAAACATACAATTCCTGAAACAGCTATTATAAAAGGAAAAATATTAGGAATTCTATGCTCTCTGTAATCATTACAGGCTGCCCCTGTTATACATATAATGGCTATAACCATTTTTACTATATTTATCTCATTATCAACATTTTCCATTATTGATAAAGTTGCACTAACATTTAAAACAAAGATAATCATACATATAATCTTAATTTGTAATTTACTTAATTCTTTAGAGGGAAGTCTATCATCATATTTTTTCTTTAAAAAAAATAATTTATTAGATACATTTATATCTAAAGTACAGTATGCAATTATTACAGAAAACACACTTACTATTATTGCTATTACATATTCCATATTTTCTCTCCATATTAATAACCTTTAGCTGAACCGTATATTTTTATATATACAGTCCAGCTGACATTAATTATTTTAGTGAATTGTAAAATTATTCACTTTCTCCTGCACCATATTAACAATCTGGTCTTTAAATCCCATAAATACACCAGCAACAATAATTACGATGCCTAAAATAATAATTATAGAAATGAAGTTTGTATCACCTTTTTCATCTTGCATAAGATTATTAAAACCTTTATGCATTTTACAATATACACCAACTAATGCTTTTTCTATTTTGTTCATAATTTTCACCTCCTCATGTGTAAATATTTATATAATGCTTATATCATTACATACTAAAGCTCTGAATGGCTGATGATATAACAATAAGCATAATACCTAAAAACATTATGGCTATAGGCATAAGCAATTTACTTGCAGCCTTTTCACCCTTTTGAAGTAACATCTGTCTTTTTTCATTCCATAATTCTGATGACTCATTTGCAAGAAACTGTGGCAAATCTGAGCCGCCTCTTTCTATACTTTGTATTAATGCAGACACAAACTTTTTTATACTATCTGAATTAGTCATAATTCCAAATTCATATAAAGCATCTATTTCTGATTTTCCATTATTCATTTCTACACATGATTTTCTCATCAAATCATATATTTCACCATTTTTACCATATGAAACCATTTCCCAAGAATCATGTAATATAACTCCTGAATTAACTATAAGAGCCAATTTTGAAATTACATTAGGGAATTCTTCTTCACACACTTCCTGTCTTTTTTTTACTTTTTCTTTAGGTGATGAGTAAAAATAATATACTGCTAATACTGCTGCAATAATTCCAACCATTAAATAAAAACTTGATGTACTCCCTGATGTCATACCAGACAATAAACAAAACAAAGCAATTATTAAATGAAAAAATGTAATAATCTGTGCCCAGATAATTCTTGCATAAAATTCACTATACTTTTTTGAATAAATCATCTGTGTATTATTTCTTAATGAATCTCCTATTTTTCCCTTTAACTGCACAGGTCGAAAGTCCTGCCATTTCAGACCTACTACATATAATCCTTTGCAAGGAAAATCATCACCTTGCAATGATTCAATCATATAATCATATTTACTACCTGCAAACATCATTATTATAAATAAAGCACTTAATACAGTTCCTATTATTAATAAAATCATATTCATACAATCACCTTATATCTATTATTTTCTGACCCCAAAAATATGCCGCTATAAATAAACCAATGGCAAATGTTGTAACAATAACACCTAACAATGATGATAAATTTTGAGCAAATGATGTACTGCTTACTTTTAACATTGCCACAAGCACAATCGGCATAATGCACATTGCATTAAGCTGTAATTTGTTTGACATAAGCTTTGTATTTATCTCTTCCGATATCGCAACTTTATCACCAAGAATTATTCTTGTTTTTCTAATTACACTATTAAAATCACCACCAAGTCTATAACAGTTACTTATTACATTACCAAAATTTTCAATATCTTCATTTCCACTACGTTTTCCAAATGACTGCATCATTTCTTCTAATGTTTTACCATTTTGAATACCATTAACAATTTCATTTAATTCAACAATAATCATATCTTTTTCTGTATACTGATTAAGTAAATCCCCTCTCGCATTCAAAAATGAATCGTTTACTGTATTACCTGAAGAAAGTGAAAATGAAAGATTTTCAAGCATATCCATAAATTGCTTTTGTAATTTGTTATCTCTTTTATTTTTTAAATTTTGTATAACTGCTTTGAGGAAAAATTTTAATGCAATAAGCCCCATAATACAAAAAAAGATAATATTACTTATATGTGTCGCTAATGTCGCATCACCATCTGATTTAAATAAACCACCATAAAAAACAAGTCCAACCAAGCCACCAATAATAAATATTAATAGTGAATATCCTATCTTTTCATTCATACTCATATAATATTCTTTATAATTAATCATATTATTATTTAATGGTGATGGTATATATTTAGGTTCTCTTTCTTTTTTCATACTTCACCTCATATCTCTGTTCTTATACCAGCCAGCTTTAACTTAAAATCATTAATCATCTTATTGTCAGTTCTCTTAAGACTTCCCGAAACTTTTTCAAGCGTACTGTTTGCATCTTCTTCAAACTTATATAATGGATTAAGAATAATCTGGCCATTCTCTACTCCAACAACTTCTGTGATTTCCATTGTCTTTCGCGATTTATCACGAAGTCTTGAAAGATGAATTATAATATCAACTGCTGATGCAATCTGCTGTTTTATAGCCTCAAGTGGAAGACCTTCTGCTCCTTGAAGAACCATTGTTTCAAGTCTGCTTAACATATCCTGTGTTGAATTCGCATGTCCTGTTGACAATGAACCATCATGTCCTGTATTCATCGCCTTTATATGGACTCCCTATGTTCCCATCATGCAGAAATACAATATCTGTACTT
>ERZ857922.265-NODE-265-length-83153-cov-12.248213_pt1 | contig 83153 bp, 65 predicted proteins | sample MGYA00519579_ERZ857922 | MGnify/ENA primary metagenome ERZ857922 (study PRJEB31778, sample SAMEA3449375) | human gut metagenome | biome: human gut; feature: human-associated habitat; material: faeces | place: United Kingdom | collected 2010/2012 ... | reverse complement strand
GTAGAGCAGAGGACTGAAAATCCTCGTGTCTCTGGTTCGATTCCGGAACTGGGCACTAACTATGTCCGAATGTCATTTGGTAAGAGAAGAACAAGAAAAACGGGACGGATAAGGGAACGTTAATAAGTAATGAAGTGATGGGAAGCAGGAATGCTTCTTTTTTTATTATATAAGTATATAATTTTTATACATAATTAGCGTTAAGTTGGTTTGAATAAAAATAGAAATTAAATTAAAAAAATAATAATTCTAGGAAATAATAAGATTTGATATAGTCTTGAAAAAATAGTAAAATATAAAAGGATGCACGCAAATAAACAAATGAGTAGGTGGTATATATGAAAGAACATCAGGCAAGAGAGTATATATTTGAGAAAAAAGTAAATAAATTATTAGAAGATAGTGGATATGTAACTATAAAAGAAAAAGAAATAAATGGAAATAGTTCACAACATGGAATATATAGTTATGGTATTTTAAATATGCCTTCAGCATTTACAACTCCAATAAGAATGATTTGCCAATATAAATTTTATGCAAAAAATAGAGTTGAATTGTCTCATATAAGAGATTTTTATGGAATTATTACAGATATTAATGAAAATAGATATTTAGGCGTGGATAAAAATGAAAATATATACAATAATGTAGGATGTTATTTTAGTGCGACAGGATTTAGTCGTGCTGCTCAGGAATATGCATGGGCACATAATATATTTCTTATTTCATTTGAAAAAATAGATGTTTTTAAACCTATATTAGAAAACATAAATGAATTTGTTAATGGATTAAATGAAAATGTAATAAATACGATTTCCAAAGAAGAATTATTAGTTGGATACGAAAATGCAGTAGATGAAACACATGTATTGCCTGATGCAATGGTTGGAATAGTCAATAACGTATATCCGATTATAATTTGTGGAAATGAAGGATGGTCTATTCCAGTTATTGAAGAGGCCGAAAAATCAGAAGTAGGAAGAGTTTATATAGAACAAGTTTATAGAACGGAAAATTTGTTTGAAGCCAAATTTGAATTAACATTTATGGAAAGTGTAGCTGAATTTTCTATACCATTGGCTATCGTAGAAAAATTGATGAAGCGAGAAGATAATCCGACAAAAGAAAATGTAATATTTAATATAGATGTACCTTATTTGATTAAAAAAGGCAGAAAAGAGTATGCGTCTATGGAAGTATTTTTAGAGGGATTTGAGAAAAATCAATACAATTACAAGCAGATTTCATTTGAAAATATGTTTGATAATGAGGAGTTAGAAGAAGAATAGTAATGTCAAAGGATTTATATGATAAATTAAAAGAATATAGTAAGTCTGATTTTTACCCATTTCATATGCCGGGACATAAGAGAAATGTAAAGTTAATAAAAGAGCAGTATGGAATTGATATTGATATAACAGAAATAGATGGATTTGATATGCTCTACGAAGCAGATGACGTGCTTAAGGATGCGATGGAACGGGCAAAAAAATTTTGGGGGACGGAAAAAACATATTTTTTAGTAAATGGAAGCACAGTTGGCATTTTAACAGCAATGCATTCGTGTCTTACACAGGGGGATAGAATAATAATAGGAAGAAACTGTCACAAAGCAGTATATAATGCAAGTGAATTGCTTAAGTTAAATAATACATATTTGTATCCAAAGTATATTCCTAAATATGGGATAAATGGGGGATATAGTGCAAAAGAATTAGAAAATTTATTTGAAAAAAATAGTAATATAAAAGCAGTTGTCATAACGTCGCCTACATATGATGGAATTGTGTCAGATATAAAAACTTTGGCAGATATTACGCATAAAAATGGAGCAGTGCTTATTGTTGATGAAGCTCATGGAGCGCATTTTGGAATATCAGATAAATTTCCAAAACCAGCATATGATATGGGAGCAGACTTAGTAATTGAGAGTATGCATAAAACTTTGCCGACTTTTACGCAGACTGCATTGTTACATTTATCTAAAGAAGGAAAAAAAAGAGTTGATGAGAAAAAAATAAAACATTTTTGGTCAATTTTTCAGACAAGCAGTCCTTCATATGTTTTTATGGCAAATATGGATAAATGCATATCATTTTTAGATAAAAATGGAAATGAAATATATGAAAAATTTAGCAATGACATAGAAGAATTTAGAAAAAAATGTGATAAATTACATGACATACATATTCCGGGAAAAGAACTTATTGGAACGAATGAAGTTTTTGATGTTGATTTAAGTAAATTAATAATTAACTCAAGTATGGGTGGAAAACCTATGAATGATATTTTACGTAAAAAATTTCATTTGGAAATGGAAATGGAAGCTGCAAAATATGTGTTGGCTATAACTACCTTTTGTGATAATAAAGAGGGATTTGATAGATTATATAAAGCATTAGATTATATTGATGCAGAACTCAAAAAAATTACAAACAAATCAGAAATAAAGAAAATTAAGAATACAAATTTTGAATTAGTAAGAAATATTCAGGAGATGAGTATTTCTAATGCAGTTAATAGTAATACAAAGTTGGTAGATATTGAAAATGCAATAAATAAAGTATCTGCGGAGTATCTTTATTTGTATCCGCCGGGAATTCCATTAATTGTTCCAGGCGAAGTTGTTGATGTAAAGCTTGTTGAACAAATAAAGGAATACAAAAATAGAAATTATGAAATAGTTGGATATGATAAATTTAAAATTGTTGATTAATCTAATTATGTAATTAATATAAAAACAATTAAATTATTAATATTTAAATTCATAACATTTAAATTAATTTAATAATGACTAATAATATAATAAAAAATAGGTATGAACTATTTAAGTTGATTAAAGAAAAATATTAATTATTTAGGTAAATAATCAATGGTTATTAATTGTCTAAATAGACAAAAGAAAAAGTTGTTAATAAATTAAATTTATTGTAGAGATGTTATTAATAAAATTATAAAAATATTAATAATTAAAAAGTTAAAAATCGCTAAAAATTAAGATTTTGATATTAATAAATCTAGTAGATTAAAAATTAAGGATCGCTAAAAGTTGAGATTTAATATTAATAAATTTGGTGAATTAACATTTAGATATTAATAAATTTAGTGAGTTGACGTTTAAATATTAATAAGAAAAGAAAAGGAAAGCAAATGGGAAAAATATTTTATATATTAGGAAAAAGCAGCTCCGGTAAGGATACAATTTTTCAGCAAATTAAAAATAATAGACAATTGAATTTAAAGACAGTTGTAGGATATACAACAAGACCTATGAGAGTGGGCGAAAAAAATGGAGTAGAATATTATTTTGTTTCTCCTCAAAAATTAGAAGAAATGAAAGATAAGGGAAAAATAATTGAGTGCAGAGGCTATAATACTGTACACGGATTATGGAATTATTTTACAGCAGATGATGGACAAATAGATTTGGATAGTGACAATAATTACCTTTATATTGGAACTTTAGAGTCTTATAAAGGAATGAGAAAGTATTATGGAGAAGAAAATGTTATTCCGTTTTACATATATGTTGAACCAGGTGAAAGACTTTCTAGGGCGGTAGAAAGGGAAAGACGTCAGGAAAATCCAAAATATACAGAGTTGTGTCGTAGATTTATTGCCGATGAAGAAGATTTTTCAAGAGAAAAGATATTAGAAGTTGGAATTGATAAAATATATGAAAATGACAAATTATTTGAATGTGTAAATAATATTGAAAATGACATAAAGAAGTATTTATGATATATTTAATTAGTTAGTGTAAATAGATTATGAGGTTTGTTGTATGGCAAATGGAAAAGTTTTAGGTCAAAATCACATAACTCAACATTTTGAAAATGCAATAAAGATGGGAAAGATTTCTCATGCATATATAATCAATGGAGAAGCTGAGTCAGGTAAAATGGAGTTAGCGCTTCAATTTGCGAAAGCTTTACAGTGTGAGGATAATAACACTGTAGGAAAAACTCCGACAGGAGTTGCTTGTGGAAAATGTAAATCATGTCATCAGACAGATACCGGAAACCAACCGGATATAAGAATTGTGACATACGAGAAAAGTGGTATTGGTGTTGATGAGATAAGAGAACAGATTAACAATCATATTGTGATTAAACCGTATAGCAGTAAACATAAAATTTATATAGTTCCGGATTGTGAAAAAATGACAGAAGCAGCTCAAAATGCACTATTAAAAACTATAGAAGAACCGCCGGAATATGGAATAATTATTTTACTTACTACAAATGCAGATAAATTTTTGCAGACAATTTTATCAAGATGTGTTGTATTAAATATAAGAAGTGTAAAAGAAAGCACAATAAAGAATTATTTAATGAGTGAGTTTGGCATAGGTTCTTATGATGCAAGTGTTGCTGCGGCGTTTGCTGAAGGAAATCCGGGAAAAGCTGTTAAACTTGCAACATCAGAAGAGTTTAAAGAACTAAAAAATTCTCTGGTTCAGACATTGATTGCAATGGAACATGGGGGAATAAATGTAATAACTCAGGCAGTAAAGACAGCGGGAGAACTAAAAAAGAATATAGATGAATTTTTTGATCTTATGTATGTGTGGTATAGAGATATGCTTGTGTATAAGGCATGTAAAGATTCAGAAAAGCTGATATTTCAGGATGATTATATGGCTATAGTTAATCAAAGTGAAAAACTAAGCTTTAGAGATATAAATATTATTTTAGAAGAAATAGATAATGCGGAGAAAAGGATTGGGTCAAATGTAAATTTTGATGCAACTTTAGAAGTATTGTTTTTGATTATTAGAGAAAGGATTCAAAAATGACAAAAGTAATCGGAGTAAGATTTAGACAGGCAGGAAGAATCTATAATTTTGCAGTAGGTGATATAGAAGTTGAAAATGGCCAGCATGTAATAGTAGAGACTGCAAGAGGAATAGAATATGGTGAAGTTGTTGGAAAGATAAAGGAAATTAATGAAGAAGAACTTTCAGCACCACTTAAGCCAATTATAAGAGTGGCTACTCCAGAAGATGATGAGAAAGAGTTAGAAAATAAAAAGAAAGAAAAAAAGGCATATAAAATCTGTCTCGAAAAAATAAAGAAACATGGATTGGAAATGAAACTTATTAATACAGAATATACATTTGATAATAATAAAGTTTTATTCTATTTTACAGCAGATGGAAGAATTGATTTTAGAGAGTTAGTTAAAGATTTGGCATCTGTTTTTAAAACAAGAATTGAATTAAGACAGGTTGGAGTTAGAGATGAAACTAAAATGCTTGGTGGAATAGGAGTGTGTGGAAGACCCTTATGTTGTAATACATTTTTACCGGAATTTGCACCGGTTTCAATTAAAATGGCAAAAGAACAAAGTCTTTCATTAAATCCAACGAAGATATCAGGTGTATGTGGACGTTTAATGTGTTGCTTAAAAAATGAGCAGGAAACATATGAATACTTAAATGCGAATCTTCCAAGTGTAGGTGAAAATGTAAAAACATTTGACGGATTACGAGGAGAAGTATACAGTGTAAATGTTCTTAGACAGAAAGTAAAAGTAATTGTAGAAGTAAATGACGAAAAGGAAATCAGAGAATATAATATTAAAGAATTAAAATTCAAGCCTAAGAAAAAGAAAATCAATTTGGCAGCAGATGAAATAAAGGCGCTAAAAGGGCTTGAAGATAAAGAGGAATCAAAATTAGATGATTAATTTAAAACAGGGAGAACGAATTGATGACCTTAATCGGAATGGATATAAAATAATTCAGAGTAAGGACAAGTTTTGCTTTGGAATGGATGCAGTATTATTGTCAGGATTTGCAGAAGCTAAATCAGGGGAAAAAGTACTAGACTTAGGAACAGGTACAGGAATAATTCCTATTTTAATGGAAGCAAAGACCAACGGAGAGCATTTTACAGGACTTGAGATTCAGCATGAAAGTGCTGAGATGGCTACAAGAAGTGTAGAAATGAATGAACTGCAGGATAAAATTAATATTGTGACAGGTGATATAAAAGAGGCTTCGGGAATTTTCGGCGGAGCCACTTTTCACGTTATTACTACAAATCCGCCATATATGAATGAAAATCATGGATTGAAAAATCCTGAAATGCCTAAGGCGATTGCAAGACATGAAGTTTTGTGCAATTTGGAAGATGTAATAAGAGAATCGGCAAAGATGTTAAAGCCGAAAGGAAGATTTTATATGGTACATAGACCACACAGGCTAGTTGACATAATATCACTAATGCGACAGTATAGAATTGAGCCTAAAAGAATAAGAATGGTTCATCCATTTGCAGATAAGGAAGCAAATATGGTTCTTATTGAAGGATGCCGTGGAGGTAAGTCCATGGTTAAGGTGGAAAAACCATTGATTGTATATAAAGAACAGGGCGTATATACAGATGAGATATATGATATATATGGTTATAATGAAGAAAAATGATTAATGTTTAAGTTGTGAATAGAAAATAAACATGGAGAAAGTCTATGAGTGAAGAAATTAAGCAGGGAAAATTGTATTTATGTGCAACACCAATTGGAAATTTGGAGGATATAACGTACAGAGTTGTAAGAATTTTGAAAGAAGTTGATATAATTGGTGCCGAAGATACAAGAAATAGTGTAAAATTATTAAATCATTTTGAAATAAAGACTCCAATGACAAGTTATCATGAATTTAATAAATATGATAAGGCAAAACAGTTGGTTCAAATGATGCTAAATGGGAAAAACGTAGCAATTATTACGGATGCCGGAACGCCTGGAATATCAGACCCCGGAGAAGAGGTGGTGAGACAGTGCTATGAAGCAGGAATAGAAGTTTCATCTCTTCCGGGAGCAGCAGCTTGCGTGACGGCACTTACAATGTCGGGACAAAAAACAAGAAGATTTTGTTTTGAGGCATTTTTACCTAGTGATAAAAAAGAAAAATCAACTGTGTTAGAAGAGTTGAAAAATGAAACAAGGACAATAGTAATTTATGAAGCACCACACCGCTTGGTAAGAACACTAAAGGAATTAAGAGATGCGTTAGGAAATAGAAGTATTACATTATGCCGCGAACTTACTAAGAAATATGAAGAAGCTGATAAAACAACAATTGATGGTGCAATAGAAAAATATAATGAAAAAGAACCAAAAGGAGAATTTGTTCTTGTAATAGAAGGAAAATCTCAGGAGGAGATTAAGGAAGAAAAAAGAAAACAGTGGGAAGATATGAGTATTGAAGAACATATGGAATATTATGTAAACCAAGGCAATGATAAAAAAGCTGCTATGAAATTGGTAGCAAAAGACAGAGGAGTTTCAAAAAGAGACATTTATAATACATTAATAAAATAATAAGATGTCTATTTTTATAAAATTTATTACGAAATTAATAATAGAAACATGATAATTAATAAAACTATTTGAATTAATTAAAAAGAGATATTTAATAGTAATAATAAAGGTAGAAATAATTGTAATCAAAAAATTATAACAATTATGTTGTAATGATTAAATGATTTTGTTATAATTTTATGGTTTAATGAATTATAGTGTCAATTCTTAGAGAGTTTAATGAAAAAGTAAACATGTTAATTTAGTGAAAATGTGCTTTATGATGACATACAGTTAGACAGAAGTTTATGCAGAAATAGGTAGTAGTTTTTGGACAAGAGCATATCAAGTTTGGAAACTATTATTTTTTTGAGACTAAATATTCTTATAATTTTATTAAATGTTATATAAGATTATTTTAAAATACAAAAATTATTTACTAATGGAGAAAAAAATGAAACAGAAAATAGGAAGAATAGTAAAAATTATTTGTTTTTGTCTAGTGGCAGTATTAATGGTAAATGCTTTAGAAGGATTATTTAAACCAAAGTGGTTAGAAAATCGTTGGGCATCATCAAAAACAAATAAGAGCTTTTATGAATTGGAAAAAAACAGTACAGAAGTTTTATTCTTTGGAGCAAGCGTTATTGCTGCAACAGCAGATCCGTATCAGTTATATGAAGATTACGGTATTTCTTCATATAATTTAGGTGTTATGTCACAGCCGATGATAGGAACATTTTTTTGGTTCAAAGAGGCATTAGACACACAGGATATTAAAGTAGCAGTTGTCGAAATTAAATCTGCCGGAAAATCATCTGAAAAGGCAGAGGAAAAAGCAAGAAAATCATATGATTATATGAGAATTGGAAAAAACAAACTTCAATATGCAATTGAATACAATAGTGTTCAAAGAGACGAAGATGAAGTAAAACCGGATTTATTTTCATATTTATTCCCATTATCTTTATATCATTCAAGATGGTCAGAATTAAATTATGATGATTATGATTTCTTCTTAGGAAATAACAAAAGTTATACTAGAGGCTTTTCAGTATTATCAACACAATTTAAGGATATGAATACTTATATTGAAGAGGATGCACAAAAAGGCTTATATGATGGATTTGAAGTAGAGTCAGATAAAATTGAAAGTCCAAATGAAGTTAATGCTAAGTATGTGAGAAGAATAATTGAATTAGCTAAAGAAAGAAATGTTAAGTTATTATTCGTAAAGAGTCCTGACACAGGCTGGAAAGAAAAACAGCATAATTATATTCAAAAAATTGCGGATGAAAATGATATTCCGTTTATAGATATGAATCTTAAGAGCGTTAGAAAAGAACTTGATTTTAATTATAAAACAGATTTAGCTGATGCAATTCATTTAAATATAAAGGGAGCAAAAAAGACTTCAGAATTTTTGGGAAAATATTTAACTGAAAATTATGATCTTACTGATTACAGAGAAGGAAATAATAGCGTTAAGAAGAGTTTTGAAAAATATAAAAAATATTATGAAGCATCTATAAAAGAAGGAGAATTAAGTTTTCCTGAGACTTTAGATGAGTACTTAAAAGAAGTACAGGATAAGAGTGATGGAAATTATGAAGTCATTTTAGCAGCAGGTTCAAATGTTAATAATATTAAATTTACTGATGAACAGAAGAACACTCTTATAAATATGGGTGTTAGTAAAAAGATATTTGAAGATAGCGAATTTGGTACAAATATAGTAAGTGTTACAAATGATGGTAAGACATACAATGAAGTGGCTAAGCAGAGTGAAGACAGTGCAGTAAGTGTTTCATTAGGTGGAACATTTAGTGATGGAACAGACTATCTTGTGAAAGCTGATGCAACAGGAAGCACACTAAAGTTAAATGACAATGAATGTACAAGTTTAACATCTTATGGTTTTAATATTATAGTATACGATAAGCAACTAAAAAGAGTTGTAAGCACAGTTTATTTGTATTCAAATAATGGTGAAACTACATTGAACAGAGGAGAGTAGCTAAAATGGGCTTTAATACACTATCTTTTATCCCATTTCTATTAATAGTAATTTTATTGTATTTTACAGTTTTTAGAAAATGTCAGTGGATATTTTTATTAATTGCAAGTATTGCATTTTATTTATTTGCAGGACCTAAATATATTGTTTTTATAATTATTTCATCGTTAAGCACATATTTTTTCGCAAGAAAAATTCAGAAAATGCATGATGCTGAGGATAAAATTATAAAGGAACGTGAATTTTCTTCAAAAGATGCAAAGAAGGCTTTTAAGAAAAGACATACAAAGCAAAGAAGAAGAGTTCTTATAGTTGATCTTATTATTAATTTAGGGTTGTTATGTGTAATTAAATATACAGATTTTATTTTATCAGGTGTATCCTCAATTCTTTCAAAATTTGGAATGGATTGGAGTAAAGAGTTTAATTTCATACTTCCACTTGGAATATCTTTTTATACATTTATGCTTGTTGGATATATACTTGATGTTTATTGGAAGAGATATAGAGCAGAAACAAATTATTTTAAACTTGCCTTATTCTCAATGTATTTCCCTCATATTGTGCAGGGACCAATTGGAAGATATAACAAGTTAGCACCACAGTTTTTTGCAGATCATCCATTTGATTACGATAGAGTAACTAAAGGATTTCAGTTAATCTTATGGGGTTACTTTGAAAAAATGGTAATATCTGACAGAATACAGGCATTTACAAATGGAATATTAGCAAATTGGCAGCAGCTTACAGGTTTTCCACTTTTACTTGGAATATCATTATTCTCAATTCAGTTATATTTAGACTGGATGGGATGTATGGATATTGCCCATGGTGTTTCTGAAATATTTGGAATTAATCTTGATAGAAACTTCTGGCATCCGTTCTTCTCAAAGAATATGCCTGAGTTCTGGAGAAGATGGCATATTTCACTTGGTGCATGGTTCAAAGATTATTTATTGTATCAGGTTTCAATGTCAGGATTATGTAAGAAAATTAATAAATTCACAAGAAGAAAATGGGGAAACCAGGCTTCAAGAGCATTTTCAGCAGTTATACCGGCAGCAGTTGTATGGATTGTTACAGGTGTTTGGCATGGTGCCGCAAGTTGCTTTGTGCTTTGGGGCGTATACCATGGAATTTTAATTATAACAAGTTCGTTATTTGAAATTCCAATACAGAAACTGTGTAAATTCCTTCATATTGATACAGAATGCTTTAGTTTTAATTTATTTAGAATGATTAGAACATTTATGCTTTCGACAATAGGTAGAATTTTCTTTGCAGTTTCAGCAGGATTTACAACAATGATTGAATTTACAAAGAGAATGTTTGACTTTAGACAGTTTGGACTTCACACTCTTTGGGATGAAAGTTTATTCTCATACGGATTAGACAGACATGGATTTACATTAGCTATGCTTTTAGTTGTATTAGTATGGTGTGTAAGTATGTTACAGGAAAAATTCGATAAAGATAATAAGACAGTCAGAGATGTAATTGCAGAACAGAATATTGTTTTCAGATGGGTTTTATATTTAGGACTTATTGCGGGAATTCTTATTTTTGGAATGTACGGTTCAGGATATGATGCCGGCGCATTCTTCTATGGTAAATTCTAATCTGAAAATATAATGATGTCCGGAGTAAAGACGGTATGATAATTATTTTGTATAAATACAGAATAATTTTAGTCTTATAACTCCGGCATCTATAAATTTAGTAACATATGTTGAAGAGATAGTTTTAGGAGGATTTCATGAGTTACAATTCAATTTTGGAAGCGATAAAAACTAATTCAGAAATTAATCCCGGCAAATTATGTGTGGGAGACAAAAAGAATAAGGCAACATACGGGCAGTTTTGGAAAATGATAAATAAGGGAGCTGCTTATTTGGAAAAGAATGGTGTAAAAAAAGGTGACGTTGTAGTTTTAAGAGGCGCACAAAAGGTTGAATATTTATTTTCAATATTTTCAATTCAGCTTCTTGGAGCGATTGCATGCCCATTAGAAAAAGCTGTAAAAGAGGACAGAATTCTTGAAATTATGAATTTTGTAGAAACAAAGTATTTTCTTGATACTAAGAAATTAAAGGATACTTCTGCAGAATGCATTAGTTTAAAGGAAATGTTTAAAGAGGCAATAAATGATGAAACTGAATGTGATGTAAACAAGTATGAATTGCCTAAATCAGATGATTTATCAGAAATTTTGTTTACTACAGGTACTACAGGTAAGTCAAAAGGAATTAAGATAATCTGCAAAAACAATATAGCAATAGCGCAGAATGTAAGTGAAGCTATAGGAATAACTTCAGATGATGTTGAAATGGTTACAGCACCGTTAAATCATTCTATGGGACTTAGAAGAACATATTCCGTTTTTTATAAAGGTGGAACAGTTATAATGACTGACGGAGTAAAATTTGTTGAGGATTTCTTCAAATTGTTGGACTTATACCATGTAACAGGACTCACATTTGCTCCTGCAATTCTTGAACAGTTATTGAAATTTGCAAAGGATAGATTTGGAACATATAGCGAACAGATTCATTATATACAGTTAGGTTCAGCACCTTTATCTGAAAAAGCAAAAGAAACATTAAAAGAAATGTTCCCAAATACAAAATTATTTAATATTTACGGCGCAACAGAATCTGGTTGTACTGTTAGTCTTGAATTTAGCAAATACGGAGATAAAAAAGGAAGTATTGGAATTCCAAACGTAAATGCAAATATAATTTTTGTAGATGACAATAGAAATATAGTTAATGCATCAGCAGAAAACCCGGGAAATCTTGCATTTAAGGGTGCAATGAACATGCCTGGTTATTTAAAAGAACCTGAAATTACTAAAGAGGTTTTAGACGATGAAGGTACTTTATATACAAACGATTTAGGTTATATGGGAGAAGACGGATTTGTATATTTACTTGGAAGAAAAGGCGATGTAATAAATATGGGTGGAATTAAGATTGCACCTTCAGAAATAGAAGAAGTTGTTGCACAGAACGAAATGATAAAAGAATGTGCATGTATTCCTATACCTGATGAAATTACAGGAGAAGCTCCTAAATTATTTATAGTTATAAATGAAGGATATGAATATGATGAAAAAGCATTACATAAATTTATGACTGATAAATTAGAAGCGATAAGAGTTCCAAAAGTTGTTCAGGTAATAGATGAACTCCCAAGAACTTTTAATGGAAAAGTAATTAAACGTAAATTAAAAGAAATGTAACTTATAAATAGAAAATCACAGTGATTTTAAGAGTATTTTGAGATGAGGAATTAAAATGACAAAGACAAAACAGCGTATTTATTTATTAATAGGACCGTTATTATTTGTTTTATGTTGTTTAGCAATACCGGAGAGTGCATTTCCGGCTTTAGCTGAAAGAGCAGCAATAGGAACGGTTGCATGGATGGCATTTTGGTGGGTAACAGCGCCTATCGATTATGCAGTAACAGCATTTTTACCAATAGCAATAAATGCTATTGTCACTATGTGCGATATGTCTGCAGTAATATCAAATTATGCATCTGAGACAATTTTATTATTACTTGGAGCATCAATATTGACTGTATCTTGGGAAGAAACAGGACTTGATAAAAGAATTGCAGCATCATTACTTGGATTAATTGGTGATAACTTAAGAATTCAGTTAATTTTCTGGTTTATGTTATCTACAGTATTATCTGCAATTTTACCAAATGCAGTAGTATGTGCAACAATTACACCTATTGCAGTTTCGATGTTAAAGTACATAGGTGAGGGTGATATTGAACATAGTAGAATTGGTTCAAAATTATTATTATACATAGCTTACGGTGCAGGACTTGGAGGATTGACATCACCACTTGGTGGAGCAATGAATCTTGTAACTGTTGATTATTTACAGCAGCTTACAGGAAAAGAATACATGTATATTTCATGGGTAATCCGTTTCTTACCAATTATGATTACATTACTTGTTATTAACATTGTTTTCATGATTAGGGATGTTAAAAAATCAGAAAGCCTTGGTGGATCAAAAGAATATTTTAGAAATGAATATAAAAAATTCCCACCAATGAGCATAGAAGAGAAGATTTCTCTTGGATTATTTGCAGTAGCAACAATACTTGCATTCACAAGACAGTTCTATCAGACATTATTACCAGGATTAAAACCGGCATATGTATTTATTATTTGTGCAATTTTATCATTCTTAATAACACGTTCTGATGGAGAAAGACTTATGCTCTGGAAATCAGTTCAGACAAAAATTATTTGGGAAATGATTTACATTTTTGCAGGTGGTCTTGCAGTAGGAACATTAATAAATGAATCAGGTGCAGCAGAAAGAATTGGTGAATTGGTTTCAGGAATGGGACTTACAGGTGGAGTTACAACAGTATTTGTAATTGTAACAGTAACTTTACTTATGTCTGATGTAACATCAAATACAGCAACTGCAGCAGTTGCAATACCTATAGTTATATCTATAATAAAGGGAATGAATTTAAATCCAATACCTTACGTTTACATTGCATCAGTAGGAGTAAATTTATCTTATATGTTACCAACATCAATCAGAGCAATACCTGTTGGATATGGTTTACAGCCAAAGTATATGCTTAAAGAAGGTTGGAAAATGACAGTAATCATTATAATATTAATGACAATAGTATGCTCATTATTGTTAAAATATTGGCCGGCATTTAGTACAACGTAAATAATTTTAGATTAACTTAAGGCGGAAACAAAATTAATGAAGTTTATATTCTAAAATGTTTCAATGACCAGTCGCCGACCGGATGGAGGGGCAATACATATTAGACGAGGAGCAGCAAAATGAAAACCAGATTTAGAAAATATAGTAAAATATTGTTCGGTGTAATTATGATGTTATATTTTGTGGCAGTAAGTAATAACGTATACGCCGATGATGTTCAATTTACACAGAAAACATATAAAATATTGTTTGTAGGAAACAGTCATACATATTACAATGATATGCCAAAAATGTTTAAAGGACTTTGTGATGCAGATAAAATAAATTGTGAAGTTACATCGATTACATCACCAGGATACAAACTTAGCCAGTTTGCAGATAAGACTAACATGTATGGAAGTCAGGTTTATCAGGCATTAACAAATAATACATGGGATTATGTAGTATTACAGGAAAACAGGGCAGTTTTAGTAGAAAAAGAAGAAGAGGCAGAAGCAGCAGTTAATACTCTATACACTTTAATACATAATGCCGGAGCAAAAATGGTTATATATGCAACACAGCCAAATAATATTGGAAGCACATTTAAAGTAGATTCATTATCATTGTTTTTATCAGATTTTCAGATTGAACAGATTTTAACAAGAAATAACTTTAAAATAGCTGATGAATATGATGGACTTGTTGCAGCATCAGGAACTAACTTTATGAGAGTAATGCAGGATTATCCTAAAATTACAATGTATAAAACGGACAATCTTCATCCATCAGTAACAGGAAGTTATTTGGCAGCATGTACTATTTACAATACAATATTCGACAGAAGTCCATATGGAAACAAGTATTTACCAAACAGTGAATACGATAAGGATAATCTGATATCAAAAGTTTCAATGAAAAATGCCCTTATAATGCAGAAAATTGCAGATAGCAGATTGAAAGTAGATAGTTATTATACAACTGTAAGTAAGGGACAGAATTCTAAATTAACAGCAACATTTACATCAACTCAGACAGATGAATCAGAGACTACTGAAGATACTACGAAAAAAACAAAAGATGAAACAAAAACTTCAGATGAAAAAGAGACAACAGTTACTGATAATAAAGATACTATATCAACATATACAAATAAAATAATGTGGGATGCTGTTGATGCAAACAGTATTTCAATTAACAGAATTACAGGTGAATTTACTGCATTAAAGGCTGGAAAATATCAGGTAATGTCAACAACAGACAGCGGTTTAATATGCTATTCAACAATTGATGTAAAACAGCCATCAACAGCTTTTAACATTAATGAAAGCAAGATTTTAAAAGTTGTAAAGGGATATGTAGGAAAATATACTACTACGATAGCACCTGATGATACAACAGATACAATTACATGGAAGAGTAATTATCCGGATATAGTTTCTGTTGATGCACAGGGAAATATACAGGCCAAAAAAGTAGGCATAGCAAAAATAACTGCTGTAACTACAAGCGGAATTAAGTCAGAACGTTATGTGCGTGTAAAGTTAAAGACACCAGGTAATGTTAAGCTGACAAAAAAGGTAAAAAAAGTTAAGAAAAAGAAAGTATATCGTGTAAATGTAAAATGGAGTAAAAATACAAGGGCTACTAAATATTATGTATTCCGTAAAATGGAAGGCAAAAAGGTATTTAAAAGAGTCGCAACAACTACTCAGGCAAAATACATAGATAAAAATATTAAGAAAAATAAAACTTATTCTTACAAAATACAGGCGATATATTCAAATAGCAAACTTAACAGTGATAAAACAGCAGAGTATAACATAAAAGTTAAATAATAAAGTTTTAAGAATATTAGCAAATTATAAAAATTAATTATAAAGACCTCTAAAATGTGTAGATTATATACAAAAATCTGTTATTTTAGAGGTTTTTTACGTTAAAAAAATTAACATATATATATTAAAAAATGTTTAACAAAAATAGTTTATTGGAAATTTTGTTGACAAACAAAAACAAGGTGACTATACTTTAAGCAGAAATTAAATAAAAATTCTTCGGGGCAGGGTGATATGCATAAAGCATAAATTCCCAACCGACGGTAAGTGTACAGAGCGTAAAGATGCACGAGTCCGTGACCTGCGAAAGCAGCTGATTTGGTGAGAATCCAAAACCGACAGTATAGTCTGGATGGGAGAAGAATAGATAATGTAATTGTTCTTTATCAGGAATAAAATTAATCGGATTTTTAGAAATGTATTTAAATGATATGTAGTTTACATAACAATTAATCGGATTAAGATTATTGATAATAAATTACTAATAACCATACGCAATTAGGAATATGTAATGAACAGAATAATATACATTTGTATTTGTGCGAAAGCCCCTTTGAATGAAAGGAGGCTTTTTTTTGAACCCAAAATACATGAAAAGAGCTATTGAATTAGCAAAAAAAGGCATAGGTTATACAAATCCAAATCCTATTGTAGGATGTGTTGTGGTAAAAAATGATGAAATTATTTCGGAAGGCTATCATGAAAAAATAGGCGGATTTCATGCTGAGAGAAATGCATTAACAAATTGTAAGGAGGATACAACAGGAGCAGAGCTTTATGTAACGCTTGAACCGTGTTGTCATTATGGAAAGACGCCACCATGTACTGAAATTATCATAGAAAAAAACATAAAAAAAGTTTATGTGGGGAGTATGGATCCTAATAAACTTGTAGCAGGAAAGGGAGTAAAAATTTTAGAAGAAAATGGAATTGAAGTTGAGTGCGGAGTATTAAAAGATGAATGTGACAAATTAAACGAAGTATTTTTTCATTATATTACAAATAAAACACCTTATGTTGTAATGAAATATGCGATGACGATGGATGGAAAAATAGCGTGTGAAAATGGTGATTCAAAATGGGTTACAGGTGAAAAGGCAAGAGAAACCGTTCAAAATATGCGAAAAAAGTATATGGGAATAATGGTTGGAATTAATACTGTATTAGAAGATAATCCAATGTTAAATTGCAGAATAGAAGAAAATGTTAATCCAATAAGAATTATATGTGATTCAAATTTAAAAATACCATTTGAAAGTAATATTGTTAATACGGCAAATAAAATACAAACAATAGTTGTTTGCACAAATAAAGCTGATAAGGATAAGCAAAGGTGGTTAGAGAACAAGGGGATAGAAGTAATAAGACAAAAAGTAAAAGGAAGAGTTGTTTTATCCGATCTTATGAAAATGTTAGGGGAGAAAGGAATTGACAGCATATTGCTTGAAGGTGGCGGAACACTTAATGCACAGGCACTAAAAGAAAACATTGTAAATAAAATCTGTTGCTTTATAGCACCAAAGATTGTAGGAGGTGCAAATGCAAAATCTCCAATTGAAGGAAAAGGTGTCGAAAAAATGATGGAAGCATATAATTTAAGAAATTTAGAAATACAAAAAATAGGAAATGATATTATGTTAACCGGATATTTAAAATAAAGGAAAGAAGTCTAAAAGAAATATCAGAGGAAAGGAGATATACGTATTTTATAAAATACATAAAAATAGTCAATGTTTACAGGAATTATAGAGGAAACCGGTCAGATAGAATACGTTAACAGCAATAGTGAGAAATATCAGATTGGAATTAAATGTGAAAAGGTTTTAGAAAAAACAGTAGTTGGAGACAGCATAGCAGTTAACGGCATTTGCCTTACAGTCACAAAAATGTGGAAAAATGGATTTGAAGCGGATGTGATGTCAGAAACGTTAAAAAGAACCGGTTTAAATGGAAGCAAAAAAGGTACATGTGTAAATCTTGAGAGGGCCATGGCAGCTGATGGACGATTTGGAGGACACATCGTTAGTGGTCATATAGATGGAACAGGGATAATAGGAAGTATACGTGAAGATAAAAATGCAGTATGGTATGAGATATTTGCAGATAAAAAGATCATAAAATATGTGGTTGAAAAAGGGTCCATTACAATTGATGGGATAAGTCTTACAGTAGCGTATGTTGATGAAAAAGGATTTAAAGTATCTACAATACCGCACACAAGAGAAAGTACAAATCTAAAGGATAAAAATGTTGGGGATACGGTAAATCTAGAGTGTGACATCATAGGAAAATATGTTGAAAAGTTATTGAATTTTTCTAACAATAATGAGCAAAAAAAGTCAAAAATTACAGAAAACTATTTGATAGAAAATGGATTTTAAAGAAAGAAGGAATATAAAATGAGTAAAATAATAGGAACAATAGAAGAAGCAATTAAGGACATAAAAGAAGGCAAAGTAATTTTAGTAATAGATGACCCGGATAGAGAAAATGAAGGTGATTTAGTTTGTGCAGCAGAATTTGCAACAACCGAAAACGTAAACTTTATGGCAAGTTATGCAAAGGGACTAATTTGCATGCCTATGGAAGAAGAACTGTGCGAAAAACTTGACTTGGAGCAAATGGTAAAAGTTAATACTGATAACCACTGCACAGCGTTTACAGTTTCAATTGACCATGTATCAACTACAACAGGAATATCAGCGGTCGAAAGAGGAATTACGGCGAGAGCAATTGTAGATGATAATGCAAAACCTGAAGATTTTAGAAGACCGGGCCATATGTTTCCACTTAAAGCAAAAAAAGCAGGAGTATTAGAAAGAACAGGTCATACAGAAGCTACAGTTGACATTGTAAAATTAGCAGGACTTAAACCTTGTGGATTATGCTGTGAAATAATGAGAGAAGACGGAACAATGATGAGAACAACAGAACTTCTTGAATTTGCGCAGGAACATAATCTTACGGTAATTACAATTGCTGATTTGGTTAAATACAGAATGGAAAGAGACAGTTCAGTAAAAAGAGAAGCAGTTGCAAAAATGCCAACAAAATATGGAAACTTTAACATTGTCGGATATCAAAATAAAACTACAGGGGAACATCATGTTGCATTAACTATGGGAGATGTAGGAAATGGAGAGCCTGTTCTTTGCAGAGTACATTCGGAATGTCTTACAGGAGATGTATTCGGTTCTAAAAGATGCGATTGTGGACAACAGCTTGAGAAAGCAATGGAGATGGTTGCAAAAGAGGGAAGAGGAATAATACTTTACTTAAGACAGGAAGGAAGAGGAATTGGATTAATAAATAAACTTAAAGCATATGAGCTTCAGGAACAGGGATTAGATACAGTAGATGCAAATCTTAAATTAGGATTTCCGGCAGATATGAGAAGCTATGGAATGGGAGCACAGATTTTGGCAGACCTTGGAGCAAAAAAACTAAGAATTATGACAAATAATCCGGCAAAAATTACAGGCTTGTCAGGATATGGAATAGAAATAGTTGAAAGAGTTCCAATACAGATAGAAGCACAGAAATATGATGAATATTATTTGAGAACAAAGCAGTTAAGAATGTCACATATGACAACATACTAAGATTATTTACTGAACCTGATTTCTTAAATTTAACGAAATTGCTTGCCGCTCGTAGCGGTTCTAAAGTTTTAGCACACAGCCTGACTTTGTAACTTACAGTTTCAAGTCAGGCTATGCACCAAAGCTTTGAACCGACGGCGACAAATGCTATTTCTTTTAAATTTAAGAAATCTGGTATAAGCAATTTAATGTTAAGTGTAATAATGTCAGAACTTATAATTTAAACCATACTTTAAAAAACTGACATCAAAATATATTATACAAGAGGAGATTTAAAATGAGAACTTTAGAAGGAAAATTAGTAGCAGAAGGATTAAAAATTGGTATTGTAGCAGCAAGATTTAATGAGTTTATTGTAAATAAACTTGTAAGCGGTGCAGAAGATGCATGCGTGCGACATGGAGTTAATGATGACGATATTACATTAGCGTGGGTTCCGGGTGCATTTGAAATTCCTATAGTAGCAAAGAAAATGGCTCAGTCAGGAAAATATGATGCCATTTTATGCTTAGGAGCAGTAATTAAAGGCTCAACAGATCATTATGATTATGTATGCGCAGAGGTAAGCAAAGGAATTGCAATGGTAGGAATGGAAACAGGAGTGCCTACAATGTTTGGAGTGTTAACAACAGACAACATTGAACAGGCAATAGAAAGAGCAGGAACAAAAGCAGGAAATAAAGGATTTGATGTTGCATGCTCAGCAATTGAAATGGCAAATTTAAATCGCATGCTGTAAATTATGTAATTATTATGGTAGGCTTGCGTAAAATATAATAATTCATTTAATAATAAAAGGAAAAATTAAGTGCTAAATTATATTTGGGCAGGGATGATTATATTGTCAGTGCTTTATGGAATGGCAACAGGCAGGATGGAACAGGTAGGAAATGGAGCAATAGAATCCACAAAAGAAGCAGTAAGTATGTGTATTACAATGCTTGGAATAATGAGCATGTGGATGGGATTTATGAACGTAGCTTCTAAAAGCGGAATAATAAAAAAATTAGAAAAATTACTTGAACCGATTATTATGTGGCTATTTCCGGGTTTACCTCATAACCATAATGCAAGAGAACCGATAGTAACTAATATAATTGCAAATATATTAGGTTTGGGATGGGCGGCAACACCGGCAGGACTAAAAGCAATGGAGGCATTGGCAGAAAATCCATTAGAACAGAGTGGATACGTATTAAGTGAAAATAAATCAGAGATAAAGAGGCAAAGAAAAAGAAAGTGTACATTTCCAAAGCATATTGCAACTGATGAAATGTGCACTTTTTTAGTATTAAATATTTCTTCACTTCAAATTATTCCTGTAAACATTATTGCGTATAGAAGTCAATATGGTGCAGTAAATCCGTCAGCAGTTGTGCTTCCGGCAATTATTGCAACAAGTTTCAGCACAGGAGCAGGGATATTGTGGTGTAAAATAATGAGTAGAGAGTAATGTCAATCGTTTGACATAACTAATTGATTATTATAAAATTAGTTGATTAATTATACATGGAGGAAATGACGATGAGAAATATAGTAAAAAAAGCAATGGCGATAGCAATTGCAGTCTCAATGACAACAAGTATTGCAACAGTAGGTTATAACAAGATTCAAGCACAGGAAACAAATAAAACAGTAACTTTTTCAGTAGAAAAATTTACAATTGGACAGGGTTACGTAGTTGAACCTGTAAGCGTTGAAGTTAGTGACGATATGACAATATCTGATGTATTTGAGAAAGTAATGAATGAAAAAGGAATTAAATATACAGGTTCAAAAGACTATGGATATTTATATTTGCAAAGTATAGAGAATGCTGATACAGGAATTATTGACATACCGGAAGAAATAGCAAAAATGCCTTCTTATGAAAGTTCATATGAGTATGAAGGAGAAACTTATACAACATCATATTCAGCTCCGTCAAATGAAAAAAATGATGGTAATACACAGCCAAACAATGGTTTAGGAGAATATTCATATAATAGTATGGCTGGATGGATGATTTCTGTAAACGGAGATAATGATAATGGAAATCTTACACCGGCAGATATTGTAAAAGATGGTGATGTAATCAGATATCAGTTTTCAGTATATGGGTGGGGAGCAGATGTTGGATTAAGCAATTATGCAGGAATGGAACCATTAAAGGTTGCTGATAAAACAACTCTTACAAAAGAATTAGCAAAAATTAATGAAAATAAAGCAGTATGGATGAATAATGAAAATGTTAAAACTGCGTATGAAAATGCAATTAAAGTTGCAACAAAATTGATGGCAACGCAGGATGAAGTTGATGAGGTGGTTGCAGAATTAAAGAAAGCTGAAAACGAAACAACTACAGGACAGGATGCGACAACAGTGCAACCTACAACAACAATTCAGCCTACAACAGCAGAAACAACAGTGCAGGCTACAACAACAGAAATACAGACATTAGGAAAAGCAACTGTAAACTCAGTAAAGAAAGTAAAAGCAGGAAAAGCAAAAATTTCAATTAAGAAAATTGCAGGTGCAGAAGGATATCAGTACAAATACTCTTCAACAAAGAATTTCAAAAAAGGAACAGTAATTGTAAAGACTACTAAAAAGAATGTTTTAATAACAAAGAAATTTAAGAAAAATCAGAAATGCTACGTTAAAGTAAGAGCTTACAAAACAGTAAATAAAGTAAGAGTTTATGGAAAATGGAGCAAAGTTAAATCAGTAAAAATTAAGTAATAAATATTTATATTAAACAAGAGGAAACACATGAAAAAATTATTAGCAACAATTGCAATATTCTTTATGTGTGTCTCAACTTCAGTTATGGGAAGTCAGACACCGTCAAAGGATGATATAGAAAACACAATAAATAAAATTTCATATTATCAGATGAATACGGTAAAAAATCCAGCATACGGAAGCGTAGGCGGAGAATGGACGGTGTTTGGACTTGCCAGATGTGGAAATATTAAAGATGAATATATAGAAAAATATGTAAGCAATGTATCAAAAACAGTTGCAGATAACAAAGGAATTTTATCAACAAGAAAATATACCGAATATGCAAGAACAATTATTGCATTAACTGCAATTCAAAAAAATCCTCAGAATTTTTCGGGATACAATTTATTACAGCCTCTTGCAACATTCGAAAATATAATGATACAAGGTGTAAATGGAGCTGCTTACACACTTATGGCTTTTGATTGTGGCAATTATGAAATTCCGGATGCAACGACAGGAAAACAGACAACAAGAAATAAGTTAATTGATTTCTTAGTAAAACAACAATTGAACAATGGCGGATGGAATTATATGGGGACAGAAGCAGATGTTGATGTGACTGCCATGGTTATTCAGGCACTTGCTCCATACTATAATGAAAAACAAAATGTAAAAGAAAGCGTTGATAAAGGACTTGCAATTCTTAGCACTTTACAGAAATCCGATGGCGCATATGGAAATACAAGTGACTCAAACTGTGAAAGTACAGCACAGGTTTTAACTGCATTATCTGAAATGAGAATAAAAATTGATGATAGCAGATTTGTGAAAAACGGTAAAACCGTATATGACGGTTTAATGACATTTTATAAAGATAATGGCGCTTTTTGCCATACGAAGGGAAAAGGCGCAAATCAAATGTCTACAGACCAGGCAATGTATGCAATAACAGCTTATTACAGAAGTATATCGGAAATGAACAGACTCTATGATATGAGTGATGGAATTATTAAAATAGAAAATACAAAGGAAGAAACAACAAAGTCAGATAATAAAGAAGAAACAAAAAGTAGTGCGTCTGATAAAAATAAGAATGATGCAAATAACAACGATAAAAACAATTCCACAAGTAAAAACACAAAAAGGAATGCATCATCAAATTCAAAAAATAATAGTAAATCAAATGGAAATACGTTAAATAATAGTGATGATACCGACAATATAGAAAATAATGAATCTAAGAATAGAAAAGATAATAATGTAGAAACGGAAGAAAATACTAATACTACAGATAGCTTAGAAAATAATGATGAAGAAAATAAGATAGCTACAGACAATAATATAGAAGAAACAGAAAATAAAGAAAACAAAATTTCAGCTAATAATAAAGAAAATGTTGCTAAAGAAACAAAACACAAAAATAGAAGACCTTATATTATACTTATTTTTGGAATATGTTGTGGTATAGCCGGAAAATTTGGATATGATATTTATAAATATAAGAAGAAAAGAGTGACAAATAAAGATGAACAAAACTAATTTGAGAAAATTAAGCATATGTATAATTGCAATACTTATGACATTTTCCTTGTGGGGCTGTGGAAATAGTAAAAGTGTAAAATCTGAAAAGGCAACACAAAAATGTACTTTGTATGTGACTTGTATAAATGCAATAAATAGTGACAAATTACAGGATAATATACGAAAAGCACAACCAAAAGATGGCGTGATATATGAGACAAAGGAAGTTAAATTTACAGAAGGGGAATCCTGCTTTGATATTTTAGAGAGAGAATTAAAAAATGCAGGGATATTGATAGAAAGTAGCATAACGCCGGCAACAAAAAGTGTATATATAGAAGGAATTAATAATTTATACGAATTTGACTGTGGAAAACAGTCAGGTTGGATGTATACTGTAAATGGAGATGTACCAAATGTAAGTTGCAGTGAGTACAAGATTAAAGAAAATGATGAAATAAAATTTCAATATACATGTAATTTAGGAGAGGATATAGAAAAGAAATGAGAGAAGAATTCGGAAGATTTCACCCGGTAGTAAATATATTATTTTACGCATTTATATTGGGAATTACTATGTTTGTGAATCATCCGATTATGATATTCATTTCTTTTTTATTTGCCACGGTTTATTTTGTAATTGTATACAAAAACAAACAAATAAAAAAGTTAATAGGGTTATTAGGTTTGTTTATTTTTGCAGGGCTGATAAACCCTCTTTTTTCTCATAGAGGAATGACAGTGTTATTCTTTTTACCAACAGGAAATGCAGTCACTTTGGAATCTATTATATATGGAATGTTTGCAGCAGGAATTTTAGTTACGGTAATGATTTGGATTTTTACATTTCAAAAAATAGTAACGGAAGATAAAATTATGGCTGTATTTGGGAAGATAGTACCTACGCTCGCTTTAATTTTTTCAATGGTATTAAAATTTGTACCGGCATTTGTGGCTCATGCAAAAGAAACTTCGGATGTAAATAGAGTTATGGCAATTGCAAATGAAAGTGATATTAACAAAATGAATTTTATTCGAAAAGTAAAAATGCAGGTAAAAAATTTTTCTATTACAGCAACATGGGCATTGGAAAATTCAGTGGATACGGCTGATTCGATGGCATCAAGAGGCTACGGAGTAAAGAGAAGGACAAATTTTAATAATTATAAATTAACATTAAGGGACATAATCGCCTTGATATGGATTATATTTTTGGGCGGAATTGTAGTTTTAGGGTGTATATTTGGATGTGTCAAAACACACTACTATCCGATGTTTTATATAGAAGAAAATAAGTATGCAACGTTGGTTTACATAACATATTCAGCACTTTGCGCAACACCAATTTTAATAAATATTATGGAGGAGATAAGATGGCTCAGATTGAAATCAAAAATTTAACATTTAAATATGCTATGGCAGATTCTTCATGTTTAAAAAATGTTTCATTAAATATAGAAAATGGTGATTTTGTTGTTGTATGTGGAAAATCAGGCTGTGGAAAGACGACATTGCTCAGATGTTTAAAAAGTGTACTTACTCCAAATGGAGACAAAACTGGGGAAGTCTTATTTGAAAATAAAAAAATTGAAGAAGTTGATGAAAGAACTCAGGCAATGAAAATTGGATTTGTAATGCAGAATCCTCAACAGCAGATTGTAACGGATAAAGTATGGCATGAGCTTGCATTTGGTTTGGAAAACATGGGAATGGCAAGAGAAGAAATAGGGGCAAGAATTGGCGAGACAGCAGAATATTTTGGAATAGCAAAATTATATGAAAGGACGACAAACAGCCTTTCAGGCGGACAAAAACAGTTACTTAATCTGGCGGCAGTTATGACAATGCAGCCTAAAGTAATAATTTTAGACGAACCTACAGCTCAGTTAGACCCTATAGCGGCAGAAAAATTTATTCAGATGTTACATAAAATAAATGATGAACTTGGAACTACTGTTATTATTTCTGAACATAGATTAGACCAGTTGTTACCTGTTTGCAGTAAAGCCGTAGTTATGAAAAATGGAGAAATTTTAGCTGATGACAATAGTTATAAAGTCGCAGATAAACTTTATAATACAGAAGAATTTCAATTTATGCCTATACCGACTCAAATTTATAAAGAGATTGGAGAATTATCTGAAAATATTCCACTTACAGTAGGTCAGGGAAGAAAATGGATTGAGAATTATGTAAACCAAAATCAGATAATAAAAGAAAATATAGCAAAACAAAATAGATTAATCAACTTAGAGTATGAGAATAAAGATAAAAATAAATCTGCGAAAGATATTGCAATCAGTGGAAAAAACATATGGTTCAGATATGAACGTGATGGAGCAGATATAATTAAGGGGATTAGTGTTAATATAGAAAATGAGCAGATTTACTGCATATTAGGAGGAAACGGTGCAGGAAAATCAACATTAATTAAAATATTGTGTGGAATATTGAAGCAATATAGAGGAAAAGTAAAAATAAATGGCAAAATTGTGTACATGCCACAGAATGTCCAGACAATGTTTCTTCATGACACGGTTATAGATGAGGTTGATGGAAATAAAGATATTTTAACAAAACTAAATCTGGATAAATATGAAAAAACACATCCATATGATTTGAGTGGAGGTGAGCAGCAAAAGCTTGCAATGGCAAAGGTGTTGTTGTGTAATCCTGATATTTTACTTTTAGATGAACCAACAAAAGGAATTGATGTAATTTATAAAAAAGAAATGGGAAAAATAATTCTTGATTTAAAAAAACAGGGAAAGACGATTGTAATAGTAAGTCATGACGTGGAATTTTGTGCAGAATATGGAGACAGATGTGCTATGTTTTTCCAAGGAAAAATTATTTCAGAAAGCAGCATAAGAGAAATGATTTGCACAAACAGATTTTACACAACAGTTTCTCATAAAATGGCAGGAGAATTAATTGAAAAAGCAATTACAAAGGAGGAAGTAGTATGGTCAATGACAGCCGGTTCTATTACGGAGTAGGTTTATTAATTATACTTATTTCATTTGTTGTATTTGCGTTAGGATTTGAAAAAAGAAAACCGAGGGCAAGAGAAATAGTAATGCTTGTGTGCATGATTAGTTTTGCAGTTATCGGGAGAGTTATTTTTTACATGACTCCACAGGTAAAACCTTGCGCTGCAATTATAATTATTACAGGAATTGCATTAGGTAAGAAGGCAGGATTTTTAACAGGAGCCATGACGGCATTTGTGTCAAATTTTTTTATGGGTCAGGGTCCCTGGACACCATGGCAAATGGTAGCCTTTGGACTTTTAGGATATATTTTTGGAATTGCATACAGTAAAAGGAATGTGGGAAGTTATATTCCTAAGAAGCAAAAAAATTTTATTTGTTTTATGGGGATGCTTGCAACAATAGTTGTTTATGGTGTTATTATGGATACGGCAACAGTGCTTATGTCTACAGACAGTCCAAGTGTTCAGGCTTTTATAACAGCTTATACTGCAGGATTTATTATGAATGTAATACATGGTATATCAACTTTTATATTTTTATGGTTTATGTTAATTCCGATGCTAAAAAAGATTGATAGAGTTAACATTAAATACGGAATGTATGTAAAATAAGTAGCAAAAAGTATTTACAAAAAACGAGCAAAAATAACACAAAAACAAGTAAAATAAATATGATTGACATTTGTAAACAAAGTGTTAAAATAAACGTGGTGCGAAGATGTACATAGTGGTACTTCGCACTATATTTTTGTTTCGTATATAAGAAACTAATGAGAAAAGAGGTAGGAAAAATGGATTACAAATTTCTTTTAGACATAGCTATTATTCTAGCTAGTACAAAGATTCTTGGTCTCTTCACAAAGAAAGTTAATATGCCACAGGTTGTTGGTGCTCTTTTGGCTGGTGTTATTTTAGGACCTGCATGTGTAGGAGTGTTAACAGAAACAGACATGATACAGAATATGGCAGAATTAGGTGTAATTGTTCTTATGTTCTGCGCAGGTATGGAAACTGACATTGAAGAACTTAAACGAAGTGGAAAAGCTTCATTTGTAATAGCACTTTTAGGTGTTATAGTTCCTTTAGTTGTTGGTGGTGGTGTTGCATATTTATTCATTAATAATGGATATATTGACACATCAGATGTTACAAGTTCAGTATTTTTACAGTCAGTATTTATTGGTGTAATTTTAACAGCAACTTCTGTAAGTATTACAGTTGAAACTTTAAAAGAATTAGGTAAATTAAAAACTAAATCAGGAAATGCAATTCTTGGAGCTGCCATTATCGATGATATTTTAGGTATCATAGCTCTTACAATTGTAACAAGCTTAGCTGACACATCAGTAAATATTGCAGTTGTTTTATTTAAGATAGTATTATTCTTCGTATTTTGCGGAGTTGTCGGAGTTATTGTTTATTATGCATTTAAGAAATGGTGTGAAATTAGTGGTAAAGGAATGCACAGACATGCAATTATTGCATTCGTTATCTGCCTTGTAATGGCATTTTGTGCAGAACATTTCTTTGGAGTTGCAGATATTACAGGTGCATTCTTCGCAGGCTTAATTATATCAATGACTCAGAAAGATCAGTTCATCGCATCAAAATTTGATGTATTATCATATTTGCTTTTAAGCCCAATTTTCTTTGCAAGTATCGGTCTTAAGGTTGAACTTCCAAAGATGGGACCTGCAATAATTGCATTTGCAGCAGTAATAACATTAGTTGCATTGTTAACAAAGATTATCGGTTGTGGACTTGGCGCAAAGGTTTGCGGATACAAGAATTATCAGGCACTTAGAATTGGTGTTGGTATGATTTCAAGAGGTGAAGTTGCCTTAATCGTAGCCAGCAAAGGTGCAGCAGTAGGTCTTATGAGTAACAATATTATGGGACCAATTATTATAGTCGTTGTTATTACAACAATCATTACACCTATTTTATTAAAACCTGTATTCAATAAGGAAATTATCCCTATTGAAGGAGAAGCATCACTTGCAGATAATTACAAGAAGATTGATGAATACAGAACAGGTGAAAAACAGGATAATTAAAATTGACATAATGGATTTTTATACATAAAATGTCATAGCTTAATCAAATGGTTAGGCTATGGCATTTTTTTTATGTAAAATTCATATTATTTATAAAAATAAAATGGCAGGTGCTAAGTGAATATTGCAACATTGTCTAATTACATAATTCCCATTTTAATATTAATAATAGTTTTATATGGATTAAAGAAAAAAACGAAAGTGTACATTGATTTTGTAGATGGGGCAAAAGATGGATTTGCGACAGTAATAAAAGTTATGCCGACTTTAATAGGGTTAATGGTGGCGGTAGGAATGCTTAGAGAGTCAGGAGCAATGGACTTTTGTGGCAAACAGATTGGAAAAGTAACAAAATATATTGGATTTCCGGGAGAGTTAGTGCCGTTAAATATAGTAAAAATATTTTCGTCTTCGGCAGCAACAGGAATGCTTCTTGATGTTTATAAAAAATATGGAGTAGATTCATATATTGCAAATGTAGCTTCAATCATATTGAGTAGTACAGAAACGGTTTTTTACACGATGTCGGTTTATTTTATGACTGCAAAGGTAACAAAGACAAGATGGACTCTTCCAGGAGCATTATTTGCCACTCTTGCCGGAACAATTGCAAGTGTAATGGTAGCTAAATTAATGTAGCTGATAAATAATTTAACTAAACTTAGTGCAAAATTAATATTAGAGACAAGTTGAAATGAAAAAAATATAAAATTATAATGTAATAAATAGTGTTAGGACGAATAGTCTGTGTATATGAAATATAGTAATAAATTCGGAGGTGCATCTATGATTTATACGGTTACATTTAATCCTTCTATTGATTACATAGTAACAGTAGAAGATTTCAAAGAGGGATTTGTAAACAGAACATCTGAGGAGTTAATGTTCCCTGGTGGAAAAGGAATTAATGTTTCAATGGTACTTAGTAATCTTGGATTTGAAAATACAGCTTTAGGATTTTTGGCAGGATTTACAGGCGACAGTGTTCAGGGAATGCTTACAGCAAATGGTGTAAATGCTGACTTCATAAAAGTTAATGAAGGTATAACAAGAATAAATGTTAAAATCAGAGCTCAGAAAGAAAGTGAAATAAATGGTATGGGCCCTGGAATAAAACAGGACGATATTGATGCGTTATATGAGAAATTAGACAAAATTCAGGATGGGGATATTTTAGTTTTAGCAGGAAGTATACCATCAGTAATGCCTGAAACAATGTACAGTGATATTATGGAACACTTACAGGGAAAAGATATTAAGATAGTTGTTGATGCAACAAAAGATTTACTTGTTAATGTTTTAAAATACAAACCATTTCTTATTAAGCCAAACAATCATGAATTAGGTGAAATATATGGAGTTACATTAAATACAAGAGATGAAGTTGTGCCTTATGCAAAGAAAATGCAGGAAGCCGGAGCAAGAAATGTTTTAATTTCAATGGCAGGCGAAGGCGCAGTATTAGTTTCAGAAGATGGACAGGTTTACAAGAGTGAATGCCCAAAGGGAAAAGTTAAGAATTCTGTAGGAGCCGGTGATTCAATGGTAGCGGGATTTATCGCAGGCTATTTAGAAAGTGGCGAATACAAAGAGGCTCTTAGAAAGGGCTTGTTAACAGGAAGCGCAAGTGCATTTTCTGATAATCTTGCAACAAAACAAGAAGTAGAAGAATTAGGAAAGACATTCCAACTTTAAAATAAAATAAACCTACAAAAAATTCCGGCAGATTTTATGCCGCAAACACGTTGATTTTTTTATTTTGCTACGCCGCTTATTATAAATTAAAAAGTTAAACTCGCTTTTTGGCTCATACATAACTTTTTAATTTAAGCTATGCTCGCAAAATTTCAAAAATCTGCCTATCGTTTGCAACATAAAATCTGCCGGAATTTTTTGGCGTATATTTATTTCTTATCAATAAAAACTAAAGCAAATGAAAATATACACTACAATTAAGAATATATGAATTGTTATTTTGTCGCTGGTAGCATCAACAATTATTTTCTAACATCCATTTTTTAATTACATCAAATGGTGCAGGACCAAACTTTAAGATAAACTCATGAAAGTTACGTAAAGCATTTTTCTCAGAATGTTTTTCCATATATAAATTCTTTAACTCGTTTATTTCAAGATAACCAACATAATATTGCAAATAATTTGCCGGGGATTCAGTAACGGAATTATATATTTCAGTCTGTATATCAGGCTGGGAAAATCCATAATGTTTTAAAAATGCTCCGGTGTCTTCAGGTGTCCAACCTTCATAGTTAACCCCAATATCTACAAGAGAATAAAGCCCAAGAGAAAATGAGGCACTACAATTTAATGCTTTTGCAAGAGATGGATCAGCTACTTCATAACTGTAAGACAAAAATTCGGCATAAGTTGCCCAACCTTCGGTATATCCACCAAAACTTAAAAGAGAGCGAATTGCAGAAGGATTAGTAGTGGAGAAAACATGGTTTTGGTACAAATGTCCGGGAAATCCTTCATGGGCTAAAGTTGTATATAAATCCTGATTCTTAAATTTGTCACTTTTGTTGACATAAATAGTGTTTTTGTCAGGCATATCAATCGGTGGAGAAAGATAAAATGCCGGACTTAAATAGTCCTGAAGAGAAGGTTCAACATATTTTAAATCATATTTAATGGAATCTAATTTGCAGATTTCATAAAATGAACTGTCAGGATTATTTATTTTGTCTTTTAAATCCTTAAGTATATCTGTAGGTTCTGTAATAGTAGTTGAAGTTGAATTATAAAATTGTGATTCAAGTTCAGGATTAGAAGTAAATAAAGAAGAAACCTGAGTCATATCGGCGGCAATCTGACTTTGAATACGTGCTTTTAATTCAGAAACCGTTTTGGTACTTCCGGTTTTAGAGGAAACAAGATATTCATAATAAGCTTTACCTTGTTTAGAATCTGCAAGAGTATAGTATTCTAAGTCTTTGTTTATATAATAAGAAGAATTAAAATGGGATAATTTGTCAGCAAGTTTTTTATACGAAGATAAAACATAATTATTTACATAATCTTCGTTTAAATTTAAGTAATTAGTAACTGTTTTGTCTGACAGGAATTTGCATTTTTTTAATCTGGAATTAAATGTTTCTATTAATAAATTATTTTTTTGGGAAATGTCGTTAATTAAGGAAAGACATTGAGCAATAATTGACTCACAATTTGATTTAGACATAAATGTTTTGTTATCAATTTTTTCAGATTCAAAATTTATAATGCTATCAAAAAAATCGGGAACACTTTTTAATAGTAAAAAATAGTTTTTTATGTCTTTTTCGGAATAAAATTCGTATTCAGATAATAAAATAGGAAGTTGTGCCTGAATTCCTGTTGTAGGATTAAGGCAATCATAATATTTGCATAAATCTCCAAAATCTAATTCAGTACGAAAGTGAGAAAGTAAAATGTCATATGTAATCTGTTGTGATTTAGAAAGTAATCTATAGTCAAATTTTTGTAATGTATTTATTTGTTCAATATAGTCCGATTGACTATTTTTCATATCTTTTAAAGAAAATGTTCCCAATGACTGTGGAAAATCTGTTTGAAAAAATTCATTTGTGTTTGCAATATAAAAGTGCATACTAAGAGTGTCAGAAGATAGGGAAGATGTAACAAGAGAGGTTGTATAATTGTCAAATTCTGATTGAACAGACATATTATCCGGAGTTTGTGGGGAAGTAAAAAATCTAAATTTTGCAAATAGAGCAAAAAATAAAATTATTGGTAAAGCGATTATAAAAAGCCATTTTTTACCTGAAAAATTTTTAAAAAACATAAAAAATCCTTATGTGGTTATTATTATAGAATATATTTTTTATTTTATAGGTATGATTAAAAAAGCAAATATGATAAAATAGTTCAATAGTGGGACAAATTTTTTAATAAATTTAGTTAAAATTATATGTCTGGCTTAATAAAATAAATACTTAATTAGTGTATGTATATAAAAATAGGAAATAGAAAGGAGCGTAATATGGAAATATTATTTTTAAATCCGGTATTCAAAGAAGCTATATGGGGTGGCAAATTATTAAAAGAATTTGGTTACGAACAGGCGACAGATAAGACAGGTGAGTGTTGGGGAATTAGCGCACACAAGTCAGGTGATTGTACTATTTCAAATGGTGAGTTTGAAGGAAAAACTTTATCATGGGTTTATGAAAATCACAGAGAATTATTTGGAAACATTCAGGATAACATATTTCCATTATTAGTAAAAATAATAGGTGCTGAAGACGATTTAAGCATTCAGGTTCATCCAAATGATGAATATGCAGCGGTTCATGAAAATGGCTCACTTGGAAAAACAGAGTGCTGGTATATTTTAGACTGTAAAGAAGATGCAAATATCGTTATCGGACATCATGCAAAAGACAAAAAAGAACTTGCAGACATGATTCACGAGGGCAGATGGAATGAATTAATTAGAACAATACCTATTAAGAAAGGGGATTTCTTCCAGATTAATCCAGGTTGTCTTCATGCTATTAAAGGTGGAACACTTTTAATTGAAACACAGCAAAGCAGTGATATTACTTACAGAGTTTACGATTATGACAGATTAAGTAATGGAAAGCCTAGAGAATTACACGTACAGCAGAGTATTGACTGTATTGAGGCACCACATCATGATTATGATGGGAAAATTACAGTTGAAAATGAAGGAGATTTGACAAAGACAACTCTTGTTAAATGTGATTTCTATACTCTTGAAAAGTGGGATGTTGCAGGTAAATATAAATTTACGATGGACAAACCGTTTATGAATGTCAGCGTTATTAACGGTGAAGGTGAAATAAACGGAAGCAAAATTACAAAAGGTGACCATTTTATTATTCCTTCAGGAATAGGCGAATGCAAAATATCAGGAGACTTAACAGTAATGGCTTCATATTTGTAATGTTGCCATGTAGGAGAGGGTAATTATGTTATCAGAAAGAGGAATGCAAATAGTTGAAAAACTAGTTGAAAACAATGCAAAGCCGGTAACATCAAAAGTTTTAGCATTAGGCTTAGGTGTGTCTGAGAGAAGTGTAAAAACTTATATAAAAGAAGTTTCAGATTTTTGTGATGAAAATGGAATGAAACTTGAACGAAAACCGGGAATAGGATTTGTTGCAAACTTCACAGACGAACAGATAGCTCAGATTGAAGATATGAAAAAGGACAAGAGAACAGTCTTGTCGAAGAATCAGAGAATGAGCTATATAATGTTTATTCTTTTAAGCGGATGGGATACTTATACATTAGCACTTTTTTCAGATGAGCTAAACGTAAGCAAAAAAGTTATAAGTGATGATATTGACTGTGTTGCGGAACGTTTACAGAAACATAACATAACTGTAAACAGAGTAGCAGGGCATGGTGTATTTGTTACGGGAGATGAATTTTCAATAAGAAAAGCATTAAAAAAATATTGCGTATTTCCTATTGGAAATCATAAAATTACAAAACCAATTGATTACAGGTTGTCAGTACTTGATGAAAGTATTTGTGTAAATAATTTTGGACGAGACAATTTTGAAAGAGCGATACAAACTGTAGAGACAATAGAAAAAGAATATAATATTGTTTATACGGATTACTCATTCAAAGCGTGTGTGAAATATTTGTGCATTCAGCTTTTAAGAGTAAGAATGGGACATCTGCTAAAGGAAAATATAGATGAATATGAAGAATATATTAATGAAGAAATCACAAATAAAGCTGTTGAAGAATTAGAGAAAATAGGCAAAATCGAATTAAATGATGTTGAAAAGCATTATGTGGATATTATATTTGCTTCTGCAGCAATGCAAAGAGCAGAAGTAGAATTTGAGCAGTTTCATGATGAAGGTTTTTATGATTTAAGAGATAAAGTATGCGATGAAATGCTTGAATATATGTCTGAAATTTTAAATATTAATTTTGTGGAAAATGATTTGCTTGTTAATAGCCTGAAGGCATTTCTTCCAGCTTCATTCATTAGAACAAAATATGGAATAGAGATAGCAAATCCATTTTTATATGATGTAAAAGAAATGTATTCAGGAATATTTGCAACAACATTTACATTATCTAAATTTTATGAAAAATATTGTCACGCATCACCAACGGAGCATGAAATGTCATTCTTAGCTTTGTACTTTGGTGGAGCAATGCATAGAAATAAAAAAAATGTAAAGGCTATCTTAATAGGAACAAGTGGCGTGGCAGCTGCAAGCATTGTTGCCGGTAAAATAGAAGATAAAATAGAAGAAGTAAAGATTGTTTCGATTTTATCATCAGAAAAGATAGCAGAAATTGATGAATTTGAATTTGACATTGTTTTGTCAATGCTTCCGGGATTTGAATATGAAGATAAGGTTGTAAATATATCACCTCTTGTAAGTAATAATGACATAAAGAAAATCAAGGATGCCTGCTTTGAATATATGACAAATTCAATTGCAGACAATTATGAATTATATTCAGTAATAGATAGAAAATATATAACTGTTGTAAGTAAAAAAATGACAAAGTCAGAAATTTTGAAAGCTGCAAGCGACAAGTTGGTAGAAGATGGATATGTTACTGAGGACTTTTATTCAGATGTAATGCAGAGAGAAGAAATCAGTTCTACTGCCATTGGAAACAAAACAGCAATCCCGCATGGAAAATCTAAAAATGTATTAAAACCAATAGTATATATTATTAAGGTTAATTATGAGATTGACTGGGGAGAGGATAATGTAGATATTATTTTCCTTTTGGCACTTAATTTTGACAATATTAATACAACAAAAATGTTCTTTGCAGATTTGTCAAGATTTTTGAACTCTGAAAGTAAAATTCAGAGAATCAGAAAAAGCAATAATGAAATGGAAATTGAGAAGAGCATTATGTCAGATTTGCACTGGAGTTAGGGCAAAAAATGACTAGAGAATCACAAAAAGTAAAATTGCTGTAATGCCCATAAATAAAGGACTACAAGAAAAACGTTTCACATAAGAGATACAGAAAAATTGCACTAGGAATAGTGCAATTTTCTGTTTTGTGGGGCGTTGAAAACAAGAAACGAAATTAGTAGAATTAATGTTATAAGAAAGGTAATAATTTTATTTAAGGAGGTACAAGAAGTTGGCTAAAGACTTAATGAGCAAAGAGATTGTAATGTTCGATGTAGACGCGAAAGACAGAAACGAAGTAATTAATTTAATCGCTGATGCAATGGACAAGGATGGAAGACTTATTGACAAGGAAGGATATGTTGCAGACGTAATGAAGAGAGAAGCAGGTTCAAGTACAGCAGTTGGATTTTCTGTTGCAACACCTCATTCTAAATCAGTACATGTAAAAGAACCTTCATTGGCATTTGTAAGACTTAGTCATCCAATGAAATGGGACGACTCAGAAGAAGTTGAGTTAATTTTCCAGATTGGTGTTCCTTCTCCGGGACAGGGAGATAGACATCTTGAAATTCTTGCAGGCTTATTTAGAAAAGTAATGCATGACGATTTCAGAGAAAAATTATTTAGTGCAAAAACTGCAGACGAAGTAATTGAATTAATCGGTGCAGTTTAAGCGAAAACATAATAAGAAAGGACAATATTATGAAAGATTTAGTTGATATTTTGAAAAACACGAGACAGCATCTTATGAATGGTGTTTCACACATGATTCCGGTTGTAGTTTCCGGTGGTATTTTATTTGCTATTGCAGCAATGTTATCTATGAATTCAGTACAGACAAGTGCTTCAGTTTCATCAGCAGGTTTAGCTGGTTTCTTAAGCAACGTTGGTAGTGTTGGTTTAGGGCTTATGGTTCCTGTACTTTCAGCTTATATTGCAGCATCTATTGCAGATAGACCTGGTATTGCACCTGGTATTATTGGTGGACAGTTAGCAGTAAATGTTGGAGCAGGATTTATTGGTGGTATTGTTACAGGTTTAGTTGCAGGTATTGCAGCATATTACTTAAAGAAAATTCCACTTCCAAAATCAATCCAGTCATTAAAGGCAATATTTATTGTTCCATTACTTGCAACATTGATTACAGGATTTGTTATTGTAGTAGTAGTAGGAAATCCTTGTGCAGCACTTCTTAAGTTCTTAGAAGGATGGTTAGGAGATATGACAGGTAGTGCAGCTATCTTAGTAGGTGCAATTACAGGTGGAATGATTGCATTTGACCTTGGTGGACCACTTAATAAGGTTGCTTATTCAACAGGTGCAGCTTTAGTAGGTACAACAGTAGCAGCTGGAGATAATTGTTCATTTATGGGACCTATCGGTCTTGCAATTTGTATTCCTCCAATTGGAGCAGGTGTTGCATCATTAGTATTAAAGAAGAAATTCTCACAGGCAGAAAGAGATGCAGGTATCGGTGCAATCGCAATGGGATGTTGTGGTATTACAGAAGGTGCTATTTCTTACACAACGGCTGACCCGGTTAGAATGATTCCTATTAATATGGTTTCATGTGCAATCGCAGGTGCAATCGCAGGTGCTCTTGGAGTATATGACAATGCAGCTTGGGGCGGACTTGTAGTTCTTCCTGTAACATCAATAGCAACATATTTATTATGTACAGTAATTGGTGTAGCAATTTATGTAGCACTTTGTGCAATATTCAAGAAAGATTATGTAGAAAAAGAAGAAGTTGTCGAAGATATCGATATTTCATTCGAATAATATAATAATTAATTAGTGAATGATAAGAAGCCACAAAGATAATTGGTTGTGGATTCTATAAAATAAAATCTAAGAAAGTGAGTGAGTGATATGAAATTTTTAGCAGTTACAGCATGCCCTTCAGGGGTTGCACATACTTATATGGCAGCAGAAGCTATTCAGCAGGCTTGTGAAAAAGCAGGTGTTGAGTGTAAAGTTGAAACACAGGGCTCAATTGGTATTGAAAATGAAATAACAGCAGCTGATATTGCAACAGCAGACGCAGTTATTCTTACAACAGATATGCCAATTAAGAACGTAGAACGTTTCGACAATATTAAAAAAGTTAAAATCGGTGTTGGCCCGGCTATTAAGCAGGCAGACGCAATTGTAGAAAAAATGATATCAATGCTTAAATAAATCCCCGAAAAAGAACGGATTATTTAGCCAAAATAAAACCTTATAAAATATTACCATAGGGGATTGAAGATTTGAAGGTTATACAATAAGCGTAGAATCAAAATGGGCAGACATGCAAAATGCCTGCCCGTTTTAAACTGAAAATAGTAGTAGTATTAGTATTTGTGAAAGAAAAATATAAAATTTAAATAGAACAATGTGGATTTGGAAATAATACAAAAGATTGTATTAATGTATATATTAAGATTTATTTAGAAATTAAGGAGGAAAAAGAAATGGTAAGTAGAACAGTTAAAATTGAAAACGCAGAAGGATTACACATGAGACCGGCAGGAGTTGTAGCAAAGGAAATGGGCAAATTTGTATGTGACGTAACAATCGTATTTGGAAATAAGAGAATTAATGCTAAGAGCTTAATTAACATTATTTCAGCATGTATTAAATGTGGTTCAGAAGTTACATTTGAATGTGATGGAGAAGACGAAGCAGCAGCTATGGCTAAGATTGAAGAATTAGAATCACAGAACTTTGGTGAATAATATTAGATTGTGAGGAATGCTTATGTATAAAGGTATTGCAGGTTCTGAAGGAATCGGAATCGGAAAAGTAGTGTTAATTGAAGAACATGATTTAACAGTTGAAAAGAAAAGCGTTACAGATACAGATGCAGAATTAAAAAGATTACAGGATGCTATTGAAAAATTTGTTTCAATAACAAATGAAATGGCAGACAAGATGGCAAAGACTGTTGGAGAACAGGATGCTGATATTTTAAGAGGTCATATTATTATGCTTCAGGATCCAATGATTGAAGAACAGATTTCAGCATTGATGATAAGCGAGAAGATTTCAGCAGAAATGGCATTAGAACAGGTACTTGACCAGACAGCAGAAATGTTTGCAACAGTTCCTGATGAATTAATTCAGCAGAGAGCAACAGATTTAATGGATATTAAGTCACGTATGCTTAAGATTTTGATGGGTATTGAAGAAGTTGATATTTCACAGGTACCTGCAAATACTGTATTAGTTGCAAGAGATTTAACACCATCTATGACAGCAGGAATTAATCCGGCTAACATTGCAGGAATTTTAACAGAAGTAGGTGGAAGAACATCTCACTCAGCAATTCTTGCAAGAGCAATGGAAATACCTGCGGTATTAAGTATTGAAGGAATTTGTGGAATTGTTAAAAATGGAGATACAGTAGTTCTTGATGGAAGCAAGGGAGAAGCAATTGTTAATCCTGATGAAGCAACAGTTAAAGAATTTGAAAAGAAATTTGCTGATTATGCAGCAGAAAAAGAATTGTTAAAAGCATACAAGGGTAAACCATCTCAAACAAAAGACGGCGTTAAGGTTGAATTAGTTTCAAATATTGGTAAACCTGAAGATGCAGATAAAGTTGTTGAATGCGATGGCGAAGGAATAGGTCTTTTCAGAACAGAATTTTTATTTATGGATAGAGATAGTGTTCCAACAGAAGAAGAACAGTTTGAAGCATACAAGAAAGTTGCTGAGACAATGAAAGGAAAGCCTGTAATTATTAGAACACTTGATATAGGTGGAGATAAGGCAATCCCTTACTTAGGATTAGAAACAGAAGAAAATCCGTTCTTAGGATTTAGAGCAATTCGTTTCTGCTTAAAGAGAAGAGATATCTACGAAGTACAGTTGAGAGCACTTCTTAGAGCAAGTGCATTTGGAGATATCAAGATAATGGTTCCACTTGTAACAGGAGTAGATGAACTTCGTGCAGTTAAGGTAATTCTTGAAGATGTTAAGCGTCAGTTAGATAAAGATGGAATTGCTTACAATAAAGATGTTAAGGTTGGTGTAATGATGGAGACACCTGCAGCATGTATGATGGCAGATGCACTTGCTAAGGAAGCAGATTTCTTTAGTATTGGAACTAATGATTTGACAGGTTATACAATGGCTGTTGATAGAGGAAATGCGAAAGTTGCATATCTTTATTCAACATATAATCCGGCAGTTCTTCGTGCAATCAAGAGAATTATTGAATGTGGTAAAGCAGAAGGAATTATGGTTGGAATGTGCGGTGAAGCAGCAGCTGATCCAAAACTTATACCATTATTACTTGCATTTGGCTTAGATGAATTCAGTGTAAGTGCTACAAGCGTATTGAAGACAAGAAAGACAATCTCAGATTGCAACATAGATGAATGCAAAGCATTAGCTGAAAAAGTAATGAAATGTGTAACAGAAGAAGAAGTATTAGAATTATTAAAATAATATTTTAATAAAAGGCTATGAATAAATAGCCGGAATTAATTATAAAAACTCTCGTTTGATTATTCATTCGAGAGTTTTTTATAACAGAGAATAAAAGATAAATTGGCAGTGTATACAATTAAATGCCGGTTATAACCATAAATTTAATTGTAGAAAATAATAAATTTATATAGTATTATGTGGTTGTATGTGTCGGAAAAGATGCATACCGGATTTGGAGACGAGTGTATGTCTCTAATTAAAATGGACAAATCAATCAAGAGGAGAAAGAAATGAGTATTAAATTAATTGCATTTGATGTTGATGGAACTTTTGTAGGAGATGATCATTTAACGATTAATGAAAAAAATATCGAAGCTATGAAAAAGGCACATGAACAGGGAATAAAAGTTGTTATGTCGACAGGTAGAACACAAGCAATTTCACAGAAAGAAATTGATGATGTCGGATGCGTTGATTATATGGTGCTATCAAATGGTGCAATTGTAGTTGATGGTACAACAAACGAAGTTATTAAAGGAAATTATATTAGCAAAGAAGCGGGAAAGAAAATATTAAAAATATTAGTTGATCACAATGCAGTATTTCAAATTTATGCAGGACAGGAAGCTTATGTTAATAAATATTCATATGACAATTTTCTCAATTCTGAAGGATTACCGGAAGTATTTTTGGTTGAATATAGAAAAAGAATGAAATTAACAGAAGATTTACAGGAAGTAGTTGATAATATTCCAATTGAAAAATTCAATGTAGATTATGTTGATACAAAGATAGTTCCGGAAATAATGAATGCCTTAAGTGAAATACCTAATCTTGTATATACTGCAGGATTTGTAGGGAACATTGAAATAACAGGGATGGGTGCCGACAAAGGAAACGGACTTGCATGGCTTTCTGACAAATTAGGAATAAAAGCAGAGGAAGTAATGGCGTTTGGAGATTCAGGAAATGATGTGACAATGCTTAAATGGGCAGGAGAGTCATATGCACTTGTAAACGGAAATGAAAAAGCAAAATCAGCTGCAAAGCATATAACAAAATCGGACAATAATGCGGGTGGAGTTGGAGAGATAATTTTTGAAAACTTGACAAAAAATGTAAAATAATCAACAATATTGTATAATAAAAGGAAAATGATTTAGGGTCATATTACAGGAGGTACATATGTTAGCATCCGAAAGACATGAAAAGATTGTTGAAATTTTAAATAGAGAAGGCTCAGTGTTAGTAAAGGACCTAAGTAAAAAATTTGATGTAACACAGGATAGTATAAGAAAAGATTTGACTATATTAGAGCGAAAAGGACTTCTCAAAAAGACTTATGGTGGCGCTGTTAAGGTAAGAACCAACATTCATGATTTATATGTTTCGCAACGTATTGGAAAATATACAAAAGAAAAAAAGAGAATTGCCGAAAAAGCGTTAAGTTTACTTGTAGAAGGAGATGTAATATTTCTTGATATATCTACAGCTAACATTGAATTAGTTAAGTTAATAGTTCAGGCAAATCTTAAGATAACAATAGTTACAAATATGATTGATGTAATGCTTACATTCACATCTCCGGTTGATACTAAACTTGTATTTTTGGGAGGAACATTAAGCAGAGGCAGAGATGGTTTTGTTGGGACACTGACAAACAATCAGATTAAAGAATTCAGATTTGATAAAGCGTTTATGGGTTCAGCAGGAGTAGATTTGGAAAAAGATTGTGTTTATACATATGCTGTTGATGATGCAATGACAAAAAAAGCAATCATGGAAGCAAGTAACAAAAGTTATGTGATGCTTGAGAATAGAAAGTTTTCCATAGATGGAAATTACAGATATGCAACAGTTGGTGAATTTGAAGGATTCATTTTAGATGGCAAACCTGAAAAAGAAATAAAAGAAAATATAGAGAAATATGGAACACAGTGGTTTGCATAAACAAAAATTAAAACAGATAAAATCTATAATGGGTAAAAAATTTTTAGACATATTAATAAAAAATATGTTTTAAATAAAATTTAGTATCATAATGGATTTTATCTGTTTTTTTTATATTAAAAAATATGTAAAAACGTTTCATAATAAAATCGCAGTTTGTACAGAAGAAATTTCATCATCGATAGTGCAAATTAGGAATTAAAAAACAATAACAAACAATAAAAAGCAATAACAAACAATAATAAATGCATTGACATACGAGAAGGGTTATTATAGAATAAAATTACGGTGAATAACGAATAATCCTGGAAGAAATACAGAATATAACAAACAATAATAACTGGGAAAAAATAATAAATGAAAAACATATATTTGAAAGGAGTAATTATGAGCGAGTTGGTTATGAAAGAAAGAATTTCAGTTTTAAAAGATAAGATGCTTTCTGAAAAGAGATATGCGTCAATTGAGCAGGCTAAGATAATTACTGACACATATAAGCAGCATGAGGATGAACCAAGAATCATGCAGAGAGCTTATTCTTTAAAGAATTGTTTAGAGAAAATCAATATTAGTGTTGAACCTGAAGAAATGATTGTAGGCAACAGAACAGCAGGAGTTCGTTACGGAGTAGTTTTCCCGGAAAGCGGAAGTACATGGGTAGACAAGGAATTTGAAACATTACCTACACGACCACAGGACAAATTTAATGTACATGAAGAAGACATCTCATATTTTAGAGAAGTTATTTATCCATACTGGCAGGGAAAATCACTCGAAGATGTTTTAAGAGCAAGATATGGAAAAGAAATAGATGAAATTGCTAAGATTGTAAAGATAAATCAGAAAGACCATGCACAGGGTCACATCAATCCTGACTGCAAAGGATGGCTTGAAAAAGGACCGGCAGGATTAAAGGCAGAAGCTGATAATCATTACAATAAAGAAACGGATGAAGAGAAGAAATTATTTTACAAGAGCGTAAGCACAGTTATGGAAGGTGTTATTAATTTCATAATGAGATATCATGATTTATGCCTTGAAAAAGCAAAGGAATATCCTGAATATGCTGACAACATGAAAAAGGTTGCAGAAAACTGTAAGAATATTGCAGAAAGACCGGCACAGAATTTCCATGAAGCAAATCAGGCAATCTGGTTCTTATTTGTAATTCTTCAGATGGAATCAAATGCATCATCATTTTCACCGGGAAGAATGGACACATTTATGTATCCGTATTTTAAGAAAGATATCGACAACGGTGTTATGACAGAACAGGATGCATTAGAAATAACAGAATGCTTATGGTTAAAATTTAATGAAATAGTATATATGAGAAATTCAAACAGTGCTAAGTTCTTCGCAGGTTTCCCAATTGGATTTAATATTGCAGTTGGTGGACAGGATGAGAATGGAGAACCATTTGAAAATGAACTTTCATATATATACTTAAAAGCGCAGGAACACATTGGTCTTCCACAGCCAAATCTTTCAGTAAGATTGTGTGAAAAGACTAGTGATAAATTATTGAAGGCGGCAATCAAAGTTGTATCACTTGGAAGTGGTATGCCACAGTTCTTTAATGATAAAGCAGTTGTTCCGGCAATGATTGAAGATTTGAAAGTTGAACCTAAAGATGCAAGAAACTACGCAATCGTTGGTTGTGTTGAACTTACAACACAGGGAGATAACCTTGGATGGTCAGATGCAGCAATGTTTAACTTAAATAAAGTTCTTGAAGTAACATTAACAGGAGGTGTTGATTTACTTACAGGAAAACAGATTGCACCTGATAGAGGAAAACTTACAGAATATGAAACATTTGAAGATTTGGAAAATGCATTCAAGGCACATGTAGATTACTATATGGACAAGATGATTCTTGCATGCGAACAGGTTGAAAAAGCTCATATGGATTTACTTCCAACACCTTTCCTTTCAGCAGTAATTAATGACTGTATGGATAAAGGAATGGATGTAACAAGAGGTGGTGCGCATTACAACCTTTCAGGAATTCAGATGATTCAGGTTGCTAACTTAGCTGACAGTTTGGCAGCAGTAAAACAGTTAGTATTTGATGAAAAGAAAGTATCAAAAGAAAGATTACTTAAAGCGCTTGAAACTAACTTTGAAGAAGATGAAATTTTAAGAACAATGTTACTCAACAAAGTTCCTAAATACGGAAACGATGTTGAGTGGGTAGATGAATTAGGTGCTAAATGGGCAGGATACTTTAGAGAAAGATTAAAAAATTACAAAAACTACCGTGGTGGTTTATATCACACAGGTATGTATACAGTTTCAGCTCATGTACCAATGGGAGAAAATGTAGGCGCATCACCTGATGGAAGATATGCAGGAACACCTTTAGCAGATGGAGGAATGTCACCTGTATACGGACGTGATACAAACGGACCTACAGCAGTATTGAAATCAGTTTCAAGATTAGATAAGAGCTGGACAACAAATGGTGGATTATTAAATATGAAATTCCTTCCTGAATTCTTTAAGACAGAGAATGGAATAGACAAATTTGCAAAAATGCTTCGTACATTTGTTGATTTGGAAATACCACATATTCAGTTTAACGTAGTTAGAAAAGAAGACTTACAGGCAGCTCAGAAAAATCCTGAAGCATACAGAGGATTAACAGTTCGTGTAGCAGGTTATACAGCATATTTTGTAGAATTAGCTGATGAACTTCAGAATGAAATAATTGCAAGAACGAGTTATAATGATATCTAAAGAAGGTGGAATCTATGAAAGGATATGTATTTGATTTTAAAAGATTCTCGACACACGATGGAAAAGGAATCCGAACAACCATATTTTTAAAGGGATGTACTTTAAAATGTGTATGGTGTCAGAATCCTGAGGGAATTTCAATAAAGCAGAGACCTTTGTATTTCCCTAACAAATGTATTCATTGCAACACATGTGTACACACGGCAAAAAATGGTGGTGTATACGAAGAGAATGGAAATATTAAATTAGATATTTCTAAAGATGAAAAATGGGAAGAAATCATAGATGCATGTCCGGCAGTTGCATTAACAATGGATTCTAAAGAAATGACTGTTGAAGAGGCGATTGAGGAAGCAAGTAAAGATGAACCTTTTTTCAAATATGGTGGTGGTGTTACGCTGTCAGGTGGAGAGCCACTGTTCCAGCATGAATTTGCAATAGGAATACTTAAAGGGTTAAAGGAAAAGAAAATTGCAACATCAATTGAGACAGCGTTAAATGTTAAGTCAGAAGTTGTAAGAGAAGCAATAAAGTATTTAGACCATGTATTTGCAGATTGCAAAATTATAGATGAAGAGCAACATAAAAAATATACAGGAGTAAGCAATGAATTGATTAAGAAAAATCTTGAAATTCTGCTTACCTCCGATTTGAAAGATGAAGTAGTTATCAGAACTCCATTAATTCCGGGAATTACCACTAATGAAGAAAATATTGCCGGAATAGCAAAGTTTATTAGTGGCATTTATCCGGATGTGCATTATGAACTTTTAAATTACAATCCTTTAGCGGAAGCAAAATATGACATGGTAGACATGAAGTTTTGCTATGAAGAAAATCCGCCGATGTATAAAGATAGTGAGATGAGGGCATTTGGAAAGATAGCGACTGATAATGGAATCAAAAATCTGATTCTGGAGATTTAAATAAAACTTAAGTAACTATAAGCAAAATTAAAATTAAAGTAACTATAAATGAAACTAAGGCAACTATGATATTTGCGAAAGCAAATACCCTAAATTATACAATCCAATATTCTAGGAGGAAATTAAGATGAAATTTATTATTGACGATGCAGACATTGAAAAAGTAAGAGAGATTTGGGATTTATATCCATGTGATGGTGTAACAACAAACCCATCAATTTTAGCTAAGAGTGGAAGAAATCCATACGAAGTATTAACTGAACTTAGAGAAATCGTTGGAAAAGACGGTGAACTTCATGTTCAGGTTGTTTCTAAGGATGCTGAAGGCATGGTTAAAGAAGCAGCAGTAATTAGAGAAAGACTTGGCGAAAACACATTTGTAAAAATTCCTACAACACCACAGGGACTTAAAGCAATGAAGATTTTAAGTGCACAGGGTGTAAATATTACAGCAACAGCTATTTACACACCAATGCAGGGATTTTTAGCTGCAAAGGCAGGAGCAAAATACGCTGCACCTTATGTAAACAGAATTGACAACATGGGATATGATGGAATTAAGACAGCTATGGATATCCATGACATTTTTGAAAACAATGGTTTAAATACAGAAGTATTAGCAGCAAGCTTTAAGAATTCACAGCAGGTTCTTGAACTTACAAAATACGGAATCGGTGCTGCAACAGTTGGAACAGCAGTTATCGAAGGATTAATTAAGAATGCAGCAATTACATCTGCAATTGACGCATTCGTAGATGACTTTGCCGGATTAGTTGGCGAAGGAAAAACAATGATGGATTGCTAGAATTTCATAATAATATACATCACTATTAGGAGGCATATATGCGAAAGCATATGTGCCTCCGCTTTTTTTATTTGGATTTATTAAAATCATGCGGATATGAGGAGTAGGTTTTATTTGATTATTTATAAATATGCGAAAAAAATCTTTTATTTCTGAATTTATAATATTATGTAAACTAAATTACGGAATTTAATAAATTTTCTTGTATATTCCGTAAAAGTTAATAATTTTTTTAGTGAAAATTCTATTGATTACGGCTGATACAGAAAAAATAAAATATAACCGTAAAGTTGATTTTTTAAATTAAATAAATCAGGTATTTTCAATAATTTTTTACGGATATTTTAGAAATATGAATTATAATCCGTAATATAGAAGTTACAAGAAAAAAAGCTCTAAATATTATAAAAATTTCATTAAAATGTGTTCGGTTTTATGTTCTAATATCGTTTATAATATAGGGGAGAAATTTTACTTTGAAAAAACAAATAAATATAATTGTTTTTTCAAAATAATGACAGATTAGTGTTGGTTAATAGTAAAAAACAAATTGTGACAAAATAAAAACGTATTGACGCATAGATTTTAAACTTATACAATGAGTATATAACTAGTATATATTCAATAAAGACACGTAGAGGCTAGTTTTATATGGGGGATTAGACATATCTAACACAATTCTTAACAAAAATCCTAATAAAACTATAAAAGATTTATATGATATTTTTGAGTAACTAAAAAATTTTATTAATTCCAACTATAAATAAGATAACAAAAAAATTAACAGTAAATTGGTGTAGCATATATGCTGCATAGACGATGTGACGATGACAAATAATAAGAAGTAAATCTGATGGATATTAAATGTGTATTATTGGATTTTACAAGCAGAGTAGTTGGAGGTGATGTAATAGTATAAATAATAAAATAATCAGAAGTAAAATAAATACTTATAATAATTGGAATTAATAATGTGAAATAATAATAGAGAGAGGAGACAATAATTATGTCAAAGAAGGTAAGAGGTAAGGCTTTAATATTATTAATGGTATCTGTTTTAACAATGATGTGTCTTAATGTATATGGAGATACTACAAAGGTTACATATCAAGATGGATATTTAATGTTTGGAACATGGAACGGAAATGGAAATGCAACTGTAACAATAGGCAACGATTATTTGACAAAAGGTTCGGATGTTGCTAAATATAATGAATTTGAATATTTGGAATGTAATAAGAATACAGTTTCAAATAGTCATTTTTCTGTAGCAGAACAGAATGGAAATGTTGTTATTAGTTTAAATGAAAGTTATCTAAAAAGTTTGCAGGATGGAATGTACTCATTTAAAGCTGTATTTGCTAAGGCGATTATTCCTATTAGACTTTATGTTGTGACACATAAAATTGACTTTAAGGATGCAAGCTTTTCTTTTTCAAAATGGAACGGAAGTGGAAATGCCGAAGCATTATTGGAATCAGATACATTTTCACACACATTTTATGCAGATTTATTTAATCAATTGACATACAAAGGAATAAAAGTTGATGAATCTAATTATACAGTATCAACTATATCGGATGTTATGAAGATAACATTAAAAGAAGAATATGTTAAGACTTTACCAAAGGGAGAAAGTTATTTTACAGCAGAATTTTCAGATTCATCTGTAATGATAAAATTGACTAAACCTATAAGTGTAAAGATTAATAAAACTAGAAATGTTAAAGCTACGTTAAAAAATAAAAAATTAAAGATTACATGGAAAAAAGTTAAAAATGCGGATGGCTATGTGATAAAAGTTGGAGAAAATAAAAAATTAACGAAAAGTAAGAAAACAGTTAATGTAAAGAAAAATAAAGGTGTCATAAGAAAAGTGAATGCCAATAAAACTTATTACTTAAAAGTTAGGGCTTATAAGATAATTGATGGGAAAAAGAACTTTGGAGAATGGTCTAAGTTGATTAGATGTAATAAAATGGAGGATTAACTATGAAAAAAAGAAAAATATTAATGATTGTTATTACTGTTAGTGCATTTATATTTGGGTTAAGTTTATTTTATATAGATAATAAAAGTGACAATACAGATGCTAGACTAGCAGAAAATAAAATTCAAAGTAAAAATGGTGTACAAACAAATAAAACAGTATGGTCAGAAGTTCCAATAAAACAATATACAGCTTTTTCAAGATGTACGGGAGCGATCGAATTTGATTTGGAACAACAAATATCAGATACTGAATTAATTTTTTCGGGTGAAATTATAAATGAAAAGGAATATGAAGTAAAGTGGACTGATGAAAATAATGAACAATGGGGTCCGTTTCCTAGTTCTGTATTGAAAGTTAAAATAAATAAACTATATTTTGGAACAGGATTTGAGGAAGAGCAAGTTGTTAGAGTGTATTATCCATATTCATTATCAACTAAATTTGAGGGTACGTTTTCTTTAAAAGAAAAAAAGGAATATATATTTATGACAAAAAAATTGGATGAAAAATTTAAGGAAAAGAGAAAAAAGAATGCATCATATGATAAATTTGAACAAGAAAAATATGCGGATGTTTATATATCCGAACCATATTATAGTGTTATGTATGTGGAAAATAGTAAAGTATTTATGAATAGTGATTATTTTTGTTGGGATAATCAAATTATAAATAATGGAAAAGATTTTACAACAAAAGATAAAGAAGTTAATGAATTAGTTGAGTCTGGCTGGGCAATAGGTATGAAAATGGATAAGTTTAAAATAGAATTAGACAAAATGACAGAAAATCCAAAAGAATTACCTAATTCAAATGAAATATATAAAATAAAAAAATCAAAAGAAAAGTAATATTTGGGAGGGTAATATATGAACAAAAAGATAAAAAAAGTTTTTATGTACATATTTTCTATGACAATCGTTATGATGACACCATGTTTAGTTTCTGCGCATTCGTTAACCCCTTGGGCTGCATTGTATACGCCGGAAAGGGCTGGTGGTAATTTTCAATTTTCAATTGGAGATTTTTATCATCCACCTACAAATTATGTAGATTATTATTTCGAGAATAGTGTTGCAAGAAATAATTTTTTATATTCATTTTCGGATGGACGAGATGAGTGGGGAGGAATGATAATTACGAATGAAACGACATTTTTAGATAGAGCAATATTTAAAATACAATATAATCCTAACATTGCAGCATCAACAGCGGCGTATGTAGAGTGCGTTTCCCCGTCGGTTGGGCATTATGGACCTGGTGAAATTTCAACTAAAATGGTTGTTGGAAATATTACTAATTACTCACAGAAAAATCAAGCTCAGGTTTTTGCACATGAATTAGGACATGTGTTTGGCATTAATGATTTATATCAAGTTAATGATAATTTGTCGAGTATATATTCAAATACATATAGATATCCTAGTGCGACACAAATGGATAGGAATGCATTATATATATGTCTCGATATTCCATGGTATTATATGAGTGGACCAGACAGAAGAGCGAAATATCAAAAAGCTCCCGGAGTGTGGGCTAGAAATGAATCTATTGAAATATTAGGAAAATTGTATACTTTCGATGCAGATGGATATGTGATTAATTAAAAAATTGTATAGCTAATCTGTTGAATAGAATATAAGTTATCATATTTATGAATAATCGAATATTTGTAATGGAAAATTAATAAAGCGACTACAAAGTTAGTAAATATCACGAACTGATATGCTCCCTGTCAAGTAGACAGATGAAATATCTAAAAATAAGTACAGATTATACCTACATTTCGATTGAAGTGTAGGTATTTTTCTATGCGCACCATTTCTCTTTGTATTTGTTTATACGTTTATTTTCATGTATAGGATATTCTGTTGGATTGTCTGAAGCAAGACCTTCTTGACGCACCTCTAGTGGTGTTTTACAGTTATATCTATCTTGAGGTCTTTTTTCGGAATAAAATCCTATATAGTCACTTATTGCCGTACGCAATGACTTTTCGTCAGTTATTTCATACATATGATACATTTCAGATTTGATAATTCCCCAAAATCCTTCCGTCGGACCATTATCTATGCAATGTCCTACACGTGACATGGATTGTGTCATTTTCTGTTTTTCAAGTTTTTTCTTGAATGTTTTGCTTGTATATTGAAAGCCACGATCAGAGTGAAAAATAGGCTTGGCATCAGGATTAGCCATAATCGCTTTATCAAAAGTTTTAAAAACTAATTGATTATCATTTCGTCCACTAATTACATATGCTACTGGATATCTGTCATATAAATCTATAATGGCGCTCAAATATATTTTCTTTTTATCACCAGGAACTTTAAACTCAGTTACATCTGTAGCCCATTTTTGATTTGGTGCGGTAGCATAAAAATCTCGTTGAAGAAGATTTTCTGCTGTTTCATCAGGTTTTGAATATATATATTTCGCCTTCTTTTTTCTTATTACCGAATGTATCCCAAGTTTTTTCATAATTCTATGGATTCTTTTTTTGCTGTAATTAGTATGATTAAAATGATTAATCCAAGATGTCATTCTTCGATATCCTAGGATGCGATTGAATCGCTCATCGCATTCTTTAATCAACACTGCAAGTTTGATATTTTCAATTTCAGCCTCTGGCATTTCGCGCTTAAGCCACTTATAGTAGGCAGCACGGGATATTTCTAGCTGCTTGCACATCCATTCAATACTCCATTTTTTCTCGGTGTGTAATTCCTTTATTGCCATATATTTTGATTCGTATCGTGTTTTCCCTAATCTCACATCCTTTCGAATTCTTTCACTTTTTTTTACAATTCTACAACCATATCCTTTTCTTCCAGTTGACGTTTTAAGCGAAGATTTTCTCTTCTAAGACGTTCTAATTCATCGACCTCATCATCAGATTTATGATGTCCTCTTTTGTCAGTCAACCCTTCTAAACCACAAGCATCGTATTTTCTTACCCAGTTGTATACCTGGCTATAGGAAACATCAAACTTAACTGCTGTATTTTTATAATCACGATTATTATTTAAGCAATACTCAACAATCTCTTCTCGTTCTTCTTTGGTTGTCTTTCTTCTTGCCTCTGCCATATAGACCTCCTGTTTGGGATTATAATCTTTAAGTTCTATATTGGTATTATACATCCGAATCCATTTTCTTAATAGACCAGACGAGATGTCGTATTGATTGCCTAATTCAATTGATGATGCTTCACCACGTATATATTTTTCAACAATTTCAATCTTAAATTGTTTTGAATAAGAAGAATTTTTAGTTTTCTTTGCAAATCCTGCAACACCATATTTGTTATATATGGCTGCCCAATGTTGAATAGTACTAGTCGAAATATAAAGTTCTCTACATATTTCGGACCTGGAACGATTCCCCTCAATATAGTCAATACAAGCTTGCTCTTTTTCTTGAGGAGTAAACCTTTCTTTTCTAGACATGAAAAATACCTCCAAAGTAACAGATTTTTTATATTTCATCTGTCTACTTTAGAGGTATCATATCAAAACTTTGCGGTCGCTTTATGTTTTGATGTTTAAGTTTTTGATAAAGAAAATGATATTTAAATTTTAATGAGAAAAAAAGGAAAATGTAAATAGATGGATAATAATTGTATTTTAGTTATATTAAATATAAAAATTTATTAAAATGTGTTCGGTTTTATGTTCAAATATAGTTTATAATATAGGGGAGAAATTTTACTAGTGAAAAAGGAATTGCGCAATTGAAGATTAACAATGAGAAAAAGAAAAGGGAGATAACCGGTTGGTATGAAAAATATTACCGTATTATGAGGACTAGAGCATATGAGATAGTGAGAGATTATCATATAGCCGATGATATGGTAAGCGAAGCATTTATAAAAGTGTTTAATAATTATGAAGAGATACGAAAACTTGAGGAACCTCAGATTGCGTTTTATCTCATCAGTATAATCAGAAATATTTCAATTGATTATACAAGAAAGCAAAAACGCGAAAATGCACATGTAAACTTGGGATTTGAAGATAATGAAATCGAAAAAATACCTGATGATGATGAAAGCAAATATCCGGAAATAATTTATGCAAGAAAAGAATTGCAGGACAATTTGAAAAAATATATGGATAAATTGTCACAAAGGGATGCGGAGTTGATTGTGTATAAGTACTTGTGGAATATGAGCGAAAAAGAAATAAGTGAGATGTTTCATATAAAGCAGGAACAGGTTCATGTATATGTGGGAAGAGCAAAAAAGCGTCTTTTCAAGATTATTAAAAAAGAGATGGAGATAGAGTAATGAAGATGAGAAATGAAAGAGGGTTTGAGCAATTATTAAAAAAAGCATCTTCAACATATGTTGAAGAAAAAGGTGAAAAAATCATTGAGGAAGCAAATCAGTTAAATAAACAGAGTGGGGAGCCGCTACCTGAAAATTATACAAAGTTTATGGATGATTTGTTTACTGATAATCAAAAAGTGCAATTCAACAAAAGTAAAGAAAAAAAGAACGGAATTCCCCTGTTTTACAAGGCAGCGGTAGTTGTTGCAGCAGTTATGATTGTATTTAATATATCTGTTGTATCAGTACCGGCTATGAGAAGCGCAACTTTAGGATTTCTTGTTAAGGAGTCAAAAATAGCTACACAGATTCAGTCTAATGATGCTAATAAAGAAAATAACTCATGGTTAAATAAGGACAAGTTTGATATTGAATGGACGGAAGAATACAATGTAACATATTTGCCAGAAGGATTTAGTGCATTAACGTTATCGTGTAGCACGCTATCAAGATACATAGAATATGCAGACGGAAATGACAATAGTATTACACTTGGGCAGAATATTGATACTACAACATATTCAATAGATACGGAAAACGCAAAAGTAGAATATTTGGACATCAATGGAAAGAAAGCTATGTATGTTGAAAAAGAGTATGAGGAAATTGGAAATACAAATAAGTTGTTATGGAAAGAGGATGATTATTTTATAGGATTAGATGGAATCGGAGTTACCAAAGAAGAATTGGTTAAGGTAGCGGAGAGTGTGAAAAAAACTAAAAATTAAGAGGAGGAAATTTTAATGAAAAGATTTAGGAAATTTTTATGTTTATTTTTGGGAGTTGTAGTAATGATGTCATATACAAATGTAGCAGCACAGGAATTACAGAATGCGGATATAGAGGCAATATCACCAAGATATACTAATATGAGTTGGATTACTTCAACATTAGGAATTAGTGGAAATAAGGCTACATGTGAAGGTATATGTAAAATGACAGATAATAAAACTTGTGAAATAACAATGACATTACAAAGATGTACAAAGAGTGATAAGGCATATACACCATATAGAACATGGACACAGACTTTTTCAGGAACAGGAAAGAAAACACTGTCTAAAACAGTAGGTGTTGATTCAGGTTATTATTACAGAGTACAGGTCGTTGTTAAAATTTATTCAGGTTCTAAATTAGTAGAAGCAGGAGCAAAGTATAGCAGTGAAGTTTGGCATTAATGCATATAGGTGTGGCAGATATACTGTAACGTTACGTTAAAAAGTTGAAAATTAAATACTAAAGATTGTATTGTGAATAACATTAAAACATAATCCTTAAGCATAACCAGGTGTGTCATATAGAATCTCACTTATCGGAAAGGTTAATGCTTAAGGATTTTTTTAGATAGGTGAAACATCGACAGTAACTGAGACAGTACAGAAAGAGTATGATGTAAACAATCAGTTGACAAAGGTTATATGTAAAAATGGAAATACAAGTGGAAAAATAAAGTATACACAGGAAAATACATATAATTATGACGGAAAAAGAATTTCTAAAAATGATAATGGTGCAGTAACTAACTATTTTTATCAGGGAGAAGTTGTATTATATACAACAGATGAAAGTGGAAATGTTACAAGTCATAATATTATAGGACCTCAGAATAATATTATTGCGACAATACGTTATGAAAATGAGGGTGAGCATTCATACTTTTACAACAAAGATATACGTACAAGTGTATCCAATATAATAGATGAAAGAGGACAGGCGATAGCAAGTTACAAATATGGAGATTATGGAAAAACAACAAAGGTCGGAAATTTAAATTTCTATAATGAAATATGCTACACATCAGGAGTATATGATGAATTAACAGGACTTTATTATTTTAATTCAAGATATTATAACCCTGATACAGCTACATTTATTACGCAAGACAGTTACAGGGGAGAAATAGATAGTTATGAAACGTGGAATTTGTACGCGTATTGTGGAGGAAATCCTATTAATTATGTAGACCCGAGCGGACATAAGGCTAAAAAAAATCAAAAAAATAACAAAACAACTAGAAAAGATAAAAGAAAAGGTGCAGATTTAAGGAAACCTAGTGGGGAAAGAGAAAGAAACGTTGGACATATAAATGGGGAAGAACATTCTAGAGTTCCAAAGGGAAGTAATGGACAGAGTAGAAGGAGAATGCGAAAAATTGTTGTGGTTGGAACAACATTAGGAGTAGGGTATTTAATGTATAGAGGGATAAGAATGGCACCATCATTAGTACCGCCTCTTTGGTGGACAATTCCAGCTAATGTTGTCATACCATAATTAAAGGAGAGTGAAAATAATGTACGAAAAAAGATTAAATAATGGATTAAAAATAGTAGAATATCCAATAGATAATGCACAATCAATAGAAATCGGATTGTATATAAAGGCAGGTGCGAGATATGAGAATAAAGGCGATAATGGAATAACACATTTATTAGAGCATATGCATTTTAGACAACTGGGAAATATGAAGCAAAAAGAAATATACGAATATGCAGAAAAAATGGGAAGTACCTTACGTGGTACAACATATAAAGAAATGCTATGCTTTAATATAAAAGTAAGACCTAAATATCTGAAAAAAAGTTTAAATCTCTTTGAAAAAATTATAACAACTTACGAATGGACAGAAGAACAGTTAAAAAGTGAAAAAAAAGTTGTAATAAGTGAAATACGTGAGAAAGAGGATAATAATGAAAATCAAAAAATAATAGACAGAGTAATATGGAATAAACATCCTTTGTCCAATAGTATTTTAGGTAATGCATCTAATATAAAAAGAATTACTTTGCAAAAATTAGTCCAATATAAGAAAAAAATATTTTGTAAAGATAATATGTTGCTTGTTATAACAGGGGCAATCAACGAAGAGGAAATTATATGGATAAACAAAAAATTTGAGGCAATTGCAATTAATGAATGTTTACAAAAAATAAATTCTAACAATATGAATGATGGGCAATTCAAAAGAAAACATAATTATTTAATGAAAAATTATCCAGAATGGAATTTAATAAATATGCAATTGATTTTTGACGTTGATTTAAAACAAATAAAGGAAAACGAACTCTTGTTTTTTAACAGTATAGTTGGCGGAGGAGATGGCTCTTATTTACAACAGGAAATTCGAGACAAACGAGGAATGGTTTATGATATATATTCTTATGGAGAAATATTTAGCGACAAAGCAGTATGGTCTATAGTTTATTCTATTGAAAAAGACCAGCTATATTTAAGTTTAAATGTAATTGTTAAGATGCTAAAAATGTTAAAAACTGTAATTTCACAAGAAGATATAGAAAAAAATATGCCTTTTTTTACAGAAAACTTATGGTATTGGACAGAAGGAACAAAAGAATTGAATTTTCAATTAGGAAATGACTTCATAAAAAACAAAATAGGACTGACAATTAATGAGCGAATAAAAGAAAATGAAAAGATTAATTATGAGAGAATGCAAAAAGTGGCGGAAATAATTTTGAAAAATAAAAATATGTCATTGATAGCAATGGGACCGATAAAGGGTAGATAAAAGAAAACAGAAAGTTGGTTATACACATTTACAGGAGGAGAAAAATGAAATTTAGAGAAAAAGAAAAAATATTGAGACAAATAGAGGAAAAATCATATGAGGAAGAACTAGATGAAAATGATTACAAAATATTAAATGAATTATCTTATGATAAAGAAGTTATGATTAGAGATCTTGTTGCGGAAATTTTAGTTGAATCAAGTAATGAAAACGGAGAAGAGATATTATTACGCTTAACTAATGATAAGGAGTGGCTGGTAAGAGCGGATGCCTGCGACTCATTATGTATAAGCGAATCTGTTACAACTTACAATCTGCTAAAAAAAATAGCAAAAAAGGATACGAGTGGTTACGTAAGAGGATATGCAATATTGTCATTAGGAGATATAGCGGATAAGATTAATAAAGAAGATGAATTACTAGAATATCTAGAAGACAGATTGAAACATGAAAAAGTACAATTTACAAAAATAAATATATGTACTGTTTTATATAACTTAGGTCGCAAAGAATATTTTGGCAAACTGTTATCAATGATAAACTCGAAAAAATATACAAACAGAGGTGCAGTAGTAAATTGTTTGAAATATATTGCAAATGAGAGCAATAGAGATATGATAATTAATGTGCTATTGGAGCATAAGAAAAAGGAAACAGCAATGTCGGTTATTTATACAATTAATGATGCAATTAAAGAAATAGAAGAAATGGATGAGATGGAAGAGGATAGTGATGAGTAGAAATACAAATTTTATAATGTGATATTCGTGTGCTATAGCGTTGGGAAATAGGGAATAATATTAAAACATAATCCTTAAGCATAACCATAACCAGGTGTTTCATATAGAATTTCACTTATCGGAAGGTTAATGCTTAAGGATTTTTTAGATAGGTGAAACATCGACAGTACAGAAAGAATATGATGCAAACAATCAGTTAACAAAGGTTACATGCAGAAATGGAAATACAAGTGGAAAAATAAAGTATACACAGGAAAATACATATAATTATGACGGAAAAAGAATTTCTAAAAATGATAATGGTGCAGTAACTAACTATTTTTATCAGGGAGAAGTTGTATTATATACAACAGATGAAAGTGGAAATGTTACAAGTCATAATATTATAGGACCTCAGAATAATATTATTGCGACAATACGTTATGAAAATGAGGGTGAGCATTCATACTTTTACAACAAAGATATACGTACAAGTGTATCCAATATAATAGATGAAAGAGGACAGGCGATAGCAAGTTACAAATATGGAGATTATGGAAAAACAACAAAGGTCGGAAATTTAAATTTCTATAATGAAATATGCTACACATCAGGAGTATATGATGAATTAACAGGACTTTATTATTTTAATTCAAGATATTATAACCCTGATACAGCTACATTTATTACGCAAGACAGTTACAGGGGAGAAATAGATAGTTATGAAACGTGGAATTTGTACGCGTATTGTGGAGGAAATCCTATTAATTATGTAGACCCGAGCGGACATTTTGTAGTAGCGATTCCATTAGTTGAATATTATTTTATAAGTGCAGTAGTATCTATTGTAGTAACAAAAGAAGCTATTGATGTTGTGTCGGCAAAAAGACATAAAACAAAAGAATATAATCCAGATCCATATGGTAGAAATAATCAAAAGAAGCAAGGGCGAGAAAATAAAAATAAGAATAGAACAAAAGAAAACTACAAACCTAAAAACAATAAGAGGAATAATATGCCAGCTAAACCAAAAAAACATACACCAGGTAGAGGTCATAATAAATATAAAGGAAGAAAATAATATGAATATATGGAATTGCGACAATTGGGAAAAAGTTTATAAAGGTAATAATATACGCAATGGTTTAAGATTGAGATTTGATGTTAATGTTGATGAAGAAGTTAAATTAGCATTAAAGGATTTTGCAAAACACTTAAGGAAAGAATATAGTTTTCCGTATAGAGTAAATGTATATGTAAAATCTAAAATGAAAATCAAGGCTATAGATGGTGAATTGGTAGATGGTACTTTTTGGGGACCCTATGATAAACTTGAAGAACCATTTATAAGAATTTCAGTAGGAGATTATTGTAAAGAAAAAATAAAAAGAGGAAGGAGGAATGTATTAATATCATATTGTCATGTTATGGCTCATGAATTGACGCACTATTTTCAATGGATAAATCAAATAAAATTAACAGAAATAGGAGAAGAGAGACAGGCTAAAGAATATGCAGATATAATTGTAGGAGATTATATATACAAAAAAAACAAGGAAAAATATGATTTGTTGGAGAAGATAGAAAAAAATATAGAGGAAAGAAACTTTAATGAATATGAATTGCAAGTATTAGATAAATTATCATGGGATGAAGAAAATGGTATAAGAGAAAAAGTTGCAGAGATGTTAATTCATTCTGATACTGATAAAGGTGTAAAAATATTGTTACGATTGACTGGTGATAATGATTCATCAGTAAGAGCTGAAGCATGTGACTCATTATGTATTGGTAAAACTTTAGTGGAATATGAGACATTAAAAAAAATTGCCCAAATAGATAAAGCAGATAATGTAAGGGGCTATGCAATACGATCATTGGAAGATGTTGCACGTAGGTTACATAAAGAAAATGAACTTGTAGAATTTTTAGAAGGAAAAATAAAAAACAAGGAAAAGCCATTTATAAAAATATGTATATACACATCGTTATACGTTATTGGAAAAGAAAATTATTTATATAATTTATTGGAAATGATTAATGAAAAAAATTATATAAATAGGATTTCAGTAATAAATAGTCTGGATTATATTGCAAGTGAAAATAATAAAGATGAAATACTTAGGGTATTAAAGGAACGTAGAAGTAATGAGAATAAAAGAATTGTAATTAGCTCGATAGAAGAGTTAATAAACGATTTAAAAAACGACTTGTTTTGGGATAGAGAACTATAAAATTACATTAACCTGTTGGAAAATATATACATTTACAGGAGGATTGAAAGAATGAAATATAAAGAAAAAATAAAAGTATTGGCACGGTTAGATGATAAAGCATATGAGGAGGAATTCGATGAAGATGATTATAGCATATTAAAGGAATTATCGTATGATAAAGAACTGACTATTAGAGCTCTTGTTGCAAGAATTTTAGTCGACTCAAGTGATGAAAAAGGAGAAGAAATATTATTACGCTTAACTAATGATAAGGAATGGCTGGTAAGAACTGAAGCATGTGATTCGTTGGGCATAAGTGAATCGGTTACAACTTACAATATACTAAAAAAAATAGCAAAAAAAGATACAAGCGGTTATGTAAGAGGATACGCAATAATATCATTAGGAGATATAGCGGTTAAGATTCACAAAGAAAATGAATTAATAAAATTTTTGGAAGAAATGTTGATGCATGAAAAAACAGAATTTACCAAAATAAACATATATACTGTTTTATATAACTTAGGTCAAAAAGAATATTTTGACAAACTGTTATCAATGACAAATTCGAAAAAATATTCTAATAAATGCGCAGTAGTAAACAGTTTGAAAGATATTGCAAATGAGAGCAATAGAGATATGATAATTAATATATTATTAGAATATAAAAAAAAGGAAACTGCAAGGTCAGTTATTTATACAATTGATGATGCAATAAAAAAAATAGAAGAAATGGATGATGATGAAGAAGAGAGTGATGAGTAGTAATGCAAAAAATTCTCATTCACCACAAAATATTTTGCACAATGTAAAATGCAAATGTTTCATAATATGATATACGTGCACTATAGACAATTCAGCTTTCATTATTGACAAATAATCATAAAAATAATACACTCATAGTAATTGGCATAATTAAACGCAATGAAGAGAAGAGTACATGGGAATACAGTTTACAGAGAGTCTGATTAGGTGAAAGCAGACAACAGGTTGAACTATGGAAGATGGACTTGGAGCGGCATGGGCGAGCATAAAGTAAACCTGTGACGGAAACACCCGTTAAAGTGAAATGAGATTTGGATATAGTTTTGTTAGTGGATTAAGAATAGTATTTGAATACAGTAATTAATGATACTAATATCTGAATAAAGTAAAGTGGTACCACGAAGTTAAAGCACTCTCGTCTTTGCATAAAGAAGAGAGTGCTTATTTTAATTTAGTACCACTACGGGCGACAGGCAACGTAATTGTACTTTCGTTGATTTTGTCAATTCCTATGAAACTATATTCGGGAGTTTTTAGAATAAATAAAAAAGGAGTTTATTTGAAATGGAAAAGAAACCATATTATTTGACAACAGCCATTGCTTACACATCAGGTAAGCCACATATTGGAAACACATACGAAGCAATCCTTGCAGACAGCATTGTACGTTATAAGAGACAGCAGGGTTATGATGTAAGATTCCAGACAGGAACAGATGAACATGGACAGAAGGTTGAATTAAAGGCAGCAGAAAAAGGTGTAACACCAAAGGAATTTGTAGATGAAGTATCAGGAGAAATCAGACGAATTTGGGATTTGGTAGGAACATCTTATGATAAATTTATCAGAACAACAGATGAAGACCACGAAAAACAGGTTCAGAAGATTTTCAAAAAATTATATGATCAGGGTGATATTTACAAAGGTGAATACGAAGGAATGTATTGTACACCATGTGAATCATTCTTTACAACATCACAGTTAGTAGATGGCAAATGTCCTGACTGTGGAAGAGAATGTACACCTGCAAAGGAAGAAGCATATTTCTTTAGAATGAGCAAATATGCAGATAGATTAATTGAACACATCAATACACATCCTGAATTTATTCAGCCGGAATCAAGAAAGAATGAAATGATGAACAATTTCCTTCTTCCGGGACTTCAGGATTTATGCGTATCAAGAACATCATTTAAATGGGGTGTTCCTGTAGACTTTGATCCAAAGCATGTTATTTATGTATGGATTGATGCATTATCAAACTATATTACAGGACTTGGATACGATGTAGATGGAAATCACAGTGAATTATATAAGAAGTATTGGCCGGCAGACCTTCACTTAATTGGAAAAGATATTTTAAGATTCCATACAATTTACTGGCCAATTATGTTAATGGCATTAGACGTTCCACTTCCAAAGCAGATATTTGGACATCCATGGTTACTTCAGGGTGGAGAAAAAATGAGCAAGTCAAAAGGAAACATCATTTATGCTGATGACCTTGCAAGCTTATTTGGAGTAGATGCAGTAAGATACTTCGTTCTTCATGAAATGCCATTTGAAAACGATGGAACAATTACTTGGGAATTAATGGTTGAAAGAATGAATTCTGACCTTGCAAACACACTTGGAAACCTTGTAAACAGAACAATTTCAATGTCAAATAAATACTTTGGCGGTGTTGTAAATAACGCAGGTGTTACAGAAGAAGTTGATGAAGACTTAAAGAAAGTTGTCCTTGAAACTCAGGTTAAGGCATCTAAGAAAATGGAAGACTTAAGAGTTGCAGATGCAATTACTGAAATCTTCACAATGTTTAAGAGATGCAATAAATACATTGATGAAACAATGCCTTGGGCATTAGCAAAGGATGAAGAAAAGAAGGCAAGACTTGAAACAGTTCTTTACAATTTAATTGAAAGTATTACAATAGGAGCAAGTCTTTTAGAACCATTTATGCCTGAAACATCAAAGAAGATTCTTGAACAGTTAAATACACAGGCAAGAGCCTTTGATGATATGACTGAATTTGGAAAATATCCATCAGGAAATAAGGTTACAGAAAAACCTGAAATCTTATTTGCAAGATTAGACATCAAAGATGTAATGCCAAAGGTAGAAGAAATTCAGGCAAAGCAGAAAGCAGAAACAGCACCGGAAGAAAAATATCCGGAAGTTGAACCAAAGGAAGAAATCACAATTGATGATTTTGATAAAGTACAGATTCGTGTTGGTGAAGTATTAAAATGTGAGCCTGTTCCAAAGGCAAAGAAACTTTTGGTTTCACAGATTCGTATTGGAAATGAAGTTCGACAGATTGTATCAGGTATCGCAAAATACTACAAACCGGAAGAAATGGTTGGAAAGAAAGTTGCAGTTATCACAAACTTAAAACCTTGTAAACTTTGTGGCGTAGAATCACAGGGAATGATTCTTGCAGCAGCAGATGACGACGGAAATCTTTCAGTCATGACATTAGATAAAGATATGCCGGCAGGAAGTGAAATCTGCTAAGATAAATTATTTGTAAAATGTATTAAATGATAAAGTAACCGATGTTTGTTTAAGAATGTATTAATGGGGAGCAGGTTATGACAGTAAATAAATGGATTAAAAACAGAATATTTGCAATTGCCATTTTATTGTCAATTATTTTTAGCTCAGGCTATTCTTCTTATGCTGCCACAGCATTTGTAAATCAGAATGATTATACTTATGCAGGAAGTATTAAGCAGGAAGCAAAAAGAGTTAAAAGTGAATGCCTGTGTCCTGAAAAAAATGCACAAATACAGATTAAAAGAACTGTAGATGGAACTTCAAAAGAAGCAAAATTAAGAAACAGATATCAGCAACCGTTTATTTATGGAGCAATATTTTCACACAATTTATTTCCGGGAGGAGTTAGTGTAAAGAGTGTTGCAGGTTTATATACTTATAATAAACGGAAGAATTACAATATAGTTTATATACACAACCAGGATGGAAAAAAGAGAGTACTGACTATTACATAGATAAAATCTTTTGTAATAGGAGGTGTGTGTTATGGCAATGAATATAGTAGCTATTATTTTAGCTGTTGTATGTGTTGCAGCAGGAGTAGCCTGCTGGTGGACACAAAGACCTGGCGATGATGAATAATAAAGTAAATTAAAAGGGACCTTTGACGGAAATTATTAAATTGAAAAATCAACGGACAGTTTGGTTTGAAATTTGGTAAAAGTATGTCAAAGGTCTTGTTTTTTCGTGCATTGAAACGCATTCGAAGTGTTGCAAGCAACTCTTTATTCGAGTATAATGAGTGAGGATATGTTACGGGAAAAAGATGGATTTTATAAATATGATGTTGGGGTCAAAAGCACCTGGCTTTGATGCCTACAGATTTTTTTAAGTGACACTGCAAAATTAAGATTATAAATTGAAGATAATCAACGAGTGGAGGAAGAATCATGATAATTGATACACACGCACATTATGATGACGAAGCATTTGATAAAGATAGAGAGAAGCTCTTAGATTCTATGCAAAACAGAGGAATTGAATATATTGTAAATGTGGGAGCAAGCATTGCATCATGCAAAACAACAGTTGGTCTTACAAGAAGATTCCCTAATGTATATGGGGCGCTTGGAGTTCATCCTGACGAAGTTGCAAGTCTTACAGATGAGGATTTTGACTGGTTGAAACACGCAATTTATAAGCCTAAGATTGTTGCAGTGGGAGAAATAGGACTTGATTATCATTGGAATGATAACAGAGATGAACAGATTGCCTGGTTTGAAAAGCAGATGGAACTTGCAAGAGAAGCAGAACTTCCAATAATTGTTCATAGCAGAGAGGCAGCTAAAGATACTTTAGATGTTATGAAGGCTTCAAAGGCAGAAGAAATCGGAGGAATCGTTCATTGCTTTTCATATGAAAAAGAAATGGCACGTGAATACATTGATATGGGATTCTATTTAGGAATCGGAGGCGTAATAACATTTAAGAATGCAAGAAAATTACGTGAAGTAGTTGAATATGCTCCAATGGAAAATTTAGTATTAGAAACAGACTGCCCATATTTATCACCTGAACCGAACAGAGGAAAGAGAAATTCATCATTGAATATTCCGTATATTGTTAGTGCAATTTCTGAAATAAAGGGAATAACTCCTGACGAAGTTGTAGAGATTACAAGCAATAATGCAAAGAAAATATATGGCATCGGATTAGATGATGTAGACAGATTAATATAGAAAATGAGGAAAAATAATGGCATATTTAGGAAGCCCGAAAGCAACATTAGAAGTAATAAATAAATATGGATTTGCATTTCAAAAGAGATTCGGACAAAATTTTTTAATTGATTCTAATATATTAGAAAATATTGTAAGTGCTGCAAATATTACAAAAGAAGATTTTGTATTAGAAATTGGTCCGGGAATAGGAACAATGACACAGTATTTGTGCGAAAATGCAAGAGAAGTAGTTGCAGTGGAAATTGATAAGTCACTTATTCCGATACTTCAGGATACTTTAAGCGAATATAATAACGTAGAAGTAATTAATGAAGACGTCTTAAAAGTGGATATTAAGAAATTGGCAGAAGAAAGAAATGACGGAAAGCCAATTAAGGTTGTTGCAAATTTGCCTTATTATATAACAACTCCTATCATAATGGGATTATTTGAAAGTGGAGTGCCAATTGACAGCATTACAATTATGGTTCAAAAGGAAGTCGCGGACAGAATGAAGACAGGTCCCGGTTCAAAGGACTATGGAGCTTTATCATTAGCCGTTCAGTATTATGCAACAGCAGATATAGTGCTAAAGGTTCCGGCATCATGTTTTATGCCAAAGCCAAATGTAGATTCTGCAGTTATAAAACTTACAAGACACAAAGATACTCAGGTAAAAGTAAGCAATGAGAAATTAATGTTTAAGATTATACGTGCTTCATTTAACCAAAGACGTAAAACATTGGCTAACGGATTGAAAAATTCACCGGAATTAAATTTTACAAGGAAACAGGTTACAGAGGCACTTGTTTCAATGAGCAAATCAGAAAGCGTAAGAGGAGAGGCATTTACTCTTGAAGAATTTGCAAAATTAACAGATATACTAAACAGTAAATAATAACGAAAAATCAAGTCAGGAATGATGTGAAGAACAGAGTTCTTGACTTATTTTGATATATAGAGGAGAAACAGGCGTATGAAACAATTGATATTAGGAATTTTGGCGCATGTAGATGCAGGAAAAACTACGTTGTCAGAGGCTTTGTTATATACAACAGGAAACATAAGAAAATTAGGAAGAGTTGACCATAAAGATGCATTTTTGGATACATATTCCCTTGAGCGTGAGCGCGGAATTACAATATTTTCAAAGCAGGCACAGCTAAAGTGGAAAAATGAAAATGAAGAAATAAACATGACTTTGCTTGATACTCCGGGGCATGTGGATTTTTCTGCGGAAATGGAAAGAACACTACAGGTTCTTGATTATGGAATCTTAGTTGTCAGCGGAAGTGATGGAGTTCAGGGGCATACAGAAACTTTGTGGAAACTTTTAAAAAGATACAACATCCCTACATTTATATTTGTTAATAAAATGGATTTAGCAGGTAGCGATAAAAATCATATAATGGAGAATTTGAAATCAAGACTGGATACAAATTGCGTAGATTTTTCTGATTATGAGAAGTCAGATGATAATTTCCTTGAAAATGTTGCAACATGTGATGAAAATGTTTTTGAAAATTATATGGATACAGGTGAAATATCAAATGAGGAAATAACTAATCTTATTGCAGAAAGAAAGGTATTTCCATGCTTTTTTGGTTCAGCTTTAAAGCTTGATGGCATTGAACTTTTATTAAATGCAATGGCTAATCTTACTAAGAATAAAAGTTATTCGGATGAATTTGGAGCAAGGGTATATAAAATATCAAGAGACAGTCAGGGAAACAGACTTACACATATGAAGGTTACAGGCGGAGTACTTAAAGTTAAAGATGTAATCAATGATGAAAAGGTTAATCAGATTAGAATTTATTCAGGAAACAAATTTGAGACAAAAGACAGCGTAAAAGCAGGTGAAGTGTGTGCTGTAACAGGACTCGAAAATACAAGACCGGGACAGGGAATCGGAGATCAGGAAGGAGAGAGTATTCCTGTATTAGAACCTGTTTTGACTTACCAGATTATTTTGCCTGAAGGATGCGATGCTCATAATACATTTAACAAATTAAAGCAGTTAGAAGAGGAAGACCCGCAGCTTGATATTGTGTGGAATGAAAATTTGAAAGAAATTCATGCAAGACTTATGGGAGATGTTCAGATTGAAATTTTACAGAGTCTTATAAAGGAAAGATTTGATATAGATGTGACATTTGGACAGGGTAGCATTGTGTATAAGGAAACCATTAAAAATAAGGTGGAAGGAATAGGACATTTTGAACCGCTTAGACATTATGCAGAAGTACATTTGCTTCTTGAGCCGGGAGAACCTGGTAGTGGAATGGTATTTGAAACTGCATGCAAGGAAGATGATTTGGACAAAAACTGGCAAAGATTAATACTTACTCATTTGTACGAAAAACAGCATGTGGGTGTGCTTACAGGCTCGCACATTACCGATATGAAAATAACACTTATTGGTGGCAGAGCACATGCAAAACATACTGAAGGTGGAGATTTCAGACAGGCAACTTATAGGGCAGTGCGAAATGGTCTGAAACAGGCAGAAAGTGTTTTGCTTGAGCCATATTATGAATTTACATTGGAAGTGCCTACGGAAAATGTGGGCAGGGCGATGAATGACATAAGCCAGATGAAAGGGGAATTTGAGACACCGAAGACAAATGGTGAGGTTACGGAGATTACAGGGTATGCACCTGTATCAACTATGAGCGGATACATTACAACCGTAAATACTTATACAAGAGGGCGTGGAAGGTTGTATTGCAAATTAGCAGGATATATGCCATGCCACAATGCTTCTGAAGTTATTATGGAAATTAACTATGACAGTGAACGTGATGTAGAGAATCCAACAGGCTCAGTATTTTGTGCTTATGGTGCAGGATTTAATGTTGAATGGGATAAAGTAAAGGATTATGCACATGTAACAACTGATAACTTAAAGGATAATGATTATGAAGAACCGGAAAAATTTGTACCGGTAAAGCAGCCTGAACCAGGGAAAAAGTGGCAAATGGGTGCAAGTTATGCAGAGGACAAAGAATTACAGGCAATATTTGAAAAACAGTTTGGTCCTGTTAAAAGACGTTTGGCGAATGAAACAGGATTTGGTTATACATATAATCAGGGAAGTGGAAAGAAAACACAGAAGAAATATGTTTATAAGGAAAATAAAAATAAGAAAAATGAGAAAAAATATTTGCTTGTCGATGGCTACAATGTAATATTTGCATGGAAAGAATTAAATGAACTTGCACAGGTCAATCTGGATGGGGCAAGACTTAAACTTATGGATATTATGAGTAATTATCAGGGATACAAGCAATGTGAGTTAATACTTGTATTTGATGCATATAAAGTTAAGGGCAACATAGGAGAGGTTTCAAAATACAACAATATAAATGTTGTTTATACAAAAGAAGCGGAAACTGCAGATACGTATATTGAAAAAGTAACCAATGAAATCGGGAAAAAATATCAGGTTACGGTTGCAACCTCAGACAGACTTGAGCAAATGATTGTGTTGAGCAGGGGAGCAGTTCGTATGTCATCAAATGAATTACTTCAGGATGTTATGGCTGTGCATGAAGCAGGCTTAAGACAATACAAATCATCTCAGAAGATAGAAAAGAATTATTTGGATGAATTGATTAATAAATAATCATATTTTAATCGCTAACTGCATATATTTGTATAAAGTCAAATATCGAATTGAATAATTCGGAAAAGAGTAAATGACGAATATAATTAATTGGATGAAAACGAGTTTTACAAATATGTACGAAATACTAAAAAGAAATATAAAAATTGAAGCGGTTATGGCATTTCTTTTGCTGATGTCGATTACTATGATTGCTTGTAATATGGAAAAAATCGTGGAAAGCGATAATAAAGAAACTAAGAAACAAGAGCATAAACCATTTAGTGGTTACACAATAGTTATTGACCCGGGGCATGGAGGAATTGACCCCGGGAAAATAGGTATAAATGATGCACTTGAAAAAAATATTAACCTATCCATAAGCCTGTACATAGAAGAAATTTTAAAAAATACAGGAGCAAAGGTTGTGCTTACAAGGGAAAGTGATACCGGACTTTATCAGGAATCGGATGGAAATAAAAAAAGGGCCGATATGGAAAACCGCTGTGAAATAATAAATAAAGAGTATTTGAAAAATGAAAAAACAATAGTTGTAAGCGTTCATCAAAATAGTTTTACTTCGGAAAATGTAAAAGGAGCGCAGGTATTTTATTATCGAAATTCTGCAGGTGGTACGGAACTGGCGAAAATAATGCAGGCAATATTAAACGATAATATAAATATAAACAATAAAAAAGAAATCAAGGAAAACACCAGTTATTATATGCTGTTACATACAAAATGCCCTACAATAATCGTGGAATGTGGATTCTTAAGCAATTGGGACGATGCAAATAATTTGTCGTCAGACGATTATCAAAAAAGAATGGCAGGTCTGATATGTAAAGGAATCGAAGAATATTTGAAGAAATAAATTGAAAAATGTTAAAAAAGTTGCAGGCAAAAATAAAATGAAATTAAAAAAAGGAAAAAATTTAAAAAAGCCAAAAACATTTATAGCAAAAATTACAATTGTCATAGGGTGCATTTTGCTTGGAACAGCAGGCACCCTGACAATTAAAAATACTATAGAAAATCGAAATGCAGGTATATCTTCTGAAAAAATAATCAACTATATGGAAAACAAAAATAATGAATCTGGATATTGCGATAATAAATCTAATCTGACAGATAGTTACTCTGAATCTGATAAATTCATAGAATTTTCAGGAGAAAAATATGTAGGAATATTAATTATTCCGTCTCTAAAAATCAAACTCCCAATAAATGAAAAATGGTCATATGAACAGTTAAAGAAAACACCGTGCGTATATAGTGGAAGTGTGGGCAACGCAGGATTTGTTTTAGCTGCACACAATTATTCAACGCATTTTGGAAAAATAAAATATTTGCGAAAAGGCGATGAAATTATATATAAATCCGCAAACGACTCCACGTTTTCCTATAAAGTAGAAAGTGTGGAAAATTTATTGCCCACACAGGTCGAAAAAGTAATAAGTACAGAATATGATTTGACCTTGTTTACATGTACATTTAATGGACAGGCAAGAGTTGTTGTGAGATGTAAAGATGTAAATATTATAAAATAAGATGTCGGATTCAAAAGCCCCACGACTTTGATGCCTACGGATTGTTCCGTGCTAGGCATTCCATCGCATAATCCCCATTCGCAAAAATCCCACTTTATGGAATTAAATTTGGAATATTTGGCAATAATGCTTCATATGATAACAAGCAGAGAAAAACAAGACAAAATCTAATTGAAAATACAATTGCCAAATATAAAAGTGGGAGAGATATGATCATGAAAAAAATAATCCAAAAAAGTAAAAAAATAATAGCAGTAGTAAGCATGTGTTTAATATGTGCTACGACATTTGCAGGCGAAGCAGTTATGCTAAATGCAGATGTGAATAACAGTCAGAAAACCGAGTCTATAGTAAATTTTGCGGCAAATGATATTCCTGTGCCGGACGCTACGATAGTATCAACTGACAAAGTATTTCCGTACAATCGACTTCAGGTCAAAGATATAGATGGAAATGCAAAAATTGTTGAGGCAGGAGAAGGAGTCAGAGCTTATCAGGACGTAAGTCGCGAAAGTATGAAAGGCGATGTATGGAATGGGACATGGAATGGAGCAATAAAAGGAATATACGCTTCATTTAGTAATAAATACAATGGGATAGCGATTCAATGTAAAGGTTCTAATCCTAATGCAAACAATTATAAGACAGATATGAACGCCGGATGGAAAAATAAAGATTTGGATGTAGAAACAACTACAATGAATTTTAAAGTCAAATATTTTGAAGTTGGAACATACGATGGAAAGCCGGTAGGAGCTTATGCAAATATAAAAGTTACACCATTTAAAAACAGAACGTCAAAAAATGCAACAACTACAGGAAATGTAGGAGAAGGATGGAATTGGGGTAAAAATAATTATGGACCATATTCATATTATCCGACAATTCAAGTAAGCAAATCTCTGTATAGTGGCTGGGTATGGCAAAATGTGAAAGAATTTCATGTTGATTTGGAATTTTATTATTTAAACACAGATGGAACATTTGGAGAAAAAATTGTTCTAAATGACATAGGAACAGTTGACAGTCCGGTTGCTGATTATTACACAATAAATTCTCTTAACCCGGCGGATGTTCAGGAAGGGGAAAATCCGGCAGCATACTATGGACCGGAATATGTAGTGCCACAAAATCCGCAGAATGTAAAAGCATATGTTTATTCAGGAAAATTTTCAAATACCATTCCATGGAGCAGTAATATTGTAGGAATGTATAAAGACAGCGGAAACAGATTTGGAACACAGTATGGTTATAACGGCGGAACAAATCCGTGGAGCGGAGATATTTATGACAGTACATTTGGAGTGCCTGATAACTGGCTTCAAAATTCAGTTACAATTATGCCACAGTCAACGTCTAACGCTTTCAGTTTTACGCTGGGAAATTTTATGAGGTATCCGGATAACGGAGGAGTTCCAAGAACAAATCAGGTGTGGGCATCATTTAGCACGACACCTCTTGGAAGTAAAATTGACAGACCCTTAATAGATTTAAATATATATAAAAAATGGAAAGGAACGGAGCAGATTCCAGATTCCATAGAAGTAGAAATCTATCGAACAATCAAATATAAAGATTCCACAGAAGAAAAAACAGAATATTTTAACACAGTTACAGTTAAAAAAGAAAACGGATGGAAAGAATCCGTAGAAGGGCTGCTTACAAGAGATACAATAGGAAATCAGTTTACCTATAGTGTAAAAGAAATTAGTGTTGCGGGATTTGCTTCAGAATTTACATCAAAAACAAATCAGGCTACTGCAACAAAAAATGCAAGCACAACTTATACAATAACAAACACAAAAATATATGAATTGCCGGATGCCGGTGGTATAGGTAGTGAACCGTTTGTAAAAATCGGCCTAATAATTATGTTGTGTGTCGTAAGTGTTTTAGTTGGTTGTTTGCAGAAAATAAAATAAAATTTTCTAATAGAATGATGGAAAGTAAGAATAGAATATATGAAAACTTTCTAAAGTAAAAAGCATGTACCACATTTGAATTTATAAAAAACAAATGTGATTACAAATAAATAAAAAAGGAGCATTAAATGAAAAAAGTATCAAAACTTTTAGCCGTTGTAATGGCATTTTCTATTATGGTTGCATTAAATGTAGCTGTATTTGCCACAACAACAAAGACAGACGGTACAAAAGCTAATGTTGTAAATGGAGGAGAAACAGTAAAGATAAATGTTTTAACAGGAAATGAAAATGATGTGTTAAATGCATATAAAGTAGTTGAAACCATTTATGACAAAGATACAAATACAATAAACCGAAATTTTACGGCGACATTTGAACAGTTTAAGGCTGCAAAGACAGAGTACAAGACAATGACAGTAGATGATTACGTTAAACTAAACGAAACAAAATTAAAAGAAGTGTTAGGAAAATTTGCTTCTTATGTAAGAACAAATAGTGTTAACCCTGAATATGTATCTACAAACATTTCAAATGAAGAAAAAGCTGAATTTGAAGCTGTAGCAATGGGACAGTACATTATTGTTGGAAGTGGAAACACAAACGGGGCATACATTTATCAGGCTGTTACAGCAGAGGTTGAGCCATTTGTTGAAAATGATGAATATAAAATATATGAACAGTATTCGGTAAAAATGAAGGTAAGTAAGCCTACTGTAGAAAAAGATATTATAAATGGCACTGCGACTGATGGAAACAGACAGACAGCAAGTGTAGGGGATGTTATCACATATAAATTAAGTGCAGCAGTTCCCATTTATCCGGAAGGCGCAACAGATACTACATTATATTTAGGCGATGAACTCTCAGAAGGACTTACTTTAGATTTAAGTTCTATTGTAGTTAAAGGTGAAAATGGAGAAAATTCAAAAACTTTAACAAGTGGTAATCAGTACACAATAAAAGAAGAGGGTCAGAAATTTTATGTAGATTTAAACTACGGAAAAATTAAAACGTATACAACTGTGACAGTAGAATACAAAGCAACATTAAATGAAAAAGCTAAAGTCGGAACAGCAGTTGGAAATGAAAATATTGTAGAGTACGTTTACAAAAATTCTCCATTTGATGGAACAACATATAATCCTGAAGATTCTGACAGACCAACACCGGACACCCCGGGATTTGGAGATGATGATGACAAAGAAATTGTTTATACATTTGGCGTAGCCATCGAAAAGATTGATAAAGATAATAATGCAGTAAAACTAAAAAATGCAAAATTTAAATTATATGACAATAAAGAATGCACAGGTAATGCAATAAAAGAAGTGACGACAAATGAAAGCGGAATTGCTTCATTTGAAGGATTAAAAGCCGGAAAATATTATTTGGTAGAAACTATGGCTCCAACAGGTTACAAAAAATTATTAGAGCCAATCGAAATTGTAGTAAATGCTGCCAGCGGGATTTACACAATTACAGCAGATAAAACAGAAATTACAACTGATGTAGAAAAAGAAAATGGATACAAAAAAGTTACAGTTGAAAATAAAAAAGGAGCAACACTTCCAACAGCAGGTGGAATGGGAACAGCATTATTTGTAGCAGGTGGATTAATAATTATGTTAGGTGCTGCGACAGGTGTTTATGTAATTAGAAGAAAAACTGTAAAAGAAAGATAATAAACTGTTTTCCAAAATATATTTTTTAAATTTCATATGAAAAATTTTGAACTATAGAATATTAAAAATAAACCTAAGACAAATGCTGGGGCAAAGGTTAAAGCTAACTCTTTCATATGAAGATTATAGGTGTGTATCGGTTCGAATCCTCTATAAGCTTAACTATAAAGCTAATCTTTCATATGAAGATTAAAGCCTTTAACTTTTGACTCCCAAATAAACTAAAAATGGCAATAGGGAGATAGTTATGAAAAGAAAAACGACAACAATAGTATTGGTTATAATTTTTTTGATAGGTTTCTCCGTGTTACTATATCCGGTAGTTAGTAGTTATGTAAACCAAATGGACGCAACAAAAGCGACTGAACAATATGATGAACTAATGAAAAAAATGGAGAATAAAAAGTCAGAAAGTATATTAAATGAGGCTAATTTATATAATGAAAATCTGACAAAAGATAATGTGGAATATAAAAACCAAGAAGAAAATAAATATGCCGACATTTTAAATGTAGACGATTCAGGAAGCATGGGTTATATTTCCATACCAAAGATTAAGGTGAAAATTCCAATAAAGCATGGGACTACAGATGAAGTACTAAGTAAATATGTAGGGCATTTGGAAAGTTCATCTTTACCTGTAGGAGGAGAAAGTACACACGCTGTACTTGTAGCTCACAGAGGGTTGCCAAATGCAAAATTATTTACTGATTTGGATAAAATGGAAATTGGCGACAAATTTCAAATTACAGTATTAAATAAAAAATTATTTTATCAGGTGGAAGAAATTTCAGTAGTAAAACCTGAAGACATTTCAAAATTAAGTATTGAAAAAGATAAAGATTATGTGACTCTGGTTACATGTACGCCATATGCTGTTAATACACACAGACTATTGGTAAAAGGGATACGAATAGACGAAGATAAAGCAGAAAAATCAGACAATGAACAAAAAGTAAGTCCGTGGAAAGTAGTAATAATAGCACTGGCTTTGGTGTTGATTATAATGACATTATTTGTAATAACATTTGCAGTGTGCGTAAATAAAGGAAAGAGGGTGTATGAATATGAGAGAGAAAGCAATAAAAAACACAATAATTTGTGCGTATAAAAATTTAAAATCTAAAGCATATAAGAAAATTATAATGGCATTAATGATATTTATAGTTGTTATACAGGTTGGAATTATATCAAATAATAAAATAAAAGCAGCTCAGACTGAAAATAATCAGTATGAAATAAACATTGCTCTTAAAAATGAAAATGTCATATTTGCAGATAGAGAAGTTAGAATTTATAAAATTGCAGAAAAAAATGAAAATGATAAATATATTCTTTCAGGGACATTTGCAAAATATCCGATTGAAGTAAATGACATAAAAAATAATTCCGACCTGAGCAAAATTGCAAATACGATTTCAGGTTATATTAATTTAGATGGAATATCGGCAGATTATGTAGGAACAACAAATGAACAGGGAAAAATGAAATATGAAAAAGCAAAAGAGGGTATGTATTTAATGCTTATTGATACTTGTGTGGAACAGGATAAAATGTATGAATTTGTTCCACAGATAATTGCAATTCCATATATAAATGACAATAATGAATTACAACAAAGCATAGATGTGGAACCTAAAAGCATATCAAAAAACATAGAAAGCAAAGAACAGGAAAGTAAAAAAGATGAGCGTAAAAGAAAAAACAAAGGAAATACATCTGAAAAGCAAAGCAAAGAAAATGAACAAACTACAACAGCTAAATATGACAACAAACTTCCACAAACAGGTCAGGACAGAGCTATAGCAGTCATATTGGCAACAGTTGGGTTGGTAATGATTGCAGGAGGTGTGGTGGTTATTAAAAGGAATAGGTGAAATTTGTGCACGGTCGAAAAAGGTCGAAAACTTTCACTTTACATTTTGCGACAAATAAGATAAAATCGTTTCAAAACAAAATGTAATGGGTGAGAAAAACTGAATGTATTAGGGAAAATTTGAATAATAATGTATGGTTTAGCATCACTTTTTACAAAGTGGTGCTTTTTTAATTCAATTAGCCTACAAACTAATTTTATCTACTTTACATTTTGAGATTCAACACAAGGAGAAGGATATGAAAAAAATAACACAAAAATTAATTGCAATAATGCTGGTAATGACAATTGTTGCGGGAGGAATAAGTAAAGAGGCATTCGCAGATACAGGAGTAATTAGGTGCAATGATAAGTATTTTGATACTTTAAAAGAAGCTGTAAATGAGGCTTTAAGTACAAATGATGGTGACGGTGTAGTAACTATATTACAGGACATTGAAGCAAATGAATTTATACAGATAAATGAAAATCAAAAATTAACAATTGAAGGACAGGAACATGTAACAATAAATGTTAAGGAAACATCTAGATTTATAGATATAAAAAAAGGTGGAGTGTTAAACTTAAAAAATATAGATATTGACGGAACAGATATAAAAGCTGAATATGGTAAAACACCTTTTTATGTAAGAGGGGAAATAAACCTCAATAATGCAACAATTAAAAATTTTAGTTCAAACAGCTCGACAATAATTCTTAATTCGGCAAAGCTAAACATGGATAATGCATCCGAAATTTCAGAAAATAGCAACATAACATGGGGAGGATATGGAGGTGCTATAAGCATTGAGGGATCATCACATGTAAAAGGCGGAGTAGTAAGAAACAACTGGGGAAGTTATTATGGAGGAGGACTGTATGCATCAGGAACGGCATACATAGAAGGAACAACTTTCATAAACAATGGCTGTAAATGGTACGGTGGAGCTGTTGCCTGTGGTTTAGTTGGTGGAGGCATAGTCTATATGAAAGACTGTCTGTTTGACGGAAATTATGCAAATTGGAATGGAAATGCTATTTATTTAAATAATTCAGGTAACTGTTCAATTTATAACACGGAAGTCAAAAATGTAAGTAAAAACGTAAGTGGTGCGATTACTATTACGGGTAAAGGAAAAACAATTATAGCAGGATTAAATGTAAATAATAACTCGGTAAATAATGGAAATGTATATATTGCCGGAAACAATGTCAGTTTCTTAAAGCCCGGAACATATAATACTGAATTTGGAAAAATAGAAACAAATAAAAATATAATAGAAAACAATAAGGCAAACAGAGGCGGAGGAATTTATGTACAGGGAAATTCTAACGTAAATATTGAGCAATGTGAAATAAAAAATAATACATCCAATAGAGGTGGGGCAATCTATAATGATGGAAATATTGTTATGGATGATGTCGAAATTAGTGGAAATGTTGTAAATGATAAAAATGGTAAAATAAATATGGGAAATGCCATTTTACAAAATGGTACATTGGAATTAAAGGAAAATGTTCAGATAAATGGAAATATACATTTAATTAAGGATAAATATATAACTATTGATAAAGAATTACTTTATCACATGGATAAACAAAGTGCGTTAAACATAACAACAGATGAAAAAAATGAAAATGAATTTAGAAAAGTAGCTGAATTTACAAATGTATTGGGAGAAAGTCTGGCATATAAGCTTGTTTCCGATGAGGGAATAAAACTGGAAAACACAAGTAACTTAGTTGCTGATTCTAAGTTGGTAGCTATAAATAATGAAATAGGAATAGCAACAAAAGTATATAAAAACGAAGTAGTATGTAAAGACGAAAAGGGAGAAAACATACAGGGAATGGAACTTGCCCTATATAAAGATGATGATAGTAATAAATATTTAGGAACTACAGAAGCAAGTGACGAAAACGGAAAAATCGTTATAGACAATCTTGTTGCAGGAAAATATAAATTAAAACAGAAAACAGTTCCAGACAAATATGAGCAGGATAACTCAAAAACAGTAAATTTTGAAGTGGGAGAAGAAAACGTAGAGCAGATAGAATTTTCTGTTAATTATAAAGATGAAGCACCTACCGCAGTAATTACATTTGAACATAAAAAGATTCATATAGCACAAAAGTATACATTTAGTGCAGAAAAGTCTATGGATGATAGGGGAATTGTAAAATATTCATGGGATTTTGGAGATGGAACACAAAAAACGGGGAAAACAGTAAAGCATGAATATCTTCAGTCAGGTGATTACATAGTATTGTTGACAGTAACCGATACAAAAGGACAGACTAATACAAAAAAATTAAAAATAACAGCGGATGGAACGGCAGAGGGAATGTATCAGTTAGGATTAACTGTTACGGATACAAATACAGAAGCACCTATAGGTAATGCTGAGGTTTATATTGTAAATAGTAAAAACGAAATAATCAGTTCAGGAAAAACAGCTAATAATGGAAAGTATAATTACTATTTAAAAGGAAATGAGAGTTATTCAATTGTTGCTTATGCAAACGGATATTATAGCAGGGCGACAAGCCTTAATATGGGTGAAACATCAAAGAAAATAAATCTGTATTTAAGTTCTAAAGACACAATACAGGCAGATGTAAGCTATAAAGAAATGTCGTATAGTGAAATAGTAGAAGCAGGAATTGATACAGACAGTGATGAAAACAAAAAAATATTTAAATATTCAACTAAATTGGTATTTAACAAAATGACTTTTCCTGTTAATTTCTATGTAAATGAAAAAGGAGATATTGTTAAAAATGAAAATAAAGGTGGAGGTGAAGCTGCTTCATCAAGAGAAGACAATTTTTATATAGAACCAATAAAGGCAGACGGAAATGGTACAGTATATTATTTAGTTGTAGATGGAACGACTAAGTGGTTGAAGGATATGTTTGACGTTCAGGTACTGGTTGTTAATAATTCTAAATGTGAATATGTAGATAATTGCAATGCAAAAATTAATTTACCGGAAGGACTTTCATTAGCAGCAATGGCTGCAGGTGAAGATAATAGCGAAAAGAAAGAGATTGGAAAAATTGAAAGTGGAGAAAACAAAGCTGTAAACTGGTATGTACGAGGGGACAAAGACGGAGAATACAAAATAAGTGTAACAGTTGAAGGTGAAATGAAAGATGATAAAGGAGAAGTAGAACCATATCAATTTAGATATGATTATGCCTGTAGGGAAAGTTTGTGGGTAATAGCAGGAAGCTCATTAAAGCTTGATGTGTATGTAAATAAATATACATATACAGGAGATTTGTACACAATAACATATACATATACAAATACATCTAACAAAACAATTAACGGAATGCAGTTATATTTTGACAGCGAAAAGCAGTATTCAAATGATGGGCGAGTGTTTGTCGATTGTGCAAAAAATACCTATAAGAAGGTCGATGAGTTAGCACCGGGTGAAAAAATTACAATAAAATATACAACTCAGATACAGTTTAAGGACAAAAATGGAAATGAAGCATATTACGAACTTATAAGCATGATTATGAAAACTTTGCCGGGAAGTAATGCATCAATACCATATGAAGTGCATGTGAAACTAAATCCAATTCAATTAAAAGGATATGTTGATAAAACAAATGGTGTTAATGCAAATGATGGAGATCCTGTAGATTTGCTTACAGGAGAGTTTAATTACACATACACTGATTTAGAGAGTGTTGCAAAGTATAGCATTCCGGTAAAAAGATATTATAACTCAGGAAATTTTAATACAAATACAGGTTTTGGAAATGGCTGGAGTAACGAATATGATTACAGGGCAGTGTATGAAGATAACTGCGTAATTATTTATATACCTACAGGCGGACAAATTGTATTTAAGGATGATGGAACAGGTGAGTATACATGCCAGACAGATAATCAGAAGGAACTTATAAAAAATGAAGATATATATTTTTATAAAGAAAAAGGAAAAGAATATCAGTTTGACAAAGAAGGAAAATTAATAAAAATTACCGAAGAAGATGGATGGGTTACTAATTTCAGTTATGATAACAATAAATTGACTCAGATAAAAAGTAATGCGGGAATTTTAAAATACAGTTGGGAAGGAAATTATATTGTTAATGCATCTATAAATGGAATAGAAGTTAAATACGAATACAAATCAGGAAATCTTGTGAAGGTAACGAATGCAGATGGTGACAGTTGCGCATATGAATACAATGAGAATAACAACTTAACATTAATGACTGATTATGAAGGAAACGAATATGTAAAAAATGAATATGACAGCATAGGAAGAGTTATAAAACAAAAGGTTGCTGATTCCGGAGAATATACATTTACATATGACGATGAAAAAAGAGAAAACAGTTGTAAAAGTGAGAGTGGAAATGTTCACACAATAAAGTATAATGAGGATTTTTACATAATAGAAGATGTAGAACAGGATACAACAACATATGACTATAATGCTTTTGGACAATTAGTTGAAAAAACAGATAGTTATGGAACAACAACATATTCATATGATATTTATGGAAATGTTACTAATATTGTATATCCTGATAATACATCAGAATCATATAAGTATAATTCCAAAGGTAAAGTCATAACTTACAGAAATGCAATAGATTCAGTAACAAATTATGAATATAATACCAGAGGAAATCTTATAAAGGAAACTGATGGATTAGGGAATAGTGTAACTTATACATACGATTCATTTGGAAATGTAATAAGAGAAAAAAGTGGACAAGGAAATGTAATAAGCTATTCATACACAGACTCATTTCAAAGGGCAGCAGTAAGTGATGGAAGCAAAAATACAATAAAGTATAAGTATGACAAACTTGGAAGAAAAACTGAGGAAACTAACGGAAATGGAGAGAAAACAAAGTTTACTTATTCTTTAGCAGGAAAGCTTTTAAAAGAAACAGATGCATTAGGTAATGAAACAACATATGAAGTAGATAAAAATGGATATACTATTTCACAGACAGACAAAAATGGAAACAAAACATTAAATACCTATAATAAGCAGGGAAAGAAGACAGAAAAAACAAATGCTTTAGGCGTAAAGAGTAAATATACTTATGATATAGCAGGAAATCTTACGAAGATAACTGACGGTTTGGGATATGAGACGACATATACATATGATAAATATGGAAATGTAATATCAAAAACAGATGCATCCGGAAATTCATGGAATTATAAATATGATTCCAAAGGAAATTTGGTAGAAACCAAAGACCCATATAAGAAAAACAAACAATATAAGTATGATTCTAAGGGACAGGTAATTGAAGAGACAGACGAAAATGGAGGAAAAACAACATACACTTATAATGCTCTTGGAATGGTTACAAAGCAGACGGACCCATTGGAAAATAGTGTCAGATATGAATATGACGGTAACTTAAACCTTATTAAAGAAACAGATAAAAATGGAAATACGACAGAATATGTTTATGACAAGGAAAACAGACTTATTGAAAAGAAAACATTATATGGTAATACAACATATAATTATGATAAAGATGGCAACTTAATAAGGATTACAGAGCCTGAAAACAGAAAGACAGAATATGAATACGATAGATATGGACAGGTTATTTTAATAACAGATGCTCAGAAAGAAAAGACACAATATACATACGACGCTATCGGGAACATAACACAAATTATAAACCCTGATGGAACAGCCATAAGTTATAAGTATGACAAAAATAGCAATGTTATACAAATAACAGACGAAAAAGGTAACGTTGAACAGTATGAATACAACGCAGAAAATAAAATAAGTAAATATGTTGATAAAGAAGGAAACATAACAACTTATAAATATGACGAAAATGGAAATCAGATTGAAGTTAACGAAAAACAGGATTTAGTCATAACAAAGAAATATAATGAAAATAATCTTTTGTCAGAAGAAACAGATGCAATAGGAACAAAGAAATATGTATATGATAAGCTTGGAAGAATTGTGGAAACAATATCAGGTGAAGGATACATTACATCATATAGATATGACGGTGTTGGAAACATCATAGAAAAAACAGATGAAAATAATAAGATTACAAATTATACATATGACCTAAATAATCGTCTGATTAAGATTACAAATCCTGAAGGAGAAATAACAGAATACAGTTATGACGCAAATGGAAATGTAATAAGCGAGAAAGATGCCAAAGGAAATATTACATTATATGAATATGATGAAAATAACAATCCTGTAAAGAAAACAGATGCAAATGGAAATGTGTCTGTATGGAGTTATGATGCAAATGGTAACGTAACAGAATATAAAAATCCTCAGGGTGTAAAACAAGCATATGAATATGATGGCAATGGAAACATTGTAAAAATAACAGATGGTCGAAATAATACTGTTACAATGGAATATGATTCGATGAATCGTATGACAAAGAAAGTTTCGGCAAATAATGTCATAACACAGTACTCATATGACGAAAGTGGAAATCTGCAAACAGAGACAGATGGAAATGGAAATGTCACAACATATAAGTATGACAAAGAAGGAAACTGCACAGAAAAAATAAAGACAGGAAGCAGTGAAAAGTATACATATGACAAAGAAGGAAGACTTACATCAATAACATATTCTGATAATAGTATGGAAAAATTTGAATATGATGTACACGGAAATAAAACATCATATACAGATAAAAAAGGCAATACTATGACGTATATTTATGATAAAGATGACAGAATGACAAAAACTGTTGATGCAAATGGAATAAGTACGGAGTATGAATATGATGGAGTTGGAAATCTTACAAAAAAGACGCTTCACAGAAAAAAGGGAAATAGCAAGGCGGATGAAGTAACAACATATTCATATGATGGAAATAATAACCTTATATGTAAAACAGATGCCTTGGGCAAAAAGGAAAGTTATGAATATGACTTAAATGGAAACCTTGTAACGGTAAAAAATAACAGTGGAAAAGTCGTAACATCATACAGTTATGATGCCGTTAATAACTGTACTAAAAAAACAGTAGACGGAAAGACCACAACATATGAATATAATAAAAACGACTATCAGACAGCAATGTCAACGGCTAGTGGAACAATATCATATGTAAGGGATGAACTTGACAGAATAACAGAAACAGTTTATGAAAATGGGAAAACAGTAAAGTACAGTTATGACAATGACGGAAACAAGACAGGGATTACGTATACGGACGGCAAAAAGGTAAGCTACACATATGATGGAAACAAAAATGTGACAGAAGTTGCAGATGGTGACAAAAAGACCACATACACATATGACAGTGATAATAACAGAATAACAAAAACAGAAGGAAAAGAGACACAGGAAAGCACATATGACATATACGGAAATGTGCTTGCGGTAAGTCAAAAAGAAGATGAAGATTCTAAATTAATAGAATCATATGAATATGATTTAAACGGAAATGTAATAAAACATTATGAAAGCGGAATAATAAACGGCAAAAAGAAGACCACAACATATGAATATGACAGCCTTAACAGACTTGTGTCGGAAAAAGGAGACAAGACAGTAACATACACATATGATGATGTTGGAAACATTATTAAGGAAACAAATGGAAAGAAGTCCACAACATACACTTACAATAATTTAAATCAGCAGATTACAAAAAAGAAAAGCTCAGTATTTAGCATAAAACGTTCAAACAAATACAGCGAAAACGGAACGGCGAAAAGAACGGTAAATCCTGAAAAAGAAATAAAAACTTATGAGATTAGTTCGCTTATGGATGGAACCGTAAGTGAAATAAAAAAAGGAATTTCGGAAAAGACGGCATACACATATGACGGCCTTGGAAACAGAACAAGAGAAACAATTACAACAGGACTAATCAAAAAGAAGAAAAAGGAAAAAGAGTATGTGTGGGACTACACAGAAAAGTAGCCTATACTGCTTGAAGAAAAGGAATCAGATGGTACAATTGTAAGGTATACATATGCAGGAAACAGGGAAAGAGCATATGCGGATGTAACAAAAAACAGTGAAAATGCGAAAGCACAGGTTTACAGTCTCTACACGGACAGACTCGGAAGCACAAGATGGGCACTGGATGAAAATGCAGAGGTTGCAGCAAAAACAGAGTATGATGCATGGGGAAAGCCGGAAACAGAAACGGTAAGCAGTAAACTTAACGGAATAAACATTTCAAAAAGTTATACCGGATATGTTTATGATGAAACAACAGGCTACTGGAATGCGGGAGCAAGAATGTACAATTCCACAGACAGGGAATTTATAC
>ERZ857922.241-NODE-241-length-85865-cov-4.523820_pt1 | contig 85865 bp, 89 predicted proteins | sample MGYA00519579_ERZ857922 | MGnify/ENA primary metagenome ERZ857922 (study PRJEB31778, sample SAMEA3449375) | human gut metagenome | biome: human gut; feature: human-associated habitat; material: faeces | place: United Kingdom | collected 2010/2012 ... | reverse complement strand
TGGTCTTTATTTTTATTAGACGCGCTTATAAATCTCAATTTTTATGTAAGTTTGCTTAATTATATGTCTGAAAGGGAGAACATTTTCTTATGGATTTTGAGCAATTGTATATAACGTGGTATTCTCGTTTGAAGTTTTTTGCCCGTGAATATGTACTGTCGGATGCTGATGCAGAGAACATAGTACAAGATATTTTTACGGACTTATATGAAAAACGGGAAGTTCTGGAAATACCCGTGAATATGGTTGCCTATCTGTTTACGGCAACTAAAAACAGATGTATCAATCATATTCACCGTAAGATATTGGAGCAGGAAACCAGTCAATGGATGCAGGATGAATACAGCCTGACCTTACGGATGAAATTTAATTCTCTGGAGGCTTTCGATCTTGAATTTGCCTCTGATAACGAGATAGAATCCCGCTTGGAGAAAGCTCTGCAATCTTTACCGGAGCGGTGCCGGGAGATTTTCATTATGAATAAATTTGAGGGGATAAAACAGAAAGATATAGCAAAGCTGCTTAATATATCGGTCAATACGGTGGAAAATCAAATGGCTGTAGCTTATAAAAAATTGAGAGAGGAATTGAAAGATTATATACCGCTTTTGATTTTATTGCTTGGAATTTAAAAATAAAGAAAAACGAAGATGACTGTAAAGCGGGCCTCTTCGTTTTTTTCTTTTAAGGACTCTCTTTTTTTTGAAAAATGTATAGTGGATTTTTTCTTTTAGTTTGTCTACTTTATAAATACGATAGGAATATATTATAAAATGGACGAACGTATCGATAAATATTTTCAGGGTGAATTGAAGAAGCCGGAGCGGGTGAAGCTGTTATTGGAGGTTGTGCGTGATGAGGAGTTGAGGAAACAGATTGTAGAATTTCAAAATGTGTACACGCTTACAGGTCTGGCCCCTCAAGGTGCCGATAAAGAAGCCGGCCAGCAGAGCCTGCAACAGTTCATGAAGAGGCAACGCCGGATGGTACGGAGAAAATATCTTATCCGGAGTTTGGGATATGCTGCCGCAGCGGCTATACTGATTGTCTCTGTCTGGATAACTGCTGTCAGTTATGTGGATAAACCGGATGATTATGTCGCTGCTCAACAGGAGTTTTTTGTGCCGGCCGGACAACGGGCACGTATTAAATTGCCCGATGGCACATTTGTCTGGTTGAATGCCGGATCGGTGTTGACATATCCGTCGATTTTTGGGGAAGAGAGAAAAGTATATCTGAAAGGAGAAGGTTTTTTTGATGTCGCCAAGAATGAAAAATCACCGTTTATCGTTTCTACTGGAACTTTAGATATTAGGGCATTGGGTACACAGTTCAATGTGTTTTGCTATCCGGATGCCGGACTGATCAGTATGAGCTTGATAGAGGGTTCCGTTAAAGTGTATCATCCGGAAGACGAGGCGAATGGGGTTGTACTGAAACCTAATCAGCAATTGGTTTATGACCGGCAATCTTTTCAGACCATTCAAATGAAGAATGAAGATGACTTATTGTGGAAAGATGGCATTTATAATTTCAAATCGGAACGTTTAGAGTCGATCCTGAAGAAACTGGAATTATATTATGACGTGAAAATCGTAGTAAAGAGTCCGGAAATCCTTTCTTACCGTTATACCGGGAAATTTCGTCAGCGGGATGGAGTCGTGGAGATTTTGCGTATCATTCAGAAAATACATCATTTCAAAATGAGCGAGAATGATGAACGTAATATCGTAACCTTATACCGGTAGTATGGATTTACCGTAAATTTGATTGTTTAACTTTAAAAGAAATGCCTATGATGAAAAACTGAAGAAAAAATCATTGCTATAAAAATCGGCGGATGCGACTAACATCCACCGACCAGTATAAAGCAAATCCAATGTGACTTTGAAATTAGTATTTACTTTAATGAAACAAAGATATGAAAAGAAATCCTTTGTTAACACCTCCGGTGTGTTTAAAAAAAAGAAATAATATACTTCGTATTATGAAAATAGCCTTGATCTTTTTATTTGCATTTGTATTCCAGCTGATGGCTGTCAAGAGTGATGCACAAAATGTTACAGTGAAATTACCCAACACACAACTGACTGTAGGAGAGCTGATCCGTGCGATAGAGAAACAAACGAACTACCTGGTTGTGTTCAGTGATACGGAAATAGATACGGAACAGGTTGTCCGGTTGAAAAATAGCCAGGCGAAAGTGTCTGAATATCTGGTTGAGGCTTTTGAAAATAATGAGATAAAGTATGAGTTTGAAAATGACTATATTATTTTATCCAAACGTTCCGTTTATAATATTCCACAACAGAGTCGGAAAAATGTCACCGGAAAGGTCGTGGATCAGGAAGGAGAACCAATCATCGGGGCCAATATTGTAATAAAAGGTTCCACAACAGGAGTAGTAACCGATGTCGATGGAAAGTTCAGTTTAACAGTCTCGGAACAGGACCGGTTATTAATCAGTTATATAGGATATGTCCCGGTTGAAATTACTATAGGTAACAAGAATGTCCTGAATATACAAATGCAAGAGGAAACTCTGGCCCTTGATGAGCTGGTGGTGATTGGTTATGGAACGAGGAAAAAGTCGACACTTACCGGTTCGGTTTCAATGATTGATAAAGAGGTTTTGGAAGACAGGCCCGTGGCAAGGACAACAGATTTGTTGCAGGGCATTGCTCCGGGCGTACAGATAACGCGTTCAAATCAGGGAAAAATTCGCGGAACAAATAGTAGTATCTCTATCCGTGGGACAACCTCCAAAAGTGATCCGGGAGTATTGGTTGTTATTGACGGGATCGCTCAGAAAGACAACAATACATATGCGTTGGATAATATAAATCCGGATGACATCGAAAATATCAGTGTCCTGAAAGATGCGCAAGCCGCTATTTATGGTGCCCGTGCGGCAGGTGGGGTTATTCTGGTTACAACTAAAAGAGGACAGACAGACAAACCGACCATTAATTTTACAGGTACGTTTACAATTCAACAACCCTCTTTGATGAAAAAGAGTACGAATGTATTGCAGTTGGTGGAGATGATGAATGAGGGTTTTGTGAATGATGGACAAAATACGAATATGTATAGCCATATCGCGAAATATATAGCGGATAACCAATTGACGATGGATATTATCAAACAGAACAACGGGCAATATTCCTGTCAGTGGCCTTTTGATAATAGTGCGAATTTTGTATTTGGCGATTATAACTGGCCGGATATAATGTTTAGTCCTGCACCGATGCAAAATTATAATCTTTCGGTTTCCGGTAAGACACAGCGGTTGAATTATTACAATTCAGTCGGATATGTCAGTCAGGACGCCATGCTGAATTATGCCGACAATTCAAATAAGCGCTTTTTTGTCAAACTGAAGAACGACTATGATGTTACAAACTTTTTAAAGATAAAAACGATATTCGACTTTGAAAGGCAAAAAGTTACGGAACCTTATAAATATGACCAGATAGAATTTTGGCAAGGGTTGATATGGCCGGTATTTATGCCGTTTAATTCGGCAGGCAATTTATATAATTTCGGTTCCCATCAGAATCCGATCGGCTATGCCCGGGATGGAGGGAATACAACGGATTTGAATTATAGGGTGAAAGCATTGCTGGGATTTGTGTTGACACCGATTCAAAACTTATCGATAACGGGTGAATATTCCACCAGTTTTGATATTAATGAAAATGAATGGGCGGAACTGGGGTTCGATATGTATGACGAAAATAATAAATATTCATATAATTCGACTAACGGACGTAATTCAGCCGGCTCTTCATATGGCCGTTCCCGTTATACGGTAGCCAATATTTATGCTAATTATCAGTATACTTTATTAGAGAAAAACCGCTTTGACCTGATGGCCGGTTATTCACATGAAGAAGAGGACCATCGTACATTCAACGCTTATCGACGTTTGGGGCTGATCAGTCCGGAACTACCGACCTTCGGCGTAGGAAGCAGTGATGAGCAATATAATGGCGAGACTAAATCTGACCGTGCATTAAATTCTGTTTTTGCCCGGTTGGGATATTCGTTCGACAATAAATATTTACTGGAAGGAACCTTCCGTTACGATGGCTCTTCCCGCTTTGCCGAAGGGCATAGATGGTCACCTTTCTTTGGCGTTTCCGGTGCCTGGACGATATCGAATGAGTCCTTTATGCAATCGATCAATCATATTGTAAATTTCCTGAAATTGCGTGCTTCCTGGGGACAGATGGGGAATGAAGCCAGTATCGGATTGTACGATTATATCGCCCAGATCAATATCAACGGGCAATATCCAATGGGAAACTCTTTGTCTCCGTCGCTGACTCAGCAGGCTACTTTATCGGGGATGGCCAGTAAAACCCGTTCATGGGAAAAGATCGACACAAAGAATTTGGGCTTGGATGTATCTCTGCTGGATTCACGTCTGAACGCATCTTTGGACCTGTATATCAAAAACAATCCGAATATGTTTTTTACACAGGAGTTTCCCCAGGTTTTGGGAGTAACGGCTCCCAGTATTAACGGAGCTTATGTCCGTTCCAAAGGATGGGAACTTTCAATTGGCTGGCGTGATCAGATAGGTGACTGGGGGTATTCTGCGAATATGAATCTGAGCAATAACACCAGTAAAGTCTTGAAGTTGGCTGATTCGACGATACCAAATTCCGGATATAACTCTTTTGTGGAAGGATATCCTATCGGTTCTTATTTCGGATATGACTTTGACGGTTTTATTCAGACAGAACAGGAACTGGCTGACTATAATGCGAAAATGACTTCCGGTATTCCGAATAATCTATCACTGGGAGATGTTCGTTATAAAGATCTGGATGGTGACGGAAAATTGCTTCCCCAGGTTTATAAGTTAGGAGAGGACGGGAAACCGACGACCGATTCTGGTGATATGATTCATTTGGGAGATAACGGGCAGCATTATTTGTTTGGTATCAATCTGGGAGTGAACTGGAAAAATATAGATTTGAGTATGTTCTTCCAGGGAGTTTTGAAATGGCAAGTGCTGGAATCGAATAAACCGATTGAATATGACTCATGGCCGCCACAGGAATATTTCTATGGAAAATACTGGACATCAGGTAATACTAATGCGGTTTATCCGCGTCTGTCACAGAATGATGCTGTTAAAAATCACGATTATGTAGCGTCTAATGCTCCTTATAAATTCTATAATAACCGATATATTCGCCTGAAGAACCTGCAATTGGGATATACTTTCCCGAAAAGCCTGATCGGTAAAGCGAAAATAGAAAAACTTAGGGTATATTTCAGCGGAACGGATATTTGGGAGGCTTATTCTATCCCGGGAATTTATGATCCGGAGAAACCCTTTAACCCGCGTATTACTCCTTTCCCCAGAGGCTATTCATTTGGGATAAATGTTACACTTTAAATACATGCAAGATTATGAAAAATAATATAGTATATTCAATATGTTTTTTGTTGGCAGGTATATTGCTTTGCTCTTGTGAGAAGGATTTGAGTTTGTTTCCGCAGGATAAATATTCTGAGCCTACGTTTTTTCAAAGTGCCGGGCAATTCGAATTGTTTGCCAATCAGTTTTATTTCTCTCTGCCCAGTTCCGGCGCAGGCCTGGATGTGCGTTCGGATATTTTGGTCGATTGGAGTGAAAATACGATCAGTAACGGCAGTTATTCGCCGGAACCGAATAGTGACCAGTGGAAAAGTCCCTATATAAATATAAGGAATACTACCTACTTGCTTGAAAAGGCCATACTGGTTCCTGATCTGGTGGAACAGATCAGTGAATATGTCGGTGAGGCACATTTTTTCAGGGCGTTTGCTTATTTTGAGTTGCTGAGATACTATGGCGGCGTTCCTATCATAGATAAAGTACTCGACCTGGATGATACGGAATTACTTTACGGACCGAGAAACAGTCGGGAAGAAGTTGTAGACCATATCCTGAAAGACCTGGACAAAGCAATATCATTACTGCCGAAAGAAAAAGACATAGCGGAGGGAAAGAAAGGACGTGTAAGTCGCGAAGCTGCACTTTCTTTTAAAGGACGCATTGCCTTATTTGAGGGAACCTGGCGTAAATTCAGAGGGCAAAATGGCGATGAACTGTTGGACCTGGCAATTGCTGCGACCGGAGAAGTGATAAACGGAAACCAGTATGTGATTTTCGATCGCAGGGATGTTTTAGGAGAGGAGAGTTACCGCTATTTCTTTTTGTTGGATAAAGGTAAATCAAATGTTGCAGGGCTGACGAAAGCTGACCAGCAGGAGTATATACTGACAAATCGTTTCGATGCGGATATCAGATCAGCAGGAACCAGTAGCGCACATAAATATCCGAGTGTCACCCGTAAGTTTGCTGATCTGTTTTTGTGTACGGATGGTTTGCCAATAGACAAATCTCCATTGTTTGCAGGGCGTGAAACCGTCGAGAGCGAATATGAAAACAGGGATCTTCGTATGACAAATGTTCTGCAAAAACCGTTCACCCGCTTTTGGGCGAATAATCCTCCTGAATATAACCGTAACTGGAACGATCCTTTTGCAGGAGGCAATATTTATGATATCAATTTTGGTAATACGACCCGGACAGGATATTATGCGGTCAAGTTCAGGGTGGAAGTCGCTTCGCCGTTCGGAGTGGACTGGCCGGTTATCCGCCTGGCGGAAGTCCTGTTGATACATGCTGAGGCTTTATTTGAGAAAAACGGAAGTATAACAGATCAGCAATTGGATCTGACTATTAATAAATTAAGAGAAAGGGCAGGGCTTCCGGCTTTAACAAATACATTCGTCTCAGCAAACGGTTTGGATATGCGGACGGAAATCAGGCGGGAAAGAACGATTGAACTTTTTCTTGAAGGATTCCGTTTCGACGATTTACGCCGTTGGAAAAATGCGGAGACAGAAATGCCGATGGCTTTGAAAGGTGTTTTATGGCGCGATACTCAATATGCTACCGATTCAAGATGGAGTAACATTGATTTTCCGCAGGATGAGACGGGCAGTATTATCATCGAACCAACCAATAAGCGCAAGTTTGAAGAGAAACATTATTTGCTTCCTCTTCCTACCAGGCAGATATTGCTGAATCCGAATCTGGAACAAAATCCAGGTTGGTCATAATAACCCGAAAGGGAATAATAAAATAATTATCATATATGAGAACGGGAAAGAACAGCTTGTTTACAGGGCTTATTATTATTAGTCTGTTTTGTTGTCTGCAAAACAGTGATGCCCAACAATACGATGTCACTTTCAAATCGTTGTTGCAGGAAATGACAGACCGTACTGTCATGACTAGGAAACCGGAATTTCCGTATAAGGCGTTACAAAGTAGCAGTTACAATCGTGCAGCTGTAACGCCGGATGATCCGGTAGGATGGTTTGCTAACGGCGATCAGGGTTTTGACTTGCGTAAAGAAACAAATAACGGGAAACAGGAGTCTGTCCTGATGGAGTGTGACGGACCGGGGGTGTTGACCCGGATATGGACTCCTTTTTTCTATAAGGATTTCGATAACAGGGAGGGACCGGATATCTTGATTTATCTGGATGGAGAGGAAGAGCCATCCATACGGACGAATATGATCCGGCTGTTGACGGGTGAATCTTTTGCTCCGCCTCCTTTTGCCGTTTATACTTGTCGGGCAGGAGATTTATATTTACCGATTTCATTCGGCAAAAGTTGTAAAGTATCCGTTGAAGGAGATTCATTTTTCTATATTATAAACTATAGGGCTTATTCTCCGGAAGTAAAGGTCGAAACATTTCAACCGGAATTTATGGAACGTTATCAGGCTGTTTTGACGCAGACCGGGAAAGAGTTGACGGACCCCACACCCTTTACTAAAGGGAAGAAAGTTTCTTTTTCCAAGTCGGTCAGCAGCCGGCAGACAGAGGCTATTCCTTTGCCCAAAGGTACTTCTGCCATTCGTCATATGACGTTTAAGTTGTCTGCCGAAAATGTTCCGCAGGCTTTACGTTCGACCGTCCTTGAAATAGTTTTTGATGATAAATCAACCGTTTGGTGTCCGTTAGGAGACTTCTTCGGGAATGTCAATGCGGTAGATCCTTATAAGACATGGGTACGGGAGGTTCATCCCGATGGGACAATGGTCTGCCGATGGATTATGCCTTACAGGAAAAGCGGGGAGATACGCATTCATAATCTTTCCACATTTTCGGTAAAACTGGAGTCCGAGATAGTGGTTTCTCCCTGGAAATGGACAGACGATACTTATTATTTCCATGCTAATTGGTGGACTGATGAACCTTATATGGCCAATCCGGTCCGTGATATGACTTTTGTCGAAGTAAAAGGAGAAGGCATTCATGTGGGAGATAATTTTGTTGTTCTGAACCCGTTACCCTGGTGGTGGGGAGAAGGGGATGAAAAGATTTATGTGGATGACGATTTTGACAGGCGTTTCCCTTCCCATTTCGGGACGGGCACGGAAGATTATTATGGTTGGGCCGGAGGTGTTCACCCTACTCGTGAAGACGAGTTCTCAACGCCTTTCCTGGCAAACATCCGGGTAGGAGGAGAGACGCGTGGGTTTACCGGAGAGAACCCCCATACTCGTGGATATAATATCTGTACAAGAAGTCGTTCGCTGGATGCGATACCGTTCAATCAACGGTTTAAGCTCGATATGGAAGCGTTCAATTTTTCGTCCGGGCCGGATGCGATCCTGCAATACGCTTTGACATCATTCTGGTATGGGAGCATGGAGGCCGAACATAACAGGCCTCCAATGGTTGAAGCGGCCTCTGGTCCGGTTCCTCAGATAGAGGATCTGGAAAAGATTACGCAGACAAACAATTTTCGTATAAAGAATGCTATTGAATTGGAAGATATATATCCGCTGCTTGCTTCTGACGGACTGATCCGGAAGGTACAGGCTATGGATAATGAAAAGTCTGATTCGAAATGGAGCATGGCTAAACAGTTGTCGGTTGAGGCTGTTAAGGTGAAGGATTATGTTTCTTTCCGTTTCGGAGAGCAGTATCATCCTAAAAAAGTTCTTCTTTACCTGACAACTTCACCTGTTTCCGCTAAATTGAATATCTATATCAATGAAAAGCTAATCGCGGAAAGCTGGGATGCTTACAGTAATAAAATAGAATGCAGAGAATTAGACCTGGGACTTCAACAACCGATGAATAATACTTTTGAACTGAGGGTTGAGGTTGCTGGTAAGAATGAGAAATCATCCGGGTATCATTTCGGTTTGGATTGTATTTTGTTTAAGGACAATTAATCTGCCAGGTTATGATACAAAATAGTTATAAATACGGTTGGTTAGTAATTGTTCTTTGTTTTCTAGGGGTAAGCTGCGCTTCTGAAAAACTCTCCTGGAAAGAGGAACTGCATAATGAAATTTCTTTATTGGGACATCGTAACTGGATCGTTGTGACGGATATGGCTTATCCCCTGCAAAGTCAGGAAGGCATTAAGACGATCTGTACAGGAGACGATTACCTGGAAGTCTTATCTTTTGTTACGGCTGAAATCGATCGGGCACCGCATATTAAAGCGAATGTCTATCAGGATCGGGAACTGCTGTTTATGAAGGATACGGATGCTTCGGGGATCACAGAACTCCGGCAGGAGGTTGCTGGCTTATTCGGGGGGTATTTACAGTATGTACCTCATGAGGAGTTGATAGCCCGGCTGGATAGCATAAGCAGTGTCTTTAATGTCATTATTTTGAAAAGTAATCTGACAATCCCGTATACATCTACTTTTTTTGAGTTGGATTGTTACTATTGGGATGATGTCCGGCAACAAGAGTTAGAGAAACGTTTTCAAGAACATTAAAGGTCTCACTATGATATACAAATGATATTGATCGGGCAGGTACCGCAGATAGTTTATTTATGATAATATATATCTGTGGTTATCTGCCTGGTCTTTTAGTACTCCCCTTTTTATTCTATGAGCTGTCCTTCCGAATCGAATGTAAGTTTTACCTTATTATTATCCTGTTTCAGTTCAAATACGTAAAACATACCGGCTGGTTTTTCGATTGCATCTACTTCCAGTACTTTGTATTGGTTATAGGCGGAACTGGCAAGTTCGTCCGTCACAACGACCGGGACATCTTCAAGACGGGTATCCCATTGAGTGCTGATCCATTCGTTCTTTTCATTGAATGATACTTCTTTATGGATGCCTTTATCTTTTATATCGATTTCCGTGCCGCTCTTTTCTTTATCGAGTTTCAGGATGGTTGCCTGCGGATATTTGGTCGAGATAAAGTTCCGGAAAACCTGAGGGACTTCGACAGTCTGGTTTACTTTCTTTTGATGGTTATTACAACCGGCAAGCAGCGAAATGCAGCATACGAGAATGGCTAAAACAGATAGTTTTTCTTTCATGACGTTTAATTTTGATTGTTTATAAAAGAAAACACGAATACAATGGAGGTCCAGCCATCGTATTCGTGTAGTTTATTCTCGTAAGAAACAAATTCGCTCTATGCAAAGTTCGTTTTTACAGAGTTAATCTTTTTGGGTACTCTTAATATTGCCTTCGGAATCGAATGTTACTTTAACATCATTATCTCCTTGTTCCAGGTCGAATACATAGAAAGTACCTTCCGGTTTTTCTATAAGATCAATATCATCAATTGTATAATTCTTGTATTCGGAAGCCTGTAAAGCATTCATGACGATTGCCGGAACCTGATCTTTTGTAATATCCCATTCTGTAGAAACCCATTGGTTTTCAGTATTGAAATAAACATCCTTGTAGATATTATTATGGAGGATATCCACTTCAAAACCATTCTTTTCCTGATCGAACTCCAGCACAGTGGCACCCGGATACATCTCGTTGATGGCATCGCTGATTGCTTGCGGGATAACAACAGGGTAAAAGTCGTTGTGATCGTTTTCTGAGTCATTGACTACTTTTATGAGCACTCCGTCTTCCGTATAATAGAGGTCGACTTCCTTTTCGCCCTGTTCTGCCTCGATTACATAAACTGTGGCAGCGTTGGAACGTTCGAGTTTGTCGTAGTCAGTATACTTCCAGTCAGCATAAATGCTTTTTTTCAGTTCTGTGCGTACGTTTTCAGGAAGCAGACCGAAATTGATTTCCGTTTTTGTCATTACCCAGTTGCCTTTATTGTCAAACCAGGCTTCGGCATCATTTCCGCTCAAATGGAAATCGGCTACCTCATAACCACTTTTTGTTTCCCATTCTACTTTACCGACGCCCGGATATTTTTCATCGAATGCTTTAGTGACGGTTTGGTCGGGCAGATAGTTGTTGTCATCATCATCACAACTTGTAAATGCAAACAGACTGCACAATGCTAATGCTAAGATAGATAATTTTACTTTCATACTTATTTTCTTTTTGTTGTTTTGTTAATCGAATTTCTTAAAGTTTCCGTTACGGTCGAATTTGAGTTCAAGGTCATTGTTTAATTTGACTTCATATTCGCGTGTATCTTTGTCGACAGAGATTACCTTGCTATCGGCAAAATTCTTCCTTATATAATCAGCTATTCTGGCAGGCAGGATTTCTAAAGGGATGGAGGCATGGCGCGCTTCGATCTCTTTCCATTCGCCGGACTTGTCAAATTCCACATTAATCCCGTTGGTAAGGATCACGTCATATCCTTTTGTTCCCAACAGATTGCTTTCTATTTTTATATGCGAGATATCTGTCTGTCCGAAATGGTCTGACAGGAAGTTGCGACATACAGAAGGCAATACCGATTTGTCTCTTGTAATCTTCTCGTTGTCTGCGAAAATGGCCATTGTCGATAATAACAGGCTGACCAGAATTAATCCGAACTTTTTCATGACTTTCTTCTTTTAATTTATACTGCAAAGAAAAGGTGACATTTGGGAAAGATTTGGGAAAAATGATTATTTGAATGTTAAAATGAACTGATGCAGCCCATTATATTCATATTTTATATTTATCCCGTAAATGGAAGTGATCGATTTAACGATCGCTAATCCCAGTCCGGTTGAATCTTTCTTATGTGTCTGTTTTTCAAAACGGTTGAACAAAGTAGCTTCATTCAGTTTCGGACTGTCGCAACTGTTGGCAACAGTTAATGTACGGCTGGTTACTGTAATGGCGATTGTTCCGTTTTCTATATTATGTATAAACGCGTTCTTTAATAAATTGCTGACCAGGGTAGTAGCCAGCGATTCGTTCATCGTATATGTTAATAAACCGGTTTCCGTATAGGATACCTGTATATTTTTGTATTCATACATCTCTTTAAAATCCGGCAGGAGTCTGTCGATCAGCTTGTTGAACTCTATCTCGGAGGTGTCGGGGAACTGTTTGTTGTCGATACGTGAAAGGAGTAACAAGGATTTGTTCGTCTTTATAATCCCACGGAGCGTATGATTGATTCCGGCTATTTCGGAAAGCTGTTCTTCCGTGCAATCAGGGTCCTCGCTGAGAAGTTCCAGTTTGTTCATGCAGATAGCTAACGGTGTTTGCAGTTCGTGGGAAGCATTCTCGACGAACTGTTTTTGTTGGTTATACATGGCTGTATTCCGTTCCATGGCTGTTTGTATGGCCGTATTCAGGATTTTGAATTCTTCCACTTGGGTTTCGTTTACCAATGGAGCCGGTTGTTTTCCGGGGCGGTATTCTTTCAGCCATTTAACGAGCGTATAAAGGGGGCGGAAGCTGGATTTGAATACAAAGTGCGATACCAGCAGGATACAACAAAGCAGGCTGACATATAATATAATGATACTCCAGAAGATTGCTTCGGCCATATCTTCTTTCTCGAGGGTTGAAGTTTCGATGGTCAACTCGTAATATTTCCGGTCGGAAGTCATGAACCAGGTACGTAATACACGGACCGGTTCGTATTCCATTTCGATTTCGATATAGGTGGTGGAGTCGAAGAACTCGTCTTTATCCAGTTCCGCTTCCGCCTCCGGGACTTCACGGATATAATATTTGGTCATGATGTCGACATGGTCACGCAGTAATGTGCTGTCGGCAAGGACACTCTTGATAATGATCTCCTTATAATTCTCCAGGCTGTCGTTGGTCTCGTCGTCTATCTCATGCATGATGACGAAATAGAAACAGCAGGCCCAGGCGGTCAGGATAATCAATAATGGAATCGACAGGTTGCGGAATGTATAGTGGATCAGTTTCATCGTGTTATTCTTCGTTTACCATTTTATAGCCAAAACCGTAGACTGCTTTGATTTCGGCCGTCGCCCCGGCAGACTTTAGTTTCTTGCGCAGGTTTTTTACCTGGCTGTAAATAAAGTCGAAGCTATCTGCCTGGTCGATATAATCTCCCCAGATAGATTCGGCCAGTGCCCCTTTGCTGATCAGGCGGTCGGGGTTGGTGACAAAATAGTAAAGCAGGTCGAACTCTTTGCGGTTCAACACCAGTTCTTCTTCATTAATATATACGGCATGGCGGTCCGGGTAGACAATAATGTTTGCCAGGTTGATATGCATTTCGCCATCCTGTTGTTTCCGGCGGATGATGCATTTGATCCGGGCATTCAGTTCGGCCAGGTGGAAAGGCTTGGTCAGATAGTCGTCGGCACCGAGGTCGAGACCGGTCACTTTATCTTCGATCGAGTCTTTGGCGGAAACGATGATAACACTGTCTTTTTTCCGCATCTTCTTCAATTCTTCCAGTAAACTGAGGCCGCTACCGCCCGGCAACATGATATCCAGCACGATACAATCGTAATCATAATCGTTGATCTTCAGCAAAGCATCCTGATAGTTGGCCGCACTTTCCACGACATAGCGCTCCTTTTCCAACGAACGGATCATTACTTCACGCAAAGAATCTTCATCTTCTACAATCAGAATTTTCATGGGCTATCTTATTTATTTACAAAGTTATGCAATAATTCTGGCAAAAAACTGGAATTTTCGTGTTATGTTTTCCTTCCTTTGTCGTCATACTAACAGAATGGAACTTGAAACGTTTAAAATAACCGTCTTACCACTCCGGGATAAGCTGATCAACTTTTCTCTGAGACTGATGCAGGAAAAGGCCGATGCCGAGGATATCGTACAGGAGGCTTTTTTGAAGCTGTGGTATATCCGTGAGAAGCTGGACGGCTACAATAGCGTGGAAGCACTGGCGATGCAGGTTACCAAGAATCTGGCTCTGGATAAACTGCGAGCCCGCCGGCCGGAAGGTCCTGATATAGAGACGCTATCGCTGGATTCGGGATACCGTTCACCGGCTGAACAGTTGGAACAACAGGATGCCGCCGCCCGTATCCGGCAACTGATCAGCCAACTGCCTGCTGTACAGCAAACCATCATTCGGATGAAAGATGTGGAAGGCTATGAGATTGCGGAGATAGCGGAGATAACCGGCTCTCAGGTCGAAGCTATCCGTTCCAACCTCTCGAGAGCCAGGAAGAAGATACGGGAACAGTTTTTATTATTAAACAAACAGGAGCAATTATGAATATAGATGAATTATTGAATCGGTATTTTGAAGGAGAGACTTCGGCGAAAGAAGAGCAGAAGCTCCGTCATTTCTTCGCTTCAGACAATGTTCCGGAAAACCTGTCTGCTTACAAACCTTTGTTTGCTTATTTCGATGAGGAGATTGCGGCTGAAAGGGATATGGCAGAAGAGATATGGTCGGAGATCGCTCCCGAAGCACTTCCGGAAAAGCGTTTCCGGTTGAATCGCAAGTCGGTGGTTTATGTCCTGTCGGCAGTTGCTGCTTGTGTGCTGGTGTTTTTGGGAATCAGTCAGTTGCTTTATCCGGCCGATCCCTGTTTCTGTTCAGATAATTATGTAGTGATAAACGGGCGGTGCTATACCGATATCCATAAGGTTCGCTCTTCGGCATTTGAAGCGTTGCATGAGGTAGCCACTCCTGCAGACGAATATTTTCCCGAAGAAGATAAGGATGAAGCAGATCGCCGGATCATAGATAACCAATTAAAGGAACTCGGTTCCATATTCAATGATGACGAATAAAAAACATGTTGCGATGAAACAGATTAAATACACATTATTAGTATGGTTGGCAGCCCTTATGCTGTTTCCTGCCGGAGTAGGGGCAACAGATGCTGAGGTCTTGCAGAAGGACCTGAAGATACAGGATGTTTTCCAGCGTTACGGTCGTAAAAAGAATGTAACGATGGTGGAACTTTCCAACGAAATGCTCGAGACGTACGGTATGACCCGCTATAAGAGCATTACGATCAAGAATGATCCGGATGCCTTGTGTTTCACCCGTCAGTGTTTGGAGGCAGACCAGAAAGGTGCCCGTAAGATAAAGGAAGTGACCGACGATGGCGGTGTGATTTCCGCTTATTACCAGTTGCCGGGTAAGGAGGCCGATATAAACCGTTTTGTCCTTTTCAAAGTCAATGCAAAAGGCGTGATAACCCTGGTCTATATCGAAGGAGATTTGGATAGTGATGACCTGATTACTATCTTGTTCACTAAAAAAGATTTATAAACGAATAAAACTATATGAAGATGAAAAGATTAATACTGATTATGGCAGCCTGTCTCCCCGTGATGGGTTTGTTGGCAGCAGAAGTAGAACCGATACCGGCCGATACGATTATCACATTGGAAAAGAAACGTATAGAAGTCAAAGATAACGGCGACCGGATGAAGGTGCGGGTATATGAGCTGGATGAAAATGGTGAAGCGGTTGATGATGAAATGGTTTTTGAAGGGCACTACCGTGACGGGCAAAGTTACGAACGTCGCAAACATATCAAGACGTTGAATATACCTGTTCCCACCTGGGACAGGGACTTTTCCGCCCACTGGGCCGGCTTCGGTATGGGCTTCAACAGTTTCGATGGAGACGATGTTTCGCTGCGCAAAGGGAAATCGCTGGAATATAATCTGAATTTTATGGAGTTCAGCTTTCCGTTCTCCCGATATAACTGGGCGCTGGTGACCGGTGCCGGTCTGCGCTGGAATCGTTACCGTATAGATGAAAACGCTCATTTCCAGGAAGTGGACGGTGTTACCCAGCTGGTTCCTGCTCCCGAAGGTGTTGTTTATAAAAAGAGTAAACTGAATATGACCAGCCTTACCATTCCTGTATTGCTCGAATGGCAGACACCGAAGAAAAGACATAAACCCCGTTTCTTCGTTTCCGGTGGTGTCGTTGGAGTGATCAAGACAACCTCTTCTTCCAAAGTTGTTTATGATGACGAACGTGGAAAGACCCGGAAGCAGAAAATGGATGGTGGCATGAACCTTCGTCCTGTTACGATGGACCTTCTTTTTCAAGCGGGTGTCGGCTGCATAGGGGCTTACTTCAAGTATTCGCCTATTGAAATGTTTGAGAGTAAAAAAGGACCGGCTCTTCATCCGGTTTCTTTCGGGTTGCAGTTGCATTTATAGAAATAATTGACCCTTGCTCCGGATGCTTCGTTTTCCCCCTTCACGGACGTTCACCCGCTCAGGTCTTTCCCAGGAAGCACAGCTTCCTCTTTGGATGGGCGATACCGACACCTATATAAATATAACAGGTCCTTTCTCATTCAACAGTCGGTATCGCTTCGGCTTTTGCCGGTTTCCTGTTGCTTAGCAGGTTTAGTCGGAAGTATGAACAGCGGAAGATAAGGATTTGCATGGCTGGATAAAATTAGTATCTTTGCCCGTAGGAAGGGGCAGTCTGTGAACTGCTTTGATTGGTAAAAACAACGAGTATGAGTACAAATAGAATTGAAGATGTTCCTTTTGAAGAAGTACACGAAGTGCAGAAATACGGAACCTATTATTCGGATAACCGTTTTTGGAAAAAGGTTGAACGGGTAGCCAAAAAGGTGGGAGCTACTGTGTTATTACCGGTGTTTACACTTTATTATATGTTGCAGGACGATAAAGTTTCTCTTCAGCATAAAGCCTATATTGTCGGTGCCCTCGGTTATTTTATCCTGCCGATTGATTTGATACCGGACGGTATCCTGCCTGTTATCGGCTTTACGGATGATATTGCCGTAATGACGTTGGTCCTGAAGTTGGTAAAAGATAGTATCACTCCTGAAATCAAGGCTCGTGCCAATGCCCGGGTATCGGAGATTATTGGGACGGATAATTTGTAACGGGATATTTTTTAGCGATTACTGTTGATTGGTTTGTTTTGACGGTGACCGTCAACGAGAGGTGACGATCTCCGTCAATGGTGGTTGACGACTTACATCACTTCTCATTGATGACTGTCGTCAAAGTAGTTCGGTTATCGAAATATCATTTATTTTCATTTCTTCTTTATATTCCGGCAAACAGATAAAAGCTGTCCCTGGAAACTCCTTTTCAAGATACTGGGTGAGATACTCCATCGTATTATCGGCAATCAATTTGTCCGTTTCCGGATAGAGATTGTAGACCAGTGCTTTTACTTCTACTCCATATTGTTTACAGGCAAAAAGGCTGAGCAAGGTATGGTTGATACTTCCCAGTTTTCCGGAGGTGACGAGCAGAACCGGATAATTTTGTTCCTTTACGTAATCGATGGTGAGCGAGTTGAAATCGTTCGGAACCATCAGTCCGCCGGCACCTTCGAGAAGGATATATTCATATTTCTCCTGCAATTGGCGTGTCGCTTCAGTGATGGTCGACAGGTCGATGGTGCATCCGTCGCGTTCGGCAGCCATGTGCGGCGAACAGGGATACGTGAAGATGTAAGGACAGGTGAGGCCGGCCTTATCCTCTTCGGTAAAGGGGATATCCTGTAATTGTCGGTGCATTTCAATATCTTCCGATATTTCCGTACAACCTGTTTGTATCATCTTCTGGGTAATGACCGTTTTGCCCTTTTCGGCTAGGGCACGGGCGAGGATACCGGTGGCATAGGTTTTGCCGATATTGGTGTCGATGCCTGAAATAAATAAGACTTTTCCTTTCATTTTTTATGCTTGTTTTTTTACTGCCAGCACATAGAGCGGGCAGTAAGTGAGTGTTACCTGATTGTTATTTGTATGGAACAGTTCCTGATAATCCCGGCAGAAATCTGTTTGTTTGCCGCGTGTCCAAGTACCGTCGCCGGTAGCGGTTACCCCTGTATGCTTTAAATGGCGGAGCACATCGAGCGGTGTGTCGAAAGTGAGGATTATTTCTTCTTCTCTTAAGTGAATCAGATGAAAATCTTCCTCCAGCCATTCCGTCAGCAGTTCGCCAGAAGGGTATGTTAAACCTTTGCCAGTCAATTGCCTGATCTCTGCTAAATTGCCGGGGGCAAAGGTATTGAATAGTAAAGTCCCGTTGGGGGAAAGCATTCCGGCCAGTTTATGAAGGAATTGTATAGGCTCCTTCATCCATTGAAATGCAGAAGCAGATGCGATCAGGTCGAAGCGACCGGGAAAGTCGATCTCTTCCGCATTTCCGGCGATAAAGAGTGGTGACTGTCCGGGGAACAGGGAGGCTACTTTCTCCCGGCAACCGTCACAGATATCGTTCAGATACCATTCGTCGATAACACAACTTTCTTTCAAAAGACGGGTGAAACCGCCCGTTCCGCAACCAATTTCAAGGGCACGCTGGAAATGGATACCGGTGTAACACGATAAGATACCAGTGAGTTTCCGGCAGATTTGTTGCTGTGCATCGGCATGCAGGTCGTAACTATCCAGCGCGCGGCTGAAGCGAGTTATAATTCGTTCCACTGTTTCCATAAATAAAAAGGATAATGAGGTGCTATGATTTCTGTTACCGGGCAACGTCCGTTCCAGTAGTTACATTGATTGGCAGCCGGAAAGATATGATCGTCCGAGCTTATAATGGCACGTGTCCATTGTATAGATGTCGTGTCGTCTGCATTTGTCATTGATTGCCCATTACAAAGATTGTAAATATGTTGTAGCTCGTCTTTAACCTCTTCCAGCGGACGGGCAGGAAATTTCTCGTATTGTGCGAGTATATCCCGGCTGCCGCACATTCGTCGGTTGAAACGTTTCATACCTTCGGCTGTTAGGTTGTCGAGTGTTCCCCGGAAGATGTTTTCCGGGATACCGAAGTTGTCGTCTATCGGCCGGGGCGTGCCATTGATGGCAGTAGCTGTGGTTAGTGCGTATTTCCCGGCTAAAGCCAGTTCTGCCATACGCACTCCCATGGACCAGGCAATCAGATGGATTTCCTTATAGCTGCTTAGGTCTTCATGGAATGTCATGTCCCTGTAATCATAACAGAGCATGATATCCGTTCCATTCTCTGCTTTCAGTCCGATAAATGCTTCAGGCGAAGCGGACCAGCCTGCAAAGAAGAGAAGCAGACGGGGATGGGAGCTATTGAGTTGTTTTTCTATTTTCATATTTCTTTTATCAGTTGAGTGAGTTGCGCAGTGGTTATATCTGCTGTCAATGAGAAGCGTATCCGTGCCGTTCCTTTCGGAACCGTGGGCGGACGGACGGGGAGACAATAGAAGCCTTTGCGTTGCAACTCTTCGGCTTTGCTGATGCAATCGTTATTTTCTCCGATTATATAAGGGATGATATGGCTTTCGCTGATTTCTCCTCCTTTGCCTTCGAGGGCATCGGAAAGCAGATGGCTTGTCAGGGTGAGTTCTTCACGCAGGGAGGAAAATTCCGGAAGCCGTTCGAAGATGAAACGTGTCCAGGCTATCTGTGCTGGAGGCAGGGCAGTGCTGAATATCAGCGGACGCATGCAGTTGACCAAATATTCCCGGATGGTCCGGCTACAGACCACATAGGCACCCATAGAGGCGAGCGCTTTACCGAAAGTGCCGACCAGTAGGTCTATCTCGCGGATACAATCCTGTTCTTCGGCTATTCCAAGACCATTTTTACCGCGTACACCGATTGCATGGGCTTCGTCGACATAGAGGCAAACGTTCGGATAGCTTTTCTTCAATTCCACCAAGCGACGGAGGTCCGCAACGTCGCCATCCATGCTAAAGATACTTTCTGTTACGATAAATAACTGTTCGTATTGACCGGCATTCTTCTTTAATAATGTTTCCAACTGATTGTAATCATTATGGCGGTATCGTTGGAAAGGGGCGCCGCTGAGCAGTATCCCGTCAATGATGCTGGCATGTACCAGTTTATCGGCAAGGATGAGGGTTTGCTTATCGGCCAAAGCCGGCAGTATTCCGGTATTGGCATGATAACCGCTGTTGAAAAGCAAAGCAGCTTCCCGGTTGAAGCGTTCGGCCATCAACTGTTCCAATTCCGTATATACCGTAAAATTCCCGGTCAGCAGGCGGGAAGAAGAGGAGGAGAGAGGATAACCTTTTTCCTTCCATTCTTCAAAGAAAGCCTCCCTTAAATCAGTGCGGGACGCCAATCCCAGGTAATCGTTGGAAGAGAGGTTAAGCATGACCTGCCCGTCTCTTTCTATCCGGTTGCCAGTATGAACGATATCCGGCAAGTTGCGTAGGTTCCCCGCTTCATTTAATTGTTTTAATATCAGAGTATAATCTTTCATTGTTTATTTCTTTATGCACCTCAATACCCCCGAAGTCAGAACCGTCAGCTCTTCCGGTCGGATGATAAACGGCGGCATTAAATAAACTAACCTGCCGAATGGGCGGACCCAAATGCCTGTCTCCACAAAACGACGTTGAAGGATTGCCATATTGACCGGTTCTTTCATTTCAATCACCCCGATGGCTCCGAGTACCCGTACTTCCTTTACATTCTCAAATGATTGCGCCGGAGCCAGTTCTTTACGAAGTTGTGCTTCGATGGCGCTGACCTTCTCTTTCCATCCGCTTTCCAGAAGCAGGGAGACAGAAGCAGAGGCAATAGCACAGGCCAGCGGGTTTCCCATAAAGGTCGGGCCATGCATAAAGCAACCGGCCTCACCGGAACAAATAGTGGTAGCCACCCGTGTCGTGGTCAGCGTGGCCGAGAGTGTCAGATATCCTCCGGTCAGGGCTTTGCCGATACACATGATATCCGGTACGACATCTGCATGTTCCCAGGCAAAGAGTTTTCCGGTACGGCCGAATCCGGTCGCTATTTCATCAAAGATCAGCAATACATTGTATTGTTCGCATAACTCTTTGGCACGGACCAGAAAAGTCGGTGAGTAGAAATACATTCCTCCGGCTCCCTGTACGATAGGTTCCAGTATCAGGGCGGCGATATCATCGGCATGTTGTTTCAGCAAATCTTTTAATGGAGTCATGGCATCTTCGTTCCATTCTTCATTGAACTTTACGGAAGGTTGAGGAATAAAGTATTGAACGGGAAGGCTTCCGGCAAATATCCCGTGCATGCCTGTGACGGGGTCGCAGACAGACATCGCATGCCAGGTGTCTCCATGGTATCCGCTGCGGATTGTGGCAAATGCGTGCTTCCCGGTCTTCCCTTCGGATTGCCAGTATTGGATAGCCATCTTCATCGCTACCTCGACGGCTACCGAACCACTGTCGGCAAAGAATATCTTTTCCATCTCCGGAGGAAGGATTGCCAGTAGTTTTTGGGCCAGTTCGACGGCCAGTTCATGCGTAATACCGCCGAACATGATATGACTCATCTTATCCATTTGCTTTTTAGCGGCAGCGTTCAGGACCGGATGATTGTATCCGTGAACGGCCGCCCACCAGGATGACATTCCGTCTATGAGGCGTCTGCCGTCTGCCAGAATGATATTCACTCCTTCTGCACCGGCAACCGGATAGACGGGAAGCGGGTCGATTGTCGAGGTATAGGGATGCCATACATGCTCCCTGTCGAATTGCAGTAATTCTTCTGTTGTCATATCTGTATGTGTTATCCGACCCAGTCGGTTTCTTCTGTTAATGAATAGCCGGCTTCGGTAAAGAGTATTTTGTCTTCCTCTACCTGGCTGCCGATGGTTGTCAGCAGGTCGCCAATGATTGCTGCGTTTATACCTATATATAAGGCTTTCCGTTGTGTCTCCTTACTCAACAGTGAACGTCCTCCCGAGAAACGGAGGTAAGCCTCCGGGTTGATAAAACGGAATAGAGCAATAGTCGTGAGAAACTCTTCTTCCGATAATTGGGGAGTGCCGGCAAGCGGAGTTCCCGGTATCGGTTGTAGCAGGTTTAAGGGGATGGAATGTACTTGTTCTTTTTGGAGTAACAGGGCCATCTCTATCCGTTGTTCCATGGTTTCCCCCATGCCGATGATACCGCCGGAACAGATGCGGAAACCTTCTTCGCGTGCCATATGAATTGTTTCGAGTTTCTGCTCGATTGTATGAGTGGTACATAGGGTTCGGAAATGGGAGGGAGCGGTTTCGATATTGCAATGATAGTTTTCGACACCGCTTTCACGCAGTTCTTTTAACTGTTCTTTGTTCAAAAGACCAAGGGAAGCACAGCATTTGATGTCGCTCGCCTGTTTGATATAGCGGACGGTTTCTGTTAATTTCCTGATTTCTCCGTCCGATAGACGTTTGCCGCTGGTAACCAATCCGAAGCGTTCGATTCCCTGCTGGCGATTGTGTAGTGCCTGATGAACACATTCTTCGGCCGGTAGTAAGGGATACAGGGCGACAACTGTGTTATAATGTCCGGACTGCGCACACCATTTACAGTTCTCGCTGCAATTCCCGCTTTTGGCATTGATGATGGAGCAGGTATCGAATTTATTTCCCATAAAGTGACGTGTGATTTGATGGGCGGCCTTATATAAAGCCTCTTTATCGGGAGATTGGGATAAGGCGACGGTCTGTTCCTCATTGATGGTTCCCCCTTCAATAACAATCTGTTTAAGTGTTTCAATCATATTGGTTGTCTTTTATGAAATAGAAAAGCGGGAAGTCTCAGCATAACTGAAACTTCCCGCTTTAGGATATATACATATAATAATGTAGGCGAACGAACCCGCTGCCGATGTCTGTTTTACCGTCTGTAATGAGAATAGAAGAAGTAACATCTGTGAAAGCCACGATATAGCTTCCGCACACGATTGTTCCTGCAAAAGCTCAGTCTCTTTCTTTGCTTCTTCCGCACCGATTTGTCCGGTCAATAATACAGACGAATGATTGGAACCGTTTTTAATCTGGAATCTTTCTGCCACATTGGAAGAAAGTTGCCCGATCGTAACAGCCCTGCCCAGACTGAAGAATGCAGCATACCCCTTCCGGCTCCATCTTTTGAACCGGAAAGTCTTTTGTTTGAGATATGTCTGCTGCAACTTCATCTGTTAGCTTTTATTATTTAGCTACTTTTTCCAGACGCTTCATGATGGAGAAGATGAACAGTGCCGACAGCAAACAGCATACGATCAATACGCTCCATACCATCCACAACTGCATTCCGCCCCACAGATAACCGATGATAGCCACCAGATAGTTACCGATAGCCGTAGCTACGAACCATCCTCCCATCATCATACCTTTATATTTAGGAGGTGCTACCTTCGATACGAATGAGATACCCATCGGTGAAAGCAATAACTCAGCGAAAGTCAATACCAGATAAGTCGATATCAGCCAGTTCGGCGAAACCAGAACATCGGCAGAGATACCGTTTGCTTCAACAGCTGCCGGAGTAGGCAATCCTAAAGAACCCAACGCCATGATAAGGAAACCGCAGGCTGCAATCACCATACCGATACCGATCTTACGCGGTGCAGACGGCTCTTTCTTTTTCTTTGCCAGATATCCGAATACGGCCAGCGATACCGGAGTCAGCACGATTACAAAGAACGGGTTGAACTGCTGGAAGATCTGCGGCAGGATACTGACCGTTGAATCCATAGAACTGTAACTCCATCCCAGTAAGCCAAGCATGATGACAAGGACAAGTCCTGAGATTCCTTTTGCTTTGCCTGTTTTTGACTGGAACAAAGAAAATCCTGCATAAACAATAACCAGCAGGAAAGTAAGGTTTACGATATTGAATCCTAAACGATCCAATCCCGTCACGGCCTGTGCGGTATAGTCGCGTGCAAAGAATGTCAGTGTCAAACCATTCTGGTGGAAGGCCATCCAGAAGAAAATAACTACGGCAAATACCAGCAATAATGCCTGGATACGTGCTTTTGTCTGTTCCGGTGTCAGTTCTTCTTCCTGTACATTAGCCGGTTTAGCTTGTTTAGAGTTGTAATCGGCATGCTTGAATGTCGGACGGAACACTACATAGATCAACATGGATACGATCAGAGAGATACAGGCAATAGCAAAACCATAGTTGTAAGCCTCTGATAATTTGTCAATATAAGTAGTACAGAATGTCGCTGTATCACCAACGAAGTTCTGGGCAGCCTGTAAGCCGCTCAGGGTTGTTGCTCCTTCTTCAGTAATCGTTCCGTTCAGGAATTGATGGGCCAGTGATGGAAGTTGAGGTACATAAGTGAATCCGGCTTTTCCCAACATCTTGTTAGTGATCATGGTAGCCGCAGTCGGAGCATACATAGCACCGATGTTGATAGCCATATAGAAGATACTGAAAGCAGTATCACGTTTAGCTTTATACTCAGGAGCATCATACAGATTCCCTACCATTACCTGCAAATTCCCCTTGAACAAACCCGTACCACAGGCGATCAGGGCTAAAGCACCGAACATCAATATTTTTCCGGTAGAGGAAGGGGTGGGAATAGATAACAGTACATATCCGATAAACATGACAACAATACCTGTTGTTACCATTTTACCGTAACCGAATTTATCGGCAAGAATACCTCCGATGAGTGGCATAAAATACACTGCAGCTAAGAAAGAACCGAAGATGGTCGATGTCTCGGCGGCTGTGAAGCCGAACTTAGCTTGTAAGAATAAAGTAAAAATTGCGAGCATCGTATAATACCCGAAACGCTCGCCGGTATTCGCTAAGGCTAACGCGTATAAACCTTTAGGTTGTCCTTCAAACATAGAAATTTAAATTAGATTATTATTGAATTATTTGTTTTATGGCGCCGGTCTCCGGATAGAAATAGACTTTCACCGGAGCTTTTTTATCTTCGAACATAACAGGAGCAAGCCCTTCGCGTGAACCGAATTGCGTAATTTGTGCATCTCCTTTATATAGTGTTTTCTTGTTCATGCTGATTTCAATACTAGCTTTGCCGGGTACATTATAAACAATGCCTTTCAATGATTTTTCCTTCTTTTCGGCTTCTTTCGGGTCGAGCACCGGAGCACGTTCGGTCGCTTTTAAATTCATATAGACCGGGACACCTCCGAGGTCGTCTGCATCGACGATACCCATCAAATTGGAGAAGCGGAATAAAACTTCTTTTTCCAGATTATCGTAAGGGGTAATGCTCACTTCGTAATGAGAAGTTTCTTTGGTAAGGATACCGGTAAACAGGTTGGTCAGTGCCTTTTCCTGTTCTTCTAACTGTTGGATAACCAGCTTCATCGCTTCACCGTCGGGTGGAAGATTATCTGCATCTCCGGTCAGGATATTCAAACGGCTTTCACGGATACGGTAGATTTGTTTGGCGGCAACTTCTGCCTGCCTGGCTGTAGAGCCTGCCATCAGCAACTCTTCCGAAAAGACGGAGGCATCCGTCACTTTAGCCGGTCCCTGGCCATTTTTCTTTATTGTCTCAAGTTCTGATTCTTCCGGTGTATATTCTGCATTGATGGAACACAGGAGGCCGTCTTCCGTCAGATAAGCGTAAGGGGCAACTGTACCACTTTTAAATTCAACGATATAAGTGTTGTCCGGGTCGGGTATTCCTTTGTTTACCAACGATAGTTTTCCTAACTCATAGTATACCTTATCTTCCGTTATCGCATCTTTCACTCCTAAGTATTTTTCTGCATACTTGTAGTAAGGACCGGCTTTGCAGGTAACCTTTGTAACTTCTGCATCAACGATCAGTTGTGTTTTTGGCAATGAGTAGGTAATACCGAAATTATTAGCTTTAACAGCGTTTTTCTTTACCACTTTGGTTTGTGCCATGAGCGGTATGCTAAACAAAAGACATGCTATTGTGATCAGATTTTTCATATCTAAACAAATTATTTATCTCAATTATGATTGTACAAAACTATGAAATATTTTGTTAGAAACCAACCTTAGAACCTTCTTTTAGACTTTTGTAATGCAGATGAGCAGTATGATTATGGCACTTTAGTTGGGGAGGGATAAAAAAATCATAGTTAATGTTTTGGTTAAGGGAGAACAACTCATGAGTGGAAAAGGAGATCGAGATATAGAGGGGTCGGTTAAATCGCCCTCATGAGTTGTATATAAACATAAATTTAGCGCGTTTAATGCTTATTCTATTTCTATAATGAAAGAGCCGGTAAGATATCCGTATCTATGCACTAATTCCAGCGTATATTCACCATTCTCAAGATTTAATGGAATAGTATATACCTGTGGACCAGAGGCTGATACGCATTCTTCATAGACTACCATACCTGTATTATCTTTTACCTGAATAGTCAGGTTGCTAAGCGGACTGGTAAATTCGATTGTCAGATCTTGTCCTTCTATTGAAGCTGTAGGACGTGCCGGAAAGATAGATTTAATGTCTTCGGGGCCCCATTTGCCTTTAGTCGGGATATTATCTGCATACATGTTTTGAGCACAGAATGCTCCACATATTACTAAAAATAAAGCTGTGATGAACTGTCTCATAATCTTAATTAATTTAATTGTCGGTTGATAAAATTGAAAATGCCTTACAAATGTATAACCCATATTGGAATATAGATTATATTTTTGTTGACAAAATGTTGACAATTGATAAGTTGTTACAAATCAGCTATAAACTGGTCGAATTTTTCGGTGTTTTCAGGCTCATGTGTCAATTTTTTATACAGTCTTTTCCGGCATTGTGTGACTCCGGAGCTTGTTAATCTCATCAATGATGCGATCTTTTTAACAGGAATGCCAATTTTGACCAGATAACAGACACGTAATTCTTCAGTAGAGACATATGGAGATAAGTCGAAAATACGTTTTGAGAAATCGGAATAAGTCGCATCGATCAGCAAACCCAGTTCTGACCATTCGCTTTCCGTAAGTCCGGTTTCGGTCTTATGTATTTTGATATATAAAGCAGACTTTTTGAGATCATGTTCTAATATCTCTAATGTGTTTTGTTTTAAAGAGATTTGTCTGTTCTCCATTTCCAGCATTAGCTTTTGGGTTTCGAACAGTTGTTTTTTTACGTCACTCAGCGTTTCCTGTCCGTTGGAGAGTGCGTTTTCCAGATATTTAATCTGTTGTTTGTTATCTTCTATGTGTTGTTGGCTTTGTTTGTATTGTTGCTCTTTCAGGTCGAGTAGCTTTTTCTTCTTCTTCTGTTCTTTTTTGAAAAAGAAGAAACCCGTGAGAAATAGAAAGGCAGTGATGATCAGTATTTGATATATTATGATCATTTGTCTGGCAGCCTCTTGTTCATACTTTAGTTTCTCATCTGCTATGTGTTGGTAGTTGAACATGCTTTGTACCATGCGTATATTTTCATAATGAGAGTTGATCCTGATTGAATCTCTCAGTTGTTCGTAATGATCCCAGTATTTGAAATAGTGTATCAAGTCGGACTTCTGTCTTTCTATTTGGGCTAGAAAATTTAAACTGCCAGCTTGAGTATAAATGTTGGGACTCTGTAAACTTTGCTTTAGATAATACTGAGCAGAATCGTATTGTGCTGTTTTCAACAGATATTCTCCATATGTTAGGTATAGATGATACCGTGGATTGGGAATTAAGCAGGTCTGTATAGATTTTTGTATACAATCATGTGCTTCTTCATATTGACCGGTTTTTAGGTATAAGTTTCCGAGATCATTATATAAAGATGATATACTTTTGGGAGTGGCTATTTCTATAGCTTGCCGATAATAATATATAGCACTGTCCAATTGTTGTGTTTGAGTAAAAACACGGGCGGTATTGCGTAATGCAAAAGATATTCTGGTTGAGTCGTTACTCCCTTCCAAAAGAGATAGTGTTTTTTTGTAAAGTGGTAACGCTGTTTCGTAAATGTCCTGATAAGAATAAAGCGTTCCGAGGCTATTGTTTATTTTTATAAGCAGGTCTGTGGAGTTCAGGCTTTCACCTAATTCCAATGCTTTCAAATAGGCTTGTTGTGCTTGTAAGGCATCCTGCATATCGAAATAGGTTCTTCCCATATAATAATATGATAACGCCAGTGAGGCAATATCATTATGGTTTTCATAATAAGTGACGGCCTTTTTTATCAATGAGTCGGAAGTGATTGTAATATAGTTTTTATCCAAAGCCTGCGTAAACAGCAGGCAATAAGAGGCATATTCCCTGTTTGATAATGTTTCGGGTGATGGTATCTTGTTGAGAATGGCCAGCGCACTGTCAGGAAGTGTTTCCATTAATTTTTCTGCCTGCAATAGTTCTGATGAGGCAGAACTCCTCTTGGAACAGGAAGAAAAGCACAGGATACAGATTAGCAGAAAGTATAAAATAATATTTCGGGGTTTACTTGTCATTTGCGTATATTTGGTGGCCGAATATATCGCTTTTTTTTGAAACAGAAGTTGATAATGAATGTTATATTTTGGAAGTTATTCGGGAAGGAGGATAAGCGTATTGAATATTAAGCAGAGTCTGGCTGTATAAAAAAGTAGCCGGACCTGAATAGGGTCCGGCTACCGGTATAAATGGAAAATAACTTTATCTGTTTATTTGATTTGCTTGAATGCTTTTCCGAGCATATCGGTGATGTCTCCGGCAATCATACTTTCTTCCGAACGGTAAACAGCTGCCAGGTCGCCAGCCGTGCCATGAAGGAAAACTCCTGAAACAGCAGCCGTTTCGGGTTCTGCACCTTGAGCCAGCAGTCCTAGAATAATGCCGGTCAGGACATCGCCGCTGCCGGCTGTCGCCATGCCCGGATTGCCACAGCTGTTGAAATATACGTTGCCGCTTGCCGTGCAGGTTGCCGTATAAGTGCCTTTAAGTACTACACACAGTTTATGTTCGATAGCAAAAGACTGTGCTTTCTTCAGGCGCTCGAACATGCTGTTGCTTTCTCCGGCGATACGGTCGAACTCCTTCGGATGCGGTGTGAGGATGCTGCGCGGAGGAATGCGGTTCAATAAATCTTTATTGGAAGCTATCAGGTTTAATGCATCGGCATCCAGCACGACCGGCTTGTCGGTTGTCTGCAACAGACGTTCCAGGGCGGCGGCCGATTCGAGATGTTGTCCTAATCCAGGTCCTACGCCGATAGCGGAATAGATGGATATTTCGGGCACGGTCGTGAAATAGTCGGCATGCGGATCGAAGCTGATCATGGCTTCCGGAAAAGCTGCCTGCATAATGACTTCGCCACGTTGCGGGATATGCACGGTCAGTAATCCCGTACCGCTTCTCAGGCATGAACGGGCGGCAAGCAGGGCGGCTCCCATCTTTCCTTTGCTTCCGGCAATGAGTAATGCGTGACCGAAAGTCCCTTTATGGGAGAATTTATCGCGGGGCTGGAATACTTCGGAGATATCGTCTTCCGTCACCATCATATAGGGAGTAGACGTGTTATCGACGATATCCGGGTGAATACCGATGTCCAACACTTTCCACTCACCGACATACTGAGCATTTTCGGGGAAGAAGAAAGCAAGTTTCGGGAATCCGAATGTCAGCGTCAGGCTTGCCCTTACGATAGAATCCGGATCATTCGTCTGGTTATTCTCCCCGAACAATCCGGAGGGAATATCGATAGATACGATCGTAGCATCCGACTGGTTGATATATTTTACCATTGCAGCAAAACCGCCGGTCAACGGACGGTTCAGACCGGAACCGAACAAACCGTCGATCACGACATCGCGGTCGGTCAGTACCGGAGGGACGAAGTCGGCTACCACTTCGGTAAATTCAACCTTCTCCAATCCGAGTATCCGTTGCTTGTTCATCTCACAATCAAAAGAAAGATGCTCGGTCGGGTTGAACAGATAAGTTTCAACCCTGTAACATTCGTCCTTCAATAGCCGTGCGATAGCGAGTGCGTCGGCACCATTGTTTCCCTGTCCGGCAAATACGATGATACGGGTTTGCTTGGAGTAACGGCGGCAAAATTCGTGCACGAAGACCGTTGAGGCGCGTTCTACTAAGTCGATAGAACTGATCGGTTCGTTCTGGATTGTGTATTGATCGAGTTCTTTTACTTTGTCTGTTGGAAATATCTTTATCATAACTGTAGGATATCAGAAGTTTATTCAGCATACAAATGTATAACAAACTTTGCTATGTTGTTCCCCCTTTTTTAAAAAGGAAAGGAAGCATTTTCGCCAATCAGGCGAAAGTAAGCAGGAAACGGCTTCCTTTCCCTGCTTCCGAGATAACGGTCAGGCTGCCTTTGTGCATATACATGATCTGCCGGGAAATACTGAGTCCGATACCGGAACCGACAGGCTTGGTCGTAAAGAACGGTATGAAGATGCGCTCCTGGACGTCTGCCGGAATGCCTGTCCCATTATCGCTGACCTGAATATAGTTTTTACCTTCCGCATTGATCCCTGCCGATAGTTCTATCCGGGGATTCTCACATTCCTGTGTCGCATCCAGCGCATTTTTTATCAGATTGATCAGTATCTGTTCGATCAGAGCTTTGTCGGCGATGACCTGTAAATGCGATGCCGAAGGCAGGACTTTTATGCTATCCGTTTCCTCCCTGAATAGCAGGGCGACATTGTCGAGCAAGCTGTCGACAGGTATAATTTCGGGGACGGGGGTAGGAATGCCGGTCACTTTTCTATAGTTCTCAACGAAGCGGACCAGGCCGCTGCTTCTCCGGAAGATGGTGTCGACAGCCTGATGTATCTCTTCGCGTTCCTCGTCCGTGATAGGATCCGAAGTCTGTTTGCTTTTCAATAACTCGGAGAGGGATACGATCGGTGTCATGGAATTCATGATCTCATGTGTGAGAACCCGGATGAGCTTCTGCCAGGCTTCCGTCTCTTTATTTTCCAGTACCGAGCGGATATTCTTCATGCTGACGACGGTAAGCGGCTTGTTCAATACCACGAATGACATGGATGACAGGATCAGTTGCGAGTAATCTTCCTGGCGGCGGACTTGCAGGATAGACAGTTCACCGGGATGCAGGATGCGCAGCCGGGCAGGAAGTTCCGGATGGTAAGCTGCCAGATCGTCTATCGTTTCGGCAAAGTTCAGGCCGGTTTGTATTTTGGCTGCCTGGTTCATCCATTCGACCTGTCCCGTTTCGGGAGAATAAACGAAGACGGAGAGGTCGATATGATTGGCCAGTGCCTGGAAATATTGCAGTTGGCTTTCCTTTTGCTGAAGATGTTTCTTATAGAATTGCAAAGCCTCTTCCACCGCTTCGGTCAGTTCTTGCGGGAGGGCATCCGACGGTTCCTGGGGTGTTGCACCCGAGGAAAGGAAGTCGGAATAGCGTACCGACCAGACAAAATGCCGGAATAGCCGGTCGCTCCGTTCCATCTGCCGGAGCAGGTACCAGGCTTCTATCAGGAGAATCATGCCGGCAATGAAAGCGGAAATATAAAACTGTCCCGCCACCAAAAAGGCAAGAACCAGGCTGGTGATTACTATTAAAAGGATCAGTCCGATAGCTTTTTTCGAGTATTGTTTCATAAACCGTATTTTTCCAGTCGCCTATATAAAGATGTACGCGTAATACCTAATAAGTCGGCAGCCTGTGTCAGATTGCCGGAGCAATGATGCAAAGCCTCCTGTATGGTTTTCTTTTCCAGCTCTTCCAGGTTGAACTTTTCTTCCTTTTCGCGGTAGCTGGAAACGGGAGTACGAAGCATGAAGTCGTCGTACTGCAACTTTTTCTGGTCAGAAAGGATGACGGCCCGTTCAATGACATGTTGCAGTTCGCGGACGTTGCCCGGCCAGTTGTATTGTTTCAGAAGCTGACGCGCCTCCCGTGAGAAGCCTTCTATCTCTTTCTTATATTTATGGCTGTACCGTTTCAGGAAATGATCCGCCAGGAGAGAGATGTCGTTTCCCCTTTCCCGCAAGGGAGGAATGAAAATCTCGATCGTATTGATGCGGTAAAGCAGGTCCTGCCGGAAACTGCCGTCCTGTACGGCGGCATGAAGGTCGGTATTGGTTGCGCAGATCAGCCGGACATTGATGGAAGTCTCCTTGGTCGATCCCAGGCGGTTTATCTTTTGCTGTTCGATCACCGTAAGCAGTTTGGATTGGAGCATAAGTGGCAGGTTTCCGATCTCGTTCAGAAAGAGCGTGCCGCCGGATGCGATCTCAAAACGTCCCGACTTGCTTTTATTTGCATCCGTAAAAGCTCCTTTTTCGTAGCCGAACAGTTCGCTTTCAAACAGGTTGTGCGGGATGCTTCCCAGGTCGATAGGCACGAAAGCCTCCTGGTTGCGTGACGATTGTTTGTGGAGCGTATAAGCAATCAGGTCTTTTCCCGTCCCGTTTTCGCCCTGCAAAAGAATGTTGGCATCCGCATTCTTCAACTTTTCTACCGTCTTGAATATCTTTTCCATGGCGGGAGATTCGCCGATCACTTCCAGCTCCGGCTCCGTCGTGGTGAGGACAGACTTCTGTTCTTTCAGCGTCTGCACTTCTCCGCGCCGCAGGCTGAGTTCGAGTGCCGACGAGATGGTTGCCAGCATCTTCTCGTTCTGCCAGGGCTTAGGGATGAAATCGGTGGCTCCCGCTTTGATGGCGCGGACGGCCTTTTCCGTATCCGAATAGGCTGTGATCAGGATGACGACAGTCTCGGGAGATATTTCGCGGATACGTTCCAGCCAGTAAAAACCTTCTTTTCCGCTAACGGCATCTGCCGTGAAATTCATATCGAGCAGGATGACATTGTATTTGGTAGTCGATACGAGCCGGTTGATCTCTTTAGGGCTTGTGCAGGTCGTAACGCTTTCAGCCAAAGGCCGGAGCAGCATTTTCAATGTAAAGAGAATGTCTTCGTTGTCGTCGATAACTAATATTTTTCCTTGTCGTACTGCCATGATATTCCTTCTTCATGTATTGATTAGATGGCCCAAACTTAGGTAAAATTTCCGGATAGCCGGTAAACTAATCCCAACTAAACGAACTTTTAATGTTTACCTCCCTGATATCTATTATTTTTCTTCTTAGATTTTTTGCTTTTGAGCTAGCACAAAATCAATTTCGGGCATGCATCAAATTAATTTTGAGCATGCTAAAAATTGATTTTCAGCAAGGGGGAAAGAAATAAAATAGAGGACTAAAATATTACTTAATCAGGAGAAAAGAATTAGTTCATCCGGTGTTTCGGGTTAGTTGCCGGTGAAGTACCGTACGGAAACGTATGGGGAACTGTACGATATCGTACGGTAGTCGTAGTCTCTGTATATTACATATTACTGATGGCTAGCCGGTTAGAAAAATGGCATGAATGTTGATTACTTATAGCAAGATATGAACTGATTAATAAAATGACCATGTTTAAACATTATGTGAAAGTAGCCATCCGGCAGATAAAGCGGAGTTTTCTGTTTTCATCTATCAATATGCTGGGATTTGTGTTGGGGATGACAGCCGCTTTCCTGATCTATCTCTGGATAGTGGATGAGCTGACATTTGAAGATTTTAATAAGAACGGAGACTATATTTACCGGGTGATCCGTGAAGAGCAGTCTGCAAAAGGGCAGGTTCCCTCTACGGTTACCCCGCTTAGCGAAGTGTTCCGGAAGGATTTTTCGAAGGTGGAGAATGCGACCTTTATAAAGTATGGTGGTAAATATGATATTTACGCCGGGGATGTAGGAGTTGAGGCTAACTATGGATATGTCGATACGACATTCTTTGATGTATTCAGTTTTCCGGTTGTGGCAGGCGATCCGTCCCTGCTGAAGAAAGACCCTCAGATGGTCGTGCTCTCAGAGGCGATTGCGGAGAAGCTGTTCGGTAAAACATCGGCTATAGGAAAAGAGGTCACCTGTAAATTCAATAAAAAATATTATAAGGTAGCGGCGGTATTGAAAGTGCCCCGCAAGAGTCATATACAGTTTGAGGTACTGGCAAGTTGGGATTCTTATTTGTGGGACGAAATAAAAGATGAACTTTGGGGATTCTCGGAGAGGATGCACGTTTTTATCCAACTAAAGAAAGGAACCTCTTTGACGGATGCCGACCGGCTGGCCATGCGCGACCTCTGGGTGAAGCATTCGCAATGGGGAAAGCCCCTGGCCTTCCAACCGTTGAAAGATATCCATCTGCGCACAGCATTTAAGGAACCCAACGATGTGTATAATCACGGGAATATGCAGCAGATTTACCTTTTTGCGGCGTTGGCTGCCCTGATCATTTTTATGGGGGCATTTAATTTTATGACTTTATCGACTGCCCGTGCTTCTTTGCGTTCCAAGGAGATAGGCGTCCGGAAGGTGAACGGGGCGAAAAGGAAGAAGCTGATCATGCAGTTCCTGTCGGAAAGTCTGGTGCAGGCTTTTATCTCGTTGCTGTTGGCGCTGGCGCTGACGGAATTGCTGTTGCCATTTTTTAATATGTTTGTTGAGAAGGATATTACTTTGCAATTCAATTGGCAGACCTTGTTGTTTGTGCTGTTCGGTATTGTCGGAGTCGGTTGCCTGGCAGGCTCTTTTTCTGCATTCTATATGTCGTCGTTCAGTCCGCTGCTGGCCTTCAAGGGAGGGCAGGCGACCGGTAAGAAGGGGAGATTGATCAAAGGGCTGGTCTGTCTACAGTTCGTAATCGCGATAACCATGATTATTTGTACGACTATCATATTCAAGCAACTCCATTATTTGCAGAATGCCGATCTGGGATTGAATAAGGAACATCTGATTGAGGTCGATGTTTTGGACTGGCGCCGGGGAGCAGACGGTTTCAAGCAGGAGATACTTAAAAATCCGTATGTGAAGAGTGTGGCGTTGGGTGTGGAGATAACCAACTACCTGCAAGGATATAGCTTTGAAGAAAATATGTTCAGGTGGGAAGATGAGAACGGGAAAACAGACTCGGTGAAGATGGTAGGAATGGTCGGAGACAGCGACTTTATTCCAACATTGGGGTTGACATTGTTGAAAGGAGAAACGTTCGGCTCAAATCCCGACCATTACTGGGATGGCTCTTATGCACAAGAATCGCCGATCGTTATCAATGAAACGGCATGGAAGATGCTGAAAGTAGAGAATCCGGTCGGTATGCTGCTGGCTGGCGGTGGCATCGGCATTCGTAATTCCAGGGTCGTTGGTGTTGTGAAAGACTTTAACTTCCAGCCGTTGCGGGAGAAGATAAAACCTGCATTCTTTTATTATACGGTTCAGTTGTTTAATTATATGTATGTTCGGATCTCGGCAGAGAAACAGGCGGAGACTCTGAAGTTCCTGAAAGAGAAATATGAGGAGGCACGTCCGGATATGCTCTTTAATTACCGTTTCCTGACGGATGTCCTGAATGAGAATTATACCCGCGAACGGCAACAAAGCCAGATGTTTCTGATCTTTACCGTGTTGGCTATTATCGTGGCGATGATGGGCGTGTTCGGCCTGGTGACTCTTTCAACGGTACAGCGAACGAAGGAGATCGGTGTCCGGAAAGTGAACGGTGCGCATTCCGACCGTATTGTCCGTATGTTTTGCCGGGAATATGCGATTTGGGTAGGCATTGCCTTTGTGGTCGCCTGTCCGCTCGGCTACCTGTTCATGCTGAGATGGCTGAGTGGCTTTGCTTATCAGACAACGATCAGTTGGTGGCTTTTCCCGCTATCGGGCGGCATTATCCTGCTGATAACGCTGTCGACCGTTATAGCGCAGACCTGGCGTGCCGCATCCAGGAACCCGGTACAATCATTACGGTATGAATAAAATAACAATAAATAAGAACGATATGATTAAGCATTATATAAAAGTAGCCATCCGGTTGATAAAACGGAGTTTTCTGTTTTCATCTATCAATATGCTGGGTTTCGTGCTGGGAATGACAGCCGCTTTCCTGATTTATCTCTGGATAGTGGATGAGCTGACATTCGAAGATTTCCACAGGAACCGCGACTCTGTCTACCGGGTGATTGCCGTAGACCGGAAAGACGGTGGGGAAATGAAAGAATCAGCTTACACGGTGGCCCCGTTGAGTAAAGCATTACGGGAGGAGTTCCCACAGGTGGAGAATGCAACCTTTGTGCTCAACTTCGGTATGCTGAACCTTCATTCGGGAGCAAATCTGATCGAAGCGAAGTATACATTTGTGGATACGGCCTTCTTTGATATGTTCAGTTTCCCGGTGATAGCGGGCGATCCCGCCCTGATGAAGAAAGACCCGCAGCAGATCGTGCTGGCGGAGTCTACGGCAAAGAAGTTGTTCGGAGATTCTCCGGCTGTCGGTAAAGATGTCACCTGTCAGTTTCTGGGGCAAGTTCACCGTTATAAAGTGGCGGCAGTCCTGAAAGTGCCCCGTAAAAGCCATATCCGGTTTGAAGTGTTGCTGAGTGAACAGGCCTATTTTGAACCGCTGAGCTGGGATTTTGCGGAAGGAACGAATGTATATATCCAGTTGAGGAAAGGCTCCGTATTATCGGAAGCTGACCGGAAGGCTATGGGCCGTACCTGGATAAATCAGCGGGAAGACGGGAGGCCGTTGGAGTTCCAGCCATTGAAAGATATTCATTTACATACCTCATTTAAAGACCCGTCGGTCGATAATTACGGAAATATGTCGCAAATCTGGTTGTTTATGGCGTTGGCCCTGTTGATTATTTTTATGGGGGCATTCAACTTTACCACTTTGTCGACTGCCCGTGCATCGCTGCGTTATAAGGAGATCGGTGTCCGGAAGGTGACAGGGGCGAAACGGAAGATGCTGATTACGCAGTTCCTGTCCGAGAGTCTGGTTCAGGCTTTCCTTTCGCTGGTCCTGGCGTTGGCACTGACGGAATTGTTGTTGCCTTTCTTCAACCGGTTTGTCGGGAAAGATATTGTTTTGTTGTTTAACTGGCAGACTATGTTATTTATCCTGTTCGGTATAATAGGAGTCGGGAGTCTGGCAGGAGCGTTCCCTGCTTTCTATATGTCGTCGTTCAACCCTTTGCTGGCCTTTAAAGGCGGAAAGGCAACCGGCCGGAAAGGGACGCTTATCAAAGGCTTGGTGTGTGTGCAGTTTGTCATTGCCATTACGATGCTTTTTTCCACTTCGGTAGTCTTCCGTCAGCTTCATTACCTGCAAAATGCAGACCTCGGACTGGATAAGGAAGATATGGTCGTCGTGGATTGTGATGTATTCGAACTGATGGCCTACTACGGCAACCAGGGAATAGATGATTATAGGCAGGAAGTAATGAAAAATCCGAATGTCGGGAATGTGGCGGGAGGCGTGGACTTGTCGAATTACCTTCGGGGACATAAGACGGAAGAAGCCGTTTTCAGTTGGATGGGTGAAAACGGACAGGTCGATTCGCTGAAAATGGTCGGTGTTGTGGGGGACGGCAATTTTATGAAGACATTGGGAGTGACCTTGCTGAAAGGCGAATCTTTCGGTGCCGACAAGAATGCCTATATGGATGGCACTTATCAGAAGGAGTCGCCGGTAGTCATTAATGAAACCGCCTGGAAGATGATGCAGGTGAAAGACCCGGTAGGCATGGTCGTTCAGAATAAAGGATGGTTCGGGGAGACTGCGCGGATTGTCGGTGTGGTGAAGGATTTTCATTTTCAGTCGTTGCGTGAGGAGGTCAAACCGGCTTACATCTATTATTCCCGTCAATTATTGAATACAATGTATATAAAGATCTCTCCGGAGAATAAGGCGGGGACATTGAAGTTCCTGAAAGAGAAATATGAAGAGATGCGCCCGGACAATGTGTTTTCCTACCGTTTCTTTTCCGATGCGTTGAACCTGAATTATGCCCATGAACAGCAGTTGAGCCGGATGTTTCTGATCTTTACCGTCCTGGCAATCGTTGTCGCCATGATGGGCGTACTGGGACTGGTTGCCCTGGCAACCGCACAGCGGACGAAGGAAATAGGTATCCGGAAAGTGAACGGTGCGCATTCCGACCGCATTGTCCGTATGTTTTGCCGGGAATATATGATTTGGGTGGGAATCGCCTTTGTGGTAGCCTGTCCGGTCGGTTATCTTCTGATGGTTCGCTGGCTGAGTAATTTTGCCTATCAGACTCCTATCAGTTGGTGGCTGTTTCCGCTGGCGGGACTGATTATCCTGCTGATAACCTTCCTGACAGTTGTAGCACAGACCTGGCGGGCAGCTTCTCGGAATCCGGTGGAGTCGTTGAGATATGAATAAATGAATAAGAATAATAAAATAAGCATCATGATAAAAGCAGTAAATTTAACGAAAGTATTTCGTACGGAGAGTGTTGAGACTACAGCCTTGAACGGTATTAATCTGGAAATAAACCAGGGAGAGTTCGTTGCAGTAATGGGGCCTTCGGGTTGTGGTAAATCGACATTACTGAACCTGTTGGGGTTGCTGGATAATCCGACATCCGGCGAGTTGTGGTTTCTGGAAGAAGAAGTTTCACGTTATACGGAGAATAACCGGACAGACTTGCGGAACGGTAATCTGGGATTTGTCTTTCAGAGTTTTAACCTGATAGACGAACTGACGGTCTTTGAGAATGTAGAATTGCCTCTTTTATATGCCGGAGTCCCGGTAAAGGAACGGGTTGCGAGGGTAAATGCCGCACTCGACCGGATGCAGATTGCCCATCGTACGGAACATTATCCGCAGCAGCTTTCCGGCGGACAGCAACAGCGCGTGGCTATTGCCCGTGCCATTGTAACGAATCCCAAGATCATCCTGGCGGACGAACCGACCGGAAACCTGGATTCGGTGAACGGAAACGAAGTCATGAATCTGCTTCTCGAACTCAACAAGGAAGGTTCAACTGTCGTCATGGTGACACACTCGGAAGAAAATGCCCGGATGGCAGGACGTTTAATCCGCATGATGGACGGAAATATCCTGACTGAAAGCAGGAAGTAAAATCTTTTTGTGCTTCACTGAAAATATTGTACCTTTGCTCCCTCGAAAAATAAACGGTATATGGACAAGATCCGATTAAAAGATAAAGAATTTGAACTGTTTATCCCGGAGAAGGAGATCAAGGATGCCATTGCGAAGATGGCTAAACAGATTAAGGCAGATGTAGGAGATACTAACCCTCTGTTCGTAGGCATATTGAACGGGGCGTTCATGTTTACCGCAGAACTGATGCGGCAGATGGACACCTACTACGAAATTACGTTTGCCCGCTATTCTTCTTATCGTGGCCTTAATAGCACCGGAGTTGTTCGTGAGATTATGCCGGTGCAGGCCGATGTGAAAGGACGTACCCTGATCCTGCTGGAAGACATTATCGATACCGGTTACACCATGCAGTTTGTTATGGATAAGCTGAGAAATGACGGTGCGGCGGATGTCAAGCTGGCAACCATGCTCTTCAAACCCGATTCCCTGAAATGCGATCTGAAGCCTGACTATGTCGGTTTGCAGATACCAAGCGACTTTATTGTCGGTTACGGGCTGGATTATGATGAAATGGGGCGTGCCTACCGGGATATTTACAAGGTGACAGTTAATAGTTGACAGATGACAGCTTACAGGTGAGTTTGATAACTGAAAAATACATTTATAAATAAGGAACAATATTATGTTGAACGTTGTTATTTTTGGAGCTCCGGGTTCAGGAAAAGGAACACAGAGTGAGTTGATCATTAAAGAGTATGGTTTGGATCACATTTCAACTGGTGATGTATTGCGTGCTGAAATGAAAGGTGAAACCGAACTTGGTAAGATCGCTAAGGATTATATTGAAAAAGGTCAGCTTGTACCGGATGAACTGATCGTTGATATGCTTGCCAAAGTATTGGACAGCAAAGCCAGTTCAAAAGGTGTTATCTTCGATGGTTTCCCCCGTACTATCCCGCAGGCAAAAGCATTGAAAGAAATGCTGAATAAACGCGGTACGGATGTTTCAGTGATGCTGAACCTGCAGGTTGAAGAAGAAGAACTGATTTCTCGTCTGCTGGAACGCGGCAAAGTATCGGGACGTTCGGACGATAACCTCGAAACAATTAAATCGAGACTGGATGTTTATCACAAACAGACAGCACCTTTGGCAGATTACTATGTGGGAGAAGGCAAACACGTCGGTATCCACGGAATGGGTACAGTCGAAGAAATCTTCGATCGTATCAAAGAAGCGATCAATAATTTGTAAATTAAACAATGTGCCGATATGCCAATAAGGGTTTCTTCATTGGCACATTGGCATATTATCACATTAAATAATTATTTTTTATGGCTGAATCAAACTTTGTAGATTACGTAAAGATCTATTGCCGCTCGGGAAAGGGCGGAAGAGGGTCCTCTCACTTTCGTCGTGAGAAATATATTCCGAAAGGAGGCCCCGACGGAGGCGACGGAGGGCGAGGAGGCCATGTGTATCTTCGTGGCAATCGGAATTACTGGACCCTCCTGCATCTGAAGTTCGAACGTCATATCATGGCAACGAACGGCGAAGGCGGTAGTGCCAAGCGCAGTTTCGGGAAAGACGGTGAAGACCGGGTGATCGAAGTGCCGTGCGGAACTGTAGTATATGATGCCGAAACCGGCGAATATATCTGCGACGTGACCGAAGACGGACAGGAAGTTATGCTGCTGAAAGGTGGTCGTGGCGGACAAGGCAACTGGCATTTCAAGACATCTACCAACCAGGCTCCCCGTTATGCTCAACCGGGCGAACCGGCTCAGGAACGCAAAGTCATCCTGCAATTGAAGTTGCTGGCAGATGTGGGGCTGGTAGGTTTTCCGAATGCCGGAAAGTCGACTTTGCTTTCTGTCGTATCGGCGGCTAAGCCGAAGATTGCGAACTATCCGTTCACGACACTGGAGCCGAACTTGGGTATCGTAAGTTATCGTGACCATCGTTCATTCGTGATGGCCGATATTCCCGGTATTATTGAAGGAGCCAGTGAAGGGAAAGGTCTCGGACTCCGTTTCCTTCGCCATATCGAACGAAACTCGCTGCTTCTGTTTATGATTCCGGCGGATACCGACGATATTAAAAAGGAATACGAGATCCTTCATAACGAACTGGTAAAATACAATCCCGAATTGTTGGGTAAAAGCCGTGTGCTGGCAATCACCAAGAGTGATATGCTGGATGACGAGCTGATCGAAGCCCTGTCGGAGGATTTACCCGAAGGCATTCCGCATGTGTTTATCTCTTCCATTACCCAGCAGGGTATTACGGAGTTGAAAGACCTGTTGTGGAAGGAACTGAATAAGGAAACCTTCCACGAAGTCGAGAACATCGTCCACCAGAACATCGATGTCAGTTCGATACCGCTGGATGATGATGACGATGATTTCGTCTTTCCTGTCGACGATGACGATCCGGATGAAGAGTATGAAGAATACGAGTGGGACGACGAAGATGAAGAAACTGAAAAGTAATACAGTAGAAATGTTGCAATTCTCCGGATTAAGCGGAGAATGCAACATTTCTCATTTTATAACGACTCGTCACGGAGGAGTGAGCCAGGGTAATTATGCGACGATGAATCCGGGAGAGTTCAGCGGTGACGATCCGGCTTCCGTCCGGATGAACCGTCAGCTTCTTTCGGATGCAATGGGAATTTCTCCCGAAAGGATTTTTGCGCCTTGTCAGGTGCATGAAGCGGAAATAAGTTGTATTGATGCCCAACAGCAGGAGATGTACGGAAAAGATGCACTGGTGACGGATATACCGGGAATCTGCATCGCTGTCTCTACGGCAGACTGTGTCCCGGTTCTGGTCTATGCGCCGGATAAGAAAGTGGTGGCGGCTATCCATGCCGGATGGCGGGGAACGGTAAAGCAGATCGTTGCTAAAACCATCCGTTGTATGGCGGACCGTTATTCCTGTGATCCTGCCCTGATGATGGCGGGTATCGCCCCGTCGATCAGTAAGGAGGCTTTCGAGGTGGGCGAGGAGGTGGTCGATGCTTTCAGGGAGACTCGTGTGGATATGAATCGTATCATGGAACGAAACGCTCAGACCGGTAAAGCCCATATCGACCTCTGGGAGGCAAACCGTATCCAGTTGCTGCAATCCGGATTATTGCCGGAGCGTATTGAAGTTTCCGGAATCTGCACCTATCAGCATCATGAAGATTTTTTCTCCGCTCGCCGGTTGGGAATAAAAAGCGGACGTATCCTGTCCGGTATAATGATTAAAGAGTAATACTATATGATACATGTTTCTATCTCGGAAGAAATAGCGAAGGCTTGCCCGGACCTGCATGTCGCCGTTGTGGAATGCGACGTGGTAAACACCGTTTCGGACGAACAATTGTGGAAAGAAATAACAGAAATGGAAACCCATATCCGCACAACCTGCAAACTGGAAGATATAAACAAATTTCCTCCTATCCAGGCAACCAGGCAGGCTTATAAGCGTCTGGGTAAAGATCCGAACCGTTATCGTCCTTCGGCGGAAGCGCTTCGCCGGCGTATCCTCCGCGAATTACCCTTATATAAAATAGATACATTGGTCGATATAATCAATCTCCTGTCTATTCAGAGCGGCTATTCTATCGGCGGATTCGATGCCGGTAAGATCGACGGAGATCTGGTGCTGGGTGTCGGTCGGGAAGGCGAGATTTATCATGGAATAGGCCGTGGCGAACTGAATATAGCCGGCCTCCCGGTCTATCGCGATAATCAGGGAGGCGTTGGTACTCCGACCAGCGATGAAGAACGAACCAAGATCGACATGAATACGGGAAAGCTGTTAATGATTATAAACGGATACTCCGGAAAAGATGGCCTGCAAGAGGCGTTGACCTATGGGGTGTCCCTATTAACCCGATATGTATCAACAACTAATTTGGAAATGGAGTTGATTACGCCTGAAAGTAGAGTGAAAATTATGTTATAAACGCGTTAATTATGTTTAGAAACCTCAAAAACACCCGTTTTTATGCTAAAAAACATCTATTTCCTTTTGTTTTAATCGATTAATCTATAAATTTGCCCCCGTTAACGAATTAACAAAACGAAAAAGAAAATGATCGAATTGATTGGTACAAACGCCGGCCTTGTTTGGACAGTTTTAAACGAAGGCGGAAAAATGAGTGTTAAGGCAGTAAAGAAAGCAACTAAGATCAAAGCAGAAAAAGACATGTATGCTGCATTTGGTTGGTTAGCAAAAGAAGGAAAGTTGTCTTTCGAAGAGATTGAAGGTGAATTATTTGTTGCGTTGATCTAATCGCGTAACCGATACTTGGTTAGGAGGGCTGTTCGGATATTATTTGGACGGCCTTTTGTGTGTTTGGATGTTTTCTGTTTAAAAAAACAGACCGCCTTGTTGTTTAATTCAATTCTAAATTTTACTTTTGTCTAGAATTTGGTGTGAAATGACCGAAGATCAAAAGAGATTGTTGGCTGTATTTGAGGTTAGAGTTCGTGATTTAATGGAATTATGTAATAAGCAAAACCATAAGATCGACGAGCTCACAACTGTTTTGAACCATAAGGAAGCAGAACTGAAGCAGGCAATAAAAACGATTGAAGAGTTGAATACCAAATGCGATAAACTGCTGACAGCAAGAGTCGTTTCCGTAAATGAAGGGGAAATGAAAAGTGCAAGGATGCGTTTATCGAAGTTAGTGCGGGAAGTAGACAAGTGCATTGCACTATTAAACGAATAGAAGCGATGGACGATAAATTTCTTATACATTTAGATATAGCCGAAAAGAGTTACGGTCTTTGGATTGATCGGAAAGACGAGCAGTTGGCGCGGGATGCCGCCAAGCAGATACGTAATAAGATCAATCAGTATCGGCAAAATTTTGCTCAGTCCGATGTGGATGTAAAAGATTTGTTAGCCATGGTTGCTTTTCAATTGTCTATGACTAATTTGCAATTGGAAGATAAAAACGATACAAGTCCTATTACAGATAAGATACAGGAACTCACGGGTGAGTTGGAACAGTATTTGAAGGATAAGTAATTATAATATAATTGTAAGAAGAGTTTCCGCACTGCTCTGCACGGTTGCCGTGTATTGTAGTGCTTTTTTTGTTTTATATATATATGAATTTAAATTATAAGTAAAATGACAGTGTATATAATCATATCATCAATTGTAGCTCTCCTGATAGGAGGGTTGTTGACGTGGTTGAGCATGCGTTTTCTTCTGAAGTCGAGGTACGATTCCGTACTGAGGGAAGCCGAGAAGGAAGCGGAAGTGATCAAGAAAAACAAATTGCTGGAAGTAAAGGAAAAATTCCTTCATCTGAAAGCGGATCTGGAAAAACAAGTATCGGCAAGGAACGCAAAGATCCAGTCGGCCGAAGGTAAGTTGAAACAACGTGAACTGACACTCAACCAGCGTCAGGAAGATTTGCAGCGTAAAAACTGCGAGATTGATGCGGTGAAAGAAAATCTGGCTACTCAATTGGAATTGGTAGATAGAAGAAAACAGGATCTGGAAAAACTTCATCAACGGGAGATCGAGCAGCTGGAAGCCCTTTCCGGACTTTCTGCCGATGAGGCGAAAGAACGCCTGATCGAATCGTTGAAAGACGAAGCCAAATCGGAAGCAACTTCTTATATCAATGAGATCATGGAAGAAGCGAAGATGACGGCTAATAAAGAAGCAAAGAAGATCGTTATCCAGTCTATCCAGCGTGTAGCGACTGAAACGGCGATCGAAAACTCCATTACCGTATTCCATATCGAATCGGATGAGATCAAAGGACGTATCATTGGACGTGAAGGCCGTAACATCCGTGCCTTGGAAGCAGCTACCGGTATTGAGATCGTTGTCGACGATACCCCCGAAGCGATCGTTCTTTCCGGTTTTGACCCGGTTCGCCGTGAGATTGCCCGTCTGGCATTGCACCAGTTGGTACAGGACGGACGTATCCATCCGGCCCGTATCGAAGAGGTGGTGACGAAAGTTAAAAAACAGGTGGAAGACGAAGTGGTTGAAACCGGTAAACGTACGGTGATCGACCTGGGTGTTCATGGACTGCATCCTGAACTGATCCGTATGATCGGTAAGATGAAATACCGTTCTTCTTATGGTCAGAACCTGTTGCAGCATGCCCGTGAAACGGCTAACCTTTGTGCCGTGATGGCTTCTGAATTAGGATTGAACCCGAAGAAAGCGAAACGTGCAGGTTTGTTACATGATATTGGTAAGGTGCCTGATGATGAACCGGAATTGCCGCACGCAATCCTGGGTATGAAGCTTTGCGAAAAATATAAGGAAAAACCGGATATTTGCAATGCAGTAGGTGCCCACCACGATGAGGTTGAGATGCAGACATTGCTGGCACCGATTGTTCAGGTTTGTGACGCTATCTCCGGAGCTCGTCCGGGTGCCCGTCGTGAAATCGTTGAGGCTTATATCAAACGTTTGAACGATCTGGAACAATTGGCTCTTTCTTATCCGGGTGTTGTGAAGACTTATGCTATCCAGGCAGGCCGCGAACTTCGCGTTATTGTTGGGGCAGATAAGATCGACGACAAGGATACGGAAAACCTGTCAAACGAAATCGCAAAGAAGATACAGGACGAAATGACTTATCCGGGGCAGGTAAAGATTACGGTTATCCGCGAAACCCGTGCTGTAAGTTATGCGAAATAAAGTCCTTTAGGATATATTTGAAACTAAAATTTAAGGTGGCCGGTCTGAAGAGATCGGCCATTTTTTGTTGGCTGAAACTGTTAATTATTAGACTGTCGGGAATATATATCAGGGTGATGTGAATAGTCTATTTTGCACAATAACAAGTTGTTATCTGTCTTTTCGTGTTGTGTTTTATCAGTTAAATTAATATATTTGCCGTGAGAGGTACGAAAATCACTATATTCTATATCTAATTACTCATTTAAATCTTTTACCACAATGACACTAAAAAAGTTTGTTTTGATTCCCGTGATTATTGGTGTTTTAGCATGCCTAATACAGGCATTGGACCAGTTGTTGTACACCTCTGTGCCTCCCGAAGGAAATGTCGGTTTTAGTTGGATCTCTTTTCAGTCGTGGGCGGTTTACTTCCTGGCCGGTTGTACGGTGAGGGGAGGGATAAAAGCCTTTATTGCTTATGCGATCGGTATTGCTGCCTCCATTGTTATTATGGTTCTAGGCGGTGCGATGACGCCTGCTCTGGGATTCTTTGCCGTACCTGTGGCGGTAGGAGTGATTGCTTTCTGTGCTATTTTCTGTGAGCGGAGCGAATGGCTGTCCTTAGTACCGGCGTTGTTTATTGGTGCAGGTGCTTTCTTCGCCTTTATGAATTATGTGCCGAATGCCACTTTTGCTACGGCAGCTCTGACGGAGATGATTTATTGTACGATCGGTCTCTTATTCGGTTATATCACTATCTGCCTGCGTAGTGCTTATGAAAAGAAAGTAAGCGAAGACGCAGAGTAGCATTTTTCTTCACCTGCTACCCAAATCGTCATACAGCGTTTGTAACAGTACTTTGCCTTTATTCAGGCGGGTTTCGCTGTTTGTTACCGGGGTTTCGAGCAAGGGTTTGTTGCTTTCGTTGTCGTATATTGAAACGCCTGTGCTGTCGATGAAACCGAATCCGTTGGGGAAGGTGTAGAAGGCGTATTTTGGGGAGCCGGGATCGAGTATGTCGCGGCTGAATATGAAGGAGTCGTGCGGCAGGTTCAGCTGGTACAATAGGGTGGCAGCCAGATCTGTCTGGTTGGCATAGGTGTCGATCACCATCGGCTCTTTAACGGCTCCGCCCAACCAGATCATCGGGATGTGGAAACGGCGGGGTTCGTAATCCGTCAGTGTTGAAGGGTAACGGAAACCGTGGTCGGATACCAGCACGATCAGCGTGTTCTTCCAGGTCGGCAATTCCTTTAGCTTATCTACAAAGCTACCGATGCAACTGTCGGTAAATGCAACGGAATTGAGATACGGGTCATCCAGATGGTGGAAAGGCACTTCGAACGGTTCATGGCTGCTCAATGTCAGGAATGTACTGAGCCACGGTGTTTTTTCGTCCCGGCTTTTGATCGATTCGTATAGATGGGTGAAAGTAATATCATCGTTTGCTCCCCATTTACTGAGGCGGCTGGAGAGTGGAAAGTCACGGTCGGCAGTGATTTGGCTGTATCCCGAACTGAAGAAGTAACTTTGCATATTCGTAAAGTTGATATCTCCCCCGTAAAGCATATCGGCTACATATCCCTGTTCTCCCAGGCTTTTGGCGATAGAAGGAAGTGTCTGGCTTTTGGCGGGATACTTCATGATAGAAGTCGTAGGTTGTGCCAGGTAACCGTTCAGTACGGCAACAATCCCCCTGTCGGTACGGAAGGAGTTGGCATACATATTGGTGAAGGTGATCCCCTCTTTGCTTAGCCTGTTCAGATTCGGGGTGATCCCCGCTTCTCCTCCCACGGCTTCGATGGCGTTTGCCGTAAAACTTTCCATCAAGATGATCAGTATGTTTGGACGGTCGGTTGTCAGCAGATTGACCTTTTCCGTGTTATTTGTCAGGCTGTCATCCGGAAGGGTCAGTGCGGCATAACGCTCCTTTCTCTCTTCTTCCGGGAAGAAATTGAACTGGGCGGCAAAATCCTGTTGTTTGCTGAGAGAAGCGAGCAGGCTGAATGCCGGATTGATCGCTGAGTGGTTCAGAAACTGGTTTTTGCTGAAATAGACCATGCCGACATTGGCGGTTGAAGTAGTCACGCCTCCCCGGATCGGAATGAAAAGGATGCCGGCGAGCAGCAGGACTATGATGGTCCCTCCCAATCTGTTACGGGCCGGAGTCACGGGAAATAAAGGTACGATAAACCGTTTAAACAACCAGAATATCCCGTAAGCATAGATCCCGAAAAGAGCGAACTGAAGCAGGAATGTACCGACCGGCACGCTGGCCATGGCATCGGCGGGTGATTGCAGGGAAAAGAACAGGGTAGCGTCCAGCCGGAACCCCCAATAACCATACAGGGCAACGTCTACCGCAAAGATGGCTGCAACCACGATTCCCATAATCAGAAAATAACTTTTCAGGAACTTCTGATAGAACCTCCCCGGCAACCAGATGGAAATCAATACAGAGAGAAGCGGAATAACTGTCAGATACCCTGAAACCGTACAATCCAGCAATAGACCATGAGTAATTACCTTAAGGTAATCGGTTAGCGAACACCCGTTCGCTAAGGCATGGTGATATAACATGAAGACCGGCTTTTGAATGGCGAGGACCGGAAGCCAACCAATAAATACTGTCAGAAGAAATAACAACCGCTTTTTCATCTCTATATAATATATGTAATACACACACCCTGCCCCCTCTCCAGAGGAGAAAAGTTACTATTTATATAACTTTTCTCGTAATTCGGCTACTGTCGGATCGGTGATGTAATCATCGTAATCCATCATCTTGTCGATGATGCCGTTAGGTGTCAGTTCGATAATACGGTTTGCCACCGTCTGGATGAACTCGTGGTCATGACTGGAGAAAAGGACGTTTCCTCTGAATGACTGCAACGTATTATTGAATGCCTGGATAGATTCCAGATCTAGGTGGTTGGTCGGTGTATCCAGGATCAGGCAGTTTGCATCCGTCAACATCATCCGGGAAATCATGCAACGCATCTTTTCACCTCCGGACAATACGCTAACCTTTTTCAGCAATTCTTCACCCGAGAACAGCATACGGCCGAGGAAACCTTTCAGGAATACTTCGTTAGTATCTCCGGCGAACTGGCTCAGCCAGTCGATCAGGTTATAATCGGAATCGAAATATTTGGCATTATCCAACGGCAGATAGGTCGTTGTGATCGTCTGGCCCCATTGGAAAGTACCGGCTTCCGGCTTTTCTTCTCCGTTGATAATCTGGAAGAGGGCAGTCATGGCACGCGGGTCGCGGCTGATGAATACAATCTTGTCGTCCTTTTCTACGTTGAAGTTCAGATCTTTGAACAAAACCTTACCTTCGATGCTTTTCGTCAGTCCTTTCACTTCGAGAATCTGGTTGCCCGGTTCGCGGTTCGGGGTAAAGATAATACCCGGGTAACGGCGTGAAGACGGTTTGATCTCTTCGATATTCAGCTTTTCGATCATCTTCTTACGGCTGGTAGTCTGTTTGGACTTCGCCACGTTGGCACTGAAACGGCGGATAAACTCTTCCAGTTCCTTTTTCTTTTCTTCCGCTTTCTTGTTCTGGTTCTGCTGCTGACGGAGTGCCAACTGGCTTGATTCGTACCAGAAGCTATAATTACCGGCAAACATTTGCAGTTTACCGAAGTCGATATCTACGGTGTGTGTACAGACAGAGTCGAGGAAGTGACGGTCGTGGCTCACTACCAGGATCGTGTGGTCGGAGTTGGACAGGTAATTTTCCAGCCAGCTCACCGTTTCCAGGTCGAGGTCGTTGGTCGGCTCATCCAGTAGCAGGTTGTCCGGCTGTCCGAAAAGAGCGCGGGCAAGTAATATACGCACCTTCTGCTTACCGCTCAGGTCTTTCATCATGCTGTAATGGTACTCTTCGGCGATACCCAGGCCGCTCAACAGGTTGGCTGCATCGCTTTCGGCGTTCCATCCTTCCATCTCGGCGAACTTCTCTTCGAGTTCCGAAACGCGGATACCGTCGGCATCGCTGAAGTCAGGCTTTTCGTAAAGCGCATTCTTTTCGCTCATGACTTCCCACAAGGTGGTATGTCCCATCAGGACCGTGTCCATAACCGTATGTTCGTCAAAAGCAAAGTGGTCCTGGCTTAATACCGAAAGACGTTCTCCCGGGCCTAAAGTTACCGAACCGCGTGTCGGGTCGAGCTGTTTGCTGATCACGCGGAGAAATGTTGATTTTCCGGCACCGTTGGCACCGATAATACCGTAGCAGTTACCCGGCGTAAACTTCATGTTTACATCCTGAAAGAGGATACGTTTGCCGAACTGTACGTCCAGATTGTTTACTGTTATCATATATTGAATACCTATTAATTTTTCGAATGAGTGCGCAAAGATACTAAAATCTATTGACTTTTTGGAACTTCCCGCAGCGTATAACTTGTTGTACATTTGTTTTTTTCTATAATGATATAAGAAATATGACACAAAACATTTTCGTTTACATGGACTTTCAGGTCGCCTGGAAACGGGAGGCGGGAAAGGATAGTACGGCTGATCTTTACCGCGTGGTTCGCAACCGGCTGTACCGTTTTTGGAAAGGCGCTTCGCTGCAATGGACAGATATAACCGCCGCCATGGTAGATGATTTTGGCAGTTCGCTACGCGCCGAAGGGCTGGCGGTGAATACGGTGAACAGTTACCTGAGCAGTTTCCGGGCACTTTGCCATACCGCTTTGCGGGAAGGATTGCCTGGACCGGCCAGCGACCCTTTTGCCGGGTTGCATCTCAAACGGGAGGAAACGGCCAAACGTGCCTTGAAGATCGCGGAAGTCAATAAAGTGATGCAGGCGGACTATCCGGGGGAACCCTCGCTGCGTGAAGCGCTAGACCTGTTTATTTTCTCTTATCTCGCCTGCGGAATCCCCTTTGTGGACCTCGCCTACCTGACAAAGAAAAACATCGTGGGCGGCGAGATCGTCTATTACCGGCATAAGACCGGGGCACTGATACGGGTGGGGATTACGCCTGCCATGCGGTTACTCTTGAGAAAGTACGGGCAGAAAGGTTCCCCTTACCTTTTCCCGGTCCTCTCGGCGGGCAAGGACGGACACGAAGCCTATAAAACTGCGCTTCGTAAATACAACAGCCTGCTCGTGATTATCGGCGCCCGCCTGCATCTGTCGGTGAAGCTGACTTCCTATGTGGCACGCCATTCGTGGGCTACCGAGGCGCTCCGTCAGAATATCCCGGTGGCAGTAATCAGCCAGGCCATGGGACATACTTCGGAGAAGACAACCCGTATCTACCTGGCCCAACTGGACCAGTCGGTACTGAACAAGGCGAATGCGAAGATTACGAAGAAAGCGGCCGATATGTTTCTGGAAAGGGCCTGAACCCTTATTTACGAAATAAGGGTGGCAAGTATTAATATTAACTTCCAGAATGCAGTAAAACTTGTTTTTCAAAGCATCTTGTACGGCAAAGATAGGGAATAAAAACAAAGTGGAAGCATATATTAAGATATTTTTGAAACATGAATTTGCTTTAGACTAGATTGTTATGTACCTGAGTGGTGCCTAAGCAACTATTTTTGTCTGTCAGCTACTAACTTTTACTTAAAAAGTCTTATCCTGCCTGTTTTGGTGTATACTGTCCCCGGGCATCAATCTAATTAACACCCTTTCACTATATAAACCTGTGCGAAACCGGTCTTTTTCCCCTTTAAAAAAGCCTTTTTCCTATCAGTTTACAGGTATTTTTCTTTCCCTTAAATGAAGCCCTGCCCCTTATTTCGTAAATAAGGTCTATAGGATAAAGAAAGATAAACGATAGAAAAGAGACTCTTTTATATGTTGATACTCATGTGTTTGCATATGGTATCCATTCCTCTTCACGGACAATATGTGTCATTGAAAAGTAACCTTCTCTATTTGGGAACGAGCACCTCGAATATGGGATTCGAGTTCCGCCTGGGCAGGAAAATGAGTCTTGACCTTTGGGGCGCTTACAATGCCTGGGAGTTCAAAAACGATATGTCGCTCAAACATTACCTCGTACAACCCGAACTGCGCTACTGGCCCTGCCAGACGTATGAGGGCCACTTCTTCGGCCTTCACGGCCACTACGGCCATTTCAATATCGGAAATATCCCGTTTATCCCGGGAATGGAAGAGAAAAACTACCGGGGCTACCATTGGGTGATCGGCCGCCATTGGGGGGAAGCGTTTGTCGGTGCCGGCTACGCCTATATGCAATATGAAAAATACGTCTGCTACGACTGTACGGAAGTGCTCGGAATATTCCGCCGTCATTATTTCGGCCCGACGCGTGCGGACGTCTCCCTGATCTTTTTTATCCACTAATCCGCCCGGCATATGAAACATTTCCTATACATATTATATATAGCCTTTTCCGCCGCCCTTCCGGCCCGTACCCTCGCAGAGGGTGGGGAAGGAGTACCGCCCTGTGTGAAGATAGCCGGCGAACCCACTGCCGCGATCTACAACCGCTATAACAAGGAAATCCGTTTCCTGATCCCCGAAGATGAATCCGGTATTTCGCAGTTTCGTCAGGTGCTGGTCGCCAGCTACGCCTCGCCCGAAGGCTCCTACCAGCATAACGAGACATTGTCGCGCCAGCGTGCCGAAGAGTTCCGCACCTACATCAGCCGCCGTTACCTGTCGGAAGGCTGCCCGGTGATCTGTGGCAGCGTGGCGGAAGACTGGAGGAACTGCGCCGCATGGTCTCTGTTTCCGGCAAACCCTATGCGGAAGCAGTCTGTTTCATCATCGACAACTACGGCATCTTCGAAGGCTGCGAAACCTACCTGATGCAACTGGAAGACGGCCGCGTCTACGGCGAACTACTGCGCGACATCTTCCCCTACCTGCGCCGCGTGGAACTGCGCCTCAGTTAAGAATCGGCTCCGGTTAGCGACGCCGAAGCCGCCCGCCTCTTATATTCGCATCCCGCCCGGCTCACCCTGTCGGAGATGTACCGCGTAGCTCGTTACTACCCGCCGGCCATTACCTCGACCGTGAAGACGTAAAAACCTACCCCGCACCGCCATCAACCGCCAGGTTATGTTAGAGTTGATTATCAGCGACGAAAGTGTCTCTCTCCCCTCTCGAGAGACTAGTTTTTACACAGTCTCTCAAGAGGGGAGCCAGTAACAATCAGTCTATAATTGGATAGTTCTATTTTGATAATAACAGAAACAACCTAATAATTATGAATAAAACAGACTTAATAAAATCAATGGCATCCCGGGTCGGATGTACCGAGGTGGTTGCGCGGCAGATGGTGGAGGTTCTGATGGAGGAGGGACTGAGTGACGGGAACGATATTGTTCTGCAAGGCTTCGGCACTTTCCGTCCCTGGAAACAGAGTTTTCGTGCAGGCCGTAATCCCCGTACCGGAGAGAGTTGTCCGATCGCTCCCCGTACCAGCGTCAGGTTTAAGGTTGGTAAGAATTTGTTGAGAGCAATGAATAAACGTTAACACGGATCGCGTTCGTTCCGTTATTTATGGCGGGGACTTTTCACTATCAACAGGATAGCATGAAAAATCCCCGCTTTTGTTATGGAAAGAAATTTACTTATCCTATGTGCTTATTGAAAATAATTATCTACTTTTGTGCTCTAAAACATTAAAATAAACCGAACAAAGATGGCTGCAACAAAACGTATCAAGCGTGCATTGGTCTCTGTATACCATAAAGAGGGACTGGATGAAATATTAAAGAAACTTCATAGCGAAGGTGTAACCTTCGTGTCAACAGGTGGAACTCAGACATTTATCGAATCATTAAATATCCCTTGCGATGCAGTGGAAGACCTGACCGGTTATCCTTCTATCCTGGGAGGACGTGTTAAGACTCTTCACCCGAAAGTTTTTGGAGGTATTCTCAACCGCAGAGATAACGAAGGCGATAAAGCGCAGATTGCAGAATACGAAATTCCTGAAATCGACCTGGTGATTGTAGACCTCTATCCGTTTGAAGAAACAGTAGCTTCAGGCGCAGAAGAACAGGCAATTATCGAAAAGATAGATATAGGCGGTATCTCATTGATCCGTGCCGCTGCAAAAAACTTTAAAGATGTAGTGATCGTAGCATCCAAAGCACAGTATCAGCCGTTGATGCAGGTGTTGAATGAAAAGGGTGCAGAAACTTCCCTGGAAGACCGTAAATGGTTCGCCAAAGAAGCATTTGCTGTTTCATCCGGCTATGACTCTGCTATTTTCAATTATTTCGATGGAGGCGAGGGTTCGCATTTCCGTGCTGCCGTAGACCAGCCGATGCACCTGCGTTATGGTGAAAATCCTCACCAGGCTGCTAAATACTATGGCAAGTTCAACAATATGTTCGACCAGATCCATGGTAAAGAGATCTCCTACAACAACCTGTTGGATATCGATGCTGCCGTTAGCCTGATCGACGAGTTCGACGAACTGACATTCGCTATCCTGAAACATAATAATGCCTGCGGTATCGCATCCCGTCCGACTGTGCTTGAAGCATGGAAAGAGGCACTGGCCGGAGACCCGGTTTCTGCATTCGGCGGTATCCTGATTACCAACAGCGCAATCGATAAAGAAGTAGCCGAAGAGATCAACAAGATTTTCTTCGAAGTAATCATCGCCCCGGAATATACAAAAGACGCTTTGGAAGTGTTGATGCAGAAGAAAAACCGCATCATCCTGGTCCGCAAGGATGCAAAGACTTGTCCGATGCAATTCCGTTCACTGTTAAATGGTGCATTGATGCAGGAAAAAGACCTGAGTATCCAGACTGCCGCAGATCTGGAACCGATGACTGACAAACAACCTTCCGCACAGGAAACAGAGGACCTGTTGTTCGCTAATAAACTGGTGAAGCACAGCAAATCGAACGCTATCACTTTGGTAAAGAACAAACAACTTTGCGCAAGCGGTATCGGTCAGACATCTCGCGTGGATTCTTTGAAACAGGCCATTGAAAAGGCAAACGCTTTCGAATTCGATTTGAAAGGTGCCGTTATGGCTTCTGATGCATTTTTCCCTTTCCCTGACTGTGTTGAAATAGCTGATAAAGCAGGTATTACTGCTGTTATTCAGCCGGGTGGTTCTGTAAATGACAAGCTGTCTGTTGATTATTGCAACGAGCATGGCTTGGCTATGGTTAAGACGGGTGTCCGTCATTTCAAACATTAATAATATGCCAATAAGACAATATGCCAATGTGCCAATTATAAGCACTTTTCATTGGCACATTAGCACATTGGCAAATTAACACATTATTTTTATGGGATTATTTTCTTTCACACAAGAAATAGCGATGGACCTGGGTACTGCGAATACCATCATCATCAGTGGTGGTAAGGTCGTAGTGGATCAGCCATCGGTAGTTGCCCTCGACCGGCGTACCGACAAAGTATTGGCGGTCGGAGAAAAGGCACGCCAGATGCACGGAAAGACGCACGAGAATATTCGTACGATCCGTCCGCTCCGCGATGGCGTGATTGCCGACTTCTTTGCTGCCGAGCAAATGATACGCGGCATGATTAAAATGATAAATCCGAAACACCGCTGGTTCTCCCCTTCGCTGCGCATCGTGGTTTGTATTCCTTCGGGCAGTACTGAAGTGGAGATCCGTGCCGTACGCGACTCTGCCGAGCATGCCGGCGGACGCGACGTCTACATGATTTATGAACCTATGGCTGCTGCAATCGGTATCGGTATCGACGTAGAAGCACCCGAAGGCAATATGATCGTGGATATAGGCGGTGGTACGACCGAGATCGCTGTTATCTCGCTGGGCGGTATCGTTTCCAATAAATCGATCCGTATTGCAGGAGATGACCTGACGGCTGATATTATGGAGTATATGCGCCGCCAGCACAATGTGAAGGTGGGTGAACGTACTGCCGAACTGATCAAGATCAATGTCGGTTCGGCGCTGACGTTCCTGGATAATCCTCCTGAAGATTATATCGTACATGGTCCGAACCAGATGACGGCTCTTCCGATGGAAGTTCCCGTTTCTTATCAGGAAATCGCACATTGCCTGGAGAAATCGATCTCCAAGATGGAAGCGGCTATCCTGAGTGCACTCGAGCAGACTCCTCCCGAACTGTATGCCGATATCGTACGTAACGGTATCTACTTGGCAGGTGGCGGTGCTTTGATGCGCGGGCTTGACAAACGTCTGACGGATAAGATCAATATCCCGTTCCATATTGCAGAAGATCCGTTGCATGCGGTTGCAATAGGTACAGGCGTAGCATTAAAGAATATAGATAAATTTAATTTCCTTATTCGATAAGGGGAATAATGTGCCAGTTAATCAATATGCCAATGTGCCAATAAAAGACACATTCGTCGGTGTATTGATTAATTGGCATATTGGCACATTATCAAATTGGCACATTATTATTTATGCGTAAACTGCTGGACTTCCTGGTAAGAAAGAGGCATTGGTTCCTGTTCGTTTTGCTTGAGATTGTTTCGCTGATGCTGATTTATCGTAATAATGCATACCAGCGGAATATCATCTTCAGTTCGGCAAACGTATTGACAGGACATATTGCGTCCGTTTCCGGTTATGTAACATCGTATCTGAACCTGCATGAGATTAACAAGGAATTGCTGGAAAGGAACGGGCAACTGGAGATGGAATTGCTGGAGTTGCAGGACCGTTTGGATATGATGGTGGCGGATACGGTTGCTTTTGCCGGGTTTGCTCCTGATTCGACCGAGCAGTTTGCATATAGTTTTATTCTGGCCGGGGTGGTGAATAACAGTGTCAGCCATCTTTCGAATTATATCACTGTAAACAAAGGAAGTAAAGACGGAATAGCACCTGATATGGGAGTTGTTTCCGAAAGAGGAGTTGTAGGAATTGTTTCGACGGTGAACGATCATTTCTCTGTGATCATACCTTTGCTTAATCCGAAATCGCGGTTGAGCTGCAAAGTGTTGGGAAGTACTTATTTCGGGGCTTTGAGTTGGAAAGGGCGTGATATCCGTTTTGCCAATCTGGAAGAATTGCCGCGTCATGTGGAGTTCCAGAAGGGAGATACGATCGTGACAAGCGGTTATTCGAGCGTGTTTCCGGCAGGGCTGATTGTCGGTACGGTGGCAGATTTTGAAAAACAGCATGATGACAACTTTTTTTCACTGGAGGTGGAATTGGCTACGGACTTTCAGGCACTGAACAATGTCCGTATCATCAAGAATTATAATCAGGCAGAACAAAGAAGAGTAGAACAAGAGGCGAGAAGAAATGATTAATTTATTACGGGGATTGGTTTATTTCGTTGTACTGGTATTAATTCAGGCTTTGATCCTGAATAATATCCATTTCCTGCGGATTGCAACGCCGTTCCTGTATCTTTATTTTATTATAAAGATGCCGGTGGGTACGTCGCGCGATCTGGTCGTTCTTTTCTCTTTCCTTATCGGCCTGGTGATCGATATGTTTTCAAATACCCCCGGAATGCATGCGGCAGCCTGTACGCTGGCCGGATTTATCCGTGAACCGCTGATACGTTTTTTTATGGGGAAGGACTTGCCCGAGGGGATTTATCCTTCCTATAAGACCTTTGGCTATGGTGGCTTCTTCCGGTATGTGCTTTCATTTGTGGTGATCCAACATGTCACTTTATTCCTGATCGAATCGTTGACGCTGTTCGATCCGTTATTCCTTGCCATCCGTATCGGGGCGAGTGTGGTAACGACTACATTATTAATTTGTACAATAGAAGCATTCAATATAGAGACACAAAAGAGTGGAGACTAATACGAAGTATACACTTGAGAACAGGCGTTATGTGATAATAGGCGCTGTGGTTCTACTGGTTCTCGTCTTTATCATCCGTTTATTCTACCTCCAGGTGGTTGAGAACGATTATAAAGCATGGGCAGACAGCAATGCGTTCTTGAAAAAGACCCTGTTGCCTTCCCGCGGAATGATTTATGACCGTAATGACAATCTACTGGTTTATAACCAGCCGGCTTACGATGTGATGCTTATCATGCGGGAAATCCAACCGTTCGATACGTTGGATTTCTGTAATATCCTGAGTATTACAAAAGAACAGTTTGAAAAACGGATCGCCGAAATAAAGAATCGGCGGTTGAATCCGGGATACTCGTCGTATGTCCCACAGGTTTTTATGAATCATCTTTCGGCACAGGAATGCGGTATCTTACAGGAAAAACTTTATAAGTTCCCCGGTTTCTATATCCAGAACCGTACGATCCGGCAATATGAATATCCTTATGCGGCGCATGTACTGGGAAATATCGGCCAGGTAAACCGGAAAGATATAGAGGCAGATGACTATTATGTGCAGGGGGATGATTCCGGACGTGCAGGTGTTGAACGTTCCTATGAAAAGCAACTGCGCGGGGAGAAGGGAGTGGAGATTCTTTTGCGAGATGTGCACGGCCGTATCAAGGGTAAGTATGATGACGGTGCGAGTGATGTAGCTCCGGTTTCCGGGAAGAACCTGAAGCTTTCGCTGGATATTAACTTACAGGCTTATGGCGAAAAGCTGATGAAGAATAAAGTGGGTAGTATCGTTATGATTGAGCCGGAAACCGGTGAGGTCCTCTGCCTGGTCACTTCCCCCAATTATGATCCGAGTTTATTGGTCGGACGCCAGCGTGGAAAGAATCACAGGATGTTGGAGGAAAATCCTCAGACACCGCTTATCGACCGTTCCATAACCGGTTTTTATCCTCCCGGTTCAACCTTTAAACCTACACAAGGGCTGATTTTTCTTCAGGAAGGGGTTATCACTCCTTCAACGATGTATACTTGTGCCCATGGATATACTTATTCGATCAAGCGGAAACCCGCCTGTCACGGGCATGCTTCTCCTTTAAGTCTTGTTCCGGCTTTGGCTACCTCGTGTAACTCCTTTTTTTGCTGGGGATTGCATGATATGCTGGATAACCGTCGCCGGTATCCCACTGTTCAGGAAGGCTTTGAGGTCTGGAAGAATCATTTGGTGTCGATGGGGTATGGCTATCCTTTGGGGATTGACCTGCCTGGTGAAAAAAGAGGATACATACCGAACAGTAAAGTGTACGATAAACTGCACAGGCGCTGGAACTCCAGCACGATCATCTCTATTGCGATAGGGCAGGGAGAAATATCCGCAACGCCGTTGCAGATATGTAACCTGGCGGCAACGATCGCCAACCGGGGTTATTTTATCACACCTCATGTGGTTAAAGAAGTACAGGATACCCCGTTGGATTCGCTTTATACACAAAAACGTTATCCGACTATCGATTCTAAATATTATGACATAGTAGCGGAAGGTATGCGCAACGCCGTATTGGGCGGAACCTGTTGGGCGGCTGCTATTCCCGGAATCGAGGTTTGCGGTAAGACAGGAACGGCAGAAAATCCTCACGGAAAAGATCACTCTGCGTTTATCGGTTTTGCTCCTTATAAGAATCCGAAAGTGGCAATTTGCGTTTATGTGCAGAATGGCGGCTTTGGTGCGGCGTTTGGGGTTCCTATCGGGAAATTAATGATGGAACTGTATCTGAAAGGTGAAATATCGCCGGAAGATAAGGCTTTGGAAGAAAAAATGATAAATTCGGTTGTTGCCGAAGATCGTGTTTATTTATTATCTGACCGTGGGTTACAGGAAAACTGAAATATGGAAGACTGTCGACTGGTTTACTATCATACTTTACTTGTTGATGATAGTGGCCGGTTGGTTTACGATTTGTGGCGCCAGCTTCGAATTTGACAGTATGGGGTTGTTCGATATAAACGGACGTCCGGGTTCGCAGCTGATGTGGGTTGGGGTGTCCATGGTGGTTATTTTTATCATACTGATGCTGGAAAGCGACTTCTTTGATGTTTTTGCTTACCTTATTTATGCGGCCGTTATTGTTTTACTGATAGCGACTATCTTTCTTGCACCGGATATAAAAGGCTCGCATTCCTGGTTGAAGCTGGGGGCTTTGCGTATACAACCTGCTGAGTTTGCCAAGTTTGCCACCGCTTTGGCTGTGGCGAAGTTTATGAACTCCTACGGATTCCAGTTGACTACCGTTAAGAATTTTGCCATCACGCTCATGCTGATTTTCCTGCCGATGATCTGCATTATCCTGCAAAAGGAGACCGGTTCGGCTTTGGTTTATTTTGCTTTTTTCCTGATGTTGTACCGGGAAGGAATGTCGGGATATATCCTGTTGGCAGGCATTTGTGCGGTGGCGTTCTTCGTTACTACCATGAAATTCTCGGATGTAGTGGTTGGGGCTACTGATATGGGAGAACTGATCGTCTCATCTATGATACTGGTTATCTCCTTTCTCCTGGTGGTCATGGTGCGGAAGGACCGGATGGCTTTGCAGGTTATGCTGGGAGGAACGGCAATCGTATATCTGGCTGCCTATATCGCTTCTTTGTTCGTGCCGGTAAACTTTGCCTGGGTCTCGATGGGATTGCTCGTGTTGGCAGTTATTTATCTGATTTATCTTTCCGTAAAGAACTGGATCTGGCATTATGCACTGATCGCCGCCTTTGCTTTGGGGTCGATGGCCTTCATGTATTCGGTGGATTATGTGTTCGACGAGATACTGGAACCCCATCAGCAGATCCGTATCAAAGTTTCGTTGGGATTGGAAGATGATCCGAGCGGTGCCGGTTACAACGTGAACCAGTCGAAGATCGCTATCGGGTCGGGAGGACTGACCGGAAAAGGTTTCCTGAACGGGACGCAAACAAAGCTGAAATATGTGCCGGAACAGGAAACAGACTTTATATTCTGTACCGTAGGAGAGGAGCACGGTTTTATCGGGTCCTCTGTGGTGCTGATCTTGTTCGGGACATTTATCATCCGGCTGGTTATTCTTTCCGAGCGGCAGAATACGGCTTTTGCCCGGGTGTATGGCTATAGCGTAGCCTCCATCTTCTTCTTTCACCTGGCGATAAATGTGGGAATGGTTACCGGAATAACGCCCGTAATCGGCATTCCCTTGCCTTTCTTCAGCTATGGAGGCTCTTCTTTGCTGGGATTTACAATCTTGTTGTTTATCTTCCTGCGCCTGGATGCTTCCCGGAGAGAGCGATGATCAATTAGTCTTTTCTACCCGGAATCCGATTTCCTGGATTCCTCTCAATGTACTGTCGCGCATTCCCTGGCGGAAACTGAATGTGTACATCCCCGGGTGTTCGAATTTGTAGTTGGTCCGTATCGGAAAGCTGGACTGGAACAGGGATATGCCATGCCCGTGCCATTTTCCGAACTCGTCAGCCAGCACACATTCTATCGTATCCCGTTTCAAAGGACCGATCGGCTGCTCTTCATTGCAGAAAAGCCAGAGGTTCTGGTAAGGATACATATTATTATTACGAACCTCGAATGTCAGGTTGTAGGGAACGGAAATGTCGTCTACATGAAAAGAGAAATAATATTCCTTATCCTTCCCCCACATTGTATTATCAATGGCCTGGTACTGGTCGTACAAGGCCTGTCGATCGCAGGAGAAGCATAAGGATATGAAGAGAACGACAATGAATCCTTTAAGCTTCGGGCTTATTTTCCGGTTTGTTGCCCGGTTTAGCTTGCTGCTGAGGTCTGTCATTATTCGCTTGCTTGTCATTATTGCCTTTAGGTTTTTGTCTGTTTCTGTTATTCCGGTTATTGTTGTTACGGTTGTTGTTACCGTTATTTCCGTTATTATTAGCGTTACCGCCTTTGTTACCGTTGTTGTTGCCGGAAGGTCTGTTGCTGTTTTCGTTACCCGGCTGTCTGTCGTTATTACCCGGCTGCTGCCTGTCGTTGTTGACGGGTCTGTTACCGGCCTGTTTGTTGTTTGCCGGCCTGTTGTTGCCGCCTTCGCCACCGGCAGCAGCGTTCGCATTGTTTCCGCCGCCATTGCCGTTATTGCCTCCGTTGTTTCCTGCCGGACGTTTTTTCTTCTTTTTCTTGACTGAGTCGAAACGGGTAACGCTATCCTGGCCGAGAATGTCCTGAGCATCGCGTTTGGGCGGCTGAGGTTTGGTGTCGGCTTCCAGTGTGACCGGTTTGCTTCCTTTCTTATTCATATTGATCACATCGAATGCACGTTCGGCTGATATTGTTATCAGGTTCGCGGCAAATGATTTGTCGGTAGAATAAGTTATTTCGCGTTTGAAGATGTCTGTCTTGAAATGGTAGTAGTTGTTATCTTTCGTTTCAAGTACGATCTCCCTCGAGGGCAGGCGTTTCTGAGCTTCCACATAGGCGTCCACTTCGTAATTGATACAACATTTCAGTTTTGCACATTGTCCGGCGAGCTTCTGCGGGTTCATGGAAATATCCTGGTAACGGGCGGCACCGGTAGCTACAGAAACGAAGCTGGTCATCCAGCTGGAACAACAAAGTTCGCGTCCGCAAGGTCCGATACCTCCGATACGCCCGGCTTCCTGGCGGGCTCCGATCTGCTTCATCTCGATACGTACGCGGAATGCTTCGGCCAGGACTTTAATCAGCTGGCGGAAGTCGACACGTTCGTCTGCGATGTAGTAGAAAATAGCCTTGTTGCCATCCCCCTGGTATTCTACGTCACCGATCTTCATGTTCAGTCCCAGGTCTGCTGCGATCTGGCGTGAACGGATCATAGTTGCATGCTCTTTCGCTTTCGCCTCTTCGTATTTCTCGATGTCGGTGGGCTTTGCCTTGCGGTACACTTTTTTAGGTTCGTATCCTTCTCCGGTACGTATATTGTTCTTTTTCATTTGAAGAAGAACAAGTTTTCCGGTGAGGGTTACTATTCCTATATCATGTCCGGGACTGGCTTCGACAGCGACCATATCTCCTTTTTCGAGAGGTATTTTGGAGCTGTTCAGGAAATAACCTTTCCGGGTATTTTTGAATTGTACTTCTACATAGTCGGTTGCATTTTCCGCATCAGGTACGTCGCAGAGCCAATCGTAGGTATTCAGTTTTGTATTTTGTATTTTGCTGCATCCCTTTTTCCCCATGCAGCAGCTTCCTTTATTTAGTTTGAAATCCATTTTCCGGTAATATATATGTTTTATAATGTGTATTGTATGTATGATACGTACAATTACGCAAAAATAGTCAAATATTCTCAGAGAATGAGCAAGGGATAGTGAAAAAACAAGAACAGGAAAAAAGTGAAAGGCCCCCAAGCCTGTATTTCTACCGTTTGGGAGCCTTTTATTATAAATATAGTAACTGTTTAGTCTACTAAGCCGTGACTTTTAAATACTTTGTGAATAGCTTCAAGCGCATAATCCAACTGCTCTTTCGTATGAGTTGCCATCAGGGAGAAACGGATCAGCGTATCTTCCGGAGCGACAGCCGGCGAAACTACCGGGTTTACGAAGATGCCTGCTTCGAACAGTTCCTTAACGATCAGGAATGTCAGGTCGTTGTCGCGGATGAACAAAGGAATGATCGGAGTTGAAGTATGTCCGATTTCGCAACCCATGTTACGGAAGCCATCCAACGCATAATGAGTTAGTTTCCACAGATGCTCGATGCGCTCCGGTTCGCTCAGCATAATATCGAGTGCTGCACCAGCTGCTGCGGTAGCTGCCGGAGTGTTACTAGCACTGAAAATGTAAGAGCGTGAATTGTGACGGAGGTAGTTGATGGTGTCTTTGTCTGAAGCAATAAATCCACCGATAGAAGCCAATGATTTACTGAAAGTACCCATGATCAGGTCGACGTCGTCGGTAACACCGAAATGGTTACAAGTTCCGCGTCCGTGATCTCCGAGAACTCCCAAACCGTGTGCTTCGTCAACCATGATGCTGGCATTGTATTTCTTTGCCAAGGCAACGATTTCCGGAAGTTTGGCTATGTCTCCTTCCATACTGAACACACCGTCGATAACGATCAGTTTCACTTTGTCGGGTTCGCATTTCTGGAGTTGTTTCTCCAGCGAATCCATATCGTTATGCTTGTATTTAAGTTTGGTTGAGAATGACAGGCGATGGCCTTCGATAATGGAGGCATGGTCCAGTTCGTCCCATAAGATATAATCTTCACGCCCTGTCAGGCAGGATACTACTCCCAGATTCACCTGGAAACCTGTTGAATACACGATTGCGTCTTCTTTTCCTACGAATTCGGCCAGACGCTTTTCCAATTGGATATGGATGTCAAGCGTACCATTCAGGAAACGTGAACCGGCACATCCCGTACCGTACTTTTTGATCGCTTCAATTGCTGCCTCTTTTACTTTAGGGTGATTAGTCAATCCTAAATAAGCATTTGAGCCAAACATCAGGACTTTTTTACCGCTGATCATCACTTCAGTATCCTGATCGCTTTCGATCATTCTGAAGTAAGGATAAATCCCTGCTGCCATAGCTTTTTGAGGAGCATCGTACTTTGCTAGTTTCTCTTGTAAAAGTTTCATATTATTATTGAAGAGAATGATTTTCTCGCTAATTAAAATTCCATTAATAGAATTAAGGGTTTGTCGTATACATATTCATGTATGTTTCGGCAAATCCAGCCGCAAAAGTAGTAAAAAAATAACTTATAGTAGCCTTAATGCTTTAAAAGTTTTACAAAAGCATTATTTTTGTCGCTTCAATCTTTATAAACAGTTAGGATGGACGGGAAAAAAATAAAGGTACAGGCTATAATAAATCCTATTTCCGGGGTGGGATCGAAGAGAAAGATCCCTAAGATGATCGAGCGGATGTGCGAGAAAGGAGGATGTCCGTTGGAAATTTCTTTTACGGAATATCCGGGACATGCCAGCGAGTTGACCCGGAAAGCGATCGACGAGGGGGCTAATTGCATTATAGCAGTTGGTGGTGACGGTACGGTGAATGAAATAGCCCGTGCTATGGTTCATTCGGATGCCGTTTTGGGGATTGTCCCGAAGGGGTCCGGCAACGGGCTGGCCCGCGAGCTTCATATACCGATGGATGCTAAACGGGCGTTGGAGCTGATTATAAAAGGACATGTTTCAACAATCGACTGCTGCAAAGCTAACGACCGTGTTTTCTTTTGTACCTGCGGAGTGGGGTTCGATGCGGCAGTGAGCCAGAAGTTTGCCGAGGAAAAAAGGCGCGGTTCGCTTACCTATATAAAAAATACGGTGGCAGAGTATCTGAGTTATAAACCGGAGCCGTATGAACTGTTGGTGGACAACCAGACGATCAAGGAAAAAGCTTTCCTGGTGGCATGTGCCAATGCTTCCCAGTACGGGAATAACGCTTTCATAGCTCCGCATGCCAATATACAGGACGGACGGATGGACCTGACCATTCTGTCTCCTTTTACGCCGCTGGACATAGCGCCGCTGGCAATCCAGTTATTTACGAAGCAGATAGACCGGAACAGTAAGATCAAAACGATGAAGGCGCAACAGGTTACGATCATTCGCCAGAATCCGGGTGTCATGCATCTGGACGGTGAGCCGGTTATGGCCGACAGCCGGATCGATATTTCGATCATGCCGCAATCATTGCATGTGGTTACGCCGGAAGTCGTTTCCTTTACCGAGGAAGTCCATAATTTGTTCGGTGAAGTAACCCGCTTCTTCGATAAGAAATTACCTTACATTTTCAGGTAAAAATCTTTGGTCAGAGCAATATACTCCGGGGTATACTGATGCCGGGCTTCCTCGATGGTCAGTGTATTCCGGTTTTTTGTGTCTGTACTAACAGAAGATAATTCGACCAGTAACCGTTTGGGTTGTGCTCTCGGAACAGGGATCACGTCCGTTTGCCTGCAAATATGCAGGGAGTTCTTTTGAGCGGTCTCCCTGACTTCCTCCAGTTGCTCGTAAGGCAATACCAATGCTATACGTCCGGCCGAAGACAGTAATACCCGCGCGTTTTCGACCAGTTCGGATAGAGGCAGGCTGTCCGTATGGCGTGCTATCGAACGTTTATTATCCGGACATTTCAGTGAATTGATAAAGTAAGGCGGATTGGAAACGATCAGGTCATATTTTTTCTGTGCCATAGAACGGGCGAAATCCGCACAGGAAGCAGGAATAACCTTTATTCTGCCGGCAAAAGGCGAAGCCGCTACATTTTCTTCCGCCTGGACACAGGCCTCCTTGTCAATGTCGATCGCATCGATGTCTGCACAACTCCGTTGGGCGAGCATCAAAGCGATGATGCCGGTCCCGGTTCCTATATCTAATATGTTTTTGCATGAGGCCGTATCCGCCCATGCTCCCAGCAATACAGCGTCTGTTCCGACCTTCATCGCGCATTTGTCATGCCGGATGGTGAACTTTTTGAATTGAAAATAAGGATTTGCCATACATATTTTTATAATGTAAGGTGCAAAAGTAGCTAGAATTGCCTGAAAAGCTGTAACTTTGGCACGTTTATTGTATCAATCTACACAATTGATAGGGAAGAAATATGATGAAAGAAAGAATGAAGAGGTTTGCCGATGAGTCATATGACGATTTGGATGATAATATTGGGATTGTAATGCCCATCCTGACAGAGTGTGATGTGGATGAGGATTTTACAGAAGGTATAGATAAAGTAGGAAAAGTCGTTCCTATTCTTCCGTTGAGGAATATGGTTCTTTTTCCGGGTGTTGCCATGCCGGTCATTGTTGGTCGGCCTAAGTCTATGCGTCTGATAAAAGAAGCAGTCCAGAAAAAAACACTGATAGGCGTTGTCTGTCAGAAAGAGATGAATACGGAGGATCCGGGTTTTGATGACCTGTATACTACCGGTGTGATCGCTGATATTGTGCGTGTGCTGGAAATGCCGGACGGTACGACTACGGTGATTCTGCAAGGTAAGAAGCGTTTTTCCCTGGATGCCCTGGAAGAAACGGAACCCTATCTGAAAGGAAAGATATCCCTGCTGGAAGATAAGATGCCGGATAAGACCGACCGTGAGTTTGAAGCGCTTATCTCAACGATCAAGGATCTGACAATTAAAATGCTGGGTTCGTTGAGCGAACCGCCTCGCGATCTGATATTTTCCATAAAGAATAATAAGAATGTTCTTTATCTGGTCAATTTCTCCTGTAGCAATATCCCCAGCGGAGCGGAAGAGAAACAGGAACTGCTGTTGATCGGTGCCATGAAGGACCGCGCATACCGCTTGCTGTTTATCCTGAACCGTGAATATCAGCTGGTAGAATTGAAAGCCTCTATCCAGATGAAGACACATGAGGATATCAATCAGCAACAAAGGGAATATTTTCTGCAACAGCAGATCAAGACTATTCAGGAAGAACTGGGTGGAAATATAAATGAACTTGAAATACGGGAGTTACGAGAGAGAGCCTTTAAGAAGAAATGGCCGGCTTCTGTTGCTGAGATATTTGAGAAAGAAGTTCGTAAACTGGAGCGTCTGCATCCGCAATCGCCCGATTTCTCTATCCAGACACAATATGTGCAGACAATTATTAACCTGCCCTGGAATGAATACAGCAAAGATAATTTTAATCTGACACATGCCCAGAAAGTGCTTGACCGCGATCATTACGGACTGGAAAAGGTGAAGGAACGTATCATTGAACATTTGGCTGTCTTGAAGCTGAAAGGTGATATGAAGTCGCCTATCATCTGTCTGTACGGACCTCCGGGAGTGGGTAAAACTTCATTGGGTAAATCTATCGCTGAGGCGCTGCACCGCAAGTATGTGCGTATCTCGTTAGGCGGATTACATGATGAAGCGGAGATTCGTGGCCATCGCCGGACGTATATCGGTGCGATGAGCGGACGTATTATCCAGAATATCCAGAAGGCCGGAAGTTCAAATCCTGTATTTATCCTGGATGAGATAGACAAAGTAACGAATGACTTCAAGGGTGATCCGGCTTCTGCACTGTTGGAAGTATTGGATCCGGAACAGAACTCGACTTTCCACGACAACTATCTGGATATCGACTATGACCTGAGCAAAGTCATGTTTATCGCTACGGCAAACAATCTGAATACGATTTCACAGCCTTTGCTGGACCGTATGGAACTGATCGAAGTGAGCGGATATATTCTGGAAGAAAAAGTGGAGATTGCCGCCCGTCATCTGGTGCCGAAGCAACTGGAGGCACATGGTCTCAGCAAAGGCAAGGTAAAACTTCCCAAAAAGACATTGCAGGTAATTATCGAATCATATACCCGTGAAAGCGGTGTGCGTGAGTTGGACAAGAAGATTGCCAAGATCATGCGTAAGCTGGCGCGTAAAGTTGCTTCCGACGAAGCGATTCCGGCACAGATCAAACCGGAGGATCTTCACGAGTATCTGGGAGCGGTCGAATACAGCCGTGATAAATATCAGGGAAATGATTATGCTGGGGTTGTTACCGGGTTGGCGTGGACGGCGGTAGGCGGAGAGATTCTTTTCGTTGAGTCCAGCCTGAGCCGTGGCAAAGGTTCGAAGTTAACTTTGACAGGAAATCTAGGAGATGTGATGAAGGAATCTGCCATGTTGGCACTCGAGTATATCCATGCGCATGCCTCTTTGTTCGGTATTAATGAAGAGTTGTTTGAAAATTGGAATGTTCATATCCACGTTCCCGAGGGAGCTATACCGAAAGACGGGCCCAGCGCCGGTGTGACTATGGTCACTTCGCTTGTCTCTGCTTTCACCCAGCGTAAGGTGAGAAAGAATCTGGCGATGACCGGCGAAATAACATTGCGCGGAAAAGTGCTTCCGGTAGGAGGTATCAAGGAAAAGATCCTGGCAGCCAAACGGGCAGGTATCAAGGAATTGATCCTGTGTAAGGAAAACCAGAAAGATATAGAAGAGATCAAAGCGGATTATGTGAAAGGATTGACTTTCCATTATGTGGAAGATATCCGTCAGGTGATCGACCTGGCTTTGCTGAAAGAGAAGGTAGACAATCCGTTGTTCTGATACAATCTCTTCTGTCTCCTAAAGACGTTTTGTTTGTTCCATAGTAATGAAACAGTTGTTTCACCCTATAGAAACAGTTGTTTCATTACTATGAAACACTTTTCAGAATAAGATATTAAGGATAAAAAAAACCGGTGCATCCAATAAGGGGCACCGGTTTTTTTATGACTGATTGTTTCTTATTCAGCTTTTGCTTCTGCGTTTGTATCTTCTTTAGCTTCGGCTTCTTCAGTGGCAGGTTCTTCTTCCGGAGTGAAATCTGTAATTTCGGCTCCGATCAGGATGTTATACCATGTCAATAATTTTTTGATATCGCTGGGATATACTCTTTCGCGGTCAAAATCAGGTAAAACTTCAGCAAAATAAGTACGCAATTCTTTTGTGTCGGAAGGTACTGTGACTTTGGCTCCGTTTTCTTTATTTTTTACGCTGGTAAGTACTTCGTGCAAAGGAACTTCTGTCTCGGTTGTATAGATAGCAATATCACCCAGCGAGATTACTTTATCTTTTGCGTACGCAGGTACTCTTTTCTTATCTGTCAGCGATTCGACAATCAGCATGTTCTTTCCGTGGGAAACCAATTTAAATAATCCCGGTTTTCCCGAAATAGACAAAATAGTCTTCAACATAATACTTCGTTTTCTAATAGTGTTAAACTTTAAAGCTGCAAATGTAGTATAACTATACGATTTTACCGAAGTTTGGGAGACTTATTTTACAAATCTGTTTCATAAAGACACCAGAAATTTCTCAACCTGGGGAAGTAAAGCCTGCTTATCGTCGTTGTAGATAACATAATCGGAACGGTCTCTTTTTACCTCGTCCGGCAACTGGTTGTTGATGCGGCGTACGATTTCTTCCCGCGGGACGTTATCTCTCGCTACCGCCCGTTCGATACGGAGTTGCATGGGTGCATATACCATCAGGCTCTTGTCCACCACTTCGTTGAAACCCGATTCGAAGAGTATAGCCGACTCGATGGCACATATATCGGATGCCTGACTTTTTGTCCATGCTGAAAAATGACGGTTCACTTCGGGATGTATGATCGCATTTACCTGCCGGAGATATTCCGGATTATTGAATATATGTGATGCGAGCAGCTTCTTGTTCAACCCTTTTTCTGTGTAGAGGTCTTCTCCCAATAATGCGGTGAGTTTTTCTTTAATGACAGGAGACGTGTCGGTCAGCAGTTTACTTTCCGTATCGGCGACATAGACCGGTACTCCGTATAAATTCAATAACGAAGCGACAACCGATTTGCCGCTTCCGATTCCGCCGGTTATTCCAATTTTAATCATGCAGATTGTTCTGTTCCAGGATAAATTCAATTTTGTCCGGGACAAGCGTAGCCGAACTTACCCAATCCGGTTTCTTTGTCAGTTGGATAGGTAAGGTGCCGGAGACGTTTTGTTCCAGATCTTTGAAAGAAAACTTTATTTCAAATGCATCTTCCGACAAGTCCTTGAAACGGGATAACGGAACGCTGCATGTTACCTTTGCTATGGAAGGAAAAGTACGCAATGTATAATGTGGAGGAAGTCCTGTACAGATGACAGGTATCTCCAATGTCTTTTCTGTAAACTCTTCAATAGGGATCGTTATGGTAACGCTTGTCGGATCATACGTCGCTTCACTGATCTTTTGCAGTTGTACGGTCCGTGTAATCGTTTTCGTCCCTTTCTTTATTTCGGTGAAGACGGTTTTTGCCTGGTTCAGCGTATCCAGTACAATGTCGCTGGCATATACACTGACTGTCGATGGCGAGATCAGGATGTTACCCGACACATGGAAGCCGGGATTTGTCTGGATAGTTCCGTCGAATACGACCGGGATATCTTTCTTTATCCGTTTACTGTATGCCGCTTCAATAGACTGGGGCTCGAAACCGACCAGCGAGGTCGTGGCAAGCAACTGTTTCTGTATGTCGCTTTGGATCGTTTTTTTGGTAATAGATAATGATCCGCTTTTCTCAGCCTGATTTTTCATATTCGTTTCGATCGGGGCAAACGATCTCCCGAAGGAATAGTTCAGCAGAACACTTCCTTTATCCTTTACCTTGGCAATGATCTCTTGCGGAGGAGTTTCGGTAAAAGAGATATCCGGTGGAATATTCTTGTATCTGACCGGGATGCTGATTTCTATTTCATATTCCTGCTGAAGGCTTTGCAATAACCAGAAACCTAATGACAGTAGTACGAAAAAGAAAAAGATTAATGCTTCCTTCCATCTCTGACGACGCAGAAAAGCATTAATCTTCATCCGGGCAGACTTGAATGATTGATTAATATCAAGCTGCGGCATATTTTGTTATTTCTTATTTTTGCTGTGCGTCTTCTGAAGAAGCAAAGATAGAAGTTTTATCTACACGGATGCGTACTCCGTCTGAAATTTCTATCAGCATATAAGTATCGCCGATTTCTTTGATCTTTCCGTAGATACCTCCGGCTGTGATCACTTTGTCACCCGTTTTCAATGCTTCACGAGATTTCTGTATCTCTTTCTGCTTTTTCTGTTGCGGACGGATCATGAAGAAATAGAAGATCGCAACGATAACCACCATCATAAGGATGCCTGACCACTGTGACTGGCCTCCGGCAGCCTGAAGTAAAATACTAACTAAGCTCATAACTAACTATATTCATTTATAAATTTGTACCTATTGACTAGCTACAAATGTAAGTATAATAATTAATCTTTAAGCAATACCTTTTCTTTTTTTAACTCGGATACAATAGAATCCAGGATTCCATTGATGAACACGCCACTTTTAGGTGTGCTGTAATATTTAGCCGTGTCGATGTATTCGTTGAAAGTGACATTGATGGGGATAGAAGGGAATGTCATGATTTCAGCCAGTGCAACCTGCATGATGATCAGGTCCATATTGGCGATACGTTCTGTTTCCCAGTTCTTCATATGTTTGTTGATACGCTCCCGATATTCGGCACCTTTCAATAATGACTGACGGAACAGTTTGATAGCGAAAGACTGGTCTTCCAGATCCTTGAACATAGGAAGCAGTTTCTGTTTTCCTTTGTTTTTTTCTTCGAACTGTTTGATTGTTTTCAGCGTGAATGTTTCAACGATTTCGATGTCGTCGTTCCAGTAAATGCTTTTGTCCTCCAGGTACTCTTCGATCATTTCGTTACCACAGATTAACTTTTTGAATACGGCACGCCAGAATTCTTTGTCAGTCTCGTAAGAATCGTTTTCGTTATCCAGATACTCGTTGTACAGGTCGGAAGCCAGGATCAGATCCAGTACATTCTTGATAAACTCTTCATCGTTTACCCACGATAATCCCTGTTCCGCCACATATTTCTGGAGCGCTTCGTTTTCGGCAACCTGGGCTGCGAAACGATTATTAACCAGACGGGTGTTAGGGTTCAACTCGGCGTGGGTCGGCATATACTTGCTTTTTTTGGCGTCAAGTGTCCGTTGCTGTAAGTTGGTGACTTCGATAATTAGAAGGAGGAAGTAGTGATATAAGTCGTACGACTTCCGTAAGCTGAAAAGCAATTCATTTTCCGCTACTTTGAGGTCATTGTTTCCGTTTTGATAGAATGAATAAACTATCTGTAAAACTTTAATGCGGATTAAAATTCTGTTGATCATCGTTTGAAGGAACTACTTTATTATAAATTAGGTTGCAAAGGTAGTCAATCTTTTGATAAAAGGCCCCCGGTTTATTTAATTTTATAGGTGTTAGGCGTTATTTTACACTTTCAAACGTAAAATGAGATATTTTGATGCGTTAAAATAGTTGTTGTTTAAAAAAAAATGCACATATTTGAAGCAAGTTATGAATATTGGGTGGGTGTTTAACAAATGTTGGCTATATGGATGAGTCGGTGAAGAAAATACAGGTTGAAGGTGGCGATAAAGAGATTTTGTACTCTAAGGCCATAAAAGCAGGTAAGAGGATCTATTATCTGGACGTAAAGAAGAACTTGAAGGACGATTTGTTCCTGGCGGTGACCGAAAGTAAAAAGGTGCAGCCTAAAAACGGAATGCAGATCTCTTTTGAGAAGCATAAGATTTTCCTTTATAAGGAAGATTTTGACAAGTTTATGGAGGGAATGAATGATGTGATCAATTACATCAAGCAACGTAACTCTGAGGATCTACAGGCACAAGCCCCGGATGCTGAGACAAAGACAGACGATGGTTCAGACGAGATAAAGCTGGACATCGATTTTTAAAAGGGGGGAAAATAATAACGAGCTGTTTTTCTTTATAAAGAAGAAACAGCTCGTTATCTTTTTATAGGTATCCTGTTATAAAGGTTGCCTATTTTTACTGCGGTTTATGCAACCGGATGAATTGCTTCAGTAGGACATGCGTCAGCGCAAGTACCACAATCAGTACACATTTCAGGGTCGATATGATAGATATCACCTTCTGAGATAGCTCCTACCGGACACTCGTCAATACAAGTACCGCAAGCAATACAATCTTCACTAATTAAATAAGCCATTTTCTTAAACGTTTAAATTGATAACTATTAGTTGGTGCAAAAATAGAGTTTTATTTGTATTTCTGCAATAAGTTCTAATCTTTTTCGTTATAATTCAAAATTGATTGAGAGTTGAGACGTCTATTATTTCTATTATTGATATGCAGCCTTGCCGTCCCGGGTGTGATGGCGCAGAAAGAGAAGGTGAAGAATCAGCCGTATGCCGATTTGAAATGGTTTCATCTGGGATTCCATGTCGGATTGCATGCGCAGGATTTGTTGTTGACAAATACAGGTGTTACGACTGACGGTGAAACATGGTTTGCCGAAATCCCGACTTATTCGCCCGGTTTTAGTGTCGGTGTGATCGGTGATATGTATCTGAATCCCTATTTTAACCTGCGTTTCATACCTACAGTCCATTTCGGGGATAAGAAGTTCGTCTTCCGGGAACAGGTTACGGGTGAGGAGTTCACTACTTCCGTCCGTTCCACTATTCTGAGTTTTCCTTTGAGCGTGAAATTTTCGGCCCTCCGCCTGAATAACTACCGTCCTTATCTGATCGGTGGCGTATACGGAGCGATGGACCTTGGACGTAAGAAAGGGATGCCTGTTTTATTGAAAGCGGCAGACTTCGGTCTGGAGTTCGGTATAGGATGTGATATTTATCTGCCGTTCTTTAAACTCTGTCCGGAGTTGAAGTTCAGTTTCGGGCTGGTCGACCTGTTGCAGAAAGATCGTAGCGACCTGACCGATAAGGATCTGATCAAATATCCGAATGCATTGTCGAAAGCTACCTCCCGTATGGTTTCGCTGACATTTAATTTCGAATAAACAGTTCTATATAAATGTAGGCGGCAGGAGCTGCCAGCATCAGGCTGTCGAACCGGTCAAGCATTCCGCCATGGCCGGGCAGCACGTTGCCGGAATCTTTTACTCCCAATGTACGTTTCAGCAACGATTCGATCAGATCGCCCCAGGTTCCGAATAAGACAACGGTAGCCGACAATCCCAGCCAGTTATACCAACTAACTTCCGGTGCATACCATGCCAGAGCCTGCGAAGCGCCCAGGACTACGGCTAAACCTCCGAAGAAACCTTCCCACGATTTTTTAGGTGAGATACGTTCAAACAGCTTTCTTTTTCCGATCATGGAACCGACCAGATAAGCGCCGGTATCGTTCAGCCAGATGAAAATGAAGATCGCCATGACGAATAACGGGGAATAAACTACTTTACCCGGGGTGTCAGGTATGGCTGCGATAAAGTTCAGCATCGAAAATGTCCCGGCACAATACACCTGTGCGAAAAGAGTGAATGCCCAGTTGTTGATCGGGTTCGGTGCTTTATAATATAACTCGCCAACTAATGTATATATAAGAAATAGGAGATAAGGCAGGAAAACGACGCCGTCTGTCAGTTGGTTTGTGTAAGCGAAGGTGGCGGCAAATAAATAAACGCCTCCCAGCGAAGAGACTGCCCGTTTTATGGAGGCATCCTCATAATGCTTTACCAAACCATAAAATTCCCATAATGTCAATCCGGTGATCAGACTGAAAAGAACAAGAAAAGAGATCGGGTGGTAGCAAATTGCTCCAACCAGCACTGCAACGAAGATTATACCGGTAAGTGCCCGTTTTATCAGATTTTTCAAAACCGTATGTTGTTTTGTTCGTTTGTTGATTTATTTTCCGTGCAAAGATAAAGAATAAATCTAAATAAAAAGAGACCGGACAGTATCTTTACGAAAGAACTGTCCGGTCTCTTTTTATTTATCCCATGTATGTTTGTCAGGCAATATTGTCAGTCTCATTGGTTCCTGCCGGTACAGCCCGAACTTTGTAGTCGCTTGATTGGGGAGTTGTTTCATCCGTTTTTGTTTCTTCGGCGGCAACTTGCTTGTCGTTGTTTGCCTTTTCCTGCAAATCCAGAATTTCCTGTGAGCGTGAGATCCAGGCCCGTTTGCCGAAGATATGCTCAACATCTTCCGTATAGATCACTTCGCGTTCGAGCAAGACTTGCGCCAGTTTGTTATGTCCTTCTGCGTGGTCGGACAGGATTTTTTTAGCGCGTTCGTATTGTTCGGTAATGATTCTTTGTACTTCCTGGTCGATCATGCGGGAAGTCTCCTCGCTATACGGCTTGGTGAATCCCCAGTCCTGACCGCTCGAATCGTAATAATTCAGGTTAGGAAGTTTTTCACTCATACCGAAGTAGACAACCATGGCGTAAGCCTGCTTGGTTACCCGTTCCAGGTCATTGGATGCTCCGGTCGTTATTTTACCGAGGAAAAATTCATCTGCTGCACGTCCGCCCAGCGTTGCGCACATCTCATCGAGCATTTGTTCGCGGGTGGTGATCTGGCGTTCTTCCGGCATATACCAGGCTGCTCCCAATGCTTTACCTCTCGGTACGATAGTCACCTTAACCAACGGATTGGCATGTTCAAGGAACCAGCTTAATGTGGCATGGCCTGCTTCGTGATAAGCAATACTCTTCCGTTCGTCCGCGGTTGTTATCATAGTACGTTTTTCCAAACCACCGACAATACGATCTACCGCATTCATGAAATCATCTTTCTGAACGAACTTTTTACCGCCACGGGCCGCTATCAATGCTGCTTCATTACAAACATTGGCGATATCGGCTCCAGAGAATCCCGGAGTCTGGCGAGCCATGAATTCTGCATCAACACTTTCATCTATCTTGATCGGACGCAGATGCACGCCGAATATCTCTTTACGTTCGTTTAAGTCCGGCAGTTCCACACTGATCTGACGGTCAAAACGTCCTGCGCGGAGCAACGCCTTATCCAGAATATCTGCACGGTTAGTGGCAGCCAGGATGATCACACCGCTGTTTGAGCCGAAACCGTCCATTTCTGTCAGCAACTGGTTCAAGGTGTTTTCGCGTTCGTCGTTACTGTTCATGTTGGCATTTTTGCCACGGGCACGGCCTACGGCATCTATTTCATCGATGAACACGATACACGGGGACTTCTCTTTGGCCTGGCGGAACAGATCACGGACACGTGACGCACCTACGCCGACAAACATTTCGACAAAGTCGGAACCTGACAGTGAGAAGAAAGGAACATCCGCTTCACCGGCTACCGCCTTTGCAAGCAATGTCTTACCTGTTCCCGGAGGACCGACCAATAAAGCGCCCTTAGGTATTTTACCACCTAATTCGGTATATTTTTCCGGATTTTTGAGGAATGCGACGATTTCTTCCACCTCTTGCTTGGCTTCTGACAAACCTGCCACATCTTTAAATGTCACTTTCCGGTCGTTATCTTTATCAAAGAGTTGTGCTTTTGCTTTGCCGACACTGAATACCCCGCCCGGACCACCGCCTGCACCGCCTGACATTCTTCTCATCAGGAAGATCCACACAACAATGATCAGGATGATCGGTCCGAAAGAAACCAAAAAATTCCATATGGCATCGTCGCCTTCTTCATATCGTACTTGAGTATCAATATGATTCTCTGTTACCGCTTTGTCGTAAAAATCGGAAAATTTGTCTGCTGACGGTATTTTGACATACACTTTTGGGTTTGTGCCTAAAGTCGTGCTGTCACTTTTAAAGACTAATGCTTTCTTACCGCTCTTGACAGTGGCCTCCACCAGATTTTTCTTGTTGTAGACAGCCATTTTGTCAAAGACATTATCCTGGGCCAGTTTCTGGAATTCGGTCCATCCCAATTCTTTCGATGCCGAGGAATCGTTCGTCAGATACAGAGCAATAAGCATCATAAAAATTAGCCCGTACATCCAATACAGGTTAAACTTGAACATTTTAGGCTTATTGTTCTTCGGCACTTTATTAAACATGTCGTTTTTATTTTCCATACTTTGAATTCGATAATATTAATCCGGCTTAATCGAGATTCGGGATCTGGGTGACTTTAGAGTCAGACCATAGGGTCTCCAGATTATAAAACTCGCGTTGCTCCGGCAAGAATATGTGTACAAGAACCGTGCCATAATCCATCCCTATCCATTGGGCACTCTGGTTGCCATCAATAGACAAAGGTTTCTCGCCCGCTTTTTTGCGCGCGAAATCCCACACGGAATCAGAAAGTGCTGATACCTGAGTAGGAGTGTTCCCTTCGCATATGACCATATATTGGCATACGGCTCCGGATAGTTGGGTTAAATCTACGGTTACAATATTTTTGCCTTTTTTCTCTTGTAGGCCTTCAACAATTGTGTTTACTAATTCTTTTGTTTGATCCATTTATTTTTTATTGAATAATTTTCGAAGTTGCAAATATACTTCTTAATTTATTATCTGCATGCTTTCTCTATTTAATATATGTATAAACCCTGTAAATTCAAAACAGGAGAAAAAGAAAAATGTTTATTTTGATGAAATTTTTTCTCGAAATATTTGCAAGAATAAAAAATGTCCGTATCTTTGCACCCGTAATCGAGAAACATACTACTCGAGACAATAAAAATTGTTCTATGGTGTAATGGTAACACGTCAGATTCTGGTCCTGAAATTCCAGGTTCGAGCCCTGGTAGAACAACAACTTTAAAAATCATCCCTTGTAAGTTATGGCTTGCAAGGGATTTTTCATTTACGGGGTACATAATAGGGGACATTTTGTTCTGATTGTTTACTCAGTTTCTATTTGGGTAGCCATTTTATCAGCATTCTCTTCCAATGAGACTTTTATATAGTCCATCAAACTTTCAGCGGTAGTATGTCCGGTTACTTTCATTATTTGTATAGCGGAGTAGCCAAGTAAAAATAAATTTGTTGCACCGGTACGGCGTGCGGTGTGTGAGGTGATCAACTCGTATTTTTTTACCAGGCGCTCTTTTGTTTCACCACCTATGTTCTCAGTCAAAACTACTTCTTTGTCGATACCGGCCAGTTCTCCGATTTTTTTTAGTGCTCGGTTGAATGGCTGTTCTACTATTTTAGGTACTTTGTAATCATATTTCTGTAATAAGGTGTCAAGCTCTGGAAATAAGAAGGGGATCAATACGCGTTGCTTAGTTTTGATTTGTACTAAATCAATGACCTTGTTTCCGTTTCCTGTTGTTTGGATATGCTCAGGAGAGATTCTGCTGTAGTCGCTGTAGCGCTGTGCTACATAACAACCGATCAGGAATACATCTCTGTATTTTTCGTATGTTCCGGATAGCGGTAAGTCTATCAGCTTTTTCAATTCCTCAGATGTGAGGTATATGTTATAAACTTTTTCTTTGACAGCTTTAAAGTTGTTTGATTGAAATATAGTGTTTTTACTTATTCCTTCTTCAAAAGCTGTATGTAGTACTGCTTTTATTCTTTTTATAACAGATCCTGTTGTATTGGTCCGGAATCCAATCTGATTACAATATTGGAGTAAACTGTTGTAAAAATCAATATCTATTTCTTCTATATTAATGCAACCGATCTCTTTTTCAAAATCAGTCAACAACAATAGGTTTGATTTGTATGATTTGATAGTGTTAGGAGAATATTTTGTCCCTTTGTCGGTTAGATATGTACCGTTTTCCATCCGGGTGACCACAGACGTGAAGTATTCAATGAAGTTAACGGGTTTTACTTCTTCGATCATTTTACGACCTAAAAATTCTAAGACTCGTTTCTGTATCGTGTCGAGTGATACAGTCTTGTCTCTTTTTAGGTCAAGGATTAGATCGTTAACGAACAGATCAATCTCGTCTAACTTGATGGAAAGAATGCTAAGTTCCTTTTGTAAGATGGGAGCAAGGGTTCTTAATTGTTTTTTATTCGATATTGGACGCTGGTTGTCCTTATCCCAGTATTCCGGGATAATAGTTTCTGATGTAGAGATTTTTAACCGTTTACCTTTCCAATTGAGGAAGAGGTATATAAGGGTATGTGTTCCTCTATTCGGTTCTTTTAATATGAATTTGGGTTCTAATCCTGCCATTTTACTTCGTAGTCATTCATGTTTAAATAGTCATCCGGATCGTCCCAATGTGAGATACCTAGTACTTTTCCTGTTTTGGAATCTTCCAATAAAACATATTTGTCTCCGGAAATGATGCTATCATTGCTTTAGCTTTATCAATATTGAATACAGGGCATTCGATAATATCAAAACGTTCTATTTCCCTTTCTAGTTGTTTGAGTAGTTCTTCCTTATCGACTTTCCAGAACTTCATTTTTTTGTTTGTAAACTTACCAAATGAGTACCAAAATTTAAAAGCACTAGCCGGACATGAATTTTGTGGACCGATTGCATTAAGTTTACGGCATCCCCAGCCCGGACAACGGTTATTGACCCAGCAGTGATGTTCTTTGTCCTCTGAACGTGTGTATTGACCGTAACAGATGGCAATAGAGCGGTTATTCATTAAACATTTTTCCTTTTCCAGTAAATATATATTCAAGATTTATATTGTACCGCTCGTATGCCATGCGAATAGCATACAAGGGTACATTCATTGTGTTTTCAATCTCCATACGGTATATGTTAGAGGATGCGAGGCCGACGGACTCCGCAAATTGTTTTTTTGTTTTTATTTTCCTTAGTCCGATCAGCTGGTACATGATAGCCAGGAACCGGTCGGTTATAATCCTGTTTTCTGTAATCTTCTCGTTCGCTAACATATTACTTCGTTTTGTATAAGAGATATAAAGCATTTATTTTTCTAATAGTTGGCATATCTATTGGCAATAGGATATTTAGGGTTGTGTTTTTCTATTAAATCTTTGAATCCAGGGAAATCACAAGGGTGTGGATATATTTTGTTTATATCCTCTGTAATGTTTATGATTCTGTCTTCATCCGTTTTAGTTTGAATATAATAAGAAACTAATATTTTGGCCCCAATTTTATTATTTCCTCTACATTTTAGAATATAGGTATAAGATATAGCATCATTTACTTTATTTCCTATACTCTGCTCGATAGAATCTATTCCAGCTATTATTAACGAATCTTTCTTTATTTCTGAAAGACCGCTTTCAATGGCTGTTCCCTTTTTAGATGTAATAGATTCATATTCAGATGTCATAAATTTGGAGTAGAGCTCTCTTTTATGGGTAATATTGTCTTTATAAGTGGTAGAATCAACAATTTCTAAGCTGACGAATTCGTAACTGTCAGGATCATTCATACTTTTTATGATCAATTCTTCTGCTTTCTGTCTGATAATATCATCCTGAGTGGTTTTCTTTTCGTTACATGATGCAAAAGCAATTGTAATTAAGGATAATAGTAAAAATGTTTTCTTCATGTTCTGTAATGTTTAATTAGTGATTTTTATTTAGGCACTACTATGCCGTGTTTTTTCTCATATTACTTATTCTTTTGTTGTTTGACTACATTGAATAGCTGTGCTATATCTCTGAGGTCTACTGTAAAGTCCGGATAAATAGGATTGAAGGAATGACAGGTAATTATTCCTTTTTCAACATCATGGTCAACAATCTGTTTGAGTACAATCCCATCTGTCTTATGTACGATGACGAATGCATCCCATGCGTTGATATGTAATTTACTTTTCCAGTAATCACAGCCTATTTCCCGACAAAGCAAAATGTCCCCTTGTTCATAGCTGTGCTTCATACCATCGTCCATGCTGTCACCTCTGACTTCAAAGCTGATGTACTTACCTTTATATTCTTTGTCAACAATCCACGGGATTTTAGGAAGTGTTTCAATGTAGGCTACGTCAGCCCAACCCATCATATAGCCAGCTTGTGCATATTGGTTTACTAGTGGAACCATCATAACGCCTCCTATTGTTAATTGTGTTACTTCGTTTTGTATTGGTTTATTTAGAATGCTGCCTTTTCCTGTAAGAAGCTGTAGTTCATCAATACCAAATGTGTCTTTTATTCCTTTTTTGATATTTTCTGACACGGAAGGGTATTTCCCATTTCGCTTGTCTTTTTTAAAAAGACGGTCTAAAACTTGTTGCTTTACGTCGATACGGTCAGCAAAAGCAGAGATATTACCGTCTGATTTTTCCTGTACTAAATCATATATTTTTTTGTTTAGTATAGGCAGTTCATCATAGTTAGAAATAAATTTCCCCATATTTGTGTAAATACAAACAATGTTTGTATATTTGTGTCTGTATCAAGTTGCGGATGATACAATACAAGTTAATAATCTCCCATATAGGGATTATATAAGCAACTTCCTCCAAACCGCAACTTTAGAGTTGGTCGCTGTTCTTTTATAATTATGAAACGATTAATTCGCTTACTAATCATTAGGTATTTGTCTATCTTGTACAAAGGCTGTATAGGAGTAAACCTTCTTAAAGAAGCCGATAGGATTTATCAATGGGTGATAACTGGCAAGTTATTCAAAGATAAGTCTCTTTAGATCTTCGTAGGTCTCTTTTACTAGGGCCTTAGTCGTACCTCCCTGTACAAAGTAGATTTCACAACCATTATTTTTAGGAGTCAATACCTGGATGGTGTTGACGTTGATAATCGCTTTTGTACCATCTATGATAGTAACTTCAATGAATTCGTTTCTCATATTTTATATAATTGTTTAATAACTAAATTCAATTTATTATGTCAGTAATCATTTTATTGCTTTTGATACTATCGATATTATGCCTTGTAATACATTCTATACTTACTCTTTGGCTCTGTATCACCATAATAAAGCAACCAAATGATATTCCTCCAAAAATTGTGATCATTAAAGGATATTATGAAAGAGAAAAACATTGTTCTGTTCGCCAGCGTAATACTTGCAATAACTTTCAGAGAACCTCTTGTGAAGCATGCAAATATTTCTACTAAAGTGGAGCATGAACATGTTTACATATCAAATCAATAGCTATATCGATGTTCTTGCATTGAATTTCATGCAGGGTGGTGATATAGGCTCTTTTAGTTTCTTCCATTGTGATAATATCTCCTTCTTTCAGTAATCTGATTATATAGCCAATACATATTTCAACTTCGTCTGTTTTCTCCTCAATCGAATGAAATTCTCTTGCAGCAAATATAAAACTCTGGATAGCAAAAGCCCTGTTGTTTTCTATGTTTGCTATTCCATCTCTTAAATATATTTGCCCGTAAATGTGTGCATGTTCTTTTTCTTTCGATTCATGAGCCTGCTCTTTATAATCGGCTATTTTAATATTGACTTGATTGTCAATTCTTTTGTTTATATCTATTATTGTATATATCTGCCATCCAATAAGTACGGTCACAAGCATTGAAAGGATTCCTACTAAAACACCTGCTATATCCCAACTCAATGGCTTAGCATGTATGTACGATATGCAAATCGCTGTAATAGAAAATATTATAGCAATAAAAGATAGTCCTGTATGTATATACTCTTTTTTCATTCTATATAATAAAAGTTAATATACAATCATTGTTTGTTTATTGTGTTTGTAATTACAAACAATGTTGTATATTTGCAATGTGATTAGCAACAAACAATAATCACAATACAAAGTAAATAGCAAATATAAGAAAAGTAAATAACCTGATATAGTCAATTTGATAAAAAAGTAAACGATATGAGTAACAAGATTGAACTAATGAAAGCGGAAATTGAAACTTTAGTAAGCATGACAGAAGAAGAAGCATGCAGAGAGTATAACGTTGATAGCAAAGTAGAGGCTGTTCAGTACATCATTGATTTCTGGGTGTAGGAAGGAGGTAGCCATGAATGAATTAAGAGATATTTTAAAGATGGTACAAGTGGTACAATGTGAATGTTTCGGAACGGAAGTTACGATTGCAATATTCACTAACCAGAAATATTTTTCAGTCCATGTACAACGTGCCGATCGGGATTATGAGGTTGTCTATTCAGACAAATTCTATTCAACTGAAACATTGGCAATAAACACGAAGAAGTTTGCTGGATTGTATGCCTTTGTTGTTGATGAAGCTTTTCGCATCGGATATACACTGATAGGAAACAAATTTACCAAAGTAGAAAACCGCTGTGAAGCAGGCTAATGATTGACTAAAATAAGGTTCAGCCGGGTGAGAGTCCCGGCACACGGGCGGTCAGTAATCTGGGATGAAACATTACAGAGTGCGCACGATGTAAAGAGGCTGGTTCGATACCGGCACCGTCCACATTGAAAACGATCTTTGACGTACTACGAGATATGATATGTAACCATTAAGGCGTGTAGGCACGCTGGTTACGAGTAAATAACCCACTAAATGAGTCTGCGATATGAAGGAGAGGACACCAACCTAGAGCAGGCGGTCACAAGTGTAGCGGAGTAAACAAAATTATTTGACAATATATTCATTTTTCTGCCAGGCTTGTTACCGGGTTCAATTCCCGGTTGACCACATCAAATCAATAATAAAATTAATTATGACTGCACAAGAAGCAATTGAATTTATCCGTATAAACAAACAGTACGGAGATAAAAAGGCCATATGTGAACGAGCTGGTGTATCACACCAGACATTTAATACTATGATGAAACATGAGAAAGGCCCTGATGAAGAGAAATGGTATGATGCCGAATACAAAGTTTTGTGTGAGGCTGTCGCGTATCTAAAACCTAAAGTTGCTCAACGCAAAAAGATGGCGGAGGAACTTAAAAGAAAACTGTCTCAAATATGATTCCGTTAACCGCTTCGGAAACGGATGCAGTACTTTATCTGGCAGAACATGAGGTTGTAAAAGTGGCAGCCGATAAACGTTGTGTATCGGAACACACAGAAAAAAATCAGATAAAGTCGGCAATGGCTAAACTGGGTGTAACTACCCAGATTGGATTGATAAAAGAATTCTTCCGGTTGATATATGGGATTGAATTTAATCTACAAGATGCCCGGCAAATGTTAGCAATCTTTTTTCTATCCCTCTTTCTTTCAACTTGGGGAAATTGGGATCAGGTTGCATGTAGAGCCCGGAGGATAAGAGGACGTTTTGAATATGAATTAATGGTTGCATAATAATGGATACTAAAGCTGTACTAATGATATCAATGCCTGTGACAGAACTGGCTAATTTGATAGAGATTGCTGTTGACAAGGTTTTAGATAAGCGTTTTTCTCCCTTGCGAAGACAATTTGAAGACCGTCTGATAACATTGAAAGAAGCCGCTCAAAAGCTAGGGGTAACAGACCGGACAATGAATAATTTAGAAAAACGTGGCGAATTGATTCCTACCCGAATAGGGGCAAAGGTGATGTATAAAGAGAGTGATATAACACAATACCTAAATCGAAAATCACAATGAAACTACTATTATCCTTCCTATTCTTTTTCCTGTCTTTCGGATGCTTATTTCTTGTGTGTAACGCAGATAAATGGGAACCTGGAAATGTCTTGTTCTGGGCGTGTATATTTGGAATATCGGTCGTCGTAACGGAAAAACAATTGAAGAAAAAAGAGAATACTAAATAATATTACTAACAAATTAATTTTCAAGCTATGAGTTTATTCAAACAACCTTCCGAACTGGAAGTTTCTACAACAATCAAAGCGCTGATCTACGGACAGCCAGGTCTCGGTAAGTCAACATTAGGTTTGTCTACTCCTTCTCCGGTATTATTGGATTTTGATGGAGGTGTAAAGCGTGTGAATGGCGCTTTTCAGTGTCCGACGTTACAGGTGAAAAATTGGGACATGGTGATTGAGGCATTGCAGGAAGATTTATCTCCATTTAAAACAATCGTTATTGATACTGCCGGGAAGATGTTGGATTTTATGTCTGCCTATATTATCAAAAACGATCCGAAGATGGGACAGCGTGACGGTTCCCTTTCTTTGAAAGGCTATGGAGTTCGTAAGACAATGTTTATCAATTTTCTTTCTCAATGTTCAATGATGGGTAAACATTTAATTTTTGTCGCCCATGAACGAGAGGAGAAGGATGGAGAGAACCGGATTGTCCGTCCGGAGATTGGTGGATCGTCTGCAGGGGACCTGATTAAAGAACTTGATCTGGTTGGTTATATGCAAGCGATTGGAAGTGAACGCACGATTAGCTGGTCACCTACTGAGAAATTCTATGCAAAGAATACATGTAATCTTCCGCCCATGCAGAAGATACCAATCATTATTGATGCTTCCGGCAATGTTACCGGACAAAATATTTTCTTATCAAGTATATTCGATAGCTATCAGGCTTATTTGAAAAAGCAGGCAGATATCAGTAATGATTATGAGGCTTTGATTGATGTGGTAAAGGAAAATGTAGAGTTGATTGTTGATGCTGATACCGCTAACGCTGTCACTGAAAACATGGGAAAGCTACAACATATTTGGGATAGCAAACTGAAAGCCGGTCTGATGATCCGGGATAAGTGTAATAGCCTGGGATTAAAGTTGAACAAATTAACTAAGAAATATGAATCAGCCGATGCCGCAGCAACAGCCTAAGTATAAATTCTACCCGTCTCTTTTAGATCAGTTTGAAAAGTATCTGCATGTGGATCGTGAGTTTGAGCATTTTTTCAATCAAGATCAGGAGACAGGAGATTATAAAAAGACGTATGACGAGATAGAGACTGAAATGAAACAGTCTCTACTCGACAGTATTAACCGGGTTCCGTTCGATTCAGAAGCCGCAGATAAGGGTACAGCATTCAATGATATTGTTGATTACTTTATCCATAGAAAACCGGTAAGAACTCAGATCATAGAGGATATCAATGCCGATGTAGTTACAGCGACATACAACAACAGAACATTTTATTTTTCTTATCGTTTCTGCTGTAAGGCAGCAGAATATTTTCATGGGTCTGTTAGCCAGTTATTTGTAGAAGCTGTTCTCCCTACCAAATACGGAACCGTTGAGTTGTACGGATACATTGATGAACTGAACCGTAATAGGGTGTACGATATTAAGACAACTTCCCGGTATGAGTTTGGAAAGTACTCAGATGGTTGGCAACGACATGTGTATCCTTATTGCCTTATCTCTTCCGGTCTTGTTAAAGATATTGATTCTTTTGAGTACACTGCTTATCATCTGAAAGGAGGCACAAGCCGAACTCCTCTCATTACCGGAGTACAATACCCAGAACTTTATAAATACGATCATCAGCAAAGCCAGGGGCTATTAGCTCGGCATTGTGAAAGGTTTATTGAATTTTTGGAAGTGAACCGGGATCTAATCACTGATAAAAAGATTTTTGCTGAAATATGAAAACACGATTTGTCAAGGAACAAGGAGTAATCAAGTGGCTCGGTCAGCCGATCGA